>Ga0134126_10000633_pt1 | contig 44442 bp, 35 predicted proteins | sample KB31752_FD_96881 | JGI IMG/M metagenome (GOLD analysis project Ga0134126, IMG submission 96881) | Terrestrial soil microbial communities with excess Nitrogen fertilizer from Kellogg Biological Station, Michigan, USA - KB3-175-2 | ecosystem: Environmental > Terrestrial > Soil > Unclassified ...
AACTATATCGAAACGGTTTTGAATTCGCTGTCGACGGGCGTCGTCTCGTTAGATCAGAACGATTGCGTGACGACCATGAACGCCGCGGCCGCATCAATTTTAAAGCTCAGCGAATCACCGCCCGCCTGGGCCAGCTTGTCCAGTCTTTTGAGCCAGGAAGATCGCGCAGTGCTCGACCGGTTAGTCAGGCGCGCCCGGCGCGCAGGTCGCGCCGCTGAACAAAGTCGATTGACCCGTGGCGGGGCGGTAAGTTCAATTCCGGTGGCCCTAACTGTTACCGCGTTAGGCGCAACGTCTGGCGGCGAGCGCGGTGTGGTGCTGGTAATTGACGACTTGTCGGAACTGTTAACCGCCCAACGTGCCGCCGCATGGAGCGAGGTTGCCCGGCGTATCGCACACGAAATCAAGAACCCTTTGACGCCGATACAGCTTTCGGCAGAACGCATCGCGCGCCAGTTTGGAGTACGCGTCAACGGTGACGAAAATGGCGCCGGCAAGGGCCATACGCCGGCAACCGATGACGAAGAAATGAAGCGGGTGGTCGAAGAATGCACGGCATCGATCTCGCGCGAAGTTGCCGGACTAAAATCGTTGGTTGATGAGTTTTCACGTTTTGCCCGGATGCCCGATGCGCAGAAATCAAACGCCTCGCTCAACGATGCGGTGATACAGGCCGCGGCGCTCTATGAGGATCGTCTGAATGGTGTGGAGTTGCATCTTGAGGTGCAGCCGGACTTGCCCGCAGCGATGCTTGACAGGGAGCAGATGAAGCGCGTTTTCGTGAACCTGATCGATAATGCCCTGGAGGCGTTGACGTCCTCGAGCGAGCAGCAGATCACACTTAGCACGAAACTCGATGCCACGCGCGATATGTTGATTGCGGAAGTTGCTGATTCCGGCGAAGGCATTCCGGCGGCTGACTTCAAGCGACTGTTCCAACCGTATTTTTCGACGCGCGGCCGGGGCACCGGACTCGGGTTGGCGATCGTCCAGCGCATAGTGACTGAACATGGCGGCAAAATTCGCGTGGAAAATAACGTGCCGCATGGCGCGAGGTTTATCGTTGAGTTGCCTCTGAGCACTTAATAGTGCTTGCTTTGCACTTGGTGCTTGGTACTTGGTGCTTTGTCTTGGTCATTCGCATGAGTTAGACATCAAAGTCCAAAGTCCAAAGTCCAAAGCACAAAGACCAAAGTACGTCTTTTAGTTAATGTCCGAATCAATTCTAATCGTTGACGATGAGCGCGGCATACGCGAGTCGCTGACTGCGGTTCTGCGCGATGAGGGTTTCTCGCCGGAGGCCGTTGCCAGCGGCGAAGAGTGTCTGAAAGCGATCGGCCAGCGCGCGTACGGATGCGTGCTGCTCGACGTGTGGCTCCCGGGCATTAGCGGTCTCGAAACGCTGCGGCAGATGCGCGAAGCGAATTTTGATGCGGCAGTGGTGATCATCTCCGGACACGGAAACGTCGAGACTGCGGTGCGAGCCACAAAACTAGGCGCGTTTGATTTTATCGAAAAGCCGCTCTCAATCGAGAAGACTGTTTTGACCGTGCGCAACGCGCTGCGGCAACGAAAACTTGAACTGGCCAACCAAACCCTGGCGGCGGAACTCAGCGAAGAGTACGCAATGATTGGCGAGTCGGTGTCGATGCGCGCGCTGCGAAAACAGATCGCGGTCGTGGCGCCGACTGACGGACGCGTGCTGATCTCGGGCGAATCCGGCGTCGGCAAGGAATTGGTGGCGCGCGCAATTCACTTACAGTCTCGGCGCGCCTCGGCTCCGTTTGTTGAAGTCAATTCGGCCGCCATCCCCGAAGAGCTGGTGGAGTCTGAACTGTTCGGCCATGTCAAAGGCGCGTTTACGGGCGCGACGGCGGCGAAAAAGGGAAAGTTTGAACTGGCCGACGGCGCCACGCTTTTCCTCGACGAAGTGTCGGACATGAGCGCCAACGTGCAGGCGAAAGTCCTGCGCGTGCTGGAAGAGCAGAGGTTTGAACCGGTCGGCAGCAATACACCGGTGAGCGTCGATGTGCGCGTAATTGCGGCGACCAATAAGAAACTGGACGAAGAGATCGAGAAGGGGGCTTTCCGCAGCGATCTCTATTTTCGCTTGAACGTAATTCCGTTCGAAGTTCCGCCGCTGCGCGAGCGGCTGGAAGACGTTCCGTCACTGGTCGAGCACTTTAACGACAGATTTGCGCGGGCCTACGGCCGCAAGCTGCTGCGATTCGACGCGAAAGCGATTGAAGCGATGCAGAATTATCCATGGCCCGGCAATGTGCGCGAGTTGCGGAACACGATCGAGCGCATAGTCATCATGCACGACAACAGCCACAAGGTCGGCGTGAAGGACCTGCCAACGTTCGGCAGCGCGGAACCGCCCGCGTCATCGTATCGCTTTCCTTCGTTCAAAGAGGCCAGTGACGCTTATCATCGCGAGTTCATCCAACGGAAGCTGGAAGAAGCCGACGGCAACATCTCGCGGGCGGCAGAGTTAATGGGAATCGATCGCAGTCATCTGTATCGGCGCATGCGCGCGCTCGGTATCGCCGTGCGCGGTTAGCTGGCGCGAGTGATGCTCTAATTTAAAATTCCCTGTGCCATCTCTAGCGTGCTCGGCGTCTCTGCGGTGAGTTTTTTCCGGGACTATTCACCGCGGAGGCGCAGAGATCGCAGAGTCTTCGCAGAGAAAAGTGAAATTAGTGGCACTCGATCTTGCGCGCAATCGTTAGCGGCGTATAATTCCGGCACTTATCAGGGTTGGTCTCTCCCGAGAAACCAGTTCGTCTCGTTTCAACCAAGGAGGCCGAAAATGAAATTAGACAGGGTGAAGCTGAGCTCGCTAACGGCATTTGTGTTCGTGTTGGGTCTTTGCGTACCGGCGATGGTGCGCGCACAAGACACCAAACCCATGCCTGAAAGTCCGAGAACGGAAAGTCCCAGAAGCGATCCGCCAAGTCCGCCCGCAGAAGCACCCCGCAGCGATCCTCCACCGAGCCCGCCCAGCAGTGGAGGGAGTAGCGGGGGAAGCAGCGGCGGTAGCAGTAGCTCGAATAACGACAACAACAGTAGCGGTCGCAACAATGACACCGGATCGAAAAACTCCGACAGCGGGCGCAGTCGCGATGACAATGTCAATCTGCGCAACAACGAAGGTCGCGGCCGCAGCAGCGACGATGGGGGCCGCCGTGCAAATCCGAATCCAACGTCCGGAAACAATAGCGCCGGCACGCGCGGCCGCGGTACAAACGATGGCGACGGCAGCGACAACCGGCGCGGGGGCCGCATTATCGACAGTGAATCCGGGACGGTAGTCATACCGGGAAGAACCGGCGCGTCTGGAAACGTAAATGCGGGCGGAAATCGCCCCGGCGGGAATCCGGGATCGGGTGCTAATCCACGAGCCGGTGCTAATCCGGGAGCCGGTACTAATCCGGGTGCCGGCAACCGCAGAGATGGGAATCCCGGCAGCAGAAGAGATCGCGATCGTTGCCCAGACCGCGACCATCATGGAGATCACCACGGAGGACACCATCGGCATACTGATGTTTGCTATCAAGTGCCGACGTACGACGATACGATTACTTATTCCCAGAGCAACTATCCCGATTACGACGACAGCCAGAGCGCCTACGACATCGGCTATCAGGACGGAGTATTCACCGGCGCAAACGATGGCCGGCGCGGTCAGACGTACGATCCGGAACGCTCACACTTTTACCGCGACGCGAACCGAGGGTATCGTGCGGCGAAAGGCAGTCGCGGCGATTATCAGCAGGCCTATCGCGATGGATTTCTGTCTGGCTATCGGGAAGGGTTCGAACACTGGCAGGATCATTTCGTCGGCTCGGTATTCAGGCCGTAACCCAGCTAAATTTCCCCGAGAGAGGACATAGAAAACAAAAATGAGACAGCGCTCGATCAGTGTGACGGCGACTTTGCTTTTCATCACCGCCATTGCGTTTCTAGTTTTGCCGAATGCGGTGCGCGCCCAGATGGACACGCATCATCATGTGATGAACAGTGACGCTGCGGACAGTCCTGAGATTATCCAGGATTGGGCGAAGAACAAACTGGCGCAATCACCACGACATCACGAATGGGTGAAGGTGAAGAACGGCAACCGCGAAGTGAACAGCTTCGTCGTGTATCCGGAGACCAACAAGAAAGCGACTGCGGTGGTGATCATCCATGAAATTTTCGGCATGAGTGATTGGGTGCAACAGCTGGCTGACGAATTGGCAGAGGCAGGATACATCGCCATCGCGCCCGATCTTCTTTCAGGGATGGGACCGAATGGAGGCGGCACGACTGATGTAGCCACCAAAGGCAGCAATGCTATCGGTGGTGCGATTCGCGATTTGCCGCCTGATCAAATCACAGCGGACTTGAATGCGGTTGCCGACTACGTTTCCAAACTGCCGTCGGCGAATGGAAAGGTTGCGGTCGGAGGTTTCTGTTGGGGTGGTACCCAAACATTCCGCTTCGCAACCAATCGACCAACCCTGAAGGCGGCCTTTGTCTTTTACGGCAGCGCACCGCAGAACAATGCGCAGGGCCAGCCCTTCGCTGCGGACAAAACGGCACTCGCGAAAATCAATGCGCCCGTTTACGGCTTTTACGGCGAGAACGACATGCGCATCGATGCGACGATTCCACCGACCACAGAGGCGATGAAAGAAGTCGGGAAGAAATACGATCCAGTTACTTACGCCGGAGCCGGGCATGGTTTCATGCGGGCGGGCGAACCAAACAATCCGCCGCCGGCAGCGGCCGCAGACGGTGCTGATGAAGCGGCCGTGAAGAAAGCAGCGAATGACCTGGCGATGTACAAAGCAAACCAGAAGGCCCGCAACGACGCGTGGGTCAGATGGAAAGCGATTCTCGCGAAGCTCTGATCGATCCGAAAAAAACTCATGAGCAGACTCTGCATGTTGCTATTCGTCTGCGCGCTGGCGCTGGCGATCGTTCCAGGTTCGCCCAAAGCAAACGCGTCTCTGAAGGCTGAAGACGACTTTCAATTAGTCCAGGTGGCCAACGGCGTCTACGCCGCCATCGCAAAGCCCGGTGGGCTTGCTTCCGGCAACGCCGGTTTTGTGATAGGTGACGATGGCGTTTTGATCTTCGACACCTTCTTCACGCCGGCCGCGCTCGAAGAGCTAATCGGTGAGATTCAGAAACTTACCAACAAGCCGATCAAATACGCGGTGAACAGTCACTATCATCTAGATCACACCGGCGGCAATCAGGTGTTGGTGGCGCGAGGTGTGCCCATCATCGCGCACGACAACGTGATGCTATGGCAGACGACTAAGAACAAGCGGTTCCTGCCTGCGCCCGAAGAATTGCAAAAACGAAAGGCTGCCGCTGAAAAGCAACTCGCTGAGAGTCCCGCAGACCAAGCTGCAAAGCAACTAAGTGAGATTCCCGAAAACCAAACTGGAAAGCAAATCACGATGCCTCCCGAAGACAAGGCCAAGCGTGAGCAACTGGAGCGCCAGATTCGCCGTCTCGACGCGATGATGACAATCACGTTGACGAATCCGACGAAGACTTTCAGTTCCGGTACGATGGAGTTGAAGTTAGGCAAGCGCAAAGTGATTCTTGCAACTCTGCCCGGTCATACCGGCGGCGATGTGTTCGCGTTTGTGCCCGATGCAAATGTCGTGTTCATGGGCGACCTGGGTTGGTCCAGGACTCTGCCGAACCTGGTCGATGCGACGGTGGATGCGTGGATTCCAACCCTCGACAAGATTGTGAAGGATCATCCAGCCGCGAAATATGTTCCGGGTCACGGCAATGTTGCGACGGCCGCCGAGATGAAAGACTTTCGCGATTATCTCGACGACTTAAGCGTGCGGGTCAAACAGGGAATTGCCAACGGCTTGACCATCGACCAGGCGAAACAACAACTCACACTGCCCGAGAAATATAAGAGTTTCGCTTTTCAGAATTTCGCGACGCCGAACGTCGAAGATATGTACAAGGAACTGAAGGGAACGAAGCAGTAGAAGGCAGAAGGCAAAAGGCAGAAGGCAGTCCTGCTCTGTATAGCTCGCGCGCAATACTCAACTGGCAACTCAAAACTTGAAACTCGAAACTCGAAACTTGAAACTTGAAACTTGAGACTCGAAACTCGAAACTCGAAAGTCAGTTCTAGCCTCCAGCCTCTACCTATGAGTTAATACATTCCTCAATGCCCGACGAGAACCTCGCCAGCGAATCAATCGATAAACGTCCATCCTCTTTTTCTTCTTTGCGCCATCGCGATTTTCGTCTGCTGTGGAGCGGACAAGTTGTTTCGGTGATTGGATCGCAGATGCAGTTGGCCGCGATCAACTGGCACATCTACCTTTTGACTGGATCGCCGTTGGCTTTGGGCATTGTCGGCGCCTGTCGTGCGATTCCCATTATTTTGTGTTCGCTGGGCGGTGGCGTCGTTGCTGACGTTGTCGATCGGCGGCGGCTGATGATGGTCACGCAAAGCGTAATGCTTCTGTGCAGCGCGACGCTCGCCTTGATCACATTTTCCGGGCTGACAAAAATTTGGCCGATACTTTTGCTGACCGCGATTGCTTCCGCTGCATGGGCTTTCGACACGCCTGCACGCCAGTCGCTCCTGCCGATGTTGGTGCCGCGCAACGATTTTCAAAACGCCGTCAGCCTGAGCATGTTGATGTTTCAAATGGGCATGGTGGCGGGACCGCCACTGGCTGGGTTCGTTTTAGCCAGCCACGGCCCGGCATTCGTCTATGCGCTGAACGCTGCATCTTTCCTGGCAATGTTGACGGGAATCGCGCTCATGCGGACGAGTGGCAAGCCGGAGAAAGACGATGCGGATTCGCCTGAAGCGCCGCGCATCAGCTGGCAGGCTTTGGTTGAAGGTCTCCAGTTCGTTTGGCGCACGCCGATCATCGTGCAAACAATGACACTGGATTTTGTCGCGACGTTCTTCGCTTCCGCAAACCAGTTGTTACCAATTTACGCGAAGGACATTTTGGTTGTGGGCGCGCGCGGCTACGGATTTCTGGCAGCGGCACCCGCAGCCGGAGCAATCATCGCCGGTTTGGTGATGGCGCGGCTGGGCGCGATCAAGAAGCAGGGAGTGACGGTCATCGTATCAGTCGCGCTCTACGGCGCGGCGACGATCGTGTTCGGTGTGTCGAGGGTATTTTGGTTTTCGCTGCTGATGTTGGCGGCGACGGGAGCGGCCGACACAGTAAGCACGATTCTGCGACAGACGATTCGTCAACTGGTCACTCCCAACTATCTTCGCGGCCGGATGACCAGCGTCAACATGATCTTCTTCATGGGCGGACCGCAACTCGGCGAAGTCGAAGCCGGCACCGTCGCGGCCCTGATTGGCGCGCCCCTGTCGGTAGTGACTGGCGGAGTTGCGTGCTTGCTCGCGGCGACGTTCACATTCGTCAAAGCGCGGAGTTTGAGGCAATATGAGTCGTAAGCAGTAAGCGGAAGGCAGAAAGCAGAAAGCAGAAGGCAGAAGGCAGAAAGCAGAAGGCAGAAAGCGGAAGGCGGTGCGTGTCGGTATCGTCCGGGTTAGCGGACGGATCTAACAAACCATTGCAAATTGCAAATTCAAAATTCAAAAACCTGAAACTCGAAACTTGAAACTTGAAACTTGAAACTCGAAACTAAAGTATGCCCTGGACTGAAGTCGAAACATCAACTCATCAGGATCATGTAATCAAGCACGTACTGGGCGCGACTGTGCTCGGCTGGGTCATCGCCGGCGAAGCCGCGCACCTGCTGCTCGACATTGGATTTTTGTGGACGATTTATCTGGACGGCGAGATGAACCTCTTGCCGCAGGGCGTCGCGATTGCCGAGCTGGATGGCGACGATGTGAGCAGCGCCGACCGCGCGGAGCTTACGTTTGATGCTGACTTGTTGCTGAGCGAAGGACGTCAGGCTACCGACCTGAAGAGATTTGTCGTCGCTGATATGGAATGCTTGATTCAGTCCGTCGAGGTGGAAGCGTCCAACGACGACCGCCGGATCGTCGTTCGCGGTGAACGCGCGACGATCATGGTCAAGACGTCACCTGAGGTCGGTGAAGTGCGAGTAAGTTCTGCAGCAGCTTAAATCTCTCGTGGGTTATTGCCGGTGCCACACCGTGCCGGAGACAAGTTGCCACTTGTCGCCCCTCTTCTCGTAAATGTTCCGATAAAAATACGTGTCGGTGAATGATTGGTGTCGCAGCTGGCCTTTGCTCTGCGCGGTCGCCGTCAACTCTGCCTTGCTCGAGTCTGAATTCATTTCGATTTTCGGATTGTTCGTCGTTCTCAAATACTCGTAACTCAGGTTGCCGGTGCGCATCAGCAGGAGCACTTCGGCCTTGTTGAGCGTCAAGCCCGCGTCGCTCACGTATCGATAGTCATCCGAGAGCAAGCGGTTCAGAGCATCGGTGTCGCCGTTCACCAAGGCGGCGCCGACTTCATTATTAGTACGTTCAATTATCACCGCCCCTGAATCCGTCACCACTTCCGGTAAAGCTCCGGCTTTTGGATTCGTATTCGATGCTGGTGAACCTTGCGTCGTCGAGTTTCGTGCTGAGCTGAGTTGCAGCACCACAATGACTGCGACGAGAGCAGCGATGCCGACAAGTACTACTGCGCCAACGGCGACAAAGATCAACGTATGGCCTCGTTTTGTCTCTGCGGCCGGTGGATTCGTTTCGCGCGGCGTGAGACGGAGAGTGGCTTGAGGATCGACTAAGGTGGGTTCGGCTTCGCGAGCGGGCTCCAGCACTGTGCCATCTTCGAGACAGAATTTGAGCGAGTCGGCGTAACGTCGTTGGCACGTTGGGCACAGTCTCATCGTTGGGCGCGCATCGTACCACAGTCGCTGAAGGTGAGCGTTTTCTCGTTCTCGAGGGCTGGGCTACAATTCGGCCATGAAAAAGATCGCGATTAGTTTGTTCTTCCTTATCACTATGGCTGCTGTGGCCAATGCCGCGCCGCAGACAATGCGCCTTGATTATTTTCACACCGGCGACGCGAAGCACGAGTCGTTCAGCATGGGCCAGGTCATTATCGAACCTTTGCCGTGGCCCGGTGACATCAGCAAGTCCATCGATAACACGAATCTCGGTAAGTACTTCTTTGAAGTGCGCGACGAAAAGACCGGCCGCGTGCTTTATTCCCGAGGCTTCGCCTCTGTGTACGGCGAGTGGGAGACGACTGACGAAGCAAACAAGATAATGCGCAGCTTTAGCGAGTCTCTGCGTTTTCCCGCGCCTGATGCGCCGGTGCAAATTGTTCTGAGCAAGCGCGATGCAAAGAATGGTTGGCGCGAAATATGGAAGACTTCCGTCGACCCAAAAGATATGTTCGTCGATCGATCGAAGCCGAGCGCGCCCGCGCCTTTGATTCCGATTCAGAAGATGGGCGACCCGGCCACGAAAGTCGATCTGCTTCTCCTCGGCGACGGCTACACCGCGCGCGAGGTGAAAAAGTTTGCAGCGGATGCGCGCCGCCTGATCAACGTTTTGTTCTCAACTTCGCCTTACAAAGAACACCGCAGCGATTTCAATGTGTGGGGCTTGTGCCCGCCGGCGAATGAGTCGGGAATCTCGCGACCTTCGACGGGAATCTATCGCGACTCGATCTCCACTTACGACGCGTTCGGATCTGAGCGTTACATCCTGGCGTTCGACAATCAACGTCTGCGCAAGGTCGCGCAGTTCGCGCCGTACGAATTCATCGAGATTCTGGCGAACGGGCGCACCTACGGCGGTGGCGGCATTTTCAATTTGTACAGCACCGTCGCGGTTGATAACGCGTTCGCCAACTATGTCTTCGTCCATGAGTTCGGCCATCACTTCGCGGGTTTGGCGGATGAGTATTACACGTCGCCGGTCGCGTACGCGCCCGCGACCGAACGCGTCGAACCTTGGGAGCCGAACGCGACGGCCTTGCTCGACAAGAAGAGTTTGAAATGGGCGGACCTGGTCGATCCGGACACGCCGATTCCCACGCCCTGGAACAAAGAAGCTTTCGAAGCATATGAGCGCGAGTATGGTGCGCGGCGCGCGCGGTTGCGGAAAGAGAACCGTCCCGAACAAGAGATGGAAGATCTCTTTCGCGAAGATCGCCGCAAGGTCGATGCGATGATGCACGCCGAGAAGTACGTCGGAAGAGTAGGCGCGTTCGAAGGAGCGATTTACGAAGCGCGCGGCTACTACCGGCCGCAAGTCGATTGCATAATGTTTTCGCGCACGAATTTCTTCTGCAAAGTTTGCAAGAGAGCGATTGAGCGGGTGATTGATCTTTATGCGAGAGGGTGAGTTAACGCTCGCTCAAACCGAAGGTTTAATACTCAAATCCGCGCGCACCGCTCCCAGCGGCGACACTGCGGCGATTCGTAGCGGCAGATGGCGCGCATCATCGCCCACCCAAATCCGTATCTGAAGCCCATTCTTCTCAGTGTCCTCAGTCGACAGCGTGAGCAGAAGTGCCGGGATGTGTTGCCCGTTCAGTTCGATCGTTTCGCGCTGCTGTGAGTTCACCAGCAACGTGCGCGGTTGCGAGATAGCCAGGATCGAGATTGCGTTCTGTCTTTTTGGTGAGAGGTCGAACGTGCGGATCGCATAGATTGCCGAAATCAGATCGTGCGTGCCGACGGGAATCTCGATTCTCTGACTCTTGTCGGTGGTCACCGCGCCGCGATTCTGATCGACGGTGTAGGCGCGCGTCGTCCGCCACTTTCCTTCTGCCAGATTCATTTCGGTGCGGAAGGGAAGCAGCGTTTCAGGATCGACGTAGGAAAGAATCTTGTCGTTCACAAAAAAAAGGCGCCCGCCGGCGCTGTTTGTCTGCGCCGTCACGGTGAATAACAAACCGTCCCGATTGAAATACCGGCCGCGGGCGGTCACGGCGAAGGTTAACGAACCCACCGGATCCGCTGAGGTGCCGAGATAGACCTGATAACTCAACTGCTCGCCGACTTTGAACGGCAGATTCAGCGGCGCGCCTGCGTTCGCCGGGGGCGTCGTCACATTGCGCGGAGGGTTCGGAGTGACCGGCGTCGGCACCGGTGTGGCCGACGGCGCCGCGGGAACTCCTAATTCTGACGCAGCGAGTTCCGCGCGAATCTCTCCGTCATCATGACGGCCTGTCACCAGGACCGGAACGTGCCACTCGTCGTTGCTCAAATAAACATTAATGTTGTAAATGGGCGAGTCGCTCATTTTCACTCTTGCCACCAGCGCGTTGAATGAGCCGACGTTGGTTTTGATTAGCTCATGACCGACAACCCTCACGTCTGCCTGATAGTCCTGTGACTCAGTCCGGATATTTAGTGAATGCGATTCGCCGACTTGCAGAGGCATTGCGCGCAGACGATAAATCGCTGAGAGCAGATCGAAGATGCCGGCGAACTCGCCGCCTGCGTGGAGCCTGGCGGGTATCGCATCCGTCCCGGCTGGTTGGTTGTAGTCGCTGGAGACTTCCGTCGTCCGGCCGGCTTCGCGCACGACCTGTTGCGAGCGATAAGGCAAACCCGTCGCGGCATCGACATAAGTCGTATAGTCGTTGTTGAGTGACAGCAGCGCGACGTTGACTACTCCCGACGTTTCGGCATGCGCGCGCAATTGAATGCCGTCGCGATCGAAGTAACGCCCGCGACCCGCGACGAATAATTCGATGTGGCCGGCGCTGATAAATTGCGCGAACGAAACGTTGTAAGTCAGACGCTCGCCCACGCGATAGGCGGACGCATCGAAGGATGTCGCGGTAACCGGTGGCTTGTCCTGGGCAATTGCGCCGGTGAGGACAGAGAGCAGAACAACTAAACACAAAACAGTTCGCGAAAGGGCGAGCTTTGGGTGCACGTTCGCATGATAAAGGTAAGTTGACGCGTGGTGCAATGTCACTTTGTTAGAACGCTCAGTAAAGACGGCGGTTCCGCGAATCATGCTTTCGACGCCCGCGCGTGAAGCGCGGTTTGAATTTCGGCAACCAGGCTCTGTGCGGCGGCGGCAGGATTTTTTGCCGCAATGATCGGACGGCCAACAACGATGTAATCGGCGCCCGCGCGAATCGCCTCAGCCGCCGTCATCGTGCGCCGCTGATCTTGTGCCTCATCGGTTGCCGAGCGAATGCCCGGCGTAACAATTAAAAAATCGTTCCGTGGCACTGCTTCACGGATAAGTTCGATTTCCTGGGCAGCAGCGACCACACCGTCGAGACCGGAGTGATTTGCCAGAACGGCCAGGCGACTAACAACTGCGGAGGGAATACCGCTAATTCCGATCTGCTCGAGCGTCGACTGATCGGCACTTGTGAGGAGCGTCACGCCAAGCATCTTCGGCGCTGTCAGATTCTCGCGCGCGGTTGTCTCAGCAACAGCTTCCGCAGTGCGCTTCATCATTTCCGGTCCGCCCATTGTGTGCACATTGAAGAGCGAAACTCCGAGACGCGTGGCTTCCACAGCGGCCAGCGCCACAGTGTTCGGGATGTCGTGATACTTCAGATCGAGAAACACGCGACTGCCCTGGGAAATGATTCGTCGCACGAAATCTGGCCCGGCAGCGGTGAAGAGTTGCATGCCGATTTTGAACATGCCTACGGAATCGCGCAGCTCATCGGCCAGAGCCAGCGCGCGCTCAGTTGTGTCAACGTCGAGTGCGACGATTAGTTTGTCTTTGGCAGTCATGAATCCCTCAAAATCTTGCATCGTTACAGAACCGCGAACGATAGTGAGCCTGGAAAACGCTCTACTTGCGGCTTAGCCGGCGACGATAACGGATGCGCTTGAACGCAGTGATGAATCATGATCCCGCTCACTATCGTTCGCGGTTCTGTAACACTCTTTATTCGGCGCGGCATCCGACCGCTTCATCCAAAGAGACAAATCCTTCCCGCGATAGAATGCCTCGTAGTCCCTCGTTTACGCGGCGCGCGATGCCGGGCCCCTCGTAAATGAAGCCGGTGTAGAGTTGCACCAGACTTGCGCCCGCGCAAATCTTCTCCCACGCGTCTTGCGCGGTAAATATCCCGCCCACTCCGATGATCGGTAGCGCCCCACTCGTCAGCCGGTAGATCATGGCGATGATCTCGTTTGAGCGCTTGCCGAGCGGCGCACCGCTCAATCCGCCTTCTCCTATTGCGTCCACTTTGGTTTGCGATGTTCGCAAGTTATCTCGACTGATCGTCGTGTTCGTCGCGATTATACCGGCGATTCCTGCCTGCTGCGCGACTTCAACAATCGACGCCACATCATTCTCGTCGAGATCGGGCGCGATTTTTACCAGCAGCGGCCGGGGCGCAGGCAACGAATGCTTTTCCGCGAGTTCGCGATTGCGTCTCTGAAGCTGCGTTAACAGTTCGCGCAGCATTTCTGTTTCTTGTAGTTCGCGAAGTTGAGGCGTATTCGGCGAGCTGACGTTCACCGCGATGTAGTCGGCGGCTGCGTAAACGAGTCCAAAGGTTTTCAGATAATCGGGAATGGCTTTTTCCACGGGTACGCTTCGAGCCTTGCCAATATTCACTCCGAGGACGCAATTGGGCCGATGCTGCTTTAGATTCTTGACCAACTGCTTCGCGCCGCAGTTATTGAAGCCAAGCCGATTGATCAGCGCGCGGTCTTGCGGCAGACGGAACAGGCGCGGCGAAGGGTTTCCCGGTTGTGGTTCACTGGTGACAGTCCCGACTTCGATAAAGCCAAAACCGAGCACGGAGAGCACATCTGCCGCATCGCCATTCTTGTCGAAACCGGCGGCCAGGCCGACGGGATTACGAAATGTCAGTCCGAATCGCTTAATACTTCCGAATGGCGAACTCTTATGTTGACGTTCAATTGTTCGGCGAATCGGGTCGAATTCCAGAGCCTTTGAAAGCGACGAGAGAGCGAAGCGATGAGCCGTCTCTGCCGGCAGGCGAAACAGAAGCGGTCGAACGAGTGACGAGTAAAGTGACAAGCCGGATCGAAAGTCTAACTTGTCGCTCGTCACTTGTCACTCGTGAGCAGCCTTGTTAGTATCTGACATCAGTGGAATTCACTGAGAAAGCCCGCATCATGGACCCGGCGCGCATCAATCGCGCGCTTGCACGTCTTGCTTCCGAAATAGTTGAAGAGAACCACGGATTAACCGATTTAATTCTGGTCGGAATTCGCCGGCGCGGAGTGCCGCTCGCGAATCGCATCGCGGACAAGATTGCGGACCTGGAAGGGACGCGTCCGCCAGTCGGCATCCTGGACATCACTTTGTATCGCGACGATCTTTCGACTGTGGGCGCGAAACCAATCGTCAGCGGAACAGAATTGCCCGGTGACATTGAAGGCCGCACCATCGTCCTGGTTGACGATGTTCTCTACACCGGCCGCACAGTCCGCGCGGCGCTGGACCAGCTGATTGATTTTGGACGGCCCCGGCGGGTGCAGCTTGCGGTCCTGGTTGATCGCGGTAACGAACATCGCGAGTTGCCGATTCAGGCAGACTACATCGGCAAGCACGTGCCGACGAAGAAAAGCGAAATCATCAAAGTCATGCTCACTGATTTTGATGAGGATGAAGGGGTAGTAATCGTTGAGCGACCCGCAGCAGAAGCTGCAGCATGAGGCGGCCCGAGTGGCCGCTTTTTTATTTGCGCGTTAGTCAGTAGTCAATTGTCAGTAGTCAGTGGCCAGTGCCGAACCGGCAAACCGACAACTGACAACCGACAACTGACAACTGACAACTGATAGCTGACGAAGATGAGCACTAATCTTCATCTCAAACATCTGCTTGGAATACGGGAACTTTCCGCCGATCAGATCGTCCACTTGCTGGATACTGCCGAGTCGTTCCGCGATATCTCGAAACGCGAGATCAAGAAGGTGCCGGCGCTACGCGGTCGCACAGTTATCAACCTGTTCTTCGAGCCTTCGACGCGAACGCGCACTTCGTTTGAGATAGCTGCGAAGCGCTTGTCGGCTGACGCGGTGAACATCAGCGTTTCCACCTCGAGTGTCTCAAAAGGCGAGACGCTGCTCGACACAGCGCGCAACCTCGAGGCGATGTCGCCCGATTGCATTGTCATTCGACATTCGGCAGCGGGCGCGCCGTATCACCTGACGCGCGTTTGCAACGCAGCGATTGTGAACGCGGGCGACGGCTCGCATGAGCACCCGACCCAGGCCTTGCTGGACGCGCTCACCATCCGCGAACACAAAGGCTCGATCGAAGGATTGAAGGTCGCGATCATCGGAGACATTCTTCACTCCCGCGTCGCGCGCTCGAACATCTATCTCCTGTCGAAATTAGGCGCCACCGTTAGTGTCGCGGGTCCGGGCACGCTCGTCCCGCCCGAATTCGCCGAGTTGATCGAGCAAGGTGTGCGCGTAGAGCAGCGGATTGAAGATGCAGTTGCCGACGCAGATGTCGTGATGGTTCTGCGCATGCAGCGCGAGCGGCAGACCGACGCGTTCTTTCCGTCGATGCGCGAGTATGCAGTCCACTACGGTTTGCATCTTGACCATCTGAATCTTGCCGCGCCGGATGCCATTGTCATGCACCCCGGGCCGATGAACCGTGGGATTGAAATCTCTTCCGAGATAGCTGACGGCGGACGCTCGCTGATTCTCGATCAGGTGACAAACGGTGTGGCGGTAAGGATGGCGGTACTGTACTTGCTGGCTGCGGCTGACGGAGCGGAGAAGCCGGCGGTGCCAGAAGACGAGTCAGAGTCACGCGAAGGTGGCGGCGTACGCGGCAGAACTCGACACCAGAAAAGAGGAAGTCGCGAGTAGAAGTGGCACGCGCATCTTGCGCGTGGGATCACGAGCGGGACGCCGGTGCCACAGCTGAGGAACATGCGTTTACTGATAAAAAACGGGTATGTGGTCGATCCCGCGCAGGGAACTAACACCGGAAAGAGTCTGTTCGTAGAAGACGGCCGCGTGGTTGGCGTGATGAGTCACAGCGACAACGTTCCGGAAGGCGCGGAGGTCGTCGATGCGACCGGTTTGATCGTGGCGCCCGGATTCATCGACATGCACGTGCACCTGCGCGAACCGGGACATGAATACAAAGAAACTATCGCCAGCGGCGCCGCTGCGGCGGTGGCCGGCGGCTTCACGACCGTGTGCGCCATGCCGAACACCGATCCAATAAACGACAGTGCCGCGGTCACGCGTTTCATCATTGAACAGGCCGAGCGCGCTCAGCTTGCAGACGTGCTTCCCATCGGCGCCGTTACAAAAAATTCTGAAGGCACGGAACTCGCGGAGATCGGCGAGATGAAAAGCGCAGGCATCGTGGCCGTCTCCGACGACGGGCGGCCGGTGCCGACCGCGGGGATGATGCGCCGCGCGATGGAGTATGCGCGCGGATTTGATTTGCCCATCATCGACCACTGTGAAGACAAGTCACTCGCCCGCGGCGGCGTCATGCACGAAGGGCATTGGTCGCTGGTGCTCGGGTTGCGCGGGATGCCGGCGGCCGCCGAAGAAGTCGATGCGATCCGTGATTGCGCCCTGGCTGAGTTGACTCGCGCGCGCGTCCATCTCGCTCATGTCTCCACGCGCGGCGCAATTGCAGCGGCGCGTCGCGCCAAAGAGAACGGCCTCTCAGTAACATGCGAAGTGGCGCCGCATCATTGGACACTGACGGATGAAGCGGTAGCGGGCGAACTGAGGGACCTCCCGTACGATACCAACACCAAGATGAGCCCCCCGCTCCGCAGTCGCGATCATGTGGAAGCGATCCTTGAAGGCTTGCGCGACGGAACAGTCGATGTCATCGCGAGCGATCACGCGCCGCATCACGCCGACGAGAAGGCGCTGGAATTCGATCAGGCGCCATTCGGGATTATTGGACTGGAAACTTCTGTCGCCCTCGCGATGGATTTGGTCAAGCAAGGTGTGATTTCTCTCGAGCGGCTCGTCGAACTGTTCGCGACTAATCCGGCGCGCGTTCTCAAGCTGGAGGATCGGGGAACGTTTCGTGCGGGAGCCCGCGCGGACATTACCATTATCGATCCCGAAAGCAGTTGGACCTACGACGTCTCCCATTCAAAATCGAAAAGCCGGAATACTCCGTTTGCCGGCCGAAACATGACGGGCGCCGCCATCGCCACCATCGTTGCCGGGCGCGTGGTGTTTCTTCATCCGGACTTCAGCCGTCTGACAGTGTCACGGGCGAGCGCGGCACGACAAGCCAAATAACTTTGCGTTTACAGAACCGCGAGCGGTAGCGAGCGGGACAAGGAAATTACTCTTGCGATAGCGAGGATTGAGCCTTTATTCCACTCGCGACCGCTCGCGGTTCTGTAACCGCTCGGACTAGTGCTATCTTGGTCTGGCTAACAAAAACACTTGGAGGCCCGCCGTCGCCTCCCCCAAGTCTTGCGGCGCAGCGGCTGTTTGCAGTCCAGCACGATCGACTGTCAATTTCGCGAGGAAAGGATCTAGCCGTGACTAAGAAATCTTGCTGCTTTGTCTTCTCGGTTTTGATGTTTGTGGTTTTCGCGTTTGCGAGTCCTGCTTTTGGCCAGAAAGAAAAAGCGTGCTTTAGCGCCGATGAGCGGGCACGCGCGGAACGCAGCGCGAAGGTTTGGGCTGCACCAGACCCGGGCTATGACCCGGTCCTGGGCTACAACCCGGCCAACGGACCAAGAAAGGGAGCACCGCCGGTTGATGAGAATGGACGCGCGCTCGCCATAAACTGCGTTGCAAATAAAGACGAGAAGCCAGGCTCGGGCACGACGCCAAAATTTCATTGTTCGGTGCCCGGCAACGTCGATGAAGACGGCGATTTAGTTCGCTACAAGGTCAAACCACACTTCAAGGGTCAGTCGCCTGACAAACGCAATGGTGAAATCTATGGCGAGTTTCTTTCTTCGCGCTTCTCAAAGGCGCTGGGATTTTTCGCAGACGATGAATGGGTGGCTGATGTCACGTGTCCTGATTGCGAGAAGAGTCTGACTAAGAGTTTTCAAGGCGCACCTTGGAGTCCATTTCAACCGGCCGCCGGTATCGAACTCTCGCTAGCGAAGGGAATCGACGTCAATTGTAACGGTAAGGATTCGGTCCCGCTGGGCGAGGAACTGACGAAGCTTTCGCAAAACGGAGCGCGCGCGGAAGTGGATGCGTTCAAGCTTTGGCTGGGATTCATCGACCACGGCGACACCAAAACCGACAATCACAAGCTCGCCTGTTTGGATTCCGACAAGAACGGCACGGCGCGCGTCTGCAAGCCGGGCGAAGCTGTGTTTTATGTGAGCGACATGGGCTCTACGTTCGGATTTTCCAGCTCGAGCGAAAGTAAAGCGCGCCTGGCCACATGGAAGAAGAAAGATCCGATCAAAGTCGACGGCGGCCAATGCATGTCAACCGGGAAAAGCATCGGCGATGCGCGCGTCAGTGAAGCGGGCCGGAAATTACTCGCGGATCAACTGCAACGCTTGCTCGATGCCGAGACCGCGAACGGCACTATCACCAAGGTCTTTGCGGCCTCGCGCAATGCTGAACGCGACCGGCCACCGCAGGAATGGACGGCGGAATTTGTGCGGAAAGCCAAAATGATTATCGATGCGCGTTGTGGGAACTGACCCGCCGGAACTGATCTATAATCAACCAGACCTTGAAGGCAGCTTGCGACCGGAATCGGCAAGTTCCGCGATCCGCTACGTCCGTAGTTCAAGATGAAAGCTCAGAAAAACCAACGCCCGTTTGACCCTGAACGTAAGACCACGATCGGGAAAAAATCCAAAGGTCGATTCCTGGCCTGGTCGGTTTTCAATCGCGATCTAATGCAGATTGAATTCTTTCGGCGCTTGCTGGAAGAAGCTGCCGACCCAGCCGTACCTCTGCTCGAACGTCTGAAGTTCCTCTCGGTCTTCGCCAGCAACCTGGACGAATTCTTCATGGTCCGCGTCTCTGGATTAAAAGAGATGCTCGAAGCTGACGAACTCGAGCCGATGCCCGGAGAACTGAGTCCGGATCACCAACTCAAAGCTATCCGCGAGCGCGTCTTGCCTCTGGTTGAAGAGCACAGCCGTCTGTTGCGTGAAGAAGTGATCCCCGGCTTGAAAGCAGCGGGAGTGGTCATCGCGTCTTACTCATCATTGACGAAAACAGAAAAGCGGCGCATGGCTGAGTACTTCATGAAGAACGTTTTCCTGATGCTCACCCCGCAATCAGTCGATCCCGCCCATCCGTTTCCTTACATGTCCAACCTCAGTCTGAACATCGGACTGACAGCCGAGCGTCACCCGGATCATGAGCACACCGGCGCGCTCCTCAGTGGCGAATTTTCGACTGAGGAAACACTGAGATTTGTGCGGATTAAGGTGCCACCGCTTTGCCCGCGTCTGGTTCCGGTGAAGGAAGGCGAGCAGCGATTTGTTCTGATGGAGGATTTGATCGAAGCCAACATCCATCATCTGTTCGTCAGCGCGCACCTCAGCAAAGGCCACATGTTTCGCGTGACGCGGGACGCCGATGTGGAAATTCGCGACGATAAAGCGGCGGACTTGTTAGGCATGATCAGGGAGTCTTTGCGCGAGCGTCGCTTTGGCTTGCCGGTGCGCCTGGAGGTTTCGTCCAGGATGCCCCGCGACATGGTCGAGTATTTAACGCAGTCGCTGAAGATTGAGCCGGAAGACGTTTACCAGGTTGATAGCGTCTTGAGTTCGGGCGGGCTGATGGAACTTTACGATCTCGATCGGCCGGAGTTGAAAGATAAACCAATCCAGATGGTAGTGCCCCCGCCTTTGCGGCGCCGGCAAACTCCATTCGAAGCGATCAGGAAGCAGGACGTGCTGCTGCACCATCCGTACACGTCTTACACGACGGTCGTCGAATTCATCCAGGCAGCCGCGCGTGACCCTCAGGTAGCCGCGATCAAAATCTGCCTGTATCGGACGGGCAAAAACTCCCCGATACCGCAAGCTCTGATTGAAGCCAGCGAGCGCGGCAAACAAGTCACGGCCGTGGTGGAAATCAAGGCGCGCTTCGATGAAGAGAACAACATCGAATGGGCCAAACGGCTGGCTGAATCGGGCGTTCACGTCGTTTACGGTCTGGTGAATCTGAAGACACACAGCAAAGTTGCGCTGGTGGTGCGTAGAGAAACTGACGGGTTGCAGACCTACACCCACGTTTCCACGGGGAACTACAATCCCACCACCTCAAAGATGTACACAGATCTCGGACTGGTGACGAGCGATCCGGAAATTGGTGAGGATGCTACGGACCTCTTTAACTTTCTGACCGGCTTCTCGTTACAAAAAGAATACAAGCGGCTATTGGTGGCGCCGGTGAATCTCCGCGAACGCATGTTGGGTTTTATCGAGCGCGAGCGCGAACACGCCGAGGCGGGCCGGCCCGCGGCTATTGCAGCCAAGATAAATCGTTTGACGGACCTCGACACCATCGACGCGTTGTACCGCGCATCGCAGGCGGGAGTGAAGATCGACCTGATCGTCCGTGGCGCATGCATGCTGCGGCCGGGCGTGGCCGGAATATCGCAGACGGTGCATGTGCGGAGCGTCGTCGGCCGGTTCCTGGAGCACAGCCGTATTTTTCATTTCGGCAACGGCGGTGAAGATGAGGTCTATATCGGATCGGCCGATTGGATGGCGCGCAATTTTGATCGACGCGTCGAAGTAATTACTCCGGTGCTGGATACACAACTGAAGTCTTATTTAAAAGACATCGTGTTACCTGCGTACCTGCGCGACAATGTCACCGCGCGAATTCTGACTGCCGACGGAGTTTACAAAAAACCTCAAATAGGTGTGGGCGAAGAACCATTCAACAGCCAACTTTTCTTCGAAGGCCGCAACAGCGCTCCGCCCACCGGCAGCGTCCATTCAATTAAACGCAAGCGGCTTTGGGCCAAGGCTCGTTAATTAATCGATCTTTCAGTTCGCGCTTCAACGAGAGGAACTCGCAATGAACAAGTTGACCCTGGCGTTGCTCGGAACGTTCGCGGCTATTCTGTTGCTGAGCGGCGCCCTTGCTTATGCATTCCGGGAACAGCCCCATGTGACAACCGTCGAATCACCAGCGACCCCGGCTGCTTCACCGTCTCCGGGCGATAAGGCGTCGAATGAAAAGCAGAAAAGTCAAAACTCAGACCAGGCAAAACAGAACGGGGGGCACAATGCGATCAGCGAGTTATTCGGACTGGAATCTCCTTCGATCGCGCCTTCAACGTTCGCGAATTGGGAATCGATAGCGGCGAGAGTGGCGTTGCGATTTTCTTTGGCGGCGTTTCTGGCGGCGTTGCTCGCCTTTCGACCAAGGCGCGGTGTTTCTTACAGTCGACGAAATCCTTACGTGGCTCAGACTCAGATTCTCATGGCTGTGGTCGCGGGGGCGATGATGATGGTGGTCGGCGACAGCGCGGCGCGCGCTTTTGGCATTTTCGCCGCCGCGTCGCTGGTGCGCTTTCGCACGAACATCCGCGATCCAAAAGAAATTACCGTGTTGCTGATTTGTCTGGGCGTGGGGCTGGCGGCCGGCGTCGGCCGCTGGGACATGGCCATAATTCTCGCGCTGTTTGTGCTGCTGGCGCTCGCAATTCTGGAATACTTCGAGGAAGCGCAGGTCTTTCGTTCGATGCAGGTCAGCGTCGCTACCCGCAACACCGACACGACGCATGAAGTCCTCAAGCGTTTGTTCAAGAAGAATCGGTTTGACACCGAGCTGCGCGAGCTCAATCGCCCGGATGAAGACAAACCGATGGGCAAAATTGTTTACGTGCTGAATATGAAGGCGAGCGTCAATACCGATCGCCTGAGTGAAGAGATCATCGCATCAGATGCCGATAACATCGACACCGTTGAATGGGAACAGAAAGTAAGTGAGACGTACATTTATAAGTAGAGGTCAGAAGTCAGACGTCGTTCTGACCTCTGATCTCTGCACTCTGGCCATTTGCCTTCGCCGCGATCTGCTCCAAAAATCCTTCGGCCTGCCACTGTTCCCAGCGAGAGACAGCATCGCGATAGTGTTCGTTTCGAGCCGCCGCAAAATGTTTGAACAACCAGCTGGCGCCGGCGCGAATTTGCAGATCAATCGCTGCGACCGGGGTTTTACGTGAACGTCGTTTAAGCCGCGCACCCAAGTCCTGAATCCAAACGTCACAATCATGCAGTTCGCCAAGCGAGGTCTGCATGTGCGCCACCTCTTTGGCCATAGCTTCCCATTCTTTTCCCCAGCAGAGCGCAAACAGTTCCATTGAGTAACGCAGTCGCTTCGCCAGGATGCGCAGCTCATGAAGCTTCTTAATTTGATGGGGCTGATAGAGACAAGAGCTGGCCGCGACGAAATCCTTCACGCGCGCGTTAACTATCTCAGTCCCCAAAGAGCCGAAGGAGCGAGCGACCGCAGGCGCTGCGGGTTCAGCGGGGACTTCTTTCGGGACGACGATCGGCAAAGTGCGAAGTTTGGCGATAAACTCTTTGCGGACATCCTCGAGAGCTTGTTCCTGAAGCGTGGTAGTGAGTATCGTGCGGACGATTTTCCGACGCGCTCTCAATTCTGTCGCAAGTAATTTGATACCGTCAGAGGCCGGACCTTTTGTCTTGGCTCTCAACTGTTGAAGCGACATCAGCGCGACGTCGATATCCCGGACTTCACCGAGGCGGCTGGCGACGGCCCTCAGCTTGGCACGCGGCAAGTCTGGTTTGCGAAAGTACGGACGGAAATCATTTATTGAGCTGCGTAGACGACGGGATAGCACGCGCATGTGATGGACCCCTTCAGGATCTTTCCAGTTCAGCGCGAGCTCGCGATGACGGCACATGGCGTTGAGTTGCGCCCGCAACACCAGCGGAATCATCTTGTCGGCCGGGGCCGCGCAATCAAGTCCACGAATGTTAGCTTTGGGCATAATGAAAAATAAAAATCTTGCTGCCTCTCCCTCTGGGAGAGTGCGGGGTATCAACATTGCCGATTGCCAATTTCCGATTTTTGATTGAACCGCCGAAGTTAAGCTGGATAGCGACTTAACTAGTTTTCAAATCGGCAATCGGCAATCGTAAATCGGCAATAACACCGCCCTCACCCTATCCCTCTCCCAGAGGGAGAGGGAACTGAGGGCGATCAAAGCCTGACACGATTACGCGCGCTTAAGCGCCGCGCGGCGGCTGAACATCAGACGGCACTCGAAGACCTCTTCGAACAACCCGCACTTTTGTTCAGCGGCAAAAATCTCGCGATCGCAATTGGCCGAGGTTTGTAATTCGATCTGTACGACGCGGCCGTTGCGAAAACATCGCAAGTCGCCAACCCGCGAATCATGACGGCGGTCAAGCGCGTCAGCTATCCGCAGCATCGCAGCCAGCGACCTCACGGTTTCGCGATCGGTTTCATTCAACGCGCCAAACTCTTCGTGCCGCTCTTTTGGCTCGGGGCCGCGATGATACCGCGCGACGTTCGCAATTACGTCGCGCTCCGCTTCCGAGAAACCTGTCAACTCAGAATTCCTGATCAGATAAAGCGAGTGCTTGTGATGAGACTCGTGCGCGATGTGATAGCCCGCATCATGCAGCAGCGCGGCGGCTGACAACAGAGTTCGGTGATGCCGGTTCAGCGCCGCCAAATCTGAGCGCATCAGGTAATCGAAAATTCTCTCAGCCAGACGCGCGACCTGGTGCGCATGCGCTTCTTCATAACCAAAGCGGAGGCCGACGGCATGCACGCCACGCAAACGATAATCGGCGAAATCCGGCACGGGCGGACGCGACTCTGCTTCGATCTCGCGCAAACGGTCGATGATCACGCCTTCACGCAGGGCCCAACTGCAGGTGCGCAGCGCCTCGATCTTCAGTGCGTGCATCGCGCCTTCGAGAATGTGACCGCCCGCGACAATGATTTCCGATCGTTGATTGCTGATGCCCGGCACGGTGCGACGCGCCGACTGGTTCATTTCCAGCATGCGGTTGTTGAAGTTCAGCAGTTTGCCGATTTTGATTTCATCGCCGGCCGGCTGCGCGCCTTCGGGCTGACGTCCCTGGCTCAAGGCGCGCAATCGCAGCGCATTGCCGATGGCCAGAATGGTGCCCGACGTTCCGGTGGCGTGTTGCCAGCGCGCGCCTTTCAACTCGCGCGCGGGTCGCTCGAACGCGGCCTGGACCTCGGCTTTCAGGGCTTTGATTTCTTTATTCTTCGGTGGATCAGTCGCGAGAAATTTTTCAGTAAGTCCGACGGCTCCAAGTTTGACCGACAGAAGTTGCTCAGGCACGCCGTCGCGCATTAGCGAGACTTCGGTGGAACCGCCGCCGATGTCTATGTTCACCAGCGAGGCGGCGGCAAGACCAGAGCCTTGAGCGACCGCAAGTCCGATGAGACGAGCCTCTTCAATGGGCGAGAGGACTTCGAGTTCGACGCCGGCTTTGCGCTCGACGTCTTTGATGAACTGCGGCGCGTTCTTAGCTTCGCGCACTGACGCGGTCGCCACGCCGAAAATTCTCTCCGCGCCGCGAGCTTCGGCGATTGCGCGAAAGCGCTTGATACATTCGGTGGCCCGCGCCAGCGCTTCCGGCGCCAGCCGTCCCTGCCGCAGAGTCTCATGTCCCAGGCGGACTGAATCTTTTTCACGCGCCAGCACCGCGAACGAATCACTGGCCGCGGCATCGACCACCACGAGCTTGATGGAGTTCGAGCCGACGTCGATGGCGGCGATCTTCATGCAGACTTTTCGCGGAGGTCGGTTTCGCCGACTTGCTCGTCAGTGGACGCGGGCGCCGGGGTAGGGACCCGCGCAATGGGACTCACGTTTGTTGGCTTGGTAACTTCGGCGAGTTGCGGCGGCGCTTCCTGAATCAGACGCGCAATTGAACGACGCAAGGCCGTGCCGATCCTCTTGAGCGGGCGCGACGCATCGACCACATGGAATCCGTACTCGCCGCTCATGCGGTCGAATTCCTTGAGCAGCAGTTTTTGGTAAGCAATGAAGCTGTCGTAGTAATCGTCCGCGAGACCGAGGTCCATCCCCGACTCCCAGTAATCGAAGCCGCGGCCCGAAGCGAGCACGCGCCGCGCGAGTGCCTCGGCCGATGACATGCGCAGATAGAAAACCGCGTCCGGCACCAGCGCAATTCCGTAGATCCTGCGAATCCATTCGGGATCGGCGCCGCGCACAACGGCGCGCGCGATCGCAGAATAGATGTAGCGGTCCGTCAACACGATGAATCCCGCGCGCAACGCCGACAGAATCCGGTTCTCCAGGCGATCCGCGAAGTCCGTCGCGTAATAGAGCTGCATTGTCAGACGTCCCAGCGTGTGACCCGTGCGCGCGTTCTTGATGCCGCGTCCGGCCAGAACCGATCTGGTCATGCCGGTGTCGAGCACCGCGTAACCCTCGGACTCGAGCCACGTGCGCAGCAGCGCGACATGAGTTGAGCGGCCCACCCCATCAGTGCCTTCGATCACAATCAGCTTGCCCGGGTACGGCTCGATCTCAATGCCTGGCAGCGCCGTGCCGTAGAATTTCATTTCTTTCATTTGGACGGCACCGCCTTCTGTTTCAGGTTTTCGCGGAGATGGCGCCCGACGATCTCGCGCATCTGCCGTTGTTGAGTGTGAATCGGTTGCGTTCCGTCGATCAGGGTCAAGCCGAACTCGCTGCGCATGCTGTCGTACTCGTCGAGAATCTTTCCCTGGAAGATTTTGAAGCTCTCTTCTTCATCGTCAGACCAGTCCATATCCATGCCCGCTTCGTAGAATTTCAATTGCGGACGCGCTGAAGCGATTCTTTCCGTCGCCACGTCCAAAGGCGCGCGGAAAAAGAAGGCCGCCGTAGGTTTCACGGCGAACTTGTAAAGCTCGCGCACCCAAGCGCGATCGCAGCCGCGCGCTACGTCGCGGGCGAAGGCCGTGTAGATGTAGCGGTCGGCGAGCACGATAGCGCCGGCCTTGAGCGGCGGGATGATGTCGCGCTCGGTGCGATCGGCAAAGTCAGTTGCGTGCAAGAGCGAGAAAGTCGTCGGCGTGAAGAGTCGACGCTTCTTGGCGCGCCGGGTCGTGTCTTTTACAAGTGGTGACGAATTCCATTCCGAGAAGAAAACCGAATAGCCTTCGGACTTCAGCCATTGATAGAGCAGGGTAAGTTGCGTGGACTTGCCGCTGCCATCGGTACCCTCAACCACGAACAACCGCCCGGGATAGCGGTGATGGCCGTATGAGATCATTCGTCGCGATTGTGTCATGGCCGTGTTAAATGCGAGTGAATCGCAGCTCCTGCGAACGTCTGTTTGATAAGGCCTAAGTAACTACGGTATTTTAACTTAACCATTTTCCATCGTGGAAAGGCAAGAATGAAGACTCTGTTGCTGCTGAGACATGGAAAGTCCAGTTGGGATGACCCCGGCATGGAAGACTTTGACCGCCCTTTGAATGAGCGCGGCGTCCAGGACGCCAAACTTAGCGGTAAATATGCCCGGGCACAGAAGCTGAAACCCGATCTCGTTCTGAGTTCTCCGGCCACCCGGGCCAAGAGCACTACCGAACTGTTTATGGCGGCGGCTGGGTTGAAGAACCCGCCGGCGTACGATGAGCGCATCTATGAAGCAAGTGCGCGCCGGCTGATGCAGGTGCTTTCTGAATTTGATGATGATTATGAAAGCGTCCTTTTGGTCGGTCACAACCCTGGATTCGAAGATCTTTGTGAGCGACTCACCGGCGTAGCTAAAAAAGTTCCGACGGCGTCGCTGACTTGCATCGACCTCAAAATCGATAAGTGGGCCGCGCCCAAAGGCGGCAAGGGAAAACTGAAGTGGCGCATCACCCCGAAGAAACTTAAAAAGGATGGAATGAAAGGCCGCACGCAAAGCCTGCGAGAGACTCCCTGACTAATCTTGAGCTCGCTCACTCCTGTCCGCTGCAATTTGTATTAGAATAGAAAACAAGATGGCTCAATCCGAAGGACGCACTATCGTCGTGGGCGACATTCACGGCTGCTACGACGAGTTAACCGCACTGATCGACAAGGTCAAACTCAAGAAGACTGACCGCTTGATCTCGGTGGGCGATCTGATTACCAAAGGGCCGAAGAGCCGGGAAGTGCTCGAACTGTTCATGAGCGATGACAGATTCTCGACCGTCATCGGCAATCATGACCTGATCCTGCGCCGCCACTGGTACGGCGAAGACGTCGAGCTGAAACAAGCACAAAAAGAAGCGCACAAGGAACTCAAGGGCGAAAAGGATGCTTACATGGAGTTTTTGAGTTCGCTGCCGTTCATCATCGACCTGGATACGCATTTGGTCGTGCACGCAGGGTTGCGCCCCAACGTGGAATTGCATTCGCAGACGACCGGCGATTTAACGCGACTGCGTACACTCGGCTCCGATCGGGAAAGCAGTGAAGGAACGCCCTGGTATTACGTTTACAACGGCGACAAGGTCGTGTTGTTTGGACACTGGCCGGCGAAAGAACCCCGGCGCGGGCCGAAGGCAATTGGCTTGGACACCGGCTGCGTCTATGGCTATCAGCTGACGGCTTACATCATCGAATCTGACGAGTTTGTCAGCGTCGATGCCAAAGAGGCATATGACAAAAGTTAATTAGTGACTGGAGCGCAGGCGTCCTCGCTTGCCCACGTTCTGCAACCGAGACGGTTGCGCTCCAGCTAGCCCTACGCGCTTATCCACAAAATGAAAAGGCCGCTTCGCAAACCGAAGCGGCCTTTCGCTTTTCAATGAAGCTGAATCAGTGCTTGTCGTGAGGCGTCGCGTTCGTCTGATTTGAATCAGTGGTGACCGTCGTGTTCGGGTGCTTTCGCTCGTAGTAATCTTTCACGAAGTGCCTGAAGACTTCGTGACCGAACGAGGTATAGAAGTCATAGTCCTTCATCTCTTTGTAAACTTGATCGAAATTCCAGCCGTAGAACTCGTAACGATAGACCGCGCCCATCGCTCCCGTGCGATGACGTCCTCCGGCGCAGTGCACAAAGAACTTGCCGGTATTCGGATCGTTAACAGTTTTGAGAAACGCTTCGGTCGCTTCGGTGGTCGGGTACTTCTTGTCAACCATGGGAATGTTGACGTAGCGCATGCCCAGCGATTCGACTGTCGTCTTTTCGTAAGGCTTGGGATCTTCGGTTAAGTCGATGACTGTCTTGATGCCGAGGGCAGCCAGGTCTTTGTAGTCTGTCTCTTTCGGTTGTGCGCCCCGATAAAAGCGATCGTCCATCTGCCCGAAGTTTTTGATCTTAACGTAGGCAGTCTTCTGCGGCGTCTCCTGTGCCGCGCACACGGCGGCTAATGCGAATAGCGTGATGAAGATGCAAATAAATTTTCGGAAGAAGTTTCGGTGCGGAACAAACTGCATGTCGAGTCCTCGTATGATCTAAACGGTGAAATGGCGCCTACAGTCCAAAGAAACTGCGAGGAAGATACACGCGAAGGCGCGAAACCTCAAGATTTTCCGGCGCGCATCCGCGTGTGGTCGTGGCGAGTTCAGAAAAATGTCTTGTTTTCTGTGAAAAGGGACAAAAATGTGAGATGAGAAAGGCGAGAGCTGAAGGAGAAACGACAGGAAATGCCTAACTCTTATGATTCTTCAAAGCGATATCAACCCATTTCTTAAAAGTCGGGTCGCCGTAATTGCGGGTTCCCGTGAGAGCGGCGATGTTTTCTAGCGGGCCTTTCCACCCGTTCGGGATTCGACCCAGCGTAACGCCAATATACAAGTTATTTCGATAACTGTTCGGATCGCTCTCCGGTAGCGTCCCGTTAGTCAGCGCAGTTACCACGCGCGAGGGATTTTGTTCATACAGCTTGATGAGACTATTACTCACCTCCATTCTATCGGCACTCGTCAACCGCCTCACTAGCTCCTGAGGATTGTCAAGTATGTCGGCAGGTAAGTCGATGCCTTCCGCCGTTGGAGAGCTGAGGTTACTTGCGTCAACCCTCTTTTCTCCCTCGGTCCCAAAGGTTGGGTTGTTTGATCGCACTTTGATGTTGTGCAACAGCGAATCAAGTACCCGAGGAGGAAAAGTCACAATCATCACATTTAAAAGTTGCTCTTGTTGATCCGATTTAGCTCCGAAAACTACATCTTTGTTGTCGGCAAGAAAGCGAAGTGAATCGTAGTTCCACTGCCTGTCATCGAGTTCCGTCTGGCGCAATGTTTCGGATTTCTGCTTGCTGTCGGCGGCGTTCGCCTCACGTTGTTTGTCGATGCGAGCTACCCAGACTTGGGCGATTGAAACCGACAAAACGGCGATCGATATAGAAGCAGAAATGATCGCTGCGGAGTTGCGATGGAGAAATTTGTTTTCGAGGCGACTGCATTGCTTGTCGAACTCGAAACGTTCTCGCTCAAGTTCGTGCTTTGCCTGGTTGAGTTCTTCTTCCGTCATTGGAGGATCGGACGTGTAGCGCTCATCGAACGTGGCTGAAAGTTCGTAACCCTCGTTACTCCACTTCTTCCTGTTCGTCCCAATCGGCGATTAACTCGAAAGCACGAGCCAGAACCGGACGCGGGCGCGCGCCGTCTGCCTGGCCGATCAATCCTTCGCGTTCCATCTGATCGAGCACCGCCGCAGCGCGGCCGTAACCAATGCGCAGGCGGCGTTGCAGGACGGAAGTTGAGGCGCGCTTCATCTCTACACAGATGCGCAGGGCATCTTCGAAAAGCTCGTCTCGCTCGCCGCCGGAATCCTCGAGGCCCATCGCCTCTTCGTCGGATTGCGTGATCGATTCGTCATAGTCGGGCTGCCATTGCGACTTGATGTGCGAAACGACTTTGTTGATTTCCGACTCGTCGATATAAGCCCCATGCACGCGGAGCAGACGCGAAGATCCGGGTGGCAGAAACAGCATGTCGCCGCGGCCCAGCAGATGCTCGGCGCCGTTGGTGTCGAGAATCGTGCGCGAATCGATCTTGGAAGCCACGCGATAAGCAATACGGGAAGGGAAGTTCGCCTTGATCAGTCCGGTGATGACGTCCACAGAAGGTCTTTGCGTGGCGAGCACCAGATGGATGCCGATCGCGCGGGCCATCTGCGCCAGACGCGTGATTGATTCTTCGACTTCATGCCCTGACGCCATCATCAAGTCGGCCAGCTCGTCGATGATGATCACGATGTAAGGCAGAGGCTTCCATGCCTCGCCGTTCTCATCGAAGTCCTTAAGTGCGTTCTTGCGCGCAATCTCAGTGTTATAGCCGTCGATGTTGCGCACGCCCCAGCCGGCCAGCTGTTTGTAGCGCCGTTCCATCTCAGCTACCGCCCAGCGCAGTGCACGCGACGCCTGCTTTGGATCGACGATGATCGGCGTCGCCAGGTGCGGGATGTCTTCGTAGAGGCCAAGCTCGAGACGCTTCGGATCGATCAAAATCAACTTCACTTCATCAGGGCGCGCGCGATAGAGAATCGAGACGAGCAGGGAATTAACGCCGACAGATTTGCCTGCGCCGGTGGTGCCCGCAATCAAAAGGTGTGGCATGCGCGCCAAATCGCTGACGTAATTCAGTCCGTCGATTGTCTTGCCGAGCGCGATGGTCAGCTTCGAAGTCGATTCGCGAAAGGCGCGTGACTCGATAACTTCGCGCAGGAAAATCGTCTCGCGGCGCGGATTGGGAACTTCGATGCCGACGTGCGGCTTGCCCGGCATACGATCGATGCGGATCGATTCTGCTTTCAAAGCGAGACAAAGATCGTCGACCAAGCCGGTGACGCGCGAATACTTGACGCCCGGGTCAGGCTTGAATTCGTAAGTCGTGACCACCGGTCCGGGACAGATGAATTTGATTTGCCCGGTGACGTTGAACTCGCGGCACTTCTCCGCCAGCTTCGTGGCCATCCCGAGCAGTTCATCGTCGGCTTGCTCGCGCCGCATCTGCGCCTCGTTGAGAAAATCGAGCGAAGGCAGTTGATAATCAGTGGGCGCTTTCGTGCCCACCTTGCGGCCTTCGAAGGGCAGACTTCCGCTGGCCGCTGATTCGGTCTTCCGCTTGACCGCTGCTTCGCGCAGCATCTCTTGCACCACCGCAGTTTCGGCCGTGGGCGTGGCTTTGCCCCGCGACAACAATCCACGTTTGGCAGGCGCCGCCGCGACTCCGGCAGCGGCAGCCATTGCCTTGCCGCTGGTGGCGGCGGAAAAAGATTCGAACGCAGAAGCAATCTCCGCGTTTTCGGGCGCGGCCGATCGCGTTTGCGCAATGGGTTGGCCCTGGCTATCGACGACTTGCGGGCCGGCCAGTTCGCCATTTCCATTTGCCGCTGCTGCGTCAAGCTTCTGCTGCCGTTTCAATTCGCGGTTCGCGCGGCGCGCCAGACGCCACGCGTGCAAGCGAGCAGGAATCGTTCGCAGAGATGCGAGGCGATCGCCAAGTGACTGACCGGCTGTCGCGAACGAAAAGTTCGTCACCAGCAAGACGCCTACAGCGGCCACGGCGACCAGGAGAATTGCCGCGCCAATCGTGTTGAGGCCGCTGACGAGCGCCCGGGAAATCGCGACTCCGGACAGACCACCGGCGTTCACACTTGAGTCGAACAGCGGGTGCAGGTGAGCGAGACTCAACAACGCGGCCGTGGAGAAGACGACTACGAGTAAGCCGACCAGGCTAAGAATTGGCGCGTTAATACGACTGGCCCGGAATCGCCGCCAGGCCGCGGCGAGAATCAGAACGGGAACCAGATAGGCGGCCAGCCCAATCGTTTGAAACAACGCGGCCGCCACATTTGCGCCGATAGTGCCAATCCAGTTTTGGGCCGCGCTTTCTCCGGCGGCGTTCCAGGATGGATCGTTCGGATGATATGAGATGAGACAGAGCCCGAGCAGCAGCGCCGCCGCCGCGAGAGCGATGACGATGATTTCATTCACGCGCGAACGCTCGCGCGCGGGTTCGATTTCGATGTCAGTTGGAATTGCGGCCATAGTGTCAGGAGCAGTTGGCAGTGAGCAGTGAGCAGTGAGCAGAAAAAAGAACCGTCCACTAGTTCGTCCTCTTACTCATCACCCTCACTCATTACTCATCACTCATCACTTTGTTTTACGTTGCTCTCTTCGAAAGCAGATACTCCTTAATGAATTCGTCTATGTCGCCATCGAGCACCGAATCGACATCGCCCTTCTCGAGCTTCGTGCGCGCGTCTTTCACTAAACGATAGGGCGCCAGGACATAGTTCCGAATCTGTGAGCCAAAGGAAATGTCCTGCTTGTTCGCTTCCAGCTCCGCCGTCTCTGCCTGACGTTTCTCCACTTCGAGTTCGTACAGACGCGAGCGCAGCACCTGCATCGCCACGGCGCGGTTCTGATGCTGCGACCGCTGGTTCTGGCACGAAACGACGATGCCCGTAGGCAGATGCGTAATCCGGACTGCGGAGTCAGTCACGTTAATGTGCTGCCCGCCGGCGCCGCTGGAACGATAAGTGTCTACGCGCAAATCCTTCTCGTTGATTTCGACCTCGATGGTTTCGTCGATTTCCGGATAAACAAATAACGAAGCGAACGACGTGTGCCGCCGCGCGTTCTGATCGAACGGCGAGATGCGCACTAAACGATGCACGCCGGCTTCGGCTGATAACAGACCGTATGCGTATTCGCCTTCGACTTTGAATGTCACGCTCTTAATGCCCGCTTCTTCACCCTGTTGATAGTCGATGATGTCGGCTTTAAAACCACGGCGCTCACACCATCGCACGTACATTCTCAGCAGCATCTCTGCCCAGTCCTGCGATTCAGTGCCGCCCGCACCCGGATGGATCGTGCAGATTGCGTTGCGCGCGTCGTTCTCTCCCGACAGCAGCATTTCGGTCTCGGCTTCGCTGACCTCATGCTCCATTCGATTGAGCAGTTGCCTCAGCTCATTCAAAGAAGCTTCATCTTCTTCCGCAAATTCAAAGAGCACTTGCGCGTCGGAAATCTCAGTCTCGAATTTTTCCTGCCGCTGGACGACGCGTTCCAAACGGCTGCGTTTCTGCAAAAGCGTCTGCGCTTCTTCCTGGTTTGACCAAAAGTCAGGCGCGGCAGCCAGTGTTTCGATCGCGCTTAACTCAGCGCGTTTCGCCGGGACATCAAAGAAACCTCCCGAGCTGATCGACGCGTTTCTTCAGATCTTCGTATGAATCTCTTAGTTCCTGCATTGATAGTGTCTCGATCATTGCTGCCTCGCATTGTGAGGTCAGTACCCGGAGCGATAGCGACGGGGTTGCTTGCTTCGCGTAAACCGGTCGCTACCGCTCCCGGTACTGACTCCTTGTCATAAATGTCGCCGAAATAAATCCCAGGCTAATAAGCGCGCAGCCATAGGCGAACACATCACCGTGGCGCGAATAAAAAGTTGAGCCTGACCCGAATTTGCTAATCGTCCAGCTGCGCACTGCTTCCTGAAAAGCCGGCGTCGTATCCGAAACCGCTCCGTTGGCGCTGATGTATGCACTGATGCCGCTGTTGGTCACACGAATCAAGTCGCGATCATTCTCAACTGCTCGAAAGACTGCGTTCGATAAGTGTTGTCGCATCACTGCCGTTGGTCCCAGATAGCCATCGTTCGAAATATTGATCAGCACGTCAGCGCCTTCGTTGGTGAAGCTGCGCGCGACTTCTGAGTGCGCGGCCTCAATACAAATAAAAACCCCGGCGCGAAGCGCGCCGAGGGGCATCAGCGTATACGAACTGCCGGGCGTAAATTCGCCGACGATTCCACGCACCGAACCCGAGCCCGGTAGCCAGCGGGGCAGCGGCACGTACTCGCCAAACGGCATCAGGCGAATCTTATCATACTGCGCGACTTTCTGACCCTGCTCATTTACGAGGATTGCGGAATTGTATGAGCCGCCATTCGGCGCTGGCTCGAGCGAGTTCAGCAGGACTGACGCGTGATTCGTCTGCGCGAAGTTCGCGATTGTCTTTTGCAGGTGTGGATCACGTGAGTACGAAAAGTTCATGGGTGACTCGGGCCAGATGACGAGCCGCGTGAGTGGATAGAATGGTGGCTTCGTTTCCTGTTTATCGAGTTCCGCTTTCGACAACAATAAGTGGCGATCCAGCAAGGCGTTCATTTGAACTACATCGCCGCCGAGATCCATCGGGACGTTAGGTTGAACGGAAACGGCGACGGCTCTGGCCACGAAGTCGCGATTGGTAATCTGAAGACGCGAGTAAAGCAGGTAACCGCCAATCGCAGCTAGAACTGCGACGCTTATAAAGACCTTCGATTTGCGTTGACCAAGTATCGCAAACGTGACCGCCGCATTGCTGAACAGCACGAGAAAGCCGACTGCGTAGACGCCGCCCCAACGCGCTGGCTGGATGGTTAAGAGATGAAACGCTTGCGAGTATCCCAATGCGTTCCAGTCTAATCCAGTGACTACTCCCCGCAGCCAATCAAACGCCACCCACATAACCGGCGCTGCGAAGATCGCGAGCGTACCGAATCGCTTTATGACGAGCAAAAGGCAAACGCAGGCCAGTGCCGGAAAGACTGAAACGAAAACTACAGGCAGCAACAGAAGCGGATAGGCGAGCCAAGCCGAAACGCCGCCGTAATGAATCATCGGGTAGGTCAGCCACCAGCACGTGCCGTAAAAGAAGATCGTCCCCCAAATCAGCCCGAGGACGAACGCCACGCGTTTTCTGGAAGTCGTCGCTACCGCGAACAGCAGAGGCGCCAATCCAATCCAGGCGAGCCACCAAAATTCGAAATTTGGAAACGCGAGAACCACCAGGATCGCTGACAAAGAAGCCAGCGCGGCGTCGCGCTGCGGCGGAAGGCTTTGGCGAATAAAGGTGAGGGCAACCGGCCGGCGGGCTTCAGTCAGCGCCGTGGGCGGCAGTGCTTCGCTCATGCGGCGCAGTGTAGCAGAAGCCAATCTGAACGCAGCCCGAGGTCCTGAGAATCGTGCAAGACAGCATTCGACGTGAGGCTATCACTCGGTCACAGATAAGTTTTCTGGAAGGCTTCCGACTAAGTTCGCGCTGTCGAAAAATATTTTTTGGACTTGTTCCAGAAAGCCGACGATCGACGCCATCCGAAGGGCTAATTCACAAATTGCGTCACAGTCAAAGTGACAAAATCCGTCGTCTTGACCGAATGCGCCTGACTCAAACTTCTGGAAGGGAACAAGTGGGGGGGCAGCTTAGCGAATGCGCTACGCCGCGCAATTCTGCTGGGAAAACCAAATCGTCTCGAGAGTGTCCTAAAAATGCGGGGAGCCGGTCATTGCTGACCGGCTCTTGGATTGGGGGGATTAAACTGAAGGATCGCTCGGCGGGCGGCTGGCGCAGCGGCTTGCAGCGCTCAGAGAAGTGATGGCGGCGGGGGCACGTTTCATTTCGTGCTTGCCGGTCTTGTGTTCAGCACTTGCCGTGCCACGAACGAGCAAAGAGCCAAGAGCAAGGAGCAAAGAGCAAGGAGCAAGGAGCAAACAGCTCGGAGCCAAGACCGAAAGCGAAAGCCATGCGGTATTGCGCTCAGCGCCAAACAAAAAGAGCAAAGCGCACCTCACGCTTCGCCCTTTGCTCTTGCCGCTTTGCCGCTGCGCCGCTACGGCCTGCCTAACGTGACCTGGCGTTGCAGCGCGATCGCTTCCTGATTGTTTGGATCGATGGTCATGGCGCTGGCGGCGTACTTGCGCGCCTCGCCAAGGTCGCCGCGCTCGAGGAAAATCCGGCCCAACAGGATATGGGCATCAATGAGGGGATTATTGTTCTCCCAGAAGATTGCGGTCTTCAAGGCAGCGATCGCCGCTTCCTGATCGCCGCGCCGCTGATTGATTTGGCCGCTGATCAGATAACCTTGGGCATTCGTCGGCTCGAGTATCAGAAGCTTGCGAATCTCCACCATAGCTTCGTCATCCCGACCTTGTTGATAGAGGTCCTTAATCTTGTTCAGCGACTCTTGCGCGCTGTCGGCCTTCGCCGCGTCAACTGCCTGACGGCGCCCCAAGTCAGTCAGATCCACCTGATTTAGAACGTCGCGCGAGCGAGCCGCCAGGTTTTGAATCGTCTGACTCTTCTGCCACTCCGTTTGCCACTTTGCATAGCTCGTTTGCAGATAGATTCGCGCCTGATTGTCGGCGGCGTTTGCGGGTTCGGCTTTGCCGGCGCGTTCCTGCGTTTTTGCGAGCAGGAAGTACGCCTGTCCGTCACGTGGATCAGCAGCGACAACGTGCTCGAGCTTCTCAGCAGCTTCAGAATATTTCTCGGCCAGAAACAGCGCGTAGCCGTAGTTGAACAGCACGGTAATGTCGTCTGGCGAAGAGTCGGCTGCGCGCGACAGCAAAGTGATCGCTTGCGACAAAAGCCGCGTCTTCTCTTCCGGTTTCTTTTCCGCGCGCGCAGCTTCAATCGAAACTGCGCCTGCGTTGTTGTAGACCGCGACGAGGGGCATCACTTTCTCGTCAGCCAGGGGCGCCAGAACGTCTAGCGCTTTTTTGGTGTCGCCCGTCTTCCAGTACGACAGTCCGGCGTAGAACTGCGCTTCCCCGTAGTGCGGCTCTTTCTTTTCCACCATCGCGAAGTATTCGGCAGCTTCTTTGAGTTGGCGCTGCGCAAAATAGAACTGGCCCAATTCAAACGCCGCTTGCGGGTACACGGCGCCGCCATTCGCCTTGGCGTAAAGCTTCATCGCGTTCTTCAGGTAAACCGCGCGCGTGGGATCGTTTGCGCCGGTGAGCAAACCTTTCATGAAAGCTTCGAAGGCCTGGGGCGGAACACGCGTAGCTTCCTGCACCAACTGGTTACGCGAGAACGACAGAGCCTTGTCGCGCTGCGAGAGAATCTGATAGGCGAGTTCGCCGTTCATCTTCTGTAAATCGGTTACCGTTCCTCCGAAGTCATAGACCCGCGGCGCCCACGATCCGTCGAAGATGTCGCCGGCCATGCGGCCTTCATTAATGCGCACCACGCGCGCTTCACCCATAATGGTCGCCAGCTTGGTTTCACCGCTTCCGCTCGGTTTATCTGCCGGCGCGGTAGGCAAGTTAACGCTGAAGTTTCCGATGACGATCATCGTGGCTTTAAGCTCGCGGCCAATCTTGATCTCGGTGGCGCGAGAAGGCAGCACGGTCAGCGGCAGATGCAGTCGTTGAAAAGCGACAGCTCGTTCGTCGCTCGTGACCACGATCAGACCCGGCTTGTTAAGCAGGCTGGAAAGCGCATCTGAGAAACTCTCACCGATCCAGTTGTATTCGGGATGATTCGACTGATTCTCAAAGGGAAAGACCACAATAGTCTCGGCAGCCGGGGCCTGGGCCTGGACGGCTGATGCCGAGGCAAGGCCGACCAATATCGCGGTTATCGATAGAAAACTTAGGAATAATTTCTTCAGCATTCGCAAACACTTTCAAAAACTCGGAAATTTCGATGCGGTTATTTTAGCAGCGGTTGGACGACGTGACGAAGTCCAAAGTCCCGCGTCCAAGGTCCAACGTCCGAAATTCTTTCTTGCATCTCCACGGATCTGACAACTGACATGGCTTTGGACGTTGGACATCGGACTTTGGACGTCGGACGCGGACATTGGACGTTGGACATTGGATCTCGGAGTTCTTCATTCCGGCGTGGCTTCAATCACCACCAACTGATTGTCGAGCGCGGTGACGCCTTTGATGCCGCGAATTGTGCGCGCAACTCGCTGCTTTAGTTCTAACGATCGCACCGAGCCGACGACTGTCACGTGGCCACCTTCAACGAGCGTGCTGATATCGAGGTCTGCGAGCGCTGAGTCAGAATGAAAAGCCTGTTCGATGCTTTGTTGGATGGTGGCGTCATCAGGTGCTGGAGATGCGGCCTCGCCTGAAGGTTCTTGAGGAACCGAAGAAGTCGGTTTAGCCGTTGGCATTTGTGAAGCCGACGGCGAAGGTGTCGGTTGCAATTGCAACTGGCCCTGGGGCACTGATTGCTGCGGTTCCACGGTTGAACTCATCGGATCGTACGGGCGACTCGTCAAGAACAGCGCGAGGAAGGTAGCGAGGGCAGCAGCGCCAATCACAACCAGCGCGAGCACCCATTCGCGCGGCCCCGCTTTCCGATTCCGCCGCGACGGAGAAACGCGCCGGGCATGCTCGCCGGAAGTCGTGATAACTACTCGCCGTTTGTTGCGCTGCTCCATTTGACGCGACAAACCTACCAATTGCGATCTTCGTGCGCAAGGCAGGCACTTAAGCCTTGAACCGATGGCCTTTCTGATATTCTGCGCAAGCGTTCGCGACCAGACCGTTCTATCAGTACGCACTCAGATTGTGCGCGGGAAGATATGTGGAGGTTCTTAACAATGAAATACTTTTTGAAAATTGCGAGGGCGATGATTCTTTGTGTCGCGGGAAGCGCCGCGGCAATTGCACAGACATCAGAACAAACAACCACGGCGAAGGATCGTCAGTCGGTTAACATTACCGTTTACAACTCGAATTTAGGTTTAGTGCGCGAAACGCGCCGCCTGAATTTGCCGGCGGGTCGAATTGCGTTGAGATTTGCCGATGTGACGGCCCAGATTAGGCCTGAGACCGTGCACCTGGCGTCGCTCCTGTCGCCGACCGCGCTGCGGATACTGGAACAGAACTATCAATACGACCTTTTGAATCCGGCCAAGCTGCTCGACAAATTTGTGGGGAAGGAAATTACGCTGGTGCTGCGGCGTTACCAGAACAACTCCGAGATTTTCGAACCGGTGCAAGCCACGCTGTTGTCGAATAACGCCGGACAGGTGTGGCGCATCAACGGCCAGATAGTCATCAACCCGACAAACATCATTGAGATGCGTTTCCCCGACGTGCCGAAGAATCTGGTTGCGACGCCGACGCTGGTCTGGGACCTCGAGAACCGTGAAGCCGGCACGCAAACCATAGAAGCGAGTTACCTGACGAACGGCATGAACTGGAAGGCGGATTACGTCCTGGTGGTTAATGCCGACGATACAAAAGGCGATGTCCAGGGTTGGGTGACGCTGATGAATTCGAGTGGCGCTACTTTTGAAGATGCGCGACTCCAACTTGTTGCCGGCGACGTGAACCGCGTTTCGGAACAGCGCAACTACGCCGTAGCGGACGCGATGGCGCGGAAGAGCGCGGAAACCGAATCCCAATTCCAGGAGCAGGGATTTTTTGAATACCACTTGTACACGCTGCAGCGGCCGGCGACGATTCGCGACAACGAAACGAAACAGGTTTCACTGCTTGAAGCCGCGGGCTTCGATGTGAAGAAAGAGTTCGTGATTAGCGGCCAGCGCTATTATTACTCGAATTACAACAATCCCGGACAGCCAATCAAAGAGAAAGTTGGCGTGTATGTTCAGTTTCGCAACTCGCAACAGAACAAACTCGGCATGCCTCTGCCGGCCGGGACCATTCGCCTTTACAAGAGAGACGCGACCGGCAATCAGCAGTTCATTGGCGAAGACAAAATCGACCACACGCCTAAAGACGAAGACGTGCGCGTGAAAGTAGGCGATGCTTTCGACATTGTCGCCGAGCGAAAGCAGACGGATTACAAAGTGATCGCGCGCAATGTTTATGAGTACGCCTACGAAATTAAGATTCGCAATCACAAAGATGGCCCGGTCACGGTGATCGTCAACGAGCCGATCGGTGGCGATTGGGAAATGGTTTCCTCGAGCTTTGAAGCGAAGAAGACCGCGGCGTTTGCGGCGCAGTTCAATGTGCCTGTGGCGAAAGACGGCGAAGCCACGTTGAGCTATCGCGTGCGGGTGCGGTACTGAATTGCGGCTCTGCCGCTTGATGTGCGGAAGGGCTTGCCCTTCCGACTTACGCGGGCACTGTCCTTCTTCCTCGGTTCGAGGCTGTGCCTCGAACCGAGGAAGATTTCATTAAAGGTAACCATATCGGTAAGGCACAGCCTTACCGCACATCGGGCGGCAGAGCCGCATGTCATTTCTCTTCCGAGCGATTCATCGGTTGTCAGCCTGCGCCATTTTTGTTATACCCGCGGCCCATGAATATCATTTCGCGTTCCATACTTCCGGGTGTCGCACTGCTGATCGTAGCTTCTTCAATCGCGGCTCAAACAAACTCACTCGATTCCCGCGTCCGCGCGGAAATCGCTCCGTTCAAAGGCAAAGTCTTCCTGTTCGCGAAGAATCTTGACACGGGTGAAACCTACTCATTCAACGGCGACGAGCGCGTGCGCACGGCCAGCACGATCAAAATCGCAGTCATGATTGAAGCCTTCGCGCGGGTTGCCGAAGGCAAAGCTAAATGGACCGACGAACTTGTGCTGACCAAGGCGGCGCGCTATGCCGGTTCAGGAATCTTGCCCGAATTGGGAGACGGCCTGCGTCTGAGTTTCCAGGACTGCCTCCGTCTCATGATGTTGCTCAGCGACAACACGGCGACGAACATGGTTTTGGATTACCTGACAACCGATGCAGTAAATGAAAGGATGAATTCGCTCGGCTTCAAAGACACTCGGATCATGCGCCGCGTCGGTGGCGGTGGCGAAAGCAAGGAAGGGAAGCTGGGCGACAATCTCAAGCGTTTCGGACTGGGAGCGACGAGCCCGCGCGAGATGGTGCAAATCATGGAGAAGCTCGAGCGCGGCGAGATCGTCAACCAAGACGCTTCGAAGCAAATGATCGATTTGATGAAGCGGGAGCAGGGACGCAATTCGATTGGCAGGTCAATGCCGGATGTGCCGATTGCGAGCAAGTATGGTGCGCTTGATGCGCTGCGCAGTTGCGTTGCGATTCTCTACACCAAGCAGGGCAAAATCGCGATGGCAATTACCGTCGATGAAATGCCCCAGGTGATTTGGTCGGTCGACAATCCCGGTTATCTGTTAATGTCCCGGCTCTCTGAAATCCTGGTCGATGGAATGACCGTGAAGACATCGTCACCGCCGGGCAAGCCCTGATCTTCTTATAAGAGTTGCAGTATCAGCGCCGGCGCCCTTCCGGTCTTTCTGCGAAAAGAACATTAGTCCTGTTAATCGCGGCCTGAACTAAACGTCTTACTAGTTAAGAGGGAAACTCATTGAAGTTGTGGGAACATTCGACCTTAGGCAATCGTTCTCGCACTAACGGCAGATTACCGTTGCATCGGAGGACGGAAAAGAATGAAACGTGTAGCAATTGTGGCAGTTTTGGTTCTGGCGGCAGCGGCGCTTGGTCTTTGGCGATCGAACGGTGGCGTCCGCCAGGGTTTGAGTCGAGTCGTCGGCGCGGCGGGCCGGGAGGAACAGGGCGACCTAAAGGAAGAAATTCGCAAGACGTTTGAATTGCAGCCCGGCGCGCGCGTCGAAATCACGGGCATCAACGGCAAGGTTGACGTTGAAACTTCAGACACGAAAACCGCAGAGGTTTACGTGCTGCGCACGGCTGGTAGTCGCGATGCCATGAACCGCCGCGAAGTCACGGTCGAACAGACTGCGACTGGGTTAATCGTGAAAGGCCGTCAGGTCAGTCACGGCTTCTTTGAGCATCTGTTCGGGACGAAAGCGAACGAGGATGTGACGATCAAGGCGCCGCGCGCGATCGTGCTGGCAATTAGAGGCGTGAACGGACACGTGACCAGCGGTGATGTCGACGGCGCCATCGAAGCGAAGGGAATCAATGGCAAAGTTGAATTAGGCGCGGCCAACGATGCCGCCGAACTCACCGGCATCAACGGGAACGTTTCAGTTGGCCTCAACAAACTTGGGAATGTGGGTGCGCGCGTGAGCGGCATCAACGGCAATATCGAATTACGTCTGGGAAATGAACTGAACGCAGACCTGATTGCGAAGGGAATGAACGGCAGCGTGCGTTCCGAGATTTCCAATGTAACCGTGGACAAGGACGAATACGGGTCGCATTACACTGCCAAAATCGGCAGCGGCGGTTCGGCGATTACGATCAGCGGGATCAATGGAAATGTGCGTCTGACGCGGACTGTACTGGCGGCGACTACAACCGAAAAGAAGGCGCCGGAGACTGCTGGGACTGCCGGGACTGCCGGAAGTAAGGCCGAGACTAAGTCCGGTGGGAAGTCTTCTGAAAAATAGTTTCCTGGTCTCAGTCTGAAACGCAAAAAAGGCCGGGTTACTCCGGCCTTTTTGTTTCTGCCACGCGCTCCTGCAGATGGTTTTGAATGTCTGGTGCACCCAGCACGACTCGAACGTGCGACCTTCTGATTCGAAGTCAGACGCTCTATCCAACTGAGCTATGGGTGCATGTGCGCGTAAATAGTAAATCGTGAATGGTGAATAGTAAATTTCAAAAGGCAAAAGGCAGAAGGCAGAAGGCATTAGTTAAACTGCCTAACGTCTTTGCTCACTGCTCACTGCTCACTGCTCACTGCCAACCGCCCACTGCCCACTGCCCACTGCCCACCGCCCACTGCCCACCGCCCACTGCTCACTGCTCACTGCCAACCGCCCACTGCTCACATCTTTTTCTCTGCCGATTTTTCCGCAGGCGGCGTGATGCCGCCTTGGAACTCCTGGCGAATGAACTTGATCAAATCATCGATTTGCTGCTGCGAAAGTTTGCTTTTGAATGCGGGCATACCGTCGCCGCCCTCGACAATTTGTTTTCGGAAGTCTGAATCCGGATGTCGCAGAGCGTGACCTTCGCGAAAGCTCGGAACTTTCAAACGCGTGCCGTCGTCGAGTTTCACCGGCCCGCCTTTCCCGTCCACGCCATGACACGATTGGCAGTCCTTCGCGAAGACTCCACGGGTCGCCGCAAAGGGATCCGGTGTCGCGTCAGATTTCGTGGCAGTATTTGCGTTGGCGCCGGGCGCGGTAGTTGTTTGTTTATTGCAGCTCGCGCCGAAAAGAGCGACAGAGCCAATCAGAAGCAGCGTCGTGCGAAACTTCATGCTTGAAACTCCAGCAGTGATTTCGTGGAACAGCGGGCAGTATAACACGCGCATGACAACGGGGTGCTGGTAGGCAACTCTTAATTGGGATGTTGATCGGTGGGATGGGTCAAGTTGCAAAAGCCCATTGACTCACAGCAGAATAGGTGCGCGCTTCGCTCGAAGTTGTTGTAAGCAAAAAACGCAGTCGCGTCGCAATCGTTTAAGTCTTCAATGAGTACTGAACACGAGTCTCCAAACAATTCCGCTCGAGGCGCTTTGCGTCTGGCGCCGAATGTCGAGGAATTGGAAGAGCACAAACGAAAGCTTCCACGTCAATTCGTCAATTTCATTTTTTACCGAGCGCGTCCCGAATGGCGCATGCTGGATGACGCCGACAAGCAACATTGCAAACAGCAATTCGTTGAGACGGTCGATGATTTTCGTCGCGACCTGCTGATCCACACGTACTCGACCGTGGGCTGGCGCGCGAACGCGGATTTCCTGATCTGGCGCATCGGCTACGACCTCGAACCATTTCAAGAGATGACTGGTTTGCTGAACAGCACGCCGATGGCGAAATATGTCGAGGCGACTGCGTCATTTCTCTCAATGACCAAACGCAGCATGTTCATTGAGAAGGATTGCTCCGATCACGCAGAGGACCGCACGCATATTGTGCCGGGAGAGGCTGAGTACCTGTTTGTTTGCCCGGTGCAGCGCACTCACGAGTGGTACGCGCGGCCGCAGGAGCAGCGTCAGGAAATGATGGACGAGTATCAGAGGATCGGCTCGAAGTATCGGTCCGTGAAATTGCACACGACTTACTCGTTCGGTCTGGACGATCAGGAATTTGTAGTCACTTTCGAGACTGACAAGCCTTCGGATTTTCTCGACATGTTTCAGGAGTTGCGGGAAACCAAAGCCAGTTGCTTCACGCTGCGCAACACGCCCATGTTTACGTGCCGGCGACGTAATTTAACCCAATGCCTTGACGCTCTCGGCTGATCGGGTGCGCGCCTTCCTTTCTTGGCCAGTCAATCACAACGAAAAATCCTGCCGTCGATCCTAATCGGCTTGATTCTTGCCGCCGCGGCTTGGCAGCTTCACAGGCAAGGTCGCTCATGGTGGTGTGAATGCCGCCCGTTTCTGTGGACGTCGAATGCCTGGGGTTCGTTGACGTCGCAAACGTTTCTCGATCCGTACAGCTTTACGCACCTGATGCACGGATTCATGTTCGCGGGTCTGTTGCTGGTCATCATGCGTTTCCTTATCAAGCGAGACCTTTCGACGGCCTGGCGGCTTTTGATAGTGATAGCAATGGAGGCGGTCTGGGAGATCCTCGAGAATTCGAACGCAGTGATTGATCGCTATCGGGCGACCACCGCGTTTCTCGGTTATCGCGGCGACACGGTCGTAAATTCACTCGGGGATATCTTGTGTTGTGGAGTCGGGTTCTTGATCGCGAGAAAGTTGGGCTGGCTGCGGTCGTTGCCAATTTTTATCGCGACTGAAATTGTGCTCTTGTTTTGGATTAGAGATAGTCTGCTCTTGGAAATCATCATGCTCGTGCATCCGTTTGATGTAATTAAGCAATGGCAACTTGGTCATTGAAGAAGAGACACGGAGACACGGGGACGCGGAGACACGGGGACACGGAGACACGGGGACGCGGGGACACGGAGACACGGGGACGCGGGGACGCGGGGACACGGAGACACGGGGACGCGGGGACACGGAG
>Ga0134126_10000634_pt1 | contig 44370 bp, 35 predicted proteins | sample KB31752_FD_96881 | JGI IMG/M metagenome (GOLD analysis project Ga0134126, IMG submission 96881) | Terrestrial soil microbial communities with excess Nitrogen fertilizer from Kellogg Biological Station, Michigan, USA - KB3-175-2 | ecosystem: Environmental > Terrestrial > Soil > Unclassified ...
CATCGTGACCAGGTCGCCGAACCACTGGTGCGCCATTTCGTGCGCGATTACTTCGGACACCCCCTTTTTCGAGCCGATGGAAGCGGTCTTGGGATCGATGAGCAGCGCGGTCTCGCGATAGGTGATGGCGCCGAAGTTTTCCATCGCGCCTGCCTCGAAGTCGGGTATGCCGATCAGGTCGAGCTTGGGCAGGGGGAAGTGAATGCCAAAGTAGTCGTCGTAATAATGGAGTACGTACTTGGCAACGTCGAGCCCGTAGTGCGTCAGCTCCAGCTTGTCCGGCGTTGCGCACACGCCGATCTTTACGCCGTCCTCTTCGCCGTGTGTGCACTGGAAATCACCCACGAGAAATGCCAGCAGGTACGTCGACATCTTCGGCGTCGTCTCAAACTTGAGGGTGTGCTTGTCCGCGCCTGGGCCAGCCGTATCGCTTGTGACGGGCATGTTGGAGATCGCGTTATCGCCCTTGTCGATTACCAGCGTTACGCTGAACGTCGCCTTGAACGCAGGCTCATCGAAGCTGGGAAACGCCCGCCGCGCATCCGTGGATTCGAACTGCGTTACGGCATAATTGCGCTTCGCCGTCTTCGACAGGTAAAAGCCGCGCAGCTCATTATTCAGGATGCCCGTGTATTGAATCGCCAGAGTGGCCTTGCCCGCGGGAATCTCCTCCGGAACAGTGAACGTCGCGGTCTCCTTATCCTTGTCTGTGGAGACTGTGGCTATCTGCTTCTTGCCGTCGGCGCTGATGGTGACCGACTGGTACTCGATCTCCAGCGAGTCCAGCGTGATGGATTTCGCGGGCTCTTTCAGGTCGAGGTCGATCTGCTCTACCCCGGTGAAGGTGGCAGCCTTCAGGTCGGGCGACAGCATAAGGGAATAATGCTCCGGCTTCACACTTTGCGGAAGCCGCTCAGCGCTGGCCTGCGGCACAAAAAGCAGACACGACAAGGCACACGCGGCCGCCGCAGCGGCCCGGCGCGCAAGAACGAAAACAGATGGAGTCATCGCTACCTCTTGAATTGAGCTACGTCGTGAATCGGAGACCCGGAAGCGAATTGAGCAGCGCCGCACCTAACGGCGCCATGGGAGAATTCGTGTCCGGTGCGCGTGCCGGCGAAGAGACAATTCTCCATTGTAGGCCGCAAGCTGCCGGCGCTGTTCATGAATACGTACTTCGTTCCTCACCGGTTCCGGACTTCCTATGACGTTTCGTCTCGCGTCCCCGGTTCTGGCTTTCCGTCCCTCAACCGCCGAATGCCAAGGGGATTGCCGTCTTTCAGCTCGTCTGGCAGCAGCGCTTGGGGAAAGCTTTGGTAGCACACGGGCCGTGCGAATCGATAGATCGCCAGGCTGCCCACGGAGGTGAAGCGCGCGTCCGAGGTGGCCGGGTAAGGGCCGCCGTGCATCATGGCATGCGAGACCTCGACGCCGGTGGGGAATCCGTTGATGATGAGGCGGCCGGCCTTCTGCTCGAGAATCTCGATCAGTTCGCGATGCGCGACCAAATCGTCCTCGTCGCCGAGGACCGTCGCGGTGAGATGGCCGCTGAGCGCGCGCGCCGCGCGAATGTAGTCCTGCGTGGAATCGCAGTGGACAAGGAGCGTGTCCGGCCCGAATATTTCGTCCGCCAGCTCCGGCTGCCCGATCAACTGGTCGAGGCAGACCGTGAACAACTTGGAATTGGCGGCGAAACCTGCCCGGGCTTCCGGAGTTATGGCAGTGGCTGCCAGCGGAACCTGACCGGAACGACTCGCGGTAGCGCGGCTGTACTGCCGCGCAATTCCCGCTGTGAGCAGCGTGAACGGCTGTGATTTCTCGACTAGAGCCTTGAGTTCGTCAAAGAATGGCTGGCCCTCGGCCGAATCGGGCACCAGCACAAGGCCTGGCTTGGTGCAGAGCTGACCGGCGCCGAGCGTGAACGATCCAAACAGGCTCTGGGCCAGTGCAGCCGGTCCTTTGCGCAGTGCGCTGGGCAGCACGAAGACTGGGTTGCCGCTCGACATCTCGGCAAAGCAGGGTATCGGGTTCGGCCGGGCGGCGGCTATGTCCATGAGCGCGCGGCCTGCGTGCAACGAGCCTGTGAAGGCTACGGCTTGGATTCGTTCGTGCTTCACGACGGCCGAACCGATATCGGTCCCCGCGTCGTAGAGCATGGTGAAGACTCCGGCTGGCAGCCCTGCGTCTCGGACCGCGTCAGTGATGATTTGCGCGGCCATCTCGCTCGTACCGGGGTGCGCAGGATGCGCCTTCACCACAACAGGGCAACCGGCCGCCAGCGCCGAGGCCGTATCGCCACCCGCAACTGAAAAGGCAAGCGGAAAGTTGCTGGCGCCGAAAACTGCGACCGGACCGATCGGTCGCAGCATGGATCGAAGATCTGGGCGGGGAAGCGGCTGGCGATCCGGTATTGGCGGGTCAATACGGGCCTGGACCCACGATCCTTCTTCCACCACGGAAGCGAACAGCCGAAGCTGGTTCGAAGTTCGACCTGCCTCGCCCAGCAAACGCGGCATTGGCAACGCGGTTTCGAGGTGTGCGCGCTCGGCTAACTCTTGCTTGTGGGAGTCAAAACCTTCCGCACACCGCCGCAAAAACGCTGCTTTGTCCTTGCCGGATACGCGCGAGTAGCCGGTGAAGGCCTCTGCGGCGGCCCGGACCGCTTCGTCCAGTTCCTCGGGCGACGCCGAGTGGTACTCCGGTCCTATTTCGTCGCCTGTGGCCGGGTTTGCCGCCTGAAATGTCTGCCCGCCGGGAGCACCGCGGCGGTTGCCGAGAAATGAGAGTCCAATGAATTCCATGACAGTTGAATTATCCCGCATGGATCCAGGGCAAAGACACCGCAATACGCGGGAGGGGGTACGCGGTTTGCCATTCGGCGCTCAGATTCTGTAGAACGGTTCCACAGCATCGAGAGTCAAATAGGCCGACCCATGTCGGATCTGGTTCGATGCGGAACAGAGGGAGGCAAGCTCCGTTGCAAGGTATTCCGGCCGCTTCTTCGCAGGTAAACCAGTCGTCTCATCGGCATGCCCCACTTGTTCCCCAGGGCCGCATGTTGCCTTTCGTGCTCGTAACTGCGCTATTTTTTCTCTGGGCCGTTCCGAACAACTTCAACGACATCCTCATTCGGCAGTTCATGAAGTCATTCGCCATCAACCGCCTCCAGGCGGGCCTGGTGCAGTTTGCGTTTTACCTCGGCTACTTTTTTCTGGCTTTTCCAGCGGGCGTCATCATGCGCAGGGCGGGTTACAAGACCGGAATTGTCATCGGGTTGTGCCTCTATGGAGCCGGTTGTATCCTCTTCTATCCCGCCGCGCACGTGGGACAGTATTGGTTCTTTCTGACTGCGCTATTCGTGATTGCCAGCGGGCTGGCATTTCTGGAGACGGGAGCAAGCCCATTCATCATCCAGCTAGGCGATCCGGAAACCGCGGCCCAGCGCGTGAACTTCTCGCAATCGTTCAATCCGCTGGGGAGCATTACGGCGGTCCTGATCGGCAGCCGGTTTATTTTCTCGGGAATTGAACTGAAGCCCGCGCAGGTTGCTGCGCTGCAGGCCGCCGGCACCTATCAAGCCTATTTAAAGTCGGAAACCCTGCGCGTCGTCACTCCGTACCTGGTGCTGGGTTCGCTTGTGCTGCTGTGGGCGGTGCTGATTGCGCGGACAAAATTTCCGCACACCGGCATGGATTACTCGCGGAATACGCTGGAACACGATACTTCAAAGCCGTTGTGGAGACGGAAGCACTTCGTCTTCGCAGTCATCGCGCAATTTCTGTATGTGGGTGCGCAAGTGGGAGTTTGGAGCTGGCAAATCCCTTACGTGCAGACCTACACCGGGCTGGCTGAGCGCAAGGCCGGCTATTTGTTGACCGGCGCCCTGGTCGCATTTACGGCAGGAAGGTTTTTCTCCACATGGTTGTTGCGCCATGTGCGGGCGTCGCAACTGCTTGGCCTGTTTGCGGTGGTGAATGCCGTCATCTGTGCAGCTGCCGTGCTTCGGCCAGGATGGCTGGGAGTGGCATGCCTGTTGGCTGTCAGCTTCTTTATGTCCATGATGTTTCCCACCATCTTCGCGCTGGGCGTGAACGGCCTGGGTACGAGGACCAAGACCGGCGGAGCGGTCATCGTGATGGCGATCGTGGGAGGAGCATTGGTTCCGCTGGCAATGGGGCGCGTAGGCGATGTGGCTGGAGTGGCCATATCTTACGTGGTGCCTGCTGTGTGCTTTGTCGGGGTGGCACTGTATGCGTGGCGGGGCGCCGCGCCGGAGCAGGAGGAACTGGCGGAGGAACCCGGGCTGGCGCTGGGATAGTCCAGTGTTAGGGTGCTCCATCCTGGGTGCGAATTCTGCGGTAATGTAGGATTCATTCACTCTGCGACCACGGGATTCGTCAGCGACCCCAAGCCCTCAATGGATACCGTGACCGTCTCTCCGGGCTTGAGCCAGCGCTTCGGGTTGCGTCCGAGGCCCACGCCAGGCGGGGTTCCGGTGGAGACAATATCGCCTGGCAACAGCGGCGTAATCGACGACAGGTGCTCGATTAACTCCGGGATTCCAAAGACCAGCTCGCACGTATTCGAGTTCTGCAGCACCTCCCCATCGATGCTCAGGCCAATCTGCAGCGCATGCGGATCCGCAATCTCATCTGCCGTCACAATCGACGGCCCGAGAGGGCAGAACGTGGGAAAGCTCTTGCTCATCGACCACTGTGACGTGGCGAACTGCACATCGCGCGCACTCACATCATTCACAATCGTGTAGCCGTACACATGATCGCGCCACGCCGCAGCGGGGATACGGAAGCCGCCCTTTCCAATGACGAACGCAAACTCGGCTTCATAGTCGGGCTCGGTGGAGTTTTTCGGCAGTACGATCGGTTCGCCCGGCCCGATGATCGAGGTCGTCAGCTTGAAGAAGACCACCGGAGTTTTTGGAATCTCCATGCCCGATTCGATGGCGTGATCGCGATAGTTGAGCCCAATTGCGAAAACGCGTGGCGGATTGGCCAGTGGCGCGTGCAGGCGCACACGCTCAAGTAGATGGGTCTTCACCCCGCCGATATTGGGCAGACCGCCGCGCTCAATCACATCGAGAGCGCTCGAATAACCCAGCGTACTGAGATCGGCCACCTGCTGCTTTTCTTCCAGCAGTGCCCCTGGCGTAACCTTGCCGCCGCCAATCGAATAGGAAACTAGCTTCATGAATTCCCCGTGAAATGAATTTTGCTGCTCAGGCGGCCGTCCAGCCGCCGTCGATCGCCATGGCCGCACCGTTGATGAATGCCGCCTCGTCCGAAGCAAGATAGCGCACCATCGATGCCACCTCATCCGGCCGTCCGAGGCGCCCGACCGGCTGGCGTGCACGCAACTCGGCGCGGACCTCTTCTTTGTTGTGCTTGTGGAACTTCTCCAGGTACGCCTCGACGAACGGAGTCTCGACCGTGCCGGGGCAAACAGCGTTCACGCGCAGTGACTTTGGGTACTCGACGGCAAGCTGCCTGGTCATTGCGATTACCGCGCCCTTGGTCGTGCAATAGGCAAATCTCTGCTTGATGCCGACCTGTCCGGCCACAGACGCGATGTTTACGATGCTGCCTGTGTGCGCATCATCCTGGGCCGCAAGCAGCAGCGGAATAAACGCGCGGGTGACCAAGTATACGGCGCGCACATTCACGTTCAGCAGGCGGTCGAAGTCTTCGGGTTCGGTGGCCTCGATTGACCCAACATGCCCGATGCCCGCGTTGTTCACAAGAATGTCGAGCCGCTTCACCTGTGCAACGGCGCCGGCGATCGATTCCAGGCTTGTAACGTCGAGCGCCAAGGCCTGCGCCGACCCGACACTGCCCGCAAGTGCTTCGGCAGCGGCCAGATTGATATCGGCCACCCAGACGAACGCGCCGGCGCGCGCCAGTTCTTTGACCGTAGCCTCGCCTATGCCGCTGGCGCCGCCCGTGACCAGGGCATGGCGGCCATCTAGGCGAAATGGGGAGGATGAAGCAGCAGATGGACTCATTTCAGTTTCTTTCCCGTACTGCATTGCTGCAAAGCTCTTTCCAGAATATCCCGTGCCATGGCGGAGCGCGCGATATTGCGCACAGATCACGTGGGCCAGTTCCGCCCTACACAGGCGCCGCAGAGATGAACGATACTGGGAAAGGTCAACATCAACCGGGAAGGGGACACGCGTGGCGCTGCTGCATGAGGATCGATTATTTCCTGCGGACGAAAAGACGCGCGTCATAGCCCGGCGCCTCTATCAGGGTATTCGCTCGCTGCCCATCGTGAGCCCGCATGGGCACACGCAGGCCGGATGGTTTGCGCAGAATGCGCCGTTTCCCGATCCGGTAAAGCTCTTCGTCCAGCCCGATCACTACGTCTTCCGCATGCTCTACAGCCAGGGAATCACGCTGGAGCAACTGGAGATCGGCAAAGAGATTATCGAGGACCCGCGCGGCGTCTGGCGCATCTTCGCGAGCCATTACTATCTGTTTCAAGGCACGCCCACGCGGCTATGGCTGGACTATGCCTTTCAGGAGTTGTTCGGCCTCACCGAGCGGCTCTCAGCGGCGAATGCCGACCGCTATTACGACACGATTGCGGAGAAGCTGGCCACCCCGAAGTTCCTGCCACGCGCTCTGTACGATCGCTTCAATATTGAAGTCCTTGCCACCACCGACTCGCCACTCGACATGCTGCGTGACCACGAGGCGATTCAGAAATCCGGCTGGATGCGAAGGATCATCCCCACCTTCCGACCCGATCCGGTGATCGATCCTGAGTTCCCCGGTTTCCTCGAGAACATTCGCGCGCTCGGCGCTCTTACCGGTGAAGACACGTTCACGTGGCGCGGCTACCTGCGCGCGCTCACTACACGCCGCGAGTACTTCAAGTCGTTCGGCGCCACTGCCACCGACCACGGGCACCCTTCCGCGCTGACCGAAGACCTCGGTGAGACCAGCGCGTCGGCGCTGTTCGAGCAGATTGTTACCGGAAAAGCCTACGCGGCCGACCTCGAAATCTTCCGCGGCCAGATGCTCACCGAAATGGCGCACATGAGCGTTGAAGACGGCCTAGTGATGCAGATCCACCCGGGCTCTGTGCGCAACCATAACGCGCTGCTGTTCGCGAAATACGGACGCGACATGGGAGCGGATATCCCTTGTCCGACGAATTACGTTGAGGCTTTGCGGCCCCTGCTCAACCGCTTCGGCAACGAGCGCAACTTGACCATCATCCTGTTCACGCTGGACGAGACCACGTATAGCAGGGAACTGGCGCCGCTCGCGGGGCATTATCCGTGCCTGCGCCTCGGGCCGCCGTGGTGGTTCTTTGACAGTCCCGAGGGAATGCGTCGCTTTCGCGAAATGACCACAGAGACGACGGGCTTCTATAACACTGTCGGATTCAACGACGACACGCGAGCATTTTTGTCGATTCCGGCGCGGCACGATGTGGCGCGGCGCATGGATGCGGGGTACCTGGCGCGTTTGGTCGCCGAACACCGCCTCGACGAAGACGAAGCCGCAGAAGTAGCGCAGGAGTTGGCGGTCGGCCTCGCTCGCAAAGCTTACAACCTCTAGAACTTGTCATCCTGAGCGAAGCGAAGGACCTGCTGTTTGCCAACTTCAGCGCCTGAAACGAAGGCTCAAAGCCTCCTGCTCAATTACCCCGTCACAATCTCGCTGAACTCCGCAATCCCTGAAAAGCTTCGCAGCACCTCATCGATCAGGGCCAGATTCGCACTACGGACCGCCTCATCGGGATCGAGCACCATCACCTTGTCGAAAAATGTGTCCACCACGGGCCGCAGCGTGGCGATCTCGCTCAGTGCGGCTTCGTAGGCGCGCTGATGGCGCAATTTCGCCACTCGCGGCGACAAATAGGCAGCGGCATCGAATAACTGCTGTGCCTCAGGCACCCGCTTTACCGGGCTTGCCGACCCAATCGAAATATTTTTTTCCTCGGCCTGGCGCAAAATATTCTTGATGCGTTTGAATGCAGCGGACACAGCGGCGAAGTCTTCCGAGCCGCGCACCGCGGTGACGGCCTCCGCCCGCGCAATCGCATCGCGCACGTCATCCGCGCCTGCGGCGAGCACCGCATTCACCACGTCGTAAGCGAACCCGCGCACATCCTTCAGGTAGAAATTCAGGCGTTCGCGCAGGAACGCCGCGACTTCGTCGTTCCATGGACCGGTGGCCTGGAGAACGGCGCTGAGCGTAAGAGGTAACTGCGATTCGGCGAGGATCTTCACAATGGCATTGGCCGCGCGGCGCAAGGCGAACGGATCTTTCGACCCGGTGGGCGCCATGCCGATGCCGAACATCGCTACGATCGTGTGGATTCGGTCAGCCAAGCCGAGTAACTGTCCTTCCACGGTCCGCGGGATCGCATCTTCGATTGATGCCGGCGTGTATTGGTCGTAGATGGCCTGCGCCGCAGCCTCGGGTAATCCCTGCGCTCGCGCATACAATCCGCCGATGACGCCCTGCAACTCAGTAAATTCCTTCACTAACTCGGTCGTGAGGTCAGCTTTCGCAAGCTCCATTGCCGTTAGCAGGGCGACTTCGTCGGACGCCACGCCCGCAGCGTGCGTATCGGCCGCGAGCTCACGTACCACGCGGACGTTCTGTTCCGTCTTCCACGCGTAGCTTCCCAACTCCTTCTGGAACGTGACTGCCTTCAGGCTTTCCAGGCGATCGGCAAGCGGAATCTTCTGGTCGAAGTCCCAGAAGAATCGCGCATCCTTGAAGCGCGCCCGGAGCACGCGCGCGTTCCCGTGCTCGACAACGGCGCGACCTTCCTCATCCACTTCTGTATTCAGCACTGCGAGAAAATGCGGCGCAAGCTTTCCGTTCGCCTCTTCCACGGCGAAATATTTTTGATGGTCGCGCATTACGGTGACCAGAACTTCCTCGGGGAGCGCCAGGTACTCGGATTCGAAATGCCCGAGAATGACCGCAGGCCACTCGGTGAGGTGAACTACCGTCTCCACCAACGGCTCATCCTCGCGCCACCGCGCGCCTGCGACGGTCCGCGTCTGCTTATCCAGTGCCTTGCGGATGAGCTGTCTGAGTTGGGCCACGCTAACGATTACCTTCGCCCTGCGCAGCGTTTCCGCGTAGTCGCGCGCGGAGGCAATTACCACTGCCTGATCGCCATGCAGAATGCGATGCCCGCGGGTTGCATTTCCCGCCGCAATCCCAGCCACTTCCAGCGGCACCACTTCTGAGTCGAACAGGGCGACTACCCAGCGGACGGGTCGAACAAAGCGCTCCGGTTTGCCCGCACGCCAGTACATGTTCTTCGCCCAATAAATCGACAAAACTTCCCTGGGTAGATCCACCCGGAGAATCTCGAGCACCGAGCGCCCCGCCCGCTTGACCGTCGCGCCAACGTACTCGCCTTTCGATGACGTCACCTTCGCGAGCGCGCTCACGTCGACGCCCGCTTTCTTGGCGAACGCTTCGGCTGCCTTGGTGGCCGCCCCGTCTTTGAACGCGATGGCCCACGAAGGCCCGGTGAGCTGCTCCTCTGAGTCGGCCTGCGCGTCCAGCACACCCTGCACCAACACGGCGAGGCGGCGGGGCGTGGAAAACGTGGTCACCGTCGCGCCATCTGCCAGCAGCCGCTCGCGCGTGAGCAGATCGGTGAGGCGCTTTCCAAGTTCCGCCTCAGCGGCGGCAATCATGCGGGCGGGAATTTCTTCAAGCCCAATTTCCAGGAGAAAGTCAGACATAATGGGGTACTTTCTTTCGAGCCTTCAGCCGTCAGCCCTCAGCCGCCGGCTTGCCATGGATCCAGGCAAGGGAGAATGCCCCTGCCGGTTTTGAGTGTGAGCCCAGTTTGCTGCACCGTCGAGCTGAGGGCTGACGATTGAGAGCTAAAAGCTAATTTCAGGCTGACTGTTGCAGTGCATACGCTTTCGCAACGCCCACCGCCAAATTACGAATGCGCCCAATGACGCCTACCCGCTCCGTGACGCTGATGGCTCCGCGCGCATCGAGCAGGTTGAACAGGTGCGAACATTTGAGGGCCAGCTCGTAGGTGGCCAAAAGCGGGAAGCGCCGCTTGTCTGCTTCACTCACCTTCTCGTCAGCCAGCACTGCGCCTGCTTGCTCGAGTAGTGACTTGGCTTCCGCTTCATAGGAATTGAAGTGATCCCACAGTCGCGGAACGTCTGCGAATTCGAAGTTGTAGACCGAGAACTGCAGCTCCTCTTCCAGCCGCACGTCTCCATACGTGACGGGTTTTCCCGTGTCCGGGTCGCGCGCCCACACAATGTCGTAAATCGAATCCACGTCCTGCAGGAAGGCGGCAATCCGCTCGAGCCCGTAGGTTAGTTCCGCGCAAATCGGATCGAGGTCAAGGCCGCCGCACTGCTGGAAATAGGTGAACTGCGTAATCTCAAGCCCATCCAGCATCACCTGCCAGCCGACCCCCCACGCGCCACCTGCGGGCCACTCCCAGTTGTCTTCTTCGAACTTCAAGTCATGCTTGCGTAGATCAATGCCAATCGCTTCCAGCGACTGCAGATAAAGCTCCTGCACGTTAACCGGCGGCGGCTTCAGAATGAGCTGAAACTGGGTGTGCCTGAACAGGCGGTTGGGGTTTTCGCCGTATCGGCCATCGGCTGGCCGGCGCGATGGCTGCGCGTATCCGACGCGGTACGGTTTCGGTCCCAGCACGCGCAGGAACGTTTCGGGCGCCATGGTGCCGGCGCCGACCTCGACATCATAGGGCTGTTGCAGCACGCATCCGCGCTCGGCCCAGAAAGCCTGCAGCCGGAAGAGCAGTTCCTGAAAGGTGAGCGCGGTTTTCGCGCCGGAACCTGCCTGTGGAGTGGAAAGGGTAGATGAAGACACGTGAGCTCTCTTTCGACGGGACTCACGTAAATTCTAGCAGTCGGAATTATCCCGCGAGCCGCGCCAGTGTCTCGGCCGACCGCAGCTTGCGTTCCAGGTGGCGCTCCAGAACGTGCTGCGAAAACCTACGCAAGTCCTGCGCGCGGCGCCGCGGCCAATCCTCGCCGGCAAAGGACCCCACCGGCGCCTTGAGCATGCGCAACGCTGACTGCCACGAGTCGGGGGCGAGCAGCGTGTCGTTGCTGTGCCGATGAACCGCGCAGAACAGTCCATCCGCATGTGCATTATGGAAGACCTCTTCCGCACGCAACGCCTCTCCGCAGACAGTGCAATGCGCCAGGTCGGGCAGCAGACCCATCAGGCGAGTCATCCACAGAGTGAAGTAGGTCAGCGGCATCCACGGCTGCTCCGAAGTGGTCTGCTCCAGCACAGACACGGCCAGGCGAAAGACCGTTTCCTGGGGATCGTGCTCGGGAAGCGCCTCATCCAGCACCTCGGCATAGAAGCTGAGGACGCCGAGGCGGACTGCGTCTACCTGGCGCGCCATGGGCGACGACAGAATCTCAAGCTGGTCGAGGCGAACCAGGTCCTGCTTGGGTTTCTCGGCGAACCAGGCCCGCGCCACCGTCATTGGCTCGAGCGCTCCGCCAAAGCGCTTGCGGCTCTTGAGAGCCGCCTTTGCCACCCCACGGAGCTTTCCGTAGTCGCGCGTGAAGAAGCTGACGATCAGGTCAGCTTCGTGAACCGGCCATGTGCGCAGAACGATGGCATCAGAGGTGAGAACGGCCATTGCCATCCATCATCGCATTGCCGATCCAAATACAAACGCGCACCCCGCCGAAGGCAGGATGCGCGCCAGGTAAATCTCGCAGCCGGCGTTTAGCGGCCGAAATGCGCGGCGTTCTTCTCGCTGAAGTGCGCCCACTTCTCCGGCAGGTCGTCTGCCGCAAAGATGGCCGAAACCGGGCACGCCGGAACGCAGGCGCCGCAGTCGATGCACTCGACGGGATCGATGAAGAGCTGCTCAGATTCGCCGAAGCCGTCTTCGTCCTTCTTGGGGTGGATGCAATCCACGGGGCACGCGTCTACGCAGGCGGTGTCCTTCGTGCCGATACAGGGTTCTGCAATTACGTATGCCATCTCGTTCAGTCTCCAGAATTGGAACCTTCGACCGTGAGAATAGCATATGACCCCTTCCTCCCGGTGAATTGCCCATTGTGCCGTTTTGCCATGCGGGAAGAGCGGGTGATTCGTACCTCAGGCCGCTGAAAACACCCGCTGCGGATTCCAGGCAGGATTCATCTCAGGCGAGCCAAATGGCGGCGCTCCTCTCATCGGCTTCCCGGAAGAGTAAAATCAATCGCCAATCCGGCCACAAAGGAGATTTCGATGATCAAACGCGCATCTGCCGCTTTTCTGCTGGCCCTCGCGCCTCTCTCTGGCCTGGCACAGAGGCAGAAGCCTGAAGCGGCCCAGAGGGTTACTGCGGAGCAGTTGAGCGCCGTGCTCACCGCCAATGCGGGCAAGGATGACGGCCAGATTGCTGCCGAATTATCTAACCTGCAACTCACGGAGCGTCTCGCGGCAGGGCAGCGATCGCGGCTCACAGCCGGTTTGCCCGGGGAGAAGTCTCAGCAGGCAATGGCAATCCTGGCGGATTCCGCAGCCCTCCTCCAGCCTGCCGAAGATGAAATCGTATCGAATCCCGCCCCCGACGGAGCAAGCCTTCGCAAGATGCTGGTGGCCATGGTCACTTACGCCAATTCGACGCTGCATCAATTCCCCAACTTCATCGCCAGCCGCGCCACAACCGCTTTTGAAGATCGCCCTCAGGAGGACGTGCTGGAGCCCACCGGCACCGTGAGCTACAGCTACGTGCCATTGCATTTTGTCCACCGCGAGAAGGCGGCGGTTACCTACCGCGACGGCCATGAAATTCTCGATGCCAGCGGGAAAGTTCACGAAAGCTCCGCATCGCCGCGTGGGCTTGAAACCACAGGAGAATTCGGACCGTTCCTGAGCACGGTGCTGGCAGACGCGGTCAAAGGCAAGATCACATGGGCGCGCTGGGAGCACGGTATCGACGGCACCGACGCCGTGTTTCATTACGAGGTGCCCAAGTCCGCATCGCACTACAAGGTGCAATTCTGCTGCATCCGTGAAGATGCTTTTGAGTCCATCGCGACCCACATCTACAGCGAAGCCACGGCCTATCACGGCGAATTCGCGTTTAATCCAGCCACCGGCGCAGTGCAGCGCATCAGCGTGGAAGCGGAATTAACGCCCGGCGAAGTGGTCGAGAGTGCCGGAATTGTCGTGGACTACGCCCCAGTCAAGATCGGCGCCAAGGCCGTCATATTGCCCGTGAGGAGCGTTTCCATCCTGAGAGCGCATACCACCGCGCCGCCCGCCGGCATGCGCATGGCCGTTTACAAAGGACCGGCGAAGACGTTCCTGAACGAAACAGCATTCGAAAATTACCGTCAGTTCCGCGGCGAAATGCGCATGATCACAGACCAGGACGCCGGCGCTTCAAAACCCTGAGCAGGCGCGGGCCGGAGTGCGATTATGCATTCCTGTATCTGGCGAAGACTTCAAGATAAGCTTTGGCAGCCTCTGTGATCCCATCGGGCCGCCCTTCATCAATAGCCGCCAGATTCACCAGGTCGCTTCCTACCCCCAGGGCCCGCGCACCCGCCTTCAAAAAGCTCTCCGCACTCGCCAGCGTCACGCCCCCGGTCGGAATCAGCTTCAGGAAGGGAAACGGCGCCAGCAGCGATTTCAGATACGGTGCTCCGCCCATCGCCGAACAGGGGAAGATCTTCACATAATCTGCTCCCGCCCGATGCGCAGTGATCACCTCGGTCGGCGTCAATGCTCCAGGAACGGAAAGCTTTCCCGCCGCCTTCGTCGCCCTGATCACGTCCACATGCGAGCTGGGACTGACAACAAATTCTGCCCCCGCCTCGATCGTCGCCTCCGCTTCCTTCGCAGTTGTGATTGTGCCCGATCCCAGCAGTAGCTGCGCCCCGTATTGCTTCTTTAACTCCTTGAGCAAATAGACAGCTCCCGGCACCGTCATCGTGACTTCGACTACCGTCACTCCGCCGGCAATCATTGCGTCCACGACGGCGTGCGCCTGCCGAGCGTTCTTGGCCCGCAGCACCGGAATTAACCCTACACGTTCAATCCATTCCTGGGTTGTCTCTGACATCTCTTTCCTCGTATTTCCGCCCGCTCAAGCCCTCAGCTTTCATCCCTCCGCCCGAAGCTGACTGCTGACGGCTGCTTCTTCATCTTGCAATCCGCGCCCCGCCGCCCTTCATTGCCCGCTCCACTTCAGCCAGCGAAGCCATGCTGGTATCTCCAGGGGTCGTCATCGCCAGCGCTCCATGCGCCACGCCGCATTGCACCGCCCACTCAAAACCCTTGCCGGCCAGAAAGCCGTAAATGAGCCCCGACGCGAAGCTGTCGCCCCCACCCACGCGATCGAAGATCTCAATGTCGCGCTGCGGCACATGCACAATCTCATTGTTGTAGAGCGCAATCGCTCCCCACGCATTCCGCGTCGCCGTATGCGCTGTCCGCAGCGTGCTCGCCACCACCTTCACATTGGGATACGCTACGGCGACGTCCCGCAGCATCTCCTCGTATCCCGCGATCGGCAGCTCGCCAAAGTCCTCTGTCACGCCTTTTACCTCCACGCCCAACATGGCGGAGAAGTCTTCCTCGTTGCCCAGCAGCACGTCCACCTTGCTCACCAGCTCGCGGTTGACCTCCTGCGCGCGTGCCTTCCCCCCAATGGACTTCCACAGCGATTCGCGGTAATTCAGATCGAACGAGATCGGCGTTCCCGCCGCGCGCGCCGCATCCATTGCTTCGGCCGCCACATCCGCCGTCGATTGCGAGAGCGCCGCGAAGATTCCGCCGGTATGCAGCCATCGGGCTCCATTCGCCGCGCCAAAGATCGCATTCCAGTCAAAATCGCCGCGCTTCACCTGGCTGATCGCCGTATGCCCGCGGTCTGAACATCCCGCCGCCGCCCTCGCGCCGAACCCGCGCTCGGTAAAGTTCAGACCATTGCGAACTTCGCGGCCCACCCCGTCGTACTTGACCCAGCGAAGCAAAGAAGTATCGACGCCGCCCTGGAGGATAAGGTCTTCGACCAGCCGACCCGCCGCGTTGTCGGCCAGCGCCGTGGCCACAGCCGTCTTCAGCCCGAAGCACCGCCGAAGCCCGCGCGCCACGTTGTACTCGCCGCCGCCCTCCCACACGTCAAAGCGACGCGCGGTGTGAATGCGCCCCTCGCCGGGATCGAGGCGCAACATCACTTCGCCCAGGCTCACGCAATCCCATCGCCGGCCGGAACCGGGAACCACGATCGTATCCATCCAACTCCCCTGCAGAAGGCTCATCAACACTCTAACGCACGGCCGACAGACGGCTCGCACGTTTGAGGCTGCCTGCCAGTAAATCGACTTACACCGGCAGATCGGCACCGTCTCGATGACCGCCCCCGACCCCATCCTGTAAAGTGGACCGGTATACAGGAGTCCTATTCATGAGCAAGAGTCTGTTTGATCTCACGGGCCGCGTGGCGGTCGTAGCCGGCGGCACTACGGGCCTCGGTCATGCCATTGCGCTGGGCCTCGCGGAGGCCGGCGCTGACGTAATTCCCAGCTCGCGTCGTATTGAGCAGGTCACCGCGGTCGCCGGCGAAATAGAATCCCTGGGCCGCCGCTCCATGCGCCTGGCCAGCGACGTTCTGGATCGCGCATCCGTGCAGGCGCTCCACGATGGCGTCCTCAACCAATTCGGCAAGATCGACATCCTCGTTAACGCCGCAGGTATCACGCACAAATCTCCCACGCTCGACGAGAGCGAGGCCGAATGGTCGCGAGTGATGGATACCAACCTGACCGGCACCCTGCGCGCGTGCCAGATCTTTGGCAAGACGATGGTCAAAGCGGGCTACGGGCGCATCATCAACATCGCGTCCCTGACCACCTACCTTGGGTTCTTTCAGGTCGCCGCATACACCGCCAGCAAAGCCGCCGTCGGGTCCCTCACCAAGGTGCTTGCCATCGAGCTGGCGCAGACGGGAGTCAACGTGAACGCCATCGCGCCCGGCGTCTTTCCCACTCCGCTCAACCGTTCACTCATCCAGGGCACTCCGCGTGGCGAAGAATTGATTCTGCGCACGCCCATGCGCCGTTTCGGAGAAGCCAAAGAACTCGCCGGCACAGCCGTGTACCTCGCGTCGGAGGCTGCGTCTTTTGTGACGGGCGAAATCGTTGCGGTGGATGGCGGATTTCTCGCCAGCGGAGTCAACCAGTAGCCCAGCCGATAGCCAGAAACGAGAAGCTGGTAGCCGATAGCTAGAAGCTAGAAGCTAGCAGCTGGGAGCTGAACGTGAAAATCGCCGCCGCCACCGTCAACATCACGTCTCCTGCCCGCAACTTCGTCACGCTCAAGGTCGAGACCGACGAAGGCATCTACGGCCTGGGCGATGCGACGCTGAACGGGCGCGAGCTTGCTGTGGCAAGTTATCTCACCGACCACGTCATCCCCTGTCTGATTGGGCGCGATCCCTTCCAGACCGAGGACGTCTGGCAGTACCTCTATCGCGGACCATACTGGCGGCGCGGTCCCATCACCATGTCCGCCATTGGCGCAGTCGACATGGCGCTCTGGGACATCAAGGGCAAGGCACTCAACACTCCGGTCTACAACCTGCTCGGCGGAAAAAGCCGCGACGGCGTGCTCGTCTATTGCCATGCGTTCGGCAAAGATATCGATGCCGCTCTCGAGGACGTCGCCAGACACCGCGACCTCGGCTACAAAGCCATTCGCGTGCAAAGCGGCATCCCCGGCTTGAAGAGCACCTACGGAGTGGCCAAAGGGCCCGGCCGTTACGAACCCGCGGAGCGCGGTTTGCCTTCCGAATACGAATGGGAAACCGAGCCATATCTTCGCTCCGTTCCCAAGCTCTTTGCCCGTGTGCGCGAAACCTTTGGCGAAGATGTCTACCTGCTGCACGATTGCCATCATCGCCTCACGCCGATCGAAGCCGCGCGACTCGGCAAAGAACTCGAGCCGTTTCACCTGTTCTGGATCGAAGATCCCACGCCTGCCGAACTGCAGGAAGGCTTCCGAGTGATCCGCGAGCACACCACCACGCCTATCGCTGTAGGAGAGGTGTTCAATTCGCTGTGGGACGCCCACGACCTCATCCGCAACCAGTGGATCGATTACATACGCGCCACACTGACGCATGCCGGCGGAATCACGCATCTCAAAAAGCTCGCCGATTTCGCCGAGCTCTACCACGTCAAAACCGGTTGCCACGGCGCAACGGATCTGTCGCCGGTCTGCATGGCCGCGGCCCTGCACTTCGATACGGCGATTCACAATTTCGGCATTCAGGAGCACATGCCGCACACTGACGAGACCGATGCGGTGTTTCCGCACAACTACTACTTCAAAGATGGCCTCATGTATCCCGGTGACGCCCCGGGCCTCGGGGTCGACCTGGACGTAAAGCTCGCCGCAAACTACCCTTACCAGCGCGCGTACCTTCCCGTGAACCGCAAAATCGACGGCACCCTGACAGACTGGTAATGATGCGAACCCAGACGCCCCGTCCGGACGAACAAATCGAAGCATTGGCCGAGCCGCCGGCATTGCAGGGTCGCTGGACCATCTGCGCCATGCTCTTTGTGGCCACCACGATCAACTACGTTGATCGCCAGGTGCTCTCCATCCTCAAGCCGATCCTGCACGGGCAGCTCATCCACCTGCAACCGCTGCTGCCAGGCTGGCCCTCGGTCGAAACCAGCATCAACCTGACCGACAAGGAATATGGCTACGTCCTGGCCGCCTTCCAGGTGGCTTACGCGCTCGGCGTACTTTTCGCCGGCCGCCTCGTCGATCGCCTAGGCTGCCGCAGGGGCTATCCGCTCGTCACCGGTATCTGGAGTGTCGCTGCGATGTCTCATGCGCTGGTCCGTTCCGTCATGGGTTTCGGTATCGCGCGCTTCTTTCTGGGTCTCGGCGAAAGCGGCAACTTTCCCGCCGCGGTCAAGGCCACAGCCGAGTGGTTTTCTCCCCGCGAGCGGGCGCTGGCTACCGGCATCTTCAACTCCGGCGCCGGTGTGGGCGCTATTGTCGCTCCGCTGATGGTGCCATGGGTCGCGCTGCACTTCGGATGGCGCGCTTCCTTTCTGGTCACCGGGATTTTCTCAGCGGCATGGATCGTCTGGTGGTCCATTCGCTACCGCCGCCCCATCCTGGCAATGGATCCAGAACGCATTGAGATTCATGAACACGCCGTCGCCGCGCCGCCCGCGAACGCTCTCCCGTGGTGGCGTCTTCTGCGATATCGCCAGGCCTGGGGCTTCATGCTCGGCAAGTTCCTCACCGACCCTGTCTGGTGGTTCTTCCTCTTCTGGCTTCCGCAATACTTCAACTCGCGCTTCGGCCTCGACCTCGTCCACATGGGTCCGCCACTGGTCGTGGTCTATGTCGCCTCAACCATCGGAAGCGTTTCCGGCGGCTGGCTGCCCAAGGGCTACATACGCCTTGGCATGACGCTCAAATCTGCGCGCCTTGCCGCCATGCTCACCTGTGCGTGCTTCGTCCTGCCCGTCATGATCGCCGGCGGTCTCAAGTCCGAGTGGTTTGCCGTCGGTCTCGTCTCGCTCGCGGCGGCTGCGCACCAGGGATGGTCCGCCAACATTTTCACCACCGCGTCCGATATGTTTCCATCCGAGCACGTTGGCACCGTCGTAAGCTTCGGACAGGTGGCCGGGGCCATTGGCGGAGCCATCTTCCAGCCCATCGCCGGCAGCGTGCTGCAACGCGCGCGCGAATTGCACACGCAATCCGGCTTTGTTCCGCTGTTCTACTCGGGCTGCGCATACCTTCTGGCGCTGCTGCTCCTGCGCACGCTGGCTCCCGGACTGCGCCGCGCCCAACTTGAAGTCTGAATCGCAAGAGGTCACGAATCCAATGGCAGAATCACGCAAACTTCGCATGGGAATGGTCGGCGGCGGTCCGGGTGCATTCATCGGCCCGGTGCATCGCATCGCTGCGGAACTCGATGGCAGAATCGAACTCGTGGCCGGCGCATTCTCTTCCTCGCCGGAAAAATCGCGTCAGGCCGGCGCTTCCTACCGCATCGATCCCGATCGGGCCTACGGCAGTTACGAGGAGATGATCGCCAAGGAGAAGCAGCTCCCCGACGGCATAGACTTCGTCGTTATCGCTACACCCAACAGCACCCACCTGCCCGTTGCCAAAGCCGCGCTCGAGGCGGGCATTCCGGTGATGAGCGACAAGCCTGCCACGGCGACTTACGACGAGGTGCTCGAGTTGCAGAAGGTCGTCAAGCAGTCCGGCCTCCCATATGGCCTAACGCACACCTATGCCGGCTACGGTCTGGTGCGCGATGCCCGCGCTCTCTGCGCCGCCGGCGAACTCGGCCCCATCCGCAAGGTTGCCGTCGAATACCTGCAAGGCTGGCTCAGCGAGTCCCTTGAAACTACCGGACAAAAGCAGGCCGCGTGGCGCGTAGATCCTAAGCTGAACGGGCCCGGCGGCTGCATCGGCGACATCGGCACCCACGCCTTCCACCTGCTCGAATACATTACAGGCCTGGATGTGACCGCACTGCAGGGAACTTTGCGCTCCGTGGTTGAAGGTCGCCGAGTGGATGACGATTGCACCTCGCTGCTCAAGCTCTCGAACGGCGCGCAGGGCATCCTCATGGCCTCGCAGATCGCGGCAGGTGAAGGCAATGGTCTCCGCATCCGCGTTTATGGCGAGAAGGCCAGCTTGCACTGGCAGCAGGAAAATCCCAACACGCTTCTCATCCGCCGCAACTCCGGCCCCGACGAAACCCGCCATGCCGCCGCGGGATACCTCAGCGCCGACGCCCGTGCCGTCACGCGTCTTCCCGGCGGCCATCCCGAAGGATACTTCGAGGCCTTTGCCGTGCTCTATCGCGAGTTCGCGGACTGGCTGGAAGGTTGGCGCGCGAACAAGGCCGAGGCGCCCGCTACGCTCCCAGGAATCCGCGCTGCCGTTCGCGGCATGCGCTTCATCGAGCGCGCCATCGAGAGCAACAAGACCGGCCAATGGGTCGATTTCTAATCAACAACTCTCCGTGCCCCATTCATTTCACGGCTTCCTCGTGAAATGAGTGGGAAACATCGAGCTTCCATTTGGAGAAGAGCAATGAAAACCATCAAAGGACCAGGCATCTTCCTTGCGCAATTCGCCGGCGACGAAGCGCCATTCAACACTCTGCGCGGCATGGTTAGCTGGGCCGCCGGCCTCGGCTTCGTCGGCATCCAGATTCCCACCTGGGACAAGCGCCTGTTCGACCTGCAGCAAGCCGCTGAAAGCCAGGCATACTGCGACGAAATCCTCGGCACCGTCCGCGAAGCCGGCCTCGAACTCACCGAGCTCTCCACCCACCTCCAGGGCCAACTCGTCGCCAGCCATCCCGCTTACGACACCATGCTTGAAGGCTTCGCGCCCGCCGGCCTCGACCCGCACGCGCGCCAGCAGTGGGCCGTCCAGCAACTGCATTGGGCCGCTCGCGCCAGCCGCAATCTCGGCCTCACCGCCCACGCCACCTTTTCCGGCGCGCTCGCCTGGCCATTCTTTTATCCATGGCCGCAGCGCCCCGACGGCCTCATTGAAGAAGCCTTCGCCGAACTCGCACGCCGCTGGCTGCCCATCCTCAATGCCTTCGATGAAAACGGCGTCGACGCCTGCTTCGAACTGCATCCCGGCGAAGACCTCCACGACGGCGTGACCTTCGAGCGTTTCCTCGCTGCGGTCGACAACCACCCGCGCGCCAACATCCTTTACGACCCCAGCCACATGGTCCTGCAGCAGCTCGACTATCTCGAATTCATCGACATCTACCACCAGCGCATCCGCGCCTTCCACGTCAAAGACGCCGAGTTCAACCCCACCGGTCGAGCGGGCGTTTACGGAGGCTATCTGCCGTGGATCGATCGTCCCGGGCGCTTCCGCTCGCTTGGCGATGGAGAGGTGGACTTCAGCCAGATTTTCTCCAAGTTCGCGCAGTACGATTACCCGGGCTGGGCCGTGCTCGAGTGGGAGTGCTGCCTCAAGCATCCCGAGCAGGGCGCGGCCGAAGGCGCGCCGTTTATCCAGGATCACATCATCCGCGTTACCGAAAAGGCCTTCGACGACTTCGCCGGCGGCGCGACGGACAAGGAACGGAACCGCAAGATTCTCGGCTTGAGTTAGCTGCCGGCGCGTAGCGTGTAACTTACACAGCGGAAGTTACCGGCCTCGACAGAGCATGGGCGAGGAGATCCATAGTTCGAATCCGTCCTCGCCCATTTACCGGCAATACTCGTTACTGAACGAACGATACGCCGTCGAGGGACGTGAAGCACTGGGCATCGCTAAACGAACTTTCGGCCTGGACAGTCACGACGCCGGTTGTCTGGATGAAGAGCCGGCCTTTATTCGCGTTACAGAGATCGATGGGGACGTACACATTCGTGATCGGGCGGAAGCGCGTGCTCAGGGTAAAGGATTGCGGGCTCGTGCCGGAACCGATGGCTCCCTTGAAGTAGACCGTGCCGTATGCGTTGTAGGCCTCCACGGCGCTGGTGGCGAACGGAGCATTTTTCCAGCCGTTCATAAGCGGCGTGATGGCGGTGAAGTTAGTTGTGTTGAAGGCGTACCATGCGCCGTCGAGCGACGTGAAGCACTGGGCATTGCTGAATGACGTCCCACTCTCGACTTCAACGTCTACCACGCCAGCGGGTGTGATGTGCAAGCGCCCCTTGTTGGCATTGCACAGGTCGACCCCGATGTAGACGTCGGTTAGCGGCCGCATTCCCGCGGGCATGGTGAAGGGCCGGTTGTTGGTTCCTGTAGTGGCCATAGCGCCCTTGAAGATCACTCGCGACCCAAGCACCTTGGCTGCCGGGCTGCTGGTGGCGAAAGGCGCGCCGCTCCAGCCGTTGATCAAGGCGAGCCCGGTAAAACCTGTAGGCTTCGGTGCATAGGAAGCACCATCGAGCGAGGTGAAGCACTGGGCGTCGCTGAAGTTCTTCTCAGCCTGTACGCTCACCACACCACTTGGCTGAATGATAAGCCGCCCTTTGTTTGCGTTGCAGAGATCGACGGGGACGTAGACAGTAGTCGCGGGCCTGAAGGCGGTTGGCAGGGTGAAAGCCACGGAGCTTGTCCCACTTGCGATTGCTCCTCTGAACTGCACGAGCCCTAAAGCTTCCTGGACCATTGCGTGACTCGTGCCGAATGGGGCATCCGTCCAGCCATTCACAAAGGTCAACTGCGTTGGGCCGGCGAACTGGGCAACAGCCGACGTGCCGGCGAGGGTTAGGAGCATCACTGGGCACAGAAGCGGGTTGAACGCGCTACGGACAATGCGGTGCACTCGGGGGAACAGTGCAAATCGGGTCATGGCTTTCCTCCTAAATAGGTTGTCAGGTTGTTATAGGGCCCAAACGATGCGTGCGCGGAGTTGCGGACACTTACCAGCGGAGAACGCAGAGATGGCGGGACGTGAAGGATGCACTCCTCGCCCGGCGATTACGCTAACGATGTACTTGCTATTTGCGAACTCCACCAGCTGCAGACTGGAAGATTGTCACAGTACGTGCGTGATGGGGCTGATCTTCACAGCTGTAATGCAGTTTGTAGAGCGAGGCTGGCCCGGTGTTGATTTCGCTTTATGCCGTCTCCGGGGAAACCCGTCGGCGGTAAAACAGATAGGAAAATACGCGCGGCCAATGCGCTTGTCAACGGAAAATTTTGCGGCCCGGACTCGCGATGGAGAGGGATGGGAATCGGCGAATTCTCGGGCTAACTGGCGGCTGGCTGGCTCGTTGTAATTGGACTCGTTTTGTCCGATCTCCTTACACAATGTGTACCTTCGAGGGGGGTGGGTTATTTATTTTGGATCTCCGGCTGAATGGGGATGGGGGGTATTCGCGCTGGGTGCCTCGCACTGGGGGGAGGGGGGTATTAATTTTCTGAGCAACAGGTGTGGGGCCGGTTTGTTTCCTGGATGGTTAACAGCGGGGCGGCATGAAACCGGGGCAGCCATTGGTGCGGAAACGATTATGGCGGCGGGGGTGTATCCGGCGATGTGCGGGCGGTCACACGGTCTTGTGATCTGGAAGCGAGAAGCGAAACTTCGTGAGGAGTGACGGGGCAGGGAAGTCGAGCAGAGTTTTCCGGGTTTAGGAGAAGAACGGCGCGCTTCCAGATTAGCCCTGCATCACAACCTCAAGCTGAACTGAACGCATCTAACTGCGCACGCGGATACGTGGTTCACGCGGTGGTGAAAACGGCTTTTGAATTTCTCCGGAGGCCCGCACAGGTACAGTACTGGGACTGTGGTGTGGGCCATTTCGGTTAGCCGAAGGGGGTCCCCCGTCCATGAACGGCACAGAGCTGTCCAGTGCAGTCGCCGTGCAGCAACAACCCAACAGGTCTCGCCTGCTTTCAGTCGCTGTGGTGTCGCTCGTGTCGCTGCTTCTTTCGGTTGCGTATGCATACCCGCAGGCTTCAGCTCCCACGCCGGATGCAGGCACCGACAACTCTACGTCACCCCTGGCGACTACCCATGTGAATGAGGTGGCGCTCGACATCGCCGTTCACGACAAGCACAACAAACCCATCCTCGATGTAAAGGCGGAGGAACTGGTGGTGGCAGATGATGGCACGCCGGTCAGGCTGAACGGATTTCACCTGGTTCGAGGGCATGCCGCCAACGGCCACCTGGTCTCGTTTGTCTTCGATACGTTTTCCGGATCGATGGCGAAGCAGGCGCACAATGTGTCAGAAAAGGTTCTGAAGGCGCTTCCAGGAGACGGCTACTCGATCGCAGTGCTGAACATTGGCAACCGCCTCCGGCTGGTGCAGGCGTTTACCGCAGACAGGCGTCTGATTGAACAAGCCATAGACGTGACGACCGCGAGCAACGCCGTGACTTTGGACAGTACGCTCTCAGCCGATGTGAGCATCACGACGGAGAAGGCCGAAGGTGCGCGGACGGCCTATGTGGCGAAAGCGGAAAAAGATCTGATGGCTGTGGCTCGCACCGGCGTGGACTCCAGCGGCCTCAACATGGACCCCACGGCACGCGCGCATGCGCAGGTGCTGCTGAATGCGTTGCAGGATGCGCAGAAGATCGCCCAGGAGCAGCACACCTATCGCACCCTCGAAGGGCTGCTTGCGCTGGTGAAGGCGCAGGAAAGAGCGCCGGAGCGCAAGGCGATTGTCTACTTCACGCGGAATCGCGAACTCGACTCGCCCGGCCGGCAGATGATCAAGAACATTGCCGCGGCTGCGACCAGGGCCAACGTTGTGTTCTATATGTTCGATCTGGATGCGATGAACGACGCGCATGAATACGACATGAGCAATGCGCGCGGCAATGCGCCTCCACCATTCAATCCTGCCGACCGGCGAATCCGCGAAGACGTTGTGAAAGCTGAAATTCCGCCGCCCGAGTTGCATGGTCCGCCCGTGACCCCTCCCATGCAGCAGGAGCAGGGAACTCCCATCTCCGGGCCCGATTATGGAAAAGGCCCTGAATGGGGTCTGAAGCAGGACATTCAAGTCATGACGGACTTCCACAGGTTCTCCGGCGATTACGCGATGTTTGAAGGCAGACGGAGCCCGATGATCGAACTGGCGCATGACTCGGGCGGTATCTATATCGATGCGCAGGGTAACCTCAAAAAGCCGTTGCAGCAGATGGTTGAGGATCTGAACACGTATTACGAGGCGACCTACACGCCTCCCATCAAGGGCTACGATGGAAGCTATCGCACGATTACGGTGAAGCCGCTGCGGAAGAACGTGAAGGTGCAGACAAAGGGCGGCTATTTCGCAGTCGCGGCGGGTGCCGATGGGACGATCCGGCCGTTTGAGGCTCCTTTACTGAAGCTGCTGGACAGCAAACAATTGCCTGAAGACGTGCGCTTCAAGAGCGCGGTGTTGCGCTTTGGCGAGATGCCGGACGGAGCGACAAGCGAGCTGGTGGTGGAGGTGCCGATTCGGGAGCTGCAGACCAAAGACGACGCGCAGGCCAACCTGTTTTCAGCCCATGCGGCAATTGTGGCGAGGATTCGTGACAGCCGGGGAGTGCAGGTGGAACGCGTGGGCGAGGACATCACGCGAAGAGGCGCATTGGCAACGCTGCACGACGACAATACGACGAGCATTGCGGTGGAGCGGCATTTCATCTGTGCGCCGGGCCACTACACGCTCGAGGTGGCCGTGGCTGACCAGTTCAGCGGAAAAACCGGCGTCGAACGGTCGGAGTTCGACGTGCCGGATGCCGCGCATGCGGCTACTCTCAGCGATGTGATGGTGGTGCGCGCGCTCAATCCGGTTGCGGCGGACGAGGATGACGCGGCCGACCCGCTGCGCTACGAGACCAGCAAGGTGACGCCGAATATTCTGGGCGAGTTGCCGCAGAACTCCAAAGGCGTATCGCTGTTTTTCGTTCTGCATCCCGATGCGGACGCGAAGGAAGATCCCACCCTCGAAGTGCAGGTGGTGCGCAACGGGAATCCGGGACGCCGTATGCCGCTGCCGCTGAAGATGGGTTCTCCCGGCATGCCGATGCCATACCTGGCGAGCTTCGGCTCGCGGGCGCTGGCTCCGGGGGACTACAAGGTGATCACGTACCTGAACCAGGGTGGGAAGACCAACGTGGAGCAGGTGGCGTTCCACGTCGATGGCGGGTCCACCGAGTTGGCACACGTCGATGGAACTCCGAGGCTCGCAGCCGACGGTCCGGAAGCAGAGCCGGCGGCGCACATGGTGCTGGCCGACCTGCACACGCCGGGTCAACTGGCGATCGTCCCGGTCAGCAAGCCGATGCAGCCGCTCAGTGCTGACGCCGCCACGCAGGTGATTGAGCATGCGCGGCAGAATGCCCTCGATTACACGCAGTCGCTGCCGAACTTTATGTGCGTGCAGGTGACCAACCGGTCATTCGATCCATCCGGCACGGGACGCTGGAAGCCGCGCGACAGCATCGCGGAATTGCTGCGCTATCACGATCACGCAGAGACGCGCACCACCCTCGAAGTAGACGGAAAGGGCAGCACCACCGATCGTCAGGCGATGCACGGTTCCTTGTCCGCCGGTGAGTTTGGCGGAGTGCTGAAGGCCATCTTCAGCCCCTCAGCGCAAGGCGAGTTTAGGTGGAAGGAAACAGACGCGCTGAATGGCGGAACGGTGCAGGTATTCACCTACCGCATACCCCTGGCGCACTCATCGTTCGCGGTCGCAGGTTCCAACGGCAAGGAGGTTCTTGCAGGGTTCCACGGACAAGTGTTCGTCGACAGCGCCACGCAGAGCGTACGGCGTCTCACGTTGATCGCAGACGATCTGCCGAAGGGCTTTCCGACCCACTCAACGCGGATCGATGTGGATTACGATTATGTGGCAATCGGCGACCACGATTACCTGGTTCCGGTGAGCGCGGAGATGCGGCTGACACAAGGCAGGCATGAGGCTGTTCTGAACACCATGGAATTTCGCGACTACCGGCACTTCGGGTCGACTGCCAAAATGGTGGACTTTACGCCCGTGGAGCAGCGTTAAATTTAATCGCTCGGTTCTCAACCGCTGATTACCGCCGTTCCGTGCGTGCGGCCAGATACTGGCCGGGGTCAGCCTTGGAACAGGCAATCATTCATCCACGTCAAATTGGGCTGAGATGGCGCCGGCAACGACGGATTGCGCTGGGTCAGCGGCGGCGCGGCGAAGGCTTTTTTGTGACGGAGACCAGCTTGCCGGTTACTGCGTATCTGCGGCGCTCCACGGGGGAGGAGAGCACCAGGCTTGTGACCGGCGTGCCGTAAGGCAGAAGGGCCTCGATGAGGGCTTCGAGGTCGTTCATGTTGGTGGTTGTGACTTTCAGCAGCAGGTCGTCGCCGCCGGTGAGATGGTGGCACTCGCGCACTTCTTCGAGGCTCTGCACAAACTCGAGCAGGCGATGGTAGTTCATCCCGTTGCAGTTCATCCGGATGAATGCCATCACATCGAGGCCCAGCGCTTCGCGGTCGATTTCGACGGTGTAGGCGCGCAGGATTCCGGCCTCCTCCATTTGGCGCAGGCGCTCGGCGGTGGCGGTGGGCGAGAGGCCGATGCGCCTGCCGAGCTCGGCGATGCTAAGCCGCGCGTTCTGCTGAAGCTCGCTGAGGAGCTTTCGTCCATAAAGATCCATCAATGCCGTGGAATCCATTGCCATAACGAATCAGCTTAGTCGATTCCCCCGCGTGAGTGCGCTGCGGGTGACAGTTCCCCCTGTACTGCGGCGCGGCGGTTGCCTAGGATCGGCAGTATGGACGCTTTGGTTCTGGATGGCCAGCCACTCACACTTGCGGATATTGAATCCGTGTCGCTGCGCGGGCGACGCGTGGAGATTGCCGCGGCGGCGCGCTCACGCATGGCGGAAAGCCGCGCCCTGATTGAGCAGATTGTTGCCGCGGGGCAAACGGTTTATGGCGTGAATACCGGGTTCGGCAAACTGGCCGATGTGCGCATTTCGAACGATCACCTGGCGCAACTGCAAACCAATCTTGTGCGGAGCCACGCGGGCGGCGTGGGCCAGCCGCTGAGTGAGGCCGAGGCGCGCGCCATGCTGCTGCTGCGCGCCAATGTGATTGCCAAGGGCTTCAGCGGCACGCGTCCTGAGGTGGTGGAGTTGCTCGTGGACATGCTGAACGCGGGCGTGCATCCGGTGATTCCGGAGAAGGGAAGCGTGGGCGCGAGCGGGGATCTTGCGCCCCTGGCGCATCTGGCGCTGGTGGTGATCGGCGAGGGCGAAGCGTATTACAAAGGCGAGCGCACAGCGGGCGGCGAAGCACTGGAGCGTGCCGGCCTGAAACCGCTTCAACTGGCGGCGAAGGAAGGGCTGGCGCTGCTGAACGGCACGCAGGCGATGGTGGCCGTGGGCGGGCTGGCCGCGGCGCGCGCGCAAAGGCTGGTGCGGCTGGCCGACGTGGCGGGAGCCATGTCATTGGACGCGCTGCTGGGCACACCTGTGGCCTTCGATGCGCGCATTCAGCAGGCGCGCCCGCATGCGGGCCAGATTGCCGCAGCGGCGCACCTGAGGGCGATGATGCACGGATCGCAGATTCGCGAATCGCACCGCGAGCATTGCACTCGCGTGCAGGACGCCTACTGTTTGCGCTGCATGCCGCAGGTGCACGGCGCGGTGCGGGGTGCGCTGGCCCATGTGGCCGGCGTGATAGAGACGGAAGCCGGGTCGGCTACAGATAATCCGCTGGTTTTCCCCGATGATTCGCGTGGAACACAAAAGGGCGGAGTCGTGATTTCGGGAGGCAATTTTCATGGCGCGCCGTTATCTTATGCGCTGGATTACGCGGCCATTGTGGTGACGGACCTGGCCGGGATTGCGGAGCGGCGTATCGACCGGCTGCTCAATCCGGATATTAATGAGGGCCTGCCCGCGTTTCTCTCGCCCGATCCGGGGCTCTCGTCAGGATTCATGATGGCGCAGATTGTGGCCGCGGCGCTCATCAACGAGTGCCAGGTGCTGGCGCATCCGTCGTCCACCGGTTCGATTCCCACGGACGGGGGTAAGGAAGATCACGTCTCGATGGGAATGACCGGGGCGTTGAAGCTGCGCCAGATTGTCGAAAATGTGGAGCGCATTGTGGCTATTGAGCTGATGTGCGCGGCGCAGGCCGTGGAATTCCGCAGGCCGCTGCGTTCAAGCCCGCAGCTCGAAGCGGTTCACGACGCGGTGCGGAAGGTTGTGCCGCGACTGGAGCAGGACCGGGTGCTTTCGGGCGATATCGCGGCGCTTGCGGGGGCGGTGAGGAATGGCGCGTTCGATGCGTGGTGTTGAGCGGGAATGGCTGTGTGCGGGGTGAATGTGAACCGGGTTGCTGTGAATCGGGTTGCTGTGATTTTGCGATTCCCAGCGCCGAACAGAAGCGGCGGGGTTAGGATGATGAGGCATACTGGGAGGGCGCGGATATGAAACTCTTTCGCACTACTACCGGTTCCTTCGTCGAGAAGCAAGGGAAGTATTACCACGTGAACGGCGCAAGCTGGGACGAACTGCTGTCGCGCGACGACCTGGAAGCATACCTGTCGTCGGCGGCGGATGGCACGCCGCAGAAGGCGCCCCCGGCAAGCGCCCTGCTGCCGCCTATCGAGCACCAGGAAGTGTGGGCGGCCGGCGTCACCTACTATCGCAGCCGCAGCGCGCGGATCGAGGAGTCAGAGAGCGCGGGCGGCGGCGACTTCTACGACCGCGTCTACACGGCGCAACGGCCGGAGCTGTTCTTCAAATCGACCGCGAGCCGGACCGTGGGGGCGGGCGGGACGGTGCGCATTCGCAAGGATGCGAAGTGGTCGGTGCCTGAGCCCGAGTTGACTCTGGTGATCAATCGCGCGGGGTCCATCGTGGGCTACACCGTGGGCAACGACATGAGTTCGCGGGATATCGAGGGCGAGAACCCGCTCTACCTGCCGCAGGCCAAGGTCTATGACGGAAGCTGCGCGCTGGGCCCGGGCATCCTGGTGGCTTCAGGGATGCTGCCGCGATCGACCGAGATCACGCTGGAGATCATTCGCGAAGAGCGGTGCGCGTTTGCCGGGTGCGTGAAGTTGTCAGAGCTGAAACGCGATCCGCACAGCCTGGTGGAATACCTGTTCCGCGACAATTCGTTTCCCAATGGATGCTTTCTCATGACCGGAACGGGCATTGTGCCGCCGAGCGACTTCACGTTGAAGATCGGAGACCGGGTCAAGATCACGATCGAGCCAATCGGAATACTGGAGAACGAAGTGGCGTAGCGCGCTGCTTCAGTGCCCGCCTCTCAGTGCGAAGCGGGAAGTGTCCTGAGGTACTCCACCAGGCTGTTCAAGTCTTCTGCCGTGATCTTTTTGTCATAGGACGGCATGGGATCCTTGGCGCCGGTGCTGGTTGTGGGCGGAGGGCTGACAATGGCCGCCCTGATCTGATCTGCCGAGCGCCTCGTTCCCACTCCGTTCAACGACGGCCCGATGTCGCCGCCTTCATGGCCAACGCGATGGCATACAAGACAGTTGTTGTCCTCAAGGATGCTCTTCACGTGTTCGGCATTCGAGGCATTCGCGGGCGCGGCTTCGCTTCCTGGCCCACTTGCGGTCGAAGCGGATGCTGCCGGATGAGGTGTCGGAGCCGAAACAGCCATGCCTAATGGCGTCAGGCGGAAAAGACCACCGGAATGGGCGTCTTCGATCATCCATAACGCTCCGTCGGGGGCTTCCTCCACGTCGCGGACCCGATGGCCCACGTCCCAACGGTCGACCGCCTGTGCGCCTCCCTTGCCGTCAAAGGTGATGCGGACGAGCGCCTTCGTGGCAAGGCCGCTGGCAAATGCCGAGCCGTTCCACTGCGGGAACATGGCGCCCTTGTAGAACATCAGGTTGCCGGGAGCAATGACAGGGACCCAGTAGATGACGGGCTTGACCAGGTCGGGGCGCGTATCCGGGCTGGGGATGGGAACGCCGTTGTAGTTGTGTCCATAAGAGACCAGCGGCCAGCCGTAATTTTTGCCGGGCTCGATCAGGTTCAGCTCATCGCCGCCGCGCGGACCGTGTTCCAGCTCCCAGAGGCGTCCATCGGGCGCGAAGGCCAGGCCATACGGAGTGCGGAAGCCCGTCGCCCATGTCTCAGAGGGCGTCAGGTTGGGGCCGGGAAAGGTGTACATGCGCACGACGGGGGCGGTCTTCGCCTTTTCCGTGTCTTCCGGCGGATCGATCACCGGCACCGTGGCCGCGCCGGTCTTGCCGGCCATGGGATTGCCGGGCGCCGGCTTGCCATCGAGCGTCAAACGAAGGATCTTGCCCAGCGGCTGATTGGGGTCCTGGGCCGGCGTCATCCGCTGCCGGTCTCCACTGGCGAGGAAGAGGTATTTTCCGTTTGGAGAGAAGGCGACCGCCGCGCCAAATTGTCCGCCGTCTCCGCGCTCGCCATCGCGCCAGATGACCTGGAGGCCTTCGAGGCTCGCCGTACCGTTGCCGATCTTCAACTGGGCGCGCGCCAGCGCGAGGCTGGACCCGCCATCGCCGGGCTCGGAATAGGTGAGGTACACGTTGTGGTCTTTGGCATAGTGCGGCGACAGGTAGACGCCCAGCATTCCACCCTGCCCCTCGGCGAGTACGGCCGGAACATTGGCAACGGGCGTCTTGGCTCCCTGCTGCGTTACCAGCTCCAGGCCGCCGGTCTTCTCGGTGATGAGCATGCGCCCGTCGGGCAGGAAAGCGATTCTCCACGGAAGGCTCAGGGTCGTGACCTCGGTCATGGTGAAGGGAAGTTTCGGATCGGACTTCTGCCCGCCGGCGTTCACCTGCGCCCATACCCCGCTAGAAACCATGGCCAGAAACAGCCCAGCGGCCGCGAAATGTTTCATTCTGTCCTTCCCTTTATCAATAGAGTGACCGGTCAGCAAGGCCGTTTCCAGCGCGAGCGCCAGTCCCGCATGCTCTCTTTAGAGTATCGCGGTGGGCTTCCGCAGAGGCAGGTACCCGCGTCGCATCATCGCGCGAAAATCCACGCAAATTGGTCGCGTGCTTTGCGTCGAGGCACTTCAGCGGTGCCGCACGGGCCAATGCGCTTCTTCCGTAAGCTGTTTCCGTCGTCCCGCAAGCCAATACACATCTGAAATTCGCACCCTGCTGAGCAGGCGCCGAGCACACCCCTTGTGTCACGGCCTTACTTCACAGCCTGCACAAGTGCCGGGTAAGCGGCGCCGCATGACGTTAATGAGTGTATCGGTCTGTTGTCATCAACTGATTCTCATCAACTCGTGCCGAGAGTTCCCTCTTGAGAGCTGTGTTCGATCCTTAGGTCGAGTTACAAGGGCTCATACGGTTGCGAACGAAAGGGAGTTGAGAACTCCTCCGGGCTGTGGGATACTGACCCCGCTTCCACCAAAACCTGAAACTCCGGACTCCTCATGAACTTATCTGCGCCTGGCGGGAACCCCTTATCCACGGAAAGTACACAGACCTCCAAATGGAAATACCTGGGCGGCGACGAAGCGGCTGATTTGAGGAGCGAGGTGAGGAAGGGGAACCTGACCGGGCTGCGAAAGTACCTGGAGAAGTCTCGCAAAGACCACGACTGGCAGGACAGGGTCTTTATCCTGTCGCTGGTTGTGCCCGCCCTCCGGGTGGAGGCACTGAACTTCGCCGCCGAGTTGGAACCCGAAGCGGCCGATCTGGCCCTGCTGCGCTGCGTCTGGTTCACGAACCGCGCATGGGAGATGCGCGGCCACGGCACCTGCGACGAAGTAGGCAAAGTGGGATTCGAGGCTGCCGCAAACTGCATTCGGTCGGCTCTTGAAGCTCTCGAGAAAGCAAACAATATCGATCCGGACGACCCCACCCCGCACGTTTACATCCTCCGTGCGCTGATCATCTTCAGCGCGCTGGCCCCGGTGTTCCGCGCGGCATTCTCTCGCGCGCAGGAGCTTGCGCCCAGTCTCGTGCCTGCGCACTTCGTGATGGTGAATGTGCTCTCTAAACGATGGGGAGGCAGTCACGAGACCTCGCTTGAGTGGGCGCGGAAGGCCGTGCAGGCGGCGCCGACGGGCACCGATATGCCGGTGTGCCTTTTCTGGGCACACGACTTGGTGAGAACCCACCTGGACCGTTTCGATAGCGCCCCCGCAGCCGCTGAGGCGTACGCTCGTAGGCCGGAAGTTCGCGCCGAATTGGAAGAGGCGTTTGACCGCTGGACCCTCTCCCCATATGAGCCGCGCCGCTCCAGTGCTCCTTACCTGCACCGTGCCGCGGCGTGGTTCTATCGAGTGCTTGACCGCGAGCGCTTGCAGTGCGCCTTGACGCTTCTTGGAAACACCTACAGTTCAGGCTCATGGAGCGAGTTCGGTGATCCCCGCAAGGCATATCTTGCCGCCGCGCGCTTCGCGTTCGACCGGCCGGCCGATCAGTCCTCGGGAAGCGATGCGTGCGAAGAGTGCTTTACCTTTGCCATTTCAGGGGCTCGTTCGCTGGGCCGCGGTGAGTTGGACAAGGCTGAGGGCCAACTCGCCACCGCAATGCGCTTTGCCATGGAAGCCGAACCGGAACAGGCCGCCGTCTTAATAGCCATGGTTCAGTTGCACCAGTGCCAACTGCGTCGCAAGCAGGGCAGGAACGACGAAGCGAAACAACTGGGCGAGCAGGCCGCAAACAGCCTCGACGGCCTGACCGGCGAAGCGCTCCCGGCCAAAATCCATCGCCGCATCGCCGCCGTGTTCCAGGAGATGAACGATATCCGCCGCGCCATCCCTTTCTGGTCGCACGCAATTCGAACTGCGCCGGAGGACACGAAGCCCAGCGCCCTCGCCGATATGCTTCAAAACCTTGGCGAATGTTATTGCCGGCTGGGCCTTGCGCATCACGGCGCCATTCCCCTTCGCTCGGCCCTGCGCATCCTGCGCCAGTCTCCCGGAGACCCGCGCACCTTGAGTACCCTGCTTACCCTGGGTAACTCCTTGCGCAAGAGCAGCCCTGCCGAGGCGGAGAGGCTGTTCAACGAGGCAGCGGAACTGTGTACATCGAATCTCCAGTATGAGTCGGCGGCCTCGGCATGGGTGAACCTCGGCATTTTGTGCTCGGAGCAAGAACGATACGAGGAATCCCTCGACTTCTATCAGCGAGCCCTGCGCATCCGGCAGCAGACGCCGGGTACGCCGGCTTCGGGTGTCGGAAGAGTCCTGAACAACATCGCGAACTGCTACCGCAGGATGGGCAAATTCGCGGAAGCCCATCGGTCCGTGGACCAGGCCCTTCGGATTCTCGCGCCCGATGATCCCATCATCGCGTTCTTCTATGGAACCAAGGCGCGGGTCTTTCTCGCCGAAGGCGAGGACGTTCAAGCCGTGGAGTGGCTGCGCAAAACGCGCGCCGAGCGCAACAATCAGCCCAGCGCAAACCTGGAGTCCACGGTCGAAGATCTCGAAGGCGAGATCGCCGCTCTCGACAGGCTCGGCAGGGTCGCGGAAGCCGCCGAAGCCCGCGCCGCATTGGATTCCCTGCGTGCTTCCGTCAAGCAGATTCCAGGTTCCGGCGGAATCCAGCCCGATGTCAGCCGTCCCGCCGAAGGCGCTGTCTTCGTCGAAATCGCATCCGGGTGCCACACCCGCTCCGCCGAGTGGCCTGACGAACTCGATCTGCTGGCGCGAAAACTCGTTGTCGTCGTGGAGAAAGAACAGTCCGGCTACTACGCTGGAAGGGTAGTCGTACCCGAGAACGTCACCTTCTTGTTTCATGGGCACGATGCCGAAAAGCTCTTTGCCTCCCTCGAACCGGCATTGCAGGAACACCCCCTTTGCGCTGGAGCGAAGGTAACTGTTCAGCAGAATGGCATCCCGCGCAAGGCTCTGATAGTGCGGAGAGATCTTATCCGCCTGAACTAGCTGTGCCGCATACTGCGCCATGGAAAAGCAACCGCGATAATTGCCGGCTCAGAAATCCTGAAGCCTTGATTTGCGCCTCATCGCAACTCACTCACAGACGTCCTGACATGCCGGTTCCGGACGAGCAGGACTACCCGCAACTGCTGCCGTACGCCTGGATCTCGCCGCCATCACGGATGGGCCCATCGCCCAAACACCCGTGACCGGCATCCCAGAATCGCCCCTCCCAACCCCAGCCACCGTATCCCCGCTCGACCAAACTCCCCGTGCCCGCGTCCCGGAGGGACAGCCCGAGAATAGCCCAGGGTGGAATCCGCCGGCACGGCGGATGAAACCCTGGGAACCCGGCCCAAAAAGACTCGGGAGCCCCGGAGGGGCGATGCGACCCTTCCGGCCTCAGCACCGCACAATCGCGCTCATCTTCACGATCAGGCCTCCTCATTGAGTGCATTGGTCTGTACGTCTCAATTGACATCCGGATCGGCTCTTCTGCTGTTCTGTTTCCGCACCAGCTTTCGAAATGAAATACACCCCGCAAGCGCTACCGTCCCTTCTCGCAGCTCCACCGCAGGACGGAATTCGTTGACAGAGCCATATAGAATCCGGAGATGGCGAGTGCGTCCGGGGGCGGCAATACAGATCTCGTTGTAGAGGTTCTTGCAAAGCACTGGCGCATTCGCGAGCCGGTGGTTCGGACTGATCTGGGGGTCAGCCGGATCACCTGGCGGGTTGGGCAACAATACTGGCTGTCCCAGTCGGAAGAGAACCGAACTGCCGGCCTGATTCGTCAGGCGCAGCTGGTTCAACGCCTGTTTATTTTTCTCCAGAACGAGCATTTTTCGATATCGGTTCCGGAGATTGTTGCAAGTGAGAGTGGCCAAATGGTCGTCACCCATCGCGGATATGGATGGTCTCTGACGCGGCATCTCAACGGTTTCCATCCTGACAGTAGCGATCCGGGCATCTATCCTGTGCTCACCGAGGGAATGGCGCGATTTCACCGTGGGCTACGCCTGTTTTCTGAGGGCCAGACAGCGAATGCGTTTTATGGAATCTGCGCAAGGACTCGGCAGAGTATAGAGAGACTGAATCTCGCGACTCCTTTTCCATTTACAAACCACCCGAGGGAACAGGAACTTCTGATGCGAGCAGGCGAGTGGCTGCTTCCCCGCCTTACTCGTTTCGAGGTCTTGCCCAGACAGCTGGTTCACGGGGACTGGACGCCGCGGAACGTACTTTTCGATTCTTCTGATTACGGACCTTGTCTAACTGCCGTCCTGGATTTCGAAGCCATGGCATTCGATCCGGTGCATGTGGATCTGGCAAACACCTGCTCGACACTGCTCATGTGGTCTGGGCTGGACAAGATCGGGGAGCGGATTCAGGACGTACTGCGCACGTATGAGAAATCTGGCGGCGTCCGTGTAGAAAGCGAGGACGTCTATACTGCGATGCTCGCGCATTGGTTCTGTCACTACTGGAGCTGGCGTGACCGGCTGGAAGGTGGAGGATTTGGTCAGGACGTAAAGGAGCGCCTGTGCCTCAGAATTGAGTCGGCGCTTTACTTTCTCAGCCCACCTCCAGTTTTCTCGAAATAGCCGAAGATCTGAACTCGCCAGCTGGATTGCCACACAAATGAATTGCTAAAGTAGGTTCCATGGACTGGGATGGTCAACTCGGAGGGATCGACCCGATCCTCTGTGCTCATCTGTTACGCAAAGTCGACGATCAACTTCTCGACTTACTGGGCTCATTGACTGCTGCCGAGTGGGATCTGCAGACCGTTGCACCGCGGTGGAAGGTTCGAGATGTTGCCGCCCATCTATTGGACACGGCCCTGCGCAAGCTGTCGTTGGTCCGCGATTCCTGGTTCGTAGAAAATGTACGGCCTCAATCTCCTCAGGATGTAATTGCTTTCGTCAACCGCCTGAACGACGAAGGAGTCAGGGTTTTCCGCCGCCTGAGCCCTGCGGTGCTGATCGATTTGTTGACGACAGCCTGTGATCAATCAGCGAACTTTCATGAATCTCTTGATCCCTTTGCTCCTGCTATCTTCAACGTCAGTTGGGCAGGTGAAGAGAAGTCGCTGAACTGGTTCGATACGGCTCGCGAATTGACAGAACGCTGGCATCACCAGCAACAAATTCGACTTGCGACCGGTCGCCCCGGCATGATGGTTCCGGAACTGTACCGTCCTGTGCTGGATTGCTTCGTAAGAGGCTTGCCGTACAACTATCGGAATACTACTGCTCCTGACGGAACCAGTGTTCTCTTGAAGATCTCTGGCGATTGCGGAGGAACTTGGGTCTTGTCCAAAGGTGCCGATGGCTGGACTTTCCGGAGCGTTCTCCCCGACACCATCGCATGCAGGGTCGTCTTGCCACAGGAGATCGCATGGCGGGTCTTTACGAAAGGGATTACTCAGAACTCAGCCCGTGCGCAAGTTGAAATAGAAGGAGAGCAGGACCTGGCCGACGGGATACTCGGCCTCGTCGCAGTCATCGGCTGACCTCCCGCCGCTGTTGGTACGTGATGCCCAAACACCAGTCGAAATCACTATCGGTAAACGGAACAACCTCGATCCTCGAGGGTGCGAAGCCAGGAGGGCTCCTGCAAGGTATCTACCCAACGCAAATCTAATTTCTCGAGCCTGGGTAATGCGGCGATCATATCAGGCAATACCTCAATGGGGTTTCCGCGCAAGTCGATTTGGCGAAGCTCCGATAGTGTTCCGATAGCTGAGGGAAGCGTGCGAAGCCTGTTGTTTCTGAGGTGAACTTCGCGCAGCTTTGACAATCCTCCGATTGTATCCGGCACACTGGAAATCTGATTGTCGGCCACACGCAGTTCGATTAATCCACTCATGGAGACGACACACTCCGGGAAACCGGAGAATTGGTTCCCGCCGATATTCAGATATCGGAGCCTCTGGAGCCGTCCCAATGACGAGGGCAACGACGTGAGTCGATTGTCATGCAAATACAGAAAGTCGCGCAGGCCCCTCAAATCTCCGATGGCATCGGGCAGCTCTGCGATCTGATTGTGCCCCAGGTCGAGGGTGCGAAGATTTTGGAGCCTCTGAATCTCCGGCGAAATCTCCACTAGATGGTTATCTGCCAATATGAGAACTTCAGTCGAGATTTGTTGCCAGATCTCTGCCGGAACGTATCGGAGATCCTTCTTCCAAAGATTTATGGTTCCGTTTAACAACATAAATCAGTCTAACGTGCGGTTGCCCGACACTTCCGTCCTTAAACAAGCGCATAATCGCCAATGCACTCACAGACGTCCTGACATGCCGGTTTCGGATGAGCAGGACTACCCCCAACTGCTGCCGTACGCCTGGATCTCGCCGCCGTCACGGATGGGCCCATCACCCAAAACACCCGTGACCGCCATCACAGAATCACCCCTCCCAACCCGTGCTAACGTAGCTTTGCTCCCGGAGAAATCCGGGAGTTCGCCGTTTCAAGGCAAAAGTACCCCCCCCGTGCTTTGTAACACACTTTGTATATACAAAGTGTGTTACAAGAAGCCGGGAACGTCGCACTCCTGTTTCTTCTAACTTCCGAGAGCTGCGCGCTGTGCGGCGAAGATGTCTTTCAGGCCGGCCTCGGCCATGTCGACCATCTCATTGAGCTGCGCGCGCGAGAAGCTGCCTTTTTCCGCAGTGGCCTGCGTCTCCACCAGCCCGCCATCTTCCGTCATCACCACGTTCATATCCACCTCGGCCTGCGAGTCCTCCTCATAGCAAAGGTCGAGCAGCGGGGTGCCTTCCACCATGCCGACGGATGTGGCCGCCACCAACTGCTTCATGGGCGATTGCTTCAGGGTTCCGGCATGCACCAGCGCGTTGAAGGCAATGCCCAGCGCAACCGCGGCGCCGGTGATGGCAGCGGTGCGAGTGCCTCCGTCGGCCTGAATGACGTCGCAGTCGAGAATCACGGTGCGCTCGCCGAGGGCTTTCATGTCGACAACGGAACGCAGGCTGCGGCCAATCAGCCGCTGGATCTCGTGGGTGCGGCCGCCGATTTTTCCTTTCTCGCTCTCCCGCGGCGTGCGGGTGACGGTCGAGCGGGGAAGCATGGAATATTCCGCAGTGACCCAGCCGCGGCCCGAGTTGCGCAGCCATCCGGGAACGCCCTGTTAGATGGTGGCGTTGGTGAGCACGCGCGTATTGCCCAGGGCGACGAGGACGGATCCTTCGGCGGTGAGGACATAGCCGGGAGTGAGTGTGAGGGGGCGAAGCTGGAGAGCGGATCGGCCGCCGGGGCGGAAGAAGGGCTGTTGCATAGAGAAATTGTACGGGGCGGAATCGGGGGTGGAAGAGCGGGAAGGAAGCGGTCCGTTTCGGGAATTTGGCCGATTTCGGGGAGCCAATTCGGGAATAGATGGAAAGAGCTGAAAACGAAGGCGATGCGCACGGGACGAGGTCATGGTGGTTCTCTTTTGGGAAAGGTGCTCCCGGAGCAGAGCTGGGTGTGTTTCTCGCCGGACGCGGAATTGGCTTTTCTTAAGAACGACTTAGGGAACGTGTCCTACTTTGGCACACCTCGTGTAAGAGAAGGGGACAGGATTGCGCCACCGATGTCGGAAATGGGAACGGGGCCGAGCGGCGGGCGAGGAAGGCAATGGACCATGCAGGCAATCGGATCGAGCTTGGGAGATGCGAGCAGGAATCGGGTGGTGGCGGTACTGAAGACGCTGGCCGGGGCGCGTCAGGGAGCGGGCACGGTGGCAGAGGTGGCCCACGACGCGCGCAACGTGGTGGCGGCGCTGTCACTTTATTGTGACCTGGTCGCCGAACCGGGTGTGCTGGGCGAGGGATTTGGCCACTACGCGGGCGAACTGAGGTTGCTGGCCGCGGCCAGCCGCAGCCTGGTGGAGAAGCTCACGCGGATGGATGGGAGCCGCAGCTTTGCCGGCGAGGGGCCGGGGGATTTGCTGGGCGTGCGGCAGCCAACGGACACGATCCTGGAACGCGCAGGAAACGCGGCGGCGAGGCTTCCGGGAGACTCGATTGAGAACCTGCAGCAGGAACTGGTGGCGAACCGCAATCTGCTGGATGCGATTGCCGGCCTGGGCGTGAGGGTGTCGGTGCGGACGAAAGGGGGAGCGAGGCCCGTCCGCCTGGTTTCAGAAGATTTGACCCGCATCCTGGTCAACCTGGTGAAGAACGCGGCGGAGGCGATGCACTCGGCGGGCGCGATTGAGATTACGCTGCGCGAGCTGCCGCGCGGCCACGGAGAGGAGCCCGCAGTCGCTCTGCTGGTGGAGGATACCGGGCCCGGAATTCCCGCGGAGCAGCTCGATCGAATCTTCGAGCCGGGGTTCACGACAAACCCCGAGGCGCAGAGCGCGCCGGGCGGGGGCTGGGTGGCGGCGCACCGCGGACTGGGCCTGTCGATTACCCGGTCCATCGTGGAGCAGGCCGGCGGAAGGATTGACGCCGCGAACCGGGCGGGAGGCGGCGCGCAGTTCCGCCTGGAACTGCCGGTGCGCCGGCCGCGAGAAGCCCGATGAACATGTGTGACGCAGACCGCAATCCTGAGAGACATGAGGCGCATACAATGCTGGCAACAGCTCTGGACCCGAAGACGATGGAATTTCTATCCCAGGCCGGGGAGCCGGCCGCGCCGTTGCACCTTCTCGTAGTAGATTCCGATTCGGCGGTTCGCTCTGCCTGCGGGGAAATTGCTGCAGGCCTTGGTTACGTGGTGGAGTCGACCGGCGATCTGGGCCATGCGCGCAGCCTGCTGCGCGGGCATTCCGCCGATATTCTGCTGGTGAACCTTGCCCCCGGAAGCAGCCACGGGCTGGAGATGGTTTCCGAGGTGAAGCTGCTGTATCCGCAGACCGCGGTGATCGCCATGACCGCCTCGGGCTCGGTGAACACGGCGGTGGAGGCGATGCGCTGCGGCGCTTCGGACTACCTGACCAAGCCGTTTGCCATGGATGAGCTTTCCACGGTGCTGGACCGCGCCGCTTCCACACTGCTGACCGACGCGGCCACGCGGCAGCTTCGCGAGCGGTTGCGGGTGACGCAAGGCCTGGGAGCGATGATCGGGCGGTCGGGCGAGATGGAAAAGCTCTACCGCATTCTTTCCAAGGTGGCGCAGAGCTCGCACCCGGTCCTGATCCTGGGGGAGAGCGGCACGGGGAAGGAGCTGGTGGCGCGCACCATTCATGCATATGGGCCGAATGCGTCCCGGCCGTTTCTGCCGGTCGATTGCGGTTCGCTTGTGCCGAGCCTGATCGAGAGCGAGCTGTTCGGTTATGTGAAAGGCGCGTTCACCGGTGCGAACCGATCGAAGGACGGACTGCTGGTTGCGGCCGAGGGCGGGACGGTGTTCCTGGATGAAATCGGGGAGCTATCGCTCGACCTGCAGGCCAAGCTGCTGCGCGCGCTGCAGGAGCGCGAGGTGCGGCCGGTGGGCGCGACCCATCGCGTGCCCATCAAGGCGCGCATTGTGGCGGCGACCAACCGGGATCTGGCGGCAATGGTGGAGCGCGGCCAATTCCGCAAGGATCTGTTCTATCGGCTGAATGTGGTCAACCTGAAGCTGCCGCCGCTGCGCGATCGCCGGGAGGACATTCCGCTGCTGGCCGCGCATTTCCTCGACCGCATCAGCCGCGAACACAGGCGCAAATTTACGTTGAGCGATGAGGCTCTGCGGACCATGATGCGCTACGACTGGCCCGGAAATGTGCGCGAGCTGGAGCATGCGGTGGAACGCGCCTGCACCATGTGCTCCGGGCCGGTACTCTACCTGGGCGATCTGCCCACGCAGTTGCAGAACCAGGAACTGGAGGCGCGCCGCGCCGCGGGCGTGGTGGCGGAAGCGGGCGTGGACGGGGCGGGTCCGAAGCTGATGACCCTGGCGGAGATGGAGAAGCAGGCCATCCTGTCGGCGATCCGCACGCTGAACGGCGACAAGCTGCAGGCGGCGCGGCTGCTGGGCATCGGCAAAACCACTCTTTACCGCAAATTGAAAGAGTACGGAATCGGCGATCCAGAGCAGGACTGAAAAAACAGGCATCCGGGATCAGGCAACAGGCACGGCCGGAGAGTTGATGGCTGGCGGCTGAAGGCCGGATGTGCGGCCGGCGGTCAGGACAGCCGCCGAACGAGCATTGAAAAATTCTGAAGGAGCGGGCAATGAGCATTCTTCTGGTGACGGGAATTGAGGGTACGCGAAACTGCGCCGAAGTAGTTTCAAAGAACCTGGGGACCGACGTGGAGGTGGCCGACGGGCGGAAGGGCGCGCTGGCCACGCTGCGGCAGAAGGAGTTTTCCGCCGTGGTGGTGGACGAAACGATTGCGGAGTGCGATCCGGCGGGGGCTGAGGCGATATGGGAGCGCGCGGGACTGGCGATTCCGTTGCAGGTGAACTTCGCGCTTTCAGGAGCCGCGAGATTGATTCGCGAAATCCGCGCCGCGCTGCACCGGAGGGAGCGCGAGCAGAACCTGGCGCGCAACGCCGCCGCGGTGGCGATCGAGTCAGAGCTGAAAAGCACGGTGGCCGGCCTCCTGCTGCAGTCGGAGCTGGCCCTTTCCGGCATGGACGCCGCATCGCCGGCGGTGGAACGGGTGCGCATGGTTGCGGATCTTGCCGGCAACCTTCGCCGGCAGCTCGCGACGCCGGCGCAGCCTCGCGACGCGCGCATGTAACCGAGTGCATGGAACCGGGCGCATGTAAACCGTGTGCATGGAACCGGGGCGGGGGCCCCGTGGCGTGCGACCGGGCACAGCGGTCCGGGCCAGAGCGACGAGGCGACGGAGGGCCCGGGGGTGTGCCGTAATCTCTTGTTATATGCACCATTCGGCTGTGCTCCTGATCGACTGCCCCGACCGGCGAGGCCTGGTGGCGCGCGTGTCTTCGCTTCTTTACGAGCTGGGCGCGAACATTCTGCACGCGGATCAACACCGCTACGGAGAACTGGGATTGTTCTTCATGCGCGTGGAATGGGCTCTGGAGCCGCACGACGGCCCGGGACCGAGTTTAGACCTGGAACGGTTCAAGGATGCATTCGCGCCCGTGGCGCGAGAACTCGAGATGAACTGGTCTCTGACCTCGAGCGTGGAACAGCCGCGGGTGGCGCTGCTGGTTTCAAAGTATCTGCACTGCATGGCGGACTTATTGTCGCGCTGGCGCATGGGAGAGCTGCGCTGCAACATCCCGCTTGTGGTTTCAAATCATCTCGATGTCGAGCCGCTGGCGACCTTTTACGGGATCCCGTTCGTGCATATTCCGGTCATAGGGGAGCGACGCGAAGAGGCTGAGGCGCAACTGGACGATCTGCTGACAGGGCTGGACATCGAACTGGTGGTGCTGGCGCGCTACATGCAGATCCTTTCTCCAACGTTTGTCGAACGGTATCCTTCGCGGATCATCAACGTACACCACTCGTTTCTGCCGGCGTTTACGGGTGCGCGACCGTACCAAAGAGCGCATGCCAGGGGGGTGAAGCTGATCGGCGCTACGAGCCACTATGTGACCGGAGGGCTCGACGACGGTCCGATTATCGAGCAGGAAGTAGCGCGCATCTCGCATCGCGACCAGGTGAAAGATCTGGTGGCGAAAGGACGCGATCTGGAGCGGGTTGTGCTCTCGCGTGCCGTGCGCTGGCACCTGGAGCGGCGCATCCTGGTGCACGGGAACAAGACGGTGGTGTTCGACTAACTGGGACCGGCACGGAATGGTGGTTCCGAGACCTCTCCTGGACGCACGAATGCACTAGACTCGAAGGGTGAGCTTTCGCGAATTTCTGGGGAATACGGCCACGGTGACGCGCCTGCGCGAAGGCGTGCGCTCGGGACACGTGCCGCAGGCCATGATCCTGGCGGGGCCGCGTGGGGCGGGAAAGTACACGCTGGCGCTGATGCTGGCACAGTCCGTGAACTGCCTGCGGCCGACGGAAAGCGATGGGCTGCCGGATTTTTGCGGTGCGTGTGAAAACTGTGTGCGTATCGGGGCCGCGCGCGACCTGGACGAGCGCGTGGCCGAAGCGATTGCGGCGCGCGACGATTTGCGCGACGCGGACAAGCGCGAGACGCGGATCATGGTGCAGACGCATCCCGATGTGCTGGTGGTGCCGCCCGATCCGCCGCAGTTGCTGATCAAGCTGGGGCAGGTGCGCGATGTGATTCATGCGGCGTACTACCGTCCGCCGATGGAAGCGAAGCGCTCGTTTACCATCTTCACCTGCTCGGCGTTCATGAAAGAGGCGGCAAACAGCCTGCTGAAAGTACTGGAGGAGCCGCCGCACCACACGTCGCTGATCCTGCTGGCAGAGAATCCGCAGGAACTGCTGCCGACGATCCGATCGCGGGCGATTCTACACCGGCTGGGGGCTCTGCCGGCGGAGGACATTGAGGCGCTGCTGGCGCAGCGGCGTCAGGAGTTGAAGCCGCAGGACCGCAGATTGGTCGCGAGGCTTGCCCAAGGAGCTATCGGGCGGGCGCTGAAGTTCGACCTCGCCGCATTCCTGGCCAGCCGCCAGGATGCGCTGCTGGTGCTGCGCACGGCGCTGCGCGAGCCGGATTACTCTGCGCTGTTTCAGGCAACGGAGAAGTATCGCGCGGGGGCGGAAGGGCAGGAGAAGACGGTGAACCTGCTGCGGGCGCTGGGCGCGCTGCTCGAAGACCTTCTGCTGGTGGTTGCGGGCACTCCGCAACTGGTTCGGAACATCGACATGGCCGCGGAGTTGGAACGGCTGGGGGCGGGGCTGACGGTGGACTGGATCGACGGAGCCGCGCGCGGCCTCGCGCAGGTGGAGTCGGGCATGCGGCGCAACCTGCTCCGGTCGCTCTCGCTGGATGCGATGGCGGTGGGGCTGCAGGGCGTAGACTGACGCCGATCCAAAGCCATCCTTCGACAAAAAATACTGAATTTCAAAGCTTGACCAATCGATAGTCGGGTGTCTACCATCCTGTCCATTGAGGGTAGGATGTCTTCCATAACCAAGGCAACTTGTGATCGAGGAATCGCAATGGAAGCAAATGGCGG
>Ga0134126_10000635_pt1 | contig 44296 bp, 45 predicted proteins | sample KB31752_FD_96881 | JGI IMG/M metagenome (GOLD analysis project Ga0134126, IMG submission 96881) | Terrestrial soil microbial communities with excess Nitrogen fertilizer from Kellogg Biological Station, Michigan, USA - KB3-175-2 | ecosystem: Environmental > Terrestrial > Soil > Unclassified ...
GCAGTGTCTTATAGCTTAATATCAGGTCTTTATCTCCTGAAGTTGCAACCCAAATATCGAAGGTATTGGAGTGCGCCATTAGTATTTTTAAGGCCTGCAAACAGTTCGCCATGTTGTGAAATTCTTCTGGCTGAAGTAATACGGTTCTTATTATTATGCCCAGCATCAGTTTGGATTGGAGTACCCAAAATTGATCTCCGGCGTGTCCCTTTTCTAAGGTATTCGCAACCAACATACTTGCAATGCGTTGCACGTCAGATGGCTTATGTATGTATTTTAAAAAGTTAAAACCAGCGCTTGAAAGTGGGTCTGTGAAATTTAAGAACAGCACCTTTTTATGACGCGCGAAAAAGCCTGATAGCTTCTCTCTAAGTTCCCCGGAAGGATCATTAATTATAATTGTTGAATTTTTGGGAAGGGAAAGCAGTAATTTAATAAGAATGTTGGCCGTTTTGCCACTGCCCGTGGGTCCGCATATGTACATATTTTCATATGCGGCTTTCATGGTGGTTTTTCGGTTTCGTGAGTAAAGCAGTCCCTTATTAAAGATTGAACCTATTGATCTTTCGTTTCCCCACTTTGCTCCCGTTGCCTTTGTTCTATTAAAACAGTCCAGCATCCCATAAAATGCATTAGTAGCGAGACCAAATACCAGGCTTATTATATTTAGTATTGTTTCCATATGTTATTGTTTAAAAGGAATTTAAAAAACACGTTCTTTTCATTTCTCAAAATACTGTTTAAGGGATTTTGCAATGGTGGTGATAAGCCCGAAAACAAATTCCACAATAGCAAATGCGACAAACAGTAAAAATTTTATTACCCTAAAAATCATATTGTTATATCTTAATATGAAGGTTCAATATGCACCCAGGCATTTTTACTCATAAAGACTCTGTCAAATAAATTTGCACAGGCCATATATCGGTTATTGTCCTCATATGTACCTGGGGAATAGACTAAGAAAACGTTAATGGATGTAAGGTCATTCAAGGGCTTTAATTGCTCAAGCTGTTTCTGAATCAATATCGGAGTATATCTAACTGATTTAAAGGTATATGGATTATAAAAGCATACCTCGTCATTTTCCATTAAATCGCTATAAACTATTAAGGCCTTGTATTTTGCAGGTCTGGAAGCCAATAGAGCCAATTGCCTTACGCAGGCGCGGTAGATAATTGAATGGGGCCGACAAGTATCTGCCCCATTTATTATAGAGTCAAGCTTCTGATGAAACTCATTTTTAAACTTAGTTACTCTTGCCTCCCGTATCGTCTTATTGCTTAACCAATCGCTTTCTGCCGGAAGTGAGACAGTTACACTCAGATTGAGGTCTTTTTCGCTGATGGTGGATAATGTAATCCTTACCCCTTGGTACATATCATTGTCCTTGCTCAGTCCCAGCGAAGCATATATGTGGTTTTCATCCGGCTTAACTGATAAGGCATCCGTTTTGTCAATGAGAATTACTAATTCCTTATCGAATGTTTCCGTTTTTGATTTTTTGCAACTACAGCATGTTAAAATGCAGATTGAGAATACGAATAATTTGTTTTTCATGATGGTAAAATATTAGAATTGTGATGGGAATCGAAATTATGGTAGGTTTTGAAAATGAACGGATAGGGTTCATTAAATGAATTTGGCTTAACCCTGTCCTCCCGATGCAACAAGTTGGTTTTTTTGAATGAGCTGAACGTCATCATTGCGTGTGAAATGACTTTCTGTTCATCGCTATATCCGGTATTAAGCTGTGAACCGCTTTCAAGGTGAACACGGTCTTTGTTTGCCTCATTGGTCTTGCGCTTGTTATCTATATCTGCAATCTCATTTACTAAGTCCTTTTTATCCTTTGTCAGTTTCTCATGTCGGGACTTAATTTCCAGTTCTTCTTTAGTTGCGCTGAAAAAGTGAGGTATTGCTATCGCTATAACGAGCAGAAATTCAGATAATAAAGCGAAAGGGAGTGCACTGTAATGAGCTGTTGAACCATTTTCAGAAGCTATCTTGGCGAGGTAGTCAGCTCTCATTTGGCCAAAAAATAAAAATATGACGAAGAAGCCAGCTAAAAGTCCGAATGCGATAAGGCGCCTTTGCCACAGTGTTTTACCCAAGGAAACGATTCGCGGGAAGACATGTGCGAAGAAGACCAGCGCGGCGCCAAACACTACAGCCATCACAAGTGCTCCGAGATATGACATACCCCAGGATTCAAATGTGGGCAGGTTATATAAAGCGTCTGACAAACAAACTGCTATGACCCCTACAACTATCAAAGCCCGGTACCACATTTTTGTCTTATACGAGGGATGAAGTGATTCCAATTCACCTATTACCTGGTTCTTTCTTCTTTCCAGATTCGGTAGTTTGTTTACCAGCGCATGGTTTTCTTTTTCTGCCGTCTGTGTTGCTTTGCCAGCTTTCATAAAAGCTGCTTTCGGCTCATGCACCGCATTTCCATGGTCAATCAGTTTTTGAAAGAGCATATGATACTCTTCAAAATATGGCGCATAGCTGTCGCCAGTCTGTAAGGGCAAATTCCGCCAGGCAATGGCTTGGCTGCCCAAAGTCGCTTTCTGCTCTATTTCATTCAAAGCAGGTTCCAGATCACTAGAAGTGTTTTCCTGTAATGCTTTCATAATGTTTACTTTGTTTAATGTATAGTTAAAAAATTCAATTAAAAAGATCATTGGTAGGTAGGGTACAAAAAAGACCGGCCTCCAAATCCTCGAATCTGGAAGCCGGTTAGCTTATTATATTGATTGTGTGTTACTTGACTTATTCTGCACCGGGCGTATAATGGGGCCCGGAGCCTGTAGTCCTAATAAGCGGTAGGCTCCAAATTCGGCAGGACTGGTGGAACAGTCCTGCTTTTTTATTTAAACCTGGAGCCGTGCCAGAGGACGTATAGTATAAGGTAGATTTGCAATGCCATATAATTAAATTTGACATTGCGAATTTCTAAGGTAGAGTTACACCTTAATCGGAATATATCTTATCCGGAAACAGATTCTAAAATAAGATTTTGGATAAAGTTATTCTTATCCAAAATATAACCTTCATTTTGGGAGATAAGATGCTTAACAAGGGTATTTAAGAAAATTTGATCTTCACGTCCTAATGTTTCAAATGTATATTCCAAAGATCTTCTTACGGGAATAAAATATTTGTTCCAAATCCTGGTTTTAATATTATCTTCATCTGTATTGTCTTTAAACTTAAATGTAATACGGTTCAAACTTTTAACTGACAGTCCGCCAACCAGATAATATGCCAGGAGAATTCTTCTGGCTGACAATAACTTAATAAATTTTTGAACCATTACTTCTTCCTTTGTTTTTGAATCAAAATGAAGAGTGCTTTCCATAAATTTTGAAGATAAATCCTTAATCGTTCCCAGGTGTCCTTCTATACTTGTTTGATATTGGTCATACTCAAGTTTGAACATCTTTTTTCCAATTGACGTAATATGTTCTAATGATTTGTGAGTATGGTCAATAAGGTTCTCACTTATGTACGATTGATAAATTGCATTGTCAAAAGTCATACAATATAGCTTTTCGTGCGTCAAGTCAGTGTACGGTATTTTGTTGGTTGATATTTTGTCTACGTGTTTTGGTTCTGTAAAAAGCGGTTTATACTTATCAGAAATCTTTTCTTCGGCTGGTGGGCCATTTTCAGCAATCTCACCAATTAGTGTAGCGCCATATCTATTAAACCAAACAAGTAAGAGCTTATTTACTAAGTTTTTATATGATTCTAATGGTAATGGCGTTTTAGTGCCAAAATGCAAATAAAAATTACCTAATGGTATAAACCTGCCAGTTTTTGGATTTGGAACGGAAATAGGTTTAATGAAAATCGCATAGTGAGGCAAGTTTTTGAACCATTTTTTTTCCTTAAATAGTTCAACATATCTTGTTAAATACTTTCTTACATAGACGTCAGATAATTCTGAATCTATTATGGTTATATAGTCCTTGGTTACCTTTTCCTGTTTATCAATAATTGCCCAGCCATTGTCAAATATGACAGGAATTGTCGCACCAGTGTTTTTGCCTATTATGTAATATGAGTTTTCTCTTTGATACCAACTGAAATAAGAGGATATACCTTTCATTTCTCCTTTCAGCCTATTTATGATGCTCCAATACTCTTCGATCATTTTTTTTAGGTTCTCATCCGATTCATTAAAATAGCGTAAATGAGTAGTACCTATTCCCTTTATATTTCCTAAGGTAACAGATTCAACTATGCATAAGAGAAGTTCTTCGGAGTTCTCAAATTCTTTATCAATAAGAGCTTCAATGTGGTTTCTAGTGACTGATTTTGGTATTATCTGTCGATATTCATTAAAATCGCTAAATATTTCAAAATCCTGATCCATTAAAATTATTTTAGTGCCAAATGTAATAATGAACCTGCTCCATACGTACAGATAGTTTCTGCGTTATCATCCTTGGGCCCTCTTGAACACATACACAGGTGTTTTGCAGTAGTACGTACAAAACAGCCTTTTGCTTTTAAAACTTTCATGATATCCACACAGATATCTTTTGTCATTGTTTCTTGAATTTGAAGTCGTCTTCCGTGAACATCACGAACCAAGCGGACTAGTTTTCCCAAACCAGTAATGATTTCACCTGGTTGGTAGTATACATCGCAAGTGCCAAAAAAAGGTGCAAAATGATGTTCACACATAGAATAGAATGAGATATTTTTAACTTCAACAATGCCATTGTATTCCTCTACATGGATTATATCATTTAATATATCTTCGACCTTAAGGCTATATCCTGAAAACAGTTCATTAAAGGATTTTCGGATTCGTGCTTCTGAGGATTTTAATTTTTTTCGTACTTCCTCATTTTCAACAAAGCTAAAAAGCTCATTTAGATTATCTTGCATCTTTTTCGTATATATCTATGGTTTGATTAATCTGGAAAGTTGGTGCAGTGAGACTTTGTTGTAAAAACAAAATTAATTCTCTTTCAATGATTTCCAAATTAAAAAGCATTAAATAAGAGATTTGCATGGCCAAAATCCTAAAGTTTGGACAGGTTATGGTTGCGGTAAAAGGTGTTCTTCTCTTCAGTGAGTATCCATACGGGAAACCCTCAAGTGCTACTTCAGGATTTGCTTGGATTCCGACATGTTCAAGCCACAAAATTATTTTGCCCATAAAATCCATGTTAGTATTTGTAACTAAAATCAGGTTTTTCGCTCCAATGCGATTCAGTTTAGAATTCAAATTTTCAACTGATTCATCCAGGAATTGTAGTGTATGCGAAATAAAGACAGTTTCTATAGGTTCTTCCGGCTCGTATTCAAAAATACTTCCTGTAATACGTTTGTGTTGGGGCCTGATATTAGATAGTTCATAATCCTGGTTAACATCAAGTAAGATTGCGCGCTTCCCTTGTAAAGCATTATAAGCAATATCACCCAACCCGGCTCCTACATCTAAAATTGTCGGAGCTAAAAACGAACTGAGTTGGCTATTAAGAATCTCCGCTATAATGACGTTCTCGTTGCAGTATTTTTCTTTGAATTCTGATACTTCTTGTGCCGATATGCCAGTCTTATTCATTATCGTAATTTGAAAGGATTGAAATCAGTTTTTGCGTCATAATAATCTTCATTCTCGGTCTTTTTAAGCCATTTCACGAAGGGAATACTAAAAGGCAAGGCTATAATTTCCCACATGACTTTAAATATCCAAGCAGATAAAAATATGAGCATCATCTCATTCATAGGTAAAGTACCTGCAAATGCGATAATTAAAAAAGAGCTTGTATCTACAGCCTGGCCAATTAGAGTTGAGGCGACAAACCGCAGTGGCATAGTTTTGCCACTTTGTATAACTTTTAGTTTGGCAATAGTAAATGAATTCACGAATTCCCCGATGAAATATGCACTAATGGAGGCAATAACAATGCGAGGCACCTTTGCGAATATTAGTGAAAATGAATCTTGACTATGCCAGAATGGCGCTGGTGGCAAGATAGTTGCGATTGAGGTAAACGTGATCAAGAATACTAAGGATAAAAGCCCCGACCAAATTGCCTTCCTGCTATAAGAATAGCCGTATACTTCTGTAAATATGTCCCCAAAGACATACACAATTGGAAATAAGATAATCCCGGCTGGGAATGCGTAGTCTCCAATTTGGAAGAATTTTGTATCTAGAATATTGGATATGACCAAAGAGGCACAGAAGATGCCTGTAATAAATGAGTAATACTTATATTGCTTCATGAGCGATTTTTCTGCAAAGTACCGTCAAATGCTTTTTGCAGAATCTTATAATAACTTATTTAAAAAGATATTATAGCGCTCATTGAGCAACTTGCTTTTGTGGCTTTCAGATTGCCAGGCAAAATACCTATAAAAAAACGCCGAACGAAGGTTGAATTGATTACCAAAGAGTTTGCTGTTGAGCCAGTTCTTGATATACAATCTGTTGCTTCACTTCAGGAATATTACTATTTTCAGTTCTGGAAGTAATCAATTTTGAAATTGTGTATGCACTCATCATGTCCTCTGCATAAGGGACAGCCATTGCCAAAACGTCCTCTTTAGATAAGTTTTGGTTAAGCCAGTCCAATTCTATCTCTTTAGGCAGGATTACAGGCATTCTCAATCCTTCATTATGAATTCTGGCCATCAATGGGTTAGCTTCGGTAGTAACTAATGAAAAACTTTTGATAGTTTCTCCTGTATCTCTGTCCGTCCATTCCTCCCAAATACCACCCATGTAAAATAGAGAATTATCCTTCATATGAATATAATACGGATACTTCTTTTTCTTTACATCCTGCCATTCAAATATACCCTCGGCAGGAATTAAGCATCGCCTACCGGCTTTTGAAGCAGATCTATATGATGGCTTTTCATACATGGATTCTGACCGGGCATTGAGTGTATTGAGCCGAAATTTCATTGCTTCTTCTTTTGTTTTAACCCATGAAGGTATAAGTCCCCAGTTTAACATTTGAAATCGGTCGGGGGCATCGCTTGCTACCACAGGTAGCTTAGGAAATTGGAAGCCATTGATATGATAAAGGTCGTCATACTCCTCAATGATCTTATAATCTTCCTGCATTGCAGAGAACCTATTTTCCGAACGGAGGGCGAATTTTGTCAGTGAATAATGATAGCACATGCTACTTATACATTTATGGTTAAAATTTCATTCCATTTGGTTGTATAGTTCGGTGAAAGGCGCTCTTGTCGCAGCTTCCAGGATCTATCGAATCCTTGGGAGGCAACGCGGACCTTTTCTCTGCCAAAAGTAGTATTTATTTCATCCAATGCGGTCATTAGCCTTTTGTGGGCAGACCTATTAACTTCGTCAAATAAGGTTCCAGAAACCTGCGAATCAGGTACTAATCCAGAGACAATCACTCCTGCCTTTTTGTACTTATATCCCTTCTTGAATATGCTTTTTAATCCTATCTGTGCATATTTGATTAATTCCAAGCTGCTGTTAGTGGCAACTGGAAACTGCATGACCCGGTTTCTTGCGTACTGCTTGTCCTGGGTTCTGAACTGGTTGGTATGGATAAAAACAGTCAAGGTTGACGCGCAAGTGTGCTGTTTTCTCAGCTTTTCGGCACATGCCCCAGCAAAGGTTGCTACAGCTTCAGAAATTGGTCCTATTTCAGTTTGAATGTCCCCAAATGACCTGGTAGTTGCAATGTTCTTCTTATCCTCCACCTGATCCTCAAACGCTATGCATGGAATGCCAGACAGTTCGTTCCGGGTTCTCAATCCGACAACTGATAGATATTTCTTGACCCATGCTTCGGGGGCTTTTGCATAATCTAAGGCAGTATTGATGCCATGTCTGTTTAGGAATTCTGCGTATTGTGAACCTATACCCCAAACATCAGAAATATTTGTACTGGTTAAGGCGTCTTCTATTTCAGAAGCTGTTGAAATTACGAAGACCCCTTTATTCTCCATTCTCTTTTTTGCCAGGCGGTTTGCAATTTTAGCTAAGGTTTTTGTCGGGGCGATTCCTACGCATACAGGTATTCCGGTGTTCCTTTTAACGGTCTCCCGGATTGTCTGTCCATGCGCTTGCAGGTCGTAGTATTCTAACCCCTTAAAGCTAAGAAAGGCCTCATCAATAGAGTAGATTTCAATAGTTGGGGTAAATTGGACAAGTGTATCCATAACCCGTTGGGACATATCGCCATAAAGCGCATAATTGGATGAAAACACATATACATTGTTGTCTGCAATCAGTTCTTTGATAAAGAAAGCGGGCTGTCCCATCGTGATGCCCAAGTCTTTGGCTTCGTCTGACCGGGAAATGATTACTCCATCGTTATTGCTCAAAATGCAAATTGGCTTTCCTATCAGGCCGGGGTTAAAGATGCGCTCGCAGGATGCATAGAAGTTATTGCAATCAACCAAGGCATACATCGCTAAACTTTTTTAATGATGTAGGTTACGATGCCCCATATGAGGAAGTTGTTCTCCTCTGTTACCTTAATAGGCTTAAATGATTGATTTGCAGGCATCAGATATATGATGTCCTTTTTGATTTCAATTCTTTTGACGGTAAATTCTCCATCAATATAGCAGACAGCTATCATGTTGCTTTGCGGCTGAAGTGATTTATCTATCACCACTATGTCGCCTTCGGCTATACCTGCATCAATCATAGAATTTCCTTTTACTCTTCCATAAAAGGTAGATGAGGGATTACGAATGACAAGGCTATTGAGGTCAAGAGACTGTTCGATATAGTCGGAGGCTGGAGAAGGAAATCCTGCGACAATTCCCGATAGTGCAAAAGGAAGCGAAAGGGATAATGACCTGTCAGCGTTGAAGATTTCAAATCCCTTATTACAAGATCGGTATGTGTCAGTTTCGCGCCTCATCTTGAAAGGCTTTTTTAGACAATTTCACTGTAACAGCCTCAATGGGACGATCATCTTCTAAATCGTCAAGCAAATCCAAATTTTTGTAGAAAGCGTAATGGGAGTCGTAGTCTTTTATAAAGTCTTTGCGTATTAACTCCTCTATTGGAATTCCACGAGAGTTAAGTGCAATGAATAACTCACCAAAAGTCGCTTCCGGATTTTTGGAAATGAAATTTTTATAAAGTGTATAATTGACATCGTTGGTAGCTTTTACCAATTCCTCTATGTTATAGATGCTTAACACTAAGAGAATATTATCCATGTTTTCTTCCCCAAAATCAATTTTGGCATCGAGTCGATTAGGATACTCAAAAGTGTTTTCAAAACCGTTATAGCGTATTATCAGATCCTCAGGATTTGCCATGGCGTTATTTTTATAGTTCAGGGAGCAAATATATATACCATTCTTGGAAACTTCCAAATAGAATGACAAATAAATTGTCAAAATGTTAAATTTATTGCCAAAAGCATATCTTTGCCGCCAAAGAGGAATACCGATGTTTTGGGAGGAGTTTTTAGAGAGAAGGAAAATTGGGTTGAAGTCTCAGTCACCTGGAGAGTACTATGATGTGGCCGTTGCATGCCATATTGCAGCCTGGGAAGGAATGATGTATGAGTGTAGCCGCCGTGGCGACAGGACACAATACAGAGAATATCAGCATAAGTTGCAAATACTATTACTGCACCATTATACAATTACCGAAATGCCTAAAGAGCTCAATTCAAATTATTTCCCCGAAATAAAAGAGGATCAGACGAATAATGCAGAACAATCCTAAAGTTATTCTCGCTCATAATCATAGATTTCTATGCCATTGACGAGCGGATGCAATACTAGGATGCCCTCGTTATCCGCTAATCGCAGTAACTCTTCTAAGGTATTTACTTCAAGTATCCACTCAAGGCATCCACCAGTTCCAACACTTTGTATTGCGCCATCGCATGGCGGAACTATCTCATCGAAATCGCTTGAACGCTTAACTATAAAATTCATATGAAATTATATACTTAGGGCATAATATAATACCCGATATATGAATAACTATTTTCCAAAAGAGGTTTGAATTGGGTAATATTATCACGTAGCAGGTAGATATTATTAGACATGATATTGAAGTCTACGGTATAGCCGTATGGCCCGGTTGGGACAGTTTTACCAATATCCATGTAGAGGCTTACATAAATAGAATCGCCTGAATGGAGGAGATTTGAAGGCTTCATAAGATTATGAGCTGTATCCGTGAGTGATACCATATATCTGGCGCTATCATTTATTGCCAGGTTATTTTTGCCGAATCCTGCTCCTTGAATATTGGTGAGCAATTTATTCTTATTTGTAGAAACCCTCAATCTTGCCGTATTACTGCAATTTAGGTACGTTATTCGAGCGGTAATCTTTAATGTGTCATACCCTGACCCGAATGTTTCAGGTGGCCCCTGATATTTTTTGCAGCTGTAGCAAGTTATAAGTGCAAAAAACATTGCGATGTAACATAACCAAACAATCCTTTTTTCCGTCTTTTCTGGTGTCATAGAGAGGCAAATTAGGATTAAAAATGCAAATTAAATAGCTATTAGCCTTTATTTAGAAATCAAGTAACTCTTTTGGTTGAACTTTCAAAGCCTTTGCAATTGAAAAAACCAAATCAAGCGTTATAACTAACTCGGCTTTTTCTATGCGATGGATGGTGCTTAAATCTACATCAGCTTCATAGGCAAGTTCTTGCAATGTAAACTTGTTCTTTTTTCTCAACTTTCTAACATTTAAGCCGAAAGATTCGCCTTCCTCTTGGTTAATGTAACGCCTACTTTGAGTTCTTTTTGCCACAGTATCCAAAAGTGAGGTTTATGGCAATAAGAAATTTAAGCGCAGTGCGCATAAATTTGGCACCGTATTTGATACCTTTGTTGAACTAAAATCTAAAACGTTTATATATGAAAACTCTTAATTACAAGACTCTTCAATTATTTCAGCGTTACATTAAAGAGGTTACGCTGGTATTATTACTTCTTATTTCCTTTTCTGCTGAAGCAGGTAATAGTTGGTCCTCTAAAAAGAATTTCGGAGGTGGAGATAGAAGGAATGCAATAGGCTTTATGATTGGAAACAAAGCCTACATTGGTACAGGGTTAGCTGATGGCAATCCTACAATGGGAATAGGGGCTACTAAGGATTTTTGGGCTTGGGATCCAAATACAAATTCATGGACACAAAAGGCGGATTTTGGAGGCGGTGAAAGAGCATATGCTGTGGGATTTTCTATCGGAAATAAAGGATATGTTGGAACTGGTGAAAATGACAACGGCAATCAAAACGATTTTTGGGAGTATGACACAAGTTCAAATAAATGGACGCAAAAAACCAAATACCCAGGGTCCACTGTAGAACATGCTGTGGGATTTTCTATCGGAAATAAAGGATATGTGGGAACAGGTAAATTAAGCACAGGATATAGTACGTCTTCTCAAAAGAAGGATTTTTATGAGTATGACCCATCATCAGATTCCTGGTCGCAAAAAGCGGATTTTGGGGGAACTGTGAGGTCAGATGCTGTTGGTTTTTGTATAGGGAACAAAGGATATATCGGTACAGGTATTAGCGGAAGTAACCTAGTGAAAGATTTTTGGCAATATGATACAAGCAGTGATACATGGAAGCAGAAAACTGATTTTCCCGGATTATCAAGATATGATGCGGTGGGATTTTCAATTGGATCAAAAGGATATTTAGGAATAGGAACTCATGGCGCTGCATACGATCTTTCAGATTTTTATGAATATGATCCTAATGCTGACACCTGGACAAAGAAAACCAGCTATGGAAATTCAGAATACGGCGCAGTAGCCTTTTCCAACTGCACCAATGGTTTTATAGGAACCGGAACTAACTATTATCTTGGCAATTCTGGTTATTCTGATTTTATGGAATACACCCCAAGTGTTACACCAGAAGCAATTATTTCTGCAAGCAAAACGGAACTTTGCCCAGGAGGCTCGGTGAATTTTGCAGACAGTAGCACCAATAGCCCTGTAAGTTGGAAGTGGACATTTCAAGGGGGCTCTCCGGCAAGTTCTACGTCTCAAAACCCCTCAAACATTGTGTATAAAAATCCGGGGACTTATACTGTTACGCTTGTTTCATCCAATCAAATATGCTCGTCAACCGCAACTCAGATTATTACTGTTGATTCATTGCCAACTATTAGCATAAGTCCAACTTCGCCAAAAGTCTGTGCCGGTAGTTCAGTTTCAATTTCTGTTACAGGCGCATCCAAATACTCTTGGTCGCCTGGCACTGGATTGAGTTCTACAAAGGATTCCATAGTAACGGCAAATCCATCTTCTTCAACAAATTACACCGTAACGGGAACTTCTTCCGTGGGATGCGTTAATACAGCTAATATATCCATAACTGTTAATCCAAAGCCCACTGTTACTGTAAATCCATCTTCAAAGACAATATGTTCCGGTGACGTTGTACCTTTATCTGCAAACGGCGCTTCTACCTATTCATGGTCTCCATCAACAGGGCTTAGTTCAACAAAAGGAGCTTCGGTTAATGCAACACCTTCTAATACTATAACCTACACGGTAAGTGGAACAGACGCAAATGGATGTACTAATACAGCCTCGGTTCCCATTACAGTTAATGCTCTTCCAAATGCTGATGCTGGCCATGATGTAACTATTTGCGGAGGTAGCACTAATCTATTAGCTACGGGAGGAACTTCATATTCATGGAGCCCTGCAACTGGATTAAGCTGTACCAATTGCCCCAATCCGGTTGCTTCACCATCAGCAACAACTAAATATACCGTAACAGTTACCGGAGCAAACGGATGCTCAAAAAATGCTTTCGTTACGGTGAATATTACGACTAAAATAACGGCCAACGCTGGTTCTGATTCTACCATATGCAATGGAAAGAGCACCATGCTAAACGCTTCCGGTGGTACTGGATATTCCTGGCATCCAGTAACAGGCTTAAATAATCCGAATATTGCGAACCCAGTTGCTTCACCTGTTACAACTACAACGTACACGGTAAAAGTAACAAGCGGAACATGCACACCCGATTCCGATAATGTAACCATTACAGTGAATCCACTACCGCCAATTCCAACTATTACGGCAAATGGTACAACTCTAAAGTCAAGTGCATCTTCCGGCAATCAATGGTATATGGATGGGAATATAATTGCTGGAGCTACATCACAATTCTACACCATAACTCAAAATGGATTCTATTCAGTGTGCGTAACAAATCCCAATGGATGCTCTTCATGTTCTCAAGATACCAGTAGCACGGCAATCAATGAAAGCTTATTAGACAGAAACATTGATGTTTTTCCTAATCCTACGAGTGGTAAATTCTCCCTCAATACTTCTATCTATCAGCAGAAAACAGAAATGGTCATTTTCAATATTCTTAGCAAAATGGTTTACACCGGAACTTTATATGGCCCAAGGATTGAAATAGATTTAAGCTCTCAGCCAAAAGGGGCATACTTTTTAGAGCTAAGAAACGAAAGCGGCATTTATACCAAGAAAGTAGTCATAGAATAGTATTTAATGCCGGCAATCAATATATATTCAGTCGGTTACCTGGTCATAATATCATTTCTCCTTTCTTGCTCACATCCAAAGATTAAGGATTCAAAACCTGATCCCAAAGAAACAAGACAGATGCCAGAAATAAAAAGCCAAAAGGTTGAATTGAGAACATATCAGAATATGAATGGCAAAACAAATGGGTGGGGATATGATATTTACGTTGATTCTCAATTATATGTTCATCAGCCTCATATTCCTGCATTTAGCGGAGAAAGAGGATTTAAAACTGAAGAACAGGCAATAAAGGTCGGAGGGCTCGTAATGCAAAAGATAAAAGACAATATTATTCCACCTACAGTATCTAAAGAAGAATTGGACAGTTTAAAAATTGAATAGCATCCCATTACGGTAAGACGTTGTTTCGGAAAAGGTTTTGTGGTAGCTAGATAGTCAATCCATTATAAACAAATTTGCTAATTTTGTTGAGATTTCTGAGAGAGAAAGTTAGATATAGCTTCAGCAATTTCTTTAGCTGGAATGCGCCCCACCCCCCTTATATCTTTTAACTTCGGGTCTTCCTTTTTTTGATACTCTATCAACTCTCGAATTGTTTTAAATCCAGCGTATGACAGCTTGTAAGCTGTTTTAAAGCTTAGACCTGGAAGCAATCTGACGTCTTTATCTGCACCAATTGCTCTAACTTTAGACCAGAAAAGTTCTACCTGCTCTGAGTTATCAGGGTTCGGTATGATATACGAAAGTCTCCGCTTCATTTTTATGAAAATATGCCTCATGTGTTTTTTGGTAAGGCTAAAGCGTTGTTCCATTTCTTCAGTTATACTTCCTTGATTAAGTGTTTCCCGAAAAATATAGAAATCCCTTTTGTAAATGCCGACAAAGTATTCTTCAATTTCAGGTTCTTCAATAAATTCTCCTATTGTGCCTTTTATCACGGCTGAAAGCTCATAAATTGGAACTTTCCTTTGCTTAAATCCTTCGTTATCACTTGCATCATCTATAAACGTTTGTGAAGATCGTTTCATAGTCTCAACTCTATTAAATTGCAGAAATTTTAAGCATTTAGACAATTCAAATATCGGCTTTTTTGAAGGATCACAGTCGGGTTTTAAGACTTGGCCATTTTAAAGAACGAAACGTAGTACCCATTTACTTCTTTCGTAAATCGCTTCTTTTTTTTAAACCCAACCTTTTCCCAGAACAATATCGCAGTTGTATTTTTTTCTTCAACGCATAAATGAATTTTTTTATCATAATGTGGCTCAATCAAATGAAGTGACTTTGCAAAAAGGGTACATGCTTTCCCTGTGTTACGATATTCTGGACTTATTAGCAAAAAACCAATATATAGTGATTTTTTATCCGGGTATCCAGTAAGCCAATCAATAACGCCAGCTAGTTTATTATGATGAAAGATGCCAAAAGTAAGTTTATTCTGTAATTTAACTCCATCTGGCACTGCCAGAAAAAAGCGTTCAGCTTCATCATCCGTTGGATCCCTGAGTTCAAATGCAACAAAATAATCTCGACTTTTTTCAAAAAGACGTTGTACCTTTTTACTGTGTACTTTTTCGGTAAGTGGAAGAACTTTGTCCACTCATATACTTTTGCATATTTATTAACGATTGTAAACTTGCTTAAACCGGCTTTTAAAAGGATAGTATGCAACCTATCTTGCTACTCCCACTACTTCCATCTATGTTTAAGGGATGATGGTCGATTTCTTCCTTACTGGTATGAACTTGCCTTTTTATTGAATTAAGATATAATGTGAGCATTACAAGCCTAACATTTTTCTCAATAATGAGTAACACTGAAAAATTTGATTCGAGTATTCCGATCAATCAGGATGCTTTAAGCAAAAAACCTAAAGTCTCAATGGAAACCAGGAACGAGCCTATGAGCAGATATACGGCTGCGGATATCCTGAGAGAAGTTGCTGAATTAGGCGAATCAGGCATAAATCCAGATCAAACTGGTCATTCTATAGAAGACGTAGCACGCGCATTTGTCCGTATTTATGGTAATTCAGCATATTCGCCTGAAACTATTCTTGAAGAAATAAAGAAAGCTTTTTCTTCTTGGTATGATTTTGATAAAAGAGACTATAGAGATTCAGCCACTGATTAATTACTTCATTTGGAAAGTCATCTTGGAGCAACAATTTCAATATCATTACATTGTCCCTCGATTATATTAAAGGAGCCCTCCCATTCTGAATTTTCCAGTTTGACAGTATAAGTGTGATATCCTCTTACAAGTCTGAGGTCACCTGTACCGCGTTGTCCGCAATATGGTTCAGAAGTCAATGCTTCAATGTTAATTTGTGTCCACACATTAACATCATTAATCGAAATAGTGTACATGCCCTTTATTTTACTCCAGAAATTTGCTATACCAATATGACCTGGATTATTATCACTGCCAGGTAACATTTTTCCTGGATACATCAGATTTTTTGAATTGCTTAAACCTTGTTTTGGAGAAAGATCTCTTTTAGAGGCAGGATTAATAATTTTATTTTCATTCAAACCTGCTTGATTGTCTTTAGTATTTCCTTTTGATGGTTCACTTTTTGCCTTTCTCTCAGAAGTTCTTTTATTCTTCACAATGCGAGTTTTACTGGTCTCGATTTTGGATGGATATATAGGATTTGGGGTTGTTGGAGGATTTTCAGGCTTTCTATTACGTATAAATAAAATGATAATAAATACAGCCAGTATTGGAATAAGTAACCATATAAAGAAATTAGTGCTTCCTTTTGGTTTGTTTTTTAGTTGTAATTGTGCTATTTCCTGAGAGGTGCTCTTATCATTAGTCTCTACTTCATTTGGTTTTTTTTCTTGATGAGACGGTATTAGTAACTTTTGGGTAGATTGAATCTCTTCAATTGGCTCTTGTTCTTTTAGTTTTGAATGAATATCAGTTTCTATCTTTATGGATGGGATATCCCGTATTATTTTAGGAGGTTCATAAATAGGACTTTTTTCACCAAGTCCAATTTCCTTTATTAAGGCGTGATAATCTCTTTTGAGTAGCCTGTTAATATCCAACCCTGGGAACATCAGATGGTTGCCAACTATATATCCAGTAAAGTGTCTCTGAGGCCTAAATTTCGGATTTAACCAAGGATATTTGCTGAAATAGTCAGTGTATATGTCATTTGAAATAACTATAGAATTTGTATTATATGCATGAGCAGCAATGAAACCATCCGCCCTCTCTCCAGCTGGACCTCGAATAAATCTGTTTTTATCAACCAACAGCTTTATAATTATATCCTTTTCTTCCTTGTTAGTCTCTAAATTGCGTATTACATTCGAATCAAAAAAGCATGTAAAGCTATCTCCTCTAGTAATGAGTTCAGCAATCAGGTTTAATAGAACAACAATAGAAAAATGTTGATTATCTTCCATTAAACAAATGTTATTGCCATCTATACAGTAATTCACTGTTTGTAGAGTTATTTAGAGAGTTGGCAAATATCACAAAAAATGCTTGCATCAGAATGAAAGGAATGAAATTCGTGTTAAAGGATGGTAATTCAAAATAGGCTCTTCTGTTGAGTATCTCGATTCCCTGGCCGTTTTTTAAATATTGCCGTTTCAACTTCTTTTCTGGTCAAGGTATAAGTTTCTCTTGAAGCCACAATAATCTCATTCTTAAATGACTTATAGCATTCAGCAAGTTTAAGTGCATCCGCGCTAAATGGCTGTGAAGTCGCTCCGTCAATCATCAGTTTTAGGTACATAGAATACTTTGGAAGATTTATGAGATCGGTTTTGTTGAAAGTGGGATAAAATTCCTTTTCCAGGTATTCTGCATCGGTGGCTCCAATTCTGAAAGCAATCATTGTTCCTATATTTCCGAATATAGCCGCTCTTGTTGGCTCTGAGAGCTGTTCAATGTACTGATGGGCAAGGAATAGTCCCAGCTTGTATTTACGTGCTTCAGCTAAAATATCCGCAAATGAATTTGTAATGAAGCTGTGCATTTCATCCACGTAAAGGTAAAATGGCCTGCGCTCTTCTTCTTTCTGTATGGCTCGGTATAATGCGGATAGCTGAATATTGGTTATTAATATTGAGCCTAACAAAGCGGTTGTGTCTTCTCCTAATTTACCTTTAGATAGGTTGGCAATGAATATTTTGCCGTTGTCCATGACATCCTGAAACTTAAAACTGGAATATTTTTGTCCTACGATATTACGCAAAGGTATAGATGCTAAGAATAACCCTGTTTTGTTTAAAATAGGTGCTATAGCTTCAGCTTTTAGGGCCGGTGGGTATTTCTCAAATTCATTCCTCCAAAATGAAATGATATGAGGGTTCTTTACCCTGGAAAGGACATGGTTTCTGTAATATGTATCTGTCAGTAATGGCTGTATATCAAGCAATGTTGCGTGTCTATACTCCAAGAGGGTTAATAAAGCAAAACGTAAAATGTATTCCATACGAGGCCCCCACGATTCAGCCCAGATTTTCTTAAAAGTTGAAATCAAGCCAGACGCAACTAAATGCTGATGATCGGTGTGAATGCTTTTAAGTGGATTAAAGGCAATTGAGTGTTCAATGTCGGCTGGGTTAAAATAAATAACATCTTTGATTCTGTCTTCCGGTACATAATGCAAAATGTCCTCAGCTATATCTCCATGAGGGTCAATGATACACAATCCTTTACCTTTCTTAATATCGCTAATTGCCATGTTTTCAAGTAATGTACTTTTACCAACTCCGGTTTTCCCAATACAGTAAATATGGCCTAATCTGTCCGGGTCTTTGATATAAAACTCAACTGGATTTCTAAAATTGGTTATGCCTATTGGAGTGCAAAATTGCTGTTCATATTCATTCATAATGAGTATAATATCTTCATCTTAAAATAAACAACAGCCTCCAGTTTGTCTGCTAAATCAGACAAACTGGAGGCTGTTGCAGAATGGATATTTAGGGGAAAATGGGTTGTGAAGAAAAATATTCAACAACTATTTGATGAGTATATGATTGAATGTGAGTTCATTCAAATGCTTAGACCAGGAACGCTCCAAAGCCGCAGACAAAGTTTTTCAAATCTAAAAAAAATAGTGCCAGACTTATCCATTGAGACATTAACATCGAACAATATTGCTCAATTCTTTAAAGTGCTTCGGACAAGAAATCGAGTAATAGGTAAGGGAACAATTGTCAGTGGGGTAACAAAATCAACTGTAGCCAAATATTGGAGCGATTATAACAGCTTTTTTAGTTGGCTGAAAACAAAAGCCATAATCTCTAATAATCCTCTTAGTGAAATGAAAAGGCCATCTCCGAGGTTTGAGAATAGGCAATATTTAGAAAAAATGGATGTCGGGAAAATTATTACCGCAATCTTATTTCAATCAGACTCGGATTTTTTAAAGATAAGAAATTTGGTCATATTTTACATTCTGCTCCTATGTGGATTAAGAAGGAAAGAGCTTTTGGCTCTTGAAATGAAAGACATTGACTTTGTTGAAAAAACTTTGACCATACGATTTGAAACTTCAAAAGGCAATAGGACCAGATTGATACCTTTGCATCCTGACTTAATTACATATTTAAAACAATACCTGAAGGTTAGGAAACACTATACAACACCATTTCTTATTGTTTCTTCAAAAAAAGATGCTGGACTAACTAATGAAGGATTAAATAGGTTAGTTGCCACTTTATCAAAACAATCTAAGGTTAAATTTCACCTTCATCAACTTCGGCATACCTTCGCAGTAAATTTTCTAAAAAACACCAATAATGTTGCAAAATTGCAACAACTTCTAGGCCATGTTGATGTAAGTATTACGGTTCAATATTTAAGGTGCCTACCTCCTTCCGAAATGCAAGGCGATATAGCTACAATGTCTATTGATAACTTTATGTAGTACCATTAGTTGAGAAGTTTGCTTAAATATGACATACTGAATTGAGTCGATTATTTATTAACAATCATAATGTTATAGTACGACAAATTGGAGTGGATATGGAATGGAGTTCTGTATTTAGAGACTTGGAAACAGGTTCATCAAAACGGTCTCTAAATATAAGCAAATTGTGATTTTAGCCTTATTTCTCAAGGCCCTGTTAGCTCAGCTGGTAGAGCAGCTCCCTCTTAAGAAACAAGTTCATCTTCAATCTTAAAAAAGCCTTGAAAAACAAAGCCTAAATGTATAAAAGGGCCTTTAATAAACCACATCCCAGTGGAAGGTGGCCACCGGCAATCTCTCACTGAGAACAAGTCAATCTATAATATTATCCATTTTTATGGAAGATATTGAAATTTTAGCACAGAAGTTTTATGAGTATTCAATTTTTATTCGTGGTTTTTCTAAGGACACAGTCAGGCGGTACAAATACGTTATTGGGTTTTATTGCAGGTACTCTGGTATACAGAGCATCAATCAGGTTTCGGAAGCCAATTTAAGGGCTTTATTCCTCTATGGCCGAGTGGAAAGGCATTGGAAGACTAATACCTACATCTGCTTTTACAAATCCTTCCTAGTGTTTTTTAAATGGTGCATTAAGCAGGGCGTATTGGATAAAAATCCAATGGAAGGTATGGACAAACCTAAAATTGAAAAGCTATTACCCTCAAAGTTAACAAAGCAGGATGCAATGAAGATCCTGGAAGCTGTTTATAACTATCCTTATGACCAACCATTTCTCAGGGTTCGTAACCATGCAATATTCTCCACCTTCATATTTTCCGGGATAAGAAAACAGGAGCTACTTTGCTTGAAACTGACGGATGTTGATATTGAGAACCTTTCCATTTTTGTAAGACAAGGCAAAGGGAAAAAAGACAGAATTGTACCAATGACATATACTCTTGCTCAGACCCTAAAAAGATATTTGGAGTTTAGAAAGAAATTAAATAAGACCTGCCCGGAATTATTCGCTTCATTGAATAGAAATCAAGGCTTTACAGATAGCGGGCTAAAAAGATTGGTTGAACAAGTTCAAATAGCTTCAAGGATCAAATTTACGGTTCACAAGCTGCGTCACACCTTCGCCACTCTCATGTTAGAAGGCGGGTGTGATATTTATAGCTTGTCGAAAATGATGGGGCACAGTGATATAAATACAACAACTATATATCTGTATGCCAGTGCAGAACATTTGCGTTCTCAAATGACAAAACATCCCATGAATTAGTAGAAAATTTATGAGGCATTAAATTTAACCATTAATCTGTAAGATTATCCGCAAACATTTCCGCCTGCTTCAGTACCGTATCAATGGCTTTTTGCTGTTTGTCAGGAGGGTAGCCCCATTTGGTTAAAGTTCTTTTTACAAGAACCATAAGCCTGGCACGGGCGCTTTCACGGATAGTCCAGTCAATTGTAGTATTTGCCCGAACCTTGTCGGCAATCTCCCTAGCAATATCTTTTAGAGTATCATCACCAAGCACTGCTACTGCGCTGTCATTGACTTCAAGAGCATTATAAAAGGCAACCTCATCATTTGTAAGTCCGAGTTTTTCACCTTCTTTGTCCGCTTCTTTTATCTGCTTTGCAATATTAATAAGTTCCTGGATAATCTCTGCCGTTGAAAGTAAGTTGTTCTGATACTTCTTAATGGCAGATTCCAGCATCTCTAAAAGTTTTCGGCTTTTAACCAGGTTTGTTTTGGCTCTTGCCTTTAACTCATTGTTCAATATCTTTTTAAGCAGTTCAATAGCAAGATTTTTGTGCTTCATTCCCTGGACTTCCAAAAGGAAGTCATCGGATAGTATTTCAAGACCTGAGATATCAGGTTTATCAATTCCAGCAGCATCAAAAATATCAACTACCTTATCACTGCTTAATGCCTCATCTACAATCTGTTTAATAGCCGTTTCTATTTCAAAGTCAGATTTTCCGGTTCCAGTTCCTTCAAACTTAATGAGGCGAGCTTTAACAGCTTGAAAGAAAGCAACATCCTGCAAATGAGCTTGTACTTCATCTTTTGAAATACAGATGGAAAGTGCCTGGCCTAATAAACTTACTTCACGAATAAACCTTTCTTTGCCATCCTGTAATCCTAATATGTGTTCTTCTGCCTGAAGGATGATACTGAGTTTCTCCTTTGCATCTACATGGAAGAATCGGCGATAATTAAACTTATAGCTGTTTTCATAATACGCTTCCGGTTCCTCAACCAAAATATCTTTTCGGGTATTGCTATCCTCATTGAACATTTGCTTTACAACCTCCAGTTTTTCCATAAATGCCTGGATTGCCTTGGCAATATCTTCTGCCGGATCGCCTTTGCCTCCTGCTTCTGAATAAAAGGAAAGTGCTTTTTTCAAATCGGTAGCAATACCGAGATAATCCACAACTAAGCCACCCTTTTTGTCTTTAAATACCCTGTTCACTCTTGCAATAGCCTGCATAAGGTTATGGCCCCTCATTGGCTTATCAATGTACATAGTATTGAGGCAAGGCGCATCAAAACCCGTTAACCACATATCCCTGACAATTACAATCTTCAAAGGATCATCCGGGTCTTTCATTCGCTCGGATAGATACCGTCTTTCTTGTTTGGTGGTGTGATGCTGTGATATTTCTGGTCCATCAGCGCTATTGGTTGTCATTACCACTTTGATTTTGCCTTTCTTAAGGTCAGCGTCATGCCATTCAGGTCTTAGGGCTATAATTTCTCTGTATATATCCGCCGCTATTCTACGGCTCATTGCAACAACCAGAGCCTTGCCTTCAAAAATTGTTTGTCGTTTTTCAAAATGAGTAACTATATCTTTTGCCAGATTTTTAACCCTGTCTTTGTTTCCAACAATAGCCTCAAGTTTTGTCCATTTGGCTTTTGCTTTTTGCTTTTCTGTGATTTCTTCGTCCTGTTCTAATTCCTGGTCAAACTCCTCAATCAATCTACGGCCTTCAGCATTAAGATTAACTTTAGCCAATCGGCTTTCATAGAATATTTTAACAGTAGCCCCGTCTGTTACTGCATCTTTAATATCATATCGGTCAATATAATTTCCGAATATCTGAGGCGTATTTACATCCGTTCCTTCAATAGGTGTACCTGTAAAGCCTATATATGTTGCTTTTGGGAGGGCATCCCTCATATATTTCGCAAAACCATAAGCAATGCGTTGCCCAATAACTTCTTTTGAAACAGCATCCTTCTCATCAATGAGTTTTGCTTCAAAGCCATATTGGGTTCTATGCGCTTCATCTGCAATTACAACTATATTTCTTCTGTCACTAAGCTGATCGAATTCTGATTTTTTGCCTTCGGGTAAAAATTTCTGGATTGTGGCAAATACAATCCCACCGCTGGCGACTTTCAAAAGTTCCTTTAAATGTTCCCGGTTTTCTGCCTGAACTGGCTCCTGTCTTAAAAGCTGAACAGATGATGCAAACGTGTTAAATAACTGATCATCCAAATCATTTCTGTCTGTAATAACTACAATAGTAGGATTTTGCATTTCAGGAGCCGTAACAAGTTTACCGGCATAAAATACCATACTTAAACTTTTACCTGAGCCTTGGGTATGCCATACAACCCCTCCACGTCTGTCTCCATTTGCACCGGAAGCCTGTACTGTAGATTCAATTGCTTTATTAACAGCATAATACTGGTGATAGGCTGCTAACTTCTTTTCTGTTGTTATTTGTGTCAACCCGCTTTTAGGTTCTTCTTTTTTAGTTTTTTCAAATACTATGAAATTACGTACCAGGTCTAATAGCGTATCCGGTTTTAGCATCCCCTGGAACAGCGTTTCAAGCTGTGGTCTGAAACGTGAGGCATCTTTTATCCCATCAGCACTTTTCCATGCCATATAGCGGGTAAACTCGGCAGAAACACTTCCAGCTTTACATTCCAGACCATCTGAAATGATGCAGGCGGCATTGTAAGTAAAAAGAGACGGAATGATTGCTTTATAGGTCTGTATCTGCTCATAAGCATCGCGAACACCTGTATTTTCATTACTGGCATTTTTTAACTCAATTACCACCAATGGAATACCGTTAACAAATAGAAGAACATCAGGGCGCTTATTCTGATTGTTCTCAATGATTGTATATTGGTTAACAACAAGGAACTGATTATTGGCCGGATTATCAAAATCAACTAAGGCTACTTCATAGCTTCTTTCGTAGCCGTTTTCTTGGTAAGGAATTTTAACTTTCTCAACTAATAAACGATGAAACGATTCGTTATTATGAAGCAAATCAGGTGAATATATCCTTAATACTTTCTGAACAGCGGCTTCCTGGGCAAACTCAGGAATATGAGGATTGATTTTAGCAACTGCGTTGCTCAACCGATTGGTAAGAAGAACTTGCTCAAAGCTATCACGTTCACAGAAAACACCTTCGGGTGAAATATCTCTACCGTTTGCATATTCCCATCCCAACGATTGCAAAATTTCAATCGCTGATTCCTCTATTATGTTTTCTGTTATAGGTTTCAACTTGCTTTTTTTAATTATTAATCTGAGTCTCAATTCTCCAAACTAGTAATTTGGTCAAATACTCAATATTAGTCGCGCGAATTTCTGATTCATGAATTAGTCTAGCATGTATGTTCAAGCTCAATGAATCTCTCTTTTGGAAAAACCTTTCATCAAAAAAGCTTTTTGTTATTACCGCAGTATTAATCTTGTTTATTTCTTCCTGCGAAATTGAATATTTAGAAGCAGGAAATGGGTCATATACTTTACAATCCATTTGATGTTTTAACATAAAACTGTCTGCAACGCAAATAAAAAAAGACTCATGACCTGTATAATATGAATGCATACCTAATCGTATGAAATCATTTATCATTTTAAGTGTTTTACCTGTTTTATTTATTGTTCCGTTGGGATTAGAGTTTCTTCTGAATAATCCAAACTCAAATGCCGCATTTATTCTTTGATTGGTAATTACGAGGTCAATTTGTGGTTTTTCCTTTCTTTTGCTTTTAGGATCTAATCTTGGGATGTATGTTTCTTCGCATACAGGATATTCTAATTGAAGTTCCCACGATTTTAAATTTAACCTATCACTAATGGCACAAAAGAAATCATAACGAAGTGAATCTTCACCCATATTTATAAATGGAATTTTATCAAGCCGCTTTGAATAGAGAAAATTTAATTTCTTGTAAACAGGTTGTAGCAAAATCTCAATCGCTGATTCCTCAATAATGTTTTCAGTGATGGGTTTCATGATTTATTTAATACATTCGTCTAATAGTTTGATATTCCAGATATTCCTTGCAAGCGTTTTGTAGAGTTGTTGCCTTTCGACTATATCTTTCTTCTTAAACTGGTTGTGATATTTGAAAGGCAAATTATTGGCAGAATAAAATCTAATGAACTGAGGATTATTCATATAACATTTTTCATCAAGCGATTTTGCTAAAAGATTCTCTCCGAAATACATTGGCAATTTTGAATCGTAATCATTGTCTTGAAAACTCCTGTTTTTATCCCTCGGAAGAATCAACAAAGCTCCAAATTTATTTCTATGTGATTCAAATTCTTCAATTTCATCTTGTTTAAATTCATCAAGATGCTGATTAATTTGGTCTGCCCAAATGTGCTCTATGTCAAAAGGATTTCTGCTGGTTCTATTTACATAATCATCAAACTTAGTCATAAGCCCACTTCCATCTTCAATATAACAGGTGAGTCTGGCAATAATGTGGAGCATATACCGAGATGTGAATTGATTGAGATAAAAACGATCTATGCTTTCTAAAGTGAATCCTGTTCCATTCAATTCCTTCTCTAATTTCACAGGCAATTCATGAACGTCTGTATTTCTGATGTTTTTTGTAATGTTGAAGATTGCATTCTTAATAGTAGAATAATCCACTACCTTGAAGTTAAATACCCTAATTGCAATATATTGGTCTATGAAGCATGATGAGCATTTTATCTTTTTGTTTATTTCAGCAGCAGGGTCATTGCGTTTTATGCTTGCAAGAATTACTTGATATTGAAAAGTAAAATTCCTATTGGCGTTGTAATAGACATATTCATATTCTTTTACAAATTTCATTGAATACTTTTTCAGCCGAATATAGATGTCTGAAAACATCTTAAATTCCTTCAAAACAAAATCCTCATAATCTTCTGGGCGGATCAAACCCATTTGTTTGGCATGCTCTCTAACCCATTTATGAAATTCGGTTCCGATTAAATCAAAATCTTCTTTAACAGCTCCTTTCTTTGTTTCCCGTATCGTTTGAGCATATTGTGCACGAAGCCAGGTTTTTATAAAGTCAGTATCCTCCTCTTTACTATCTGCATCAAGACTTTTTATTTCAAGGATTTGTTTTTTCCACAGCTCGTTTGCTTCATTTCTCTTTTGATCGTCCTTTATTTCTGATAGCAAATAACCTTTCAGCATTTCTGTTGGGGTTAAACTCAAACCTCTATCGTTCATGGAAACGAAAATCTTATGCGCATCCTGTTCTGTATAAGCAGTTATTTCAACCAAATAAACCTTTTTAATAAGCCACTCGATAAAAAATGGAAGGGAATTACCTTTTAAACCTTCAGGAAAAATCTCTTCAATATCCTTATATCTCGCATATATTGTTTGAACACTTTCGGGCTGATTATTTGGATCAAAATCTTTTGACGTGTAAAGTGCGTTTAAGCATTTTTCTCTTTCATCTACACTGATATTGAATGATTTGGAACCATACTCTTCTGAAAATATCAAGTCATCAATTTTTATTTTTTCGTCATCATTTCTTTTTTTTTGCAAATTCTCCAAATAGATAAGTAACAGTGTTAACGAGGTAAGCCGTTGTTGCCCATCAATTATGGCACGGTCCGCATCATCACTTGTAATGACTACACTACCTAAATAATAATGCCCATAAGAAGCACCGTCTCTTCGAATGTGTTCAGGACTGTATGAATCATCGAATTCCTCGGTGAGGTCATCAATCAATTCCTCTATCTGTTTTTTACCCCAACGATATTCACGCTGGTAATAGTGAATAGTGTATTTTTTTCTTGCTAATAAATCATTAACTGATTTTTCCTTTCCAATAATTTTTTTCATATATCATTGTTCAATTAGCTGTTAACCTTTACTTCCCGACTCATTAACTTTGGTAATAGAACATCACGTAACTGGTTAAGGGTATGAATTTGTTTTGTATTTGATCTAATCTTTAGAAACATTGGCTCTACTTTAAAATGAAATTCTTTAATTCGTCCGCTTGGTTTTGGAATTTCTAGTTGTTGAATTAGCTCTTGACTAATATTTTGTTGAGCTGAACCTATAGCCATATTAATTAATCTCTCTTTGTTGTATTTTGTTAGGAGAAATAAAAAAGTATAGGGGTAATTTTCATTTGATAGTAATGCGCAAATTGCTTGGTTACATGTTGAAGGGTTCGCTATTATCCCAAATTCACCCACAGTTGCTCCATACATTGCTATCAAAACCGTATTAGAAGGGAATAATTTTGCCGAAGATTTTTTAACTGCTTCGTTAGTAATTTTTTCTTCTGTGTCAAAAATAAAATCGCCGTTTAATTCTTTTGATTTAACCCACTTGATTGTCCCATTGTAATAATATTCCATTTTAGCACGAGAGGGGGTGCCTCCTGATGATGTTTTAACAACTTCTCCTAATTTTACTTTGTTTTCATTACCTCCCTCCACAAACCACTCCCTGAAAAGTATTTCAGCCAATTGCTCGAGCGTTTTATTTTGACGATTAAGTAATTCTATCTTATTATCTAAGCTACCTAGAACTGAGGCAATTTTAATTTGTTCGGCAATAGGGGGAAGAAAAATATTTATATCGTTTAAAACAGGAACTGTTAAACTTGGAACTGCTGAACCAACGTTTAAATTTGAGTAGTCGATAGTGGTTAATTGGTAGAATAAAAACTTTGGGAAAACGTTGTTCTTGTTTATTTTTGTATAGAACATTGTATCTACAGTCCAGAATGGCTCATTTTTATAAAAGAGATTATTTAGTGACCCCTTTCGTGGAATTAAAATAGATTCTTCTTCATAAATTGCTTTATCAACATAACGCATTATTCCACCACTACCATAGGTTGGAATAACACCGGCTGAAAGGCCCTTATGATCTTTGCCATATTTTATTTCTACAACATCTCCCAATTTATATTCCTTCCAATCAGACATTTGCTTTAGCTTTAAAATTAATTTCAGAAAGATTGTTTTTAATCTTTCTGTTTAGTTCATATTCTTCTTCCAATTGTTTTTCTAGCTCTATCTTCAATGATAAAAACCGCTCTTCAAAATTGAAATCATCATCATCGTCTGGCAAACCAACGTATCGGCCTGGGGTTAGTACAAAATTCATATCTTTTACTTCTGCAATCGTAGTGCATTTGCAAAAGCCGGGCTTATCTAAATATTCACTTTCTTGGTTACGCCAATGATGATAAGTTTCAGATATCAGGTCTATATCTTCTTCAGAAAGCTCTAGGTTTCGCCTGTTCACCAGAAAGCCGAGATTACGCGCATCAATAAAAAGTATTTCACCTTTGCGCTTTGTTTTATTCCGGCTTAGGAACCATAAGCAAGCCGGTATCTGGGTATTCAAGAACAATTTGGCAGGAAGGTTCACAATACAATCAACCAGGTCGTTTTCAATTAAACCTTTTCGTATCTCACCTTCGCCAGAAGAGTTTGTTGTAAGCGAACCCTTAGAAAGTACAAATCCAGCTTGGCCATTTGGAGCCAGATGGTAAAGAAAATGTTGTATCCAGGCATAGTTTGCATTTCCGGCAGGGGGTAATCCATATTTCCATCGTGCATCTTTTTGTAAGAGTTCACCGCTCCAATCGCTGTCGTTAAAAGGCGGATTGGCAATTACAAAATCTGCTTTCAGGTCTTTATGTAAATCATTCAAAAAACTGCCTTCATTATTCCATTTTACATTACTACTATCTATGCCACGTATGGCAAGATTCATTTTAGCCAGTCGCCAGGTGGTCTGGTTGCTTTCCTGTCCATAGATTGAGATGTGGTCTGTGGGATTCAGCGAAAGTTTTTTGCCATTATGCTTTTTATAGTAGTCATTATGGCTTTCAATAAACTTTTCACTCTGTATAAACATACCGCCACTGCCACAGCAAGGGTCAAATACCCGGCCTTCATATGGTTCCAGCATCTGGACCAAAAGTTTTACAATACTTCGCGGAGTATAGAACTGACCTCCATTTTTACCTTCAGCCAGGGCAAATTCACCAAGGAAATATTCATACACATTCCCGAGTATATCCTTGCTTTGGGCTTCCTTTGTTCCAAGAACTGCAGTGCTAATCAGGTTAATAAGGCCGCCTAAGCTTGCTTTGTCCAGTTTTTCCTGCGCAAACACCTTTGGCAAAACTCCTCGTAGAGATGGATTGTCTTTTTCAATAGCATCCATAGCCTCGTCAATATCCTTTCCAATGGAAGGCTGAGTAGCCCGTCCTTGGATATAGCTCCAACGTGCTTTTGCCGGAACAAAAAAGACCTTCTCTGCGAGGTATTCATTTTTATCTTCTGGGTCAGCCCCTTCGCTTTTCTCATTGGTGAGTTTCTGGAATTGTTCCTCAAAGGCATCTGAGATATATTTTAGAAAAATCAAGCCCAATACAACATGCTTGTATTCGGCTGCATCCATATTCTTGCGGAGCTTATCAGCCGTTTTCCAGAGTTTCTTCTCTAAGGGTTCTTCTTGCGTTTCTTTTGATTTTTTAGCCATGTTTCTTAATGTGTGTCCTGTTGACAATTCTGTATAACACAAACAGTATAGCAGAATTTAGCAAAAATACCATTATTTGACTATAATCCTATGTAATCAATACTTCGTGATATTTCAGACAATGATGAAGGTTCTAACTAAAATATTTTGTCTTACGGCGAAATCATATATAATAATTCTGTACGGCCCCAGCGGTTTTAATTATCATATTAAAAAACGACTGATGATCGCTTTTTTCTTTTGTCAATATTCAATTACAAACTTTTTGTCTTGCATAGCAGACAATCTGGTGGCTTCCTCGTCATTTTTAATTTTGCTATGTTGAAAGTATGGAGATTGAAGGTCGACAATTTTCAAATAACAGGCTAACTCTGCACAGGAAACTTTGTGGGTTTAAGCAGGAAACAGTAAAGAGGAGACTTGGCTTAAGCTCACGATCTGTCCTGTCTGATTGGGAGAATGGAAAAACTACTCCATCACTAGATCAGCTCCGTGATTTAGCTAAACTCTATAAGTGTCGGCCAATAGACCTCTATCCTGATCTGGAGGAGATGCCTGGCGATACTAACACTTCAGATGAAGAAACAGAAGAAGATGAAACAACCAAAGAAGAAAAGTGCGAACCCCATAACGACGATTACGATTAATATAAATAAGAACGACGACACTCTTAAAAGAATAAGTCCCTGTGACATAGACAGATTTATGAACCAATCAGAACAAAAAGCCCTGGCATTTGAACTGGCTGAAGCTTTGAATGATACAGAAGCTTTAGCTGTATACTTTGCCTTTGTTGAAAAATACCCGGAAACGCTCCTCCGGGAAGTATTAGCCAAAGTATTGGCCGTGCCATCAAATAAAATACGCAAAACAAGAGGCGCTCTCTTTACCTATTTGCTCCAGCAAAAAGATCATGCTTCCAGATACTATCCTAGGCATTAGCCTAAGTACAAACCGTCTTGGTTTGGCAATTTGGAATAAGGGAGAACTGACTCATTGGCAAGTTAAAGGATTTGATGAGACGTATTCAAAAAAGAAGATGAAGCGGATTTGGAGAACAATTGAAATGACCATTGAAAGACATGGTGTTTCAGTCATAGGAATGAAACTGCCTCCAAAATACACATACTCGGATGGAGTTTCCCAAAGCCTGAAATACATAACTGCAAAAGTCCTGGAGAAAGGAATTACTATTTATTTTTATGACTTAGAGGCGATTGGACTGCATTTTCTAAAATCAAAATTAATCGATAAGAGCAAACTGGCAGAATGCATTTCAGATACATACCCGCAACTGAAACATGAATTTCTCAAGCTTTCCAAATGTCTTTGCAAAATGAAACGTGATTGTCTTAAGCTTTCCAAATGTCATTATCATATGAAGATATTTGAAGCAGTGGGGGCAATGGAATTAGCGCTTCTTGAGCTTCTGAACCAATAAAATTTCCAGTTTTATGCCATTGAGCATGTAATTGGAAATGACTAGGAAATCATACCATTGACGCGTACCGGAAATTTCTTTTTTGTGGTGTAGGTAATAGTCTAAGAGAAGCAGATACATTCCCGGTAGCCTAGCAATTTTGCTGTAGATATTGTCGTGAAATTTTCCTCCCTTATTCAAGAATGAGACAATCATTTTATCAAACTCCTCATCTTTAAGAGGTATATATCTGTCACGATCCATATACATGACATTATTGGCCCGCAACTCACTCTGCGCCTTTTTCAATTTCTGTATGTCTCCTTCCATCAAAAGATGATATTGCCTGAGAGCTAAAGAGTGTAGCATTTGGATATAGAAGATGGAGGAATCGCGGTGCGCTGTCGGCAATTCTGCAATGCGCCTGGTTTCATTATGGAGCAACCTGACGAACTGCAATAAGCCTTTTGGAGCTACAATGTTAAATTCAACGAAAGCCCGGATTTCAGCCTTAGAATAGGCAGAGCCGGGTTTTCTCTTTTCCAATAACTTTAAAAGCCTTTCCAGGCGCTTGATAAGCCTTTCAAGGTATATCTGATCATTATTTTTCTTCATATGTAAATGTGGCCTTAGAGCCATTAAACTGATATGTGGCTGTTTTCTATCACAAATGAAATTAAATGTCCAGCTTTTGCGATTCCCCAAAATGTCGGCTATTTAGACAATCTGGAGGGTTCTGCACTCTTTCTCTTAAGTATACACTGAAAGAAATATTCTTTCACAATTAAATACATAAGCTATGAACACAAATGCAGACACAAAAAGCGTCTATCAGATTGTCACTGATAGGATCATCGAACAGCTTGAAAAAGGAGTTGTTCCATGGCATCAGCCCTGGACCAAAGCAGGTTTGCCGAGAAACCTTGTTTCCGGCAGGGCGTACAAAAACATCAATTGGCTACTCTTATCAATGCTTGGGTATGAAAGGAATCTTTTCCTCACATTCAAACAGGTAGGAGATTTAGGAGCCAAAGTCCGAAAGGGAGAACATGCACATCCGGTAGTATTCTGGAAAAGGCTGGAACAAAAAAAAGATGAATCAACCGGAGAGCCGATTGAGAAAAAAAAAGCGATGCTCCGCTATTATTTAGTCTTCAATATTTCGCAGTGTGAGAACTTACCCGAAAGATTCGTTCCACCATTGCCTAATTCAGATCCTAATCCTATCCTCAGATGTGAAGAAATCATCAAATTCATGCCTGAACGCCCTGATATTGTGCATGAAAAGCACAAGGCTTTCTATCACATTATCAAGGACTATATCAACATGCCAAGGATTGAAACCTTTGAAAATAGCGAAAGCTATTACGAAACTCTATTTCATGAACTGGTGCATAGCACCGGCCATGAATCCAGGTTAAAACGGCAAAGCCTGACTAAAACGGATATGGAATCATATTCTGTTGAAGAGCTTACCGCTGAGATTGGCGCCTGTTATCTGATGTCCGAAGCTGGAATATTTAATTCCAGAGTTGAAAGCAGCACGGCATATATTGATTCCTGGCTCAAAGCGCTAAAAGGCGACAAGAAGTTTATCTTCTTTGCCAGCAACCAAGCTCAACGTGCTACCGATTACATCCTTGATACAATGGAGCCGGAAATTATCCCTGAGGCTACCGAGTCTTCGGTATTGATGGGAAATATTGAAAATGGAGACTTGGACGATCTGCCTTTTTAATGCTCACTCAGTAACTTCTTAAAATCAATAATAATGAAAGAACCTGCAAAAAACGGCAATAGTGCACCAGGTGTACAGGAGCCAAAGAAAGGCGAACAGGGCCTTGTTAAGCACGAACCTAAAGCCGAAACCCTTGAGGTGAAGGTAAAGGAAAACGGACCACTCTCTGTGGAAGAAACTATCAGAAGAGTGAATACGCTACAAGAAAACATTGATAAGCGCGAAGTGCTCCAACAGCACTTGAAAAAAGTCTCTGCTTTGAAATTCGGGGATTTTGACGAAAAGGATCAATTGGTTCTTGTTGACAGTAAAGGGAATCAGTATCCCATCAGGTCAACAAACCTCTGTCAGGAATGCGCTGATTTGGCGAAGCACCGGATAACCCAGCACATTGAAGAAGTGGAAGCGCAGATTGTGTTGTAGTAAACAATTTTGATAAGCCCTTAATCTTTTGATTATGGGCTTTTTATCTTGAATAAATAACATCGTAGTGCATGTCGAGTAGGTCCCTATAACTACATATCAATTTTCTAATTATCATCTTAAGTTCTTCGTCAGTCATATCTCCCATAACAACTGCGGTTAAACTTCTTAACATCGCTCTACATGTTGTTTCAATAGCGCCGATATTATATATGCCCCAGGGTCGTTGAACTACCACTCTTAATGCTGAAAGTGTTTTTGTAGCCCTCGTTACTAACTCTTCCATATCATTGTTTATATAAGATGGAGGAGTGGTTATTGTCTCACGTAATGTTATCTGATTAATACGTGATGTGCCTTCCTTTTTGTCAGGAATGCAGGATCTCAATTGTTTTCTTTTCAGAGCGCGGTTAGTCTTTTTAGAGAATCTGTTGCTTTTCATTGTATCTGTGTTTTAAGAAGTTCATATTAACTTTACCACAAGGCACGCTAATACAAAACTGGCTCCCAATCCTGAATCGGAAGCCAGTTAACTTATTTAAAAACAGGCACTTGATTTAAATTGCTCCGGGTGTATAATAGCACCGGAACCATGTACCCTTCTAAAGTTATGGCTCCAAATATGCAGGACTGGTTAGCCCAGTCCTGTTTTTATGCCCGGATCGTGATTAAATCGTTATTTTGTAAGATATTTCGCATACAATTCATTAATTATAACACGAAGTTGCGGACTATATAAAGTCGTATTACGTATTATATCTTATTCAATGAATCAGTATGAAATATTCTTCCCAATAACTTATTTGTAAAAATATTTTAGATGGGTGATTATAATATAAAATCAATTTAACATATACATAATGAGCTACTTAACATAATGTCCTTATATAACCAGGGTGGGAACCCCGAAGCGAAGCGGAGTCCGCAGGATTGCTTATATAAGGGCACATTATGTTGACGTAGCTCTATGTACCATAATCACCGGTCAAGGTATTTCCAAAGGTCTTAAGTTGAGTATATCGTGGAGCCAGGAACAGCTTTTCCGATTGAAGGTCACGTAGTGGTCAAAAGAGGAAATGCTGTCTGTGCTAGTGCATCTCTTAGTTTTTTCGCAACGGCCTGCACGGAGTGCGGTGAGTGAAGAAAAAGCTATGTGGTGCACCCTTAGAAGAGCGGAGATTATGGGACATATAGTGCGGGCGAAAGACAGTAAAGCCAGAGGTACGAGGGCGATGGATTTTACCGCACGCTTTCCACTGACAAATTCCTATTTTTGAAGATTATAATAAATAAAAATGGCTATTCCCAAAGTTACATATTTGTTTGGTGCTGGTGCCAGTGCATATTGCCTCCCAACTATTGAAACACTCAAATCCACAATGAGCAGCCTAGAATCTAAAATTGTGACCCTTATTAGAAATCAATATGACATTGCTCCACTTACAGATGGTTTTTGGGAAGCTGACATCGGAAAGTTAAATGAATACCGGGTATTTTTAGAACATTTGATTTGGCTTCGAACCAACTGCGAAAAACACAAAACTCCGGATACGTTGGCCAAACATTTTTTTCTAACCGGAGGCGAAAATTCGTCTGAGCTTAGTAAGCTAAAATTAACGCTGTCTGCCGTTTTTACACTTCTGCAATGCAGTAATCCGTTTGGTGACCCAGAAAGACAATATCCTGATATGCGATATGATTCATTACTAATGGGGTTATTAAAAGGTAGTCAAGATCAATTGCATATACCGGAGCACATTAAGTTTTTGTCCTGGAATTATGATCTTCAATTTGAGCTTGCTGCAATGAAGCATTTTGGTTCATCTGACATAATTGAAACGCAGTTAAAACTTAAAATAACTCCAACAATTGTCAATTTAACTGCAGGAAATCTTCCATCTCTTGTCCATTTGAATGGTGTAGCAGGTATGTATGAATACGATAATAATAAAACCAACCACCTTTATAGAAAGATTGGGAAGGAATGGACCGAAGTCTTTGACGAGATATCTTTCATTTTTCAAAAACCATACAAGTACACGTTATCAGTTAACAATCTATTCACATTTGCATGGGAAAAGAAAAATGTCTCGCTTCGGGCAATTGACTTTGCCACAAAAATTGCCAGAAATTCTGATGTTCTGGTAGTTATTGGATATTCCTTACCGCCATTTAATCGAGATGTAGATCGACAGATTTTTGAAGCATTCATCAATGCCGGTGGGCTGATGCCTAAAAAGATTTACTTCCAAAACCCAACTGATAAATTGGAAGACTTGGTGGAACAGTTTGATATAAACAGGAAATTCATGATACACAAATCTGACTGTTTGGATTTTTTTATTCCACCAGGGCTAGAAACATCTTGAAAACAAACACAGAAAATTCTTGGTAGCAAGATAGCATGTCCCTCCGGGACAGCTACACTTACCCTGTTCAGGACATGCTATCTTGCGGGGAAGTTTCCCCGTACCCCACTGTAATTCTATAGAGTCTGAAACTCTCCTTGTTTCAAGATAAATATCGCATTTTGCTAGATTCTGTTATATTGCTGAAGTTATAGCAAATTGTGAACAGAACATGTTTAAAGAAACACTGCCAAATAATCAAAAGAAAAGGTGGGCTGGGATGTTTGCGGATGGGTTGGCATAAATAAGACGGATTTGCATTGCTCCTTTGTTGCAATATCCTTAACTTTGATGTAAAATTAAACAAGTATGAAAAAAGTGAAAATTTACATTGATAGGTTAGAACATGAAAGCCCTGAAAAAACAGATGGCGCTGCATTATATATTCTTGGTAAAGTTAATCCAGAAACTCACGATTTATGGCGAGAAGAAGAGGGTAAAAAGGACGATGAGTTAGTTGAATATAGTACAAAAGAACTGCACTTAAAAGAGTGGGAGCACTTTTATAGCGCGCAAAAAAATCTAAACCCTGGAAATGGAAGATACAAATATTAATCTTATTCCTGAACAAGATAGGGATTTTTTGCAGGAGAAAGGTTATGTTTATAGTATTAGTTTTATCTCGGGCACCATATATCTGATTATTAAAGATTTTGATTTCCCTGAACACTACGCCCCGCAGAAAGCGGATTTGCTAATTCTTCTTCCCGCAGGATATCCAAATGCTGCGCTTGATATGTTCAGAACCAATCCAGATATTAAGTTATTGAATGGAGCATGGCCAGCTGCCTCGGAGCCCCATGAAATGCACCTCGAAAAAAGTTGGCAAACTTGGTCTCGGCATATAACCTGGAGGTCAGGTATTGACAGTCTGCGCACTTTTATTTCTGCGGTTAGAAAAGAACTTAATAAAGGCATCTAAAAAAGGTGAAATACTCTATAACATTTCAAGAGTTAGACTATAATAAATTGGTTTTGCACCTTTTTAGCGATAGGATAAAGGAAAGAGCTGCATATGCTTTGTGCAGAATTTCTAAAAGTTCAGATGAAAATAGGTTGCTTGTTACTGAGATAATTCCAGTGGCTGAAAATCTTATTGAGGATTCCTCTGAAATTCACATGAAAATAAAATCAATTTCGTTTTTACGAGCTATGAAAAAGGCAAATGAAACCAAGCAATCATTTGTCTTTATTCACTCGCATCCAGATGGCTATGCAAATCATTCTGTGCAAGACGATAAAGAAGAGCAAAGTTTATTCAAAACAGCTTATAATCGTATTAGGACAAATTCAGTACATGCAAGTATAGTTTTGTCATCACCTGAAAAGCCGGTTGGCCGTGTGTACTTAGAAGATGGTACCATTCAGCCAATAACAATGATACGTGTTATAGGTGAACGATTTAGGTTTTTTACTTCTGATAATGAACCGAGTAACTCCTTGAATTTTTTTGATAGACAAATAAGAGCATTTGGTATTGATATACAAAATTTGCTTCAAAAACTTCATATTGCAATCGTTGGTGTTGGCGGTACAGGCTCTGCTATAGCAGAAGAACTCATTAGATTGGGAGTTGGAAATTTGACAGTTATTGACGGAGAAACTTTTGAAAAAACTAACATTAACAGAGTTTATGGGTCAAGAATAAGTGATGATGGAATAGAAAAAGTTGAAATTACAAAACGTCTTGCATCAGAAATAGGGTTAGGCACTAGTATAAATACCATTAACCAACCTATCTCATTTCAATCTGTTGTTAATAAATTAAAAAATGCTGATATAATTTTCGGTTGCACGGACGACCAATGGGGAAGGTCAATTTTGACAAGGTTAGCTGTGTATTATGGCATACCTGTTTTCGATATGGGAGTAAGGATAGATTCCAACGATAATATTATCAAATCTGTTGAAGGACGCGTAACTACCTTGTTGGGAGGCTATGCTTGTCTGTTTTGCCGTGAACGCATTAATGAAAAGGCTATTCTAAGAGAATCACTTGCTGAGTTAAATCCTAATGAATTAGATAGGTTAATAAAAGCTGGATACGCTGATGAATTGGAGAATCCTGCACCTGCTGTCATTAGTTTCACCAGCACTGTAGCATCATTGGCTATTACGGAACTTCTGCATCGATTAACGGGATTCATGGGTAAGGATAGGACAAGTAATGAGGTTTTAATTTTTTTCGACCAGACAAAAATGCGAACAAATCGGAGATTATCTAATCCAGGTCATTTTTGCGGCGACCCATATTATCTTTTACGTGGAGACACAACGCCTTTATTAGATACAACTTGGAGAGATGAGAAAATTTAATCTTAAAAGTCTTTTCAAGAAACAAAGTTCGCCCGACTTCCAATATAGTAGACTTGAATATGTCTCATCTATTGCTGAATTACCTAAAGAATTAGGAGATAGTATTTTTATCGTAAAAAGGGGAAAAATAGATAGGTGGGTAGTATTCAAATGCCCTAATAATTGTGGAAATCGAGTAGAAGTAAATTTAATGAAAAATCAATACCCTTTTTGGAGATTAAAGGTAAAAGGGAATAAAGTTACTCTTTCACCTTCAATAATTGTCGAAGGATGCAATGCTCATTTCTGGCTGACTGAAAGCAGAGTAGAATGGTTTAAATTTGAAAACAAAGATTATTATGAAAGAGCCAATGACAAACATTGAGATACATTTAGAAATTGATCGTTGTTTAAGAATTGTCGTTTCAAAACTTCCACAAACCACTTGGGTAAGTAGTTTGAGCGATTCGAATCATTCACTTGAAGACGCGAATTTTATTTCTGGACAAATGGAACAATATTTACTTATAAGTAAGTTCGATGATGCGCGCATATGCGTAGTAACCAAATTAGGAATTGATGTTATTCATAAATTTGGTGGATGGTTAAAATATTGTAAGAAAGAAAGGAGTAAAAGGAGATGGGATAAATTTTTTAAATTATCGACTTTTGGTACTGCCATATTTGGAGCTTTATTTGGTGGCTTATCTTATTTTAATTCTGATAAAAAAAATGAAGATAAAATACATAATATGGGATTAGAGATTAATAAAAGGATTGATTCATTAGTACAAAAACACCAAAAATAAGTGATCGTGCAAAATTTCAAAAGCTTACAACGGAATCCAGAGCCTCATCAGCATCCTTGTGTATAAAATTCGTTTGGTAGCCTATAGTGGTTGTAACAGAAGAATGACGGTACAGCTTCTGGAGCATTTGAATTGAAATCCTATCGCCAGATATGTTTCCAAATGTGTGCCTTGCAATGTGCATGGTTAGCTTTTTATCAATTTTAGCTAATCCTGCGACCTTAGCTAAATACTTATCCAACCGCTTGACCGCATAAGAAATCTTCCTCTGAACTTCATAGGGATCCGATAGTTCTTCTAATACTTCCAGGTCCGGGAAGACAAGATCATTTTTGCAGTCTCTCCCTTTATATAACAGTAAGATATTTGCTGCCTTCTCAGGAATTTTCAATGAACCTGCTTTAGCATTCTTTCCCATGGAATAATATAAGCGATCATTCTGGAAATCAGACCAGGTAAGACGTAATACATCCGATACCCGCATACCTGCAAAGTAAAAAGAGAAAAGCCATACGTTCCTGGCATGATTAAGAAAAGAATCCTGTTTCAAAACTATATCTTCAATTCTTTTTACTTCTTCGGGCATAAGACCAACCTTAATGGACTCCGGGAACTTTACTTTAATTCCGCCTTTTCCAAAAGGGTAATGTTTTATATCCACAATTTTCTCTTTGATAGCATGATTATAGATCGAACGGATGACAATCAAATGATTGATAATTGTCCTTTCAGTCATTTTGATGGTTTCATCTTTCACCATTTTACCTGCTTTGAGGAAATTACGATACCTGTTAAGCAAAGCAACAGTAATATCCTCAAACGCAATATCCTCCCCATGTAAAAATTCCCTGAATCTTTTTATACGAGGCTGATCAGCCGAAACTCCATTGTACCGACCGCTTTTCTTTAGATTTTCAATGTATATCTCTGCTTGCTTAAAAAAAGTTAACCCTGTGGTAGGTCTGATTTGACGTTTAATAGTCTTTGCAGAAACAACGTCTTTCTTGGTTTCAAGTTCAAGGAGCTTGTCATTTGCCTCTGCGAGCTTAGTCAGGAGAAAATTATTTAGCCTGGCAGAGTTAGGATGTGATTTTTTCACACGTTGATTTACCTCATCCCATTCGGTTTCTTTGATGTTTTGCCCTATATACATATAGGAAGCCTTTCTGCCGGACGTAATTCGCACAGCAAGCGGAAAAGTCTTATCTTTGTTCTGTTTTTGGCGAAGAATGATTTTAACTGATGACATATTAGGGAATGTTTTTTCTGTAACAAAGATACAAAAATTGGTACAACATAGGTACAACATTTTGCGGTTTTTCTTGATTGCATTTATTTCAGTATGTTTGTAACATATTGATTTAAAGCACACTTTAAGCCGCATTAAACCATATAATACCAATTTGCGCAGGATTCATAACCCTGAGGTCACGAGTTCAAATCTCGTCCTCGCTACAAGTAGGAGGGGAGCAAACAGATCAATACAACAATGGGACTTAAGTGGATTGCAAAAGCTTTTATACAAAAAGGTATTAGCTATTTTCCAAATAGCGAACAGTTGAACTATATTTTCCAGACTAAGGTAACCAGGAAACTACCTACAAGCAGGATATTACTTGTTGAAAAAGCACAAATAGCAATAAATCATTTCAATAGCTTTAAGCGACATTATAATTACACAGACGTATCGACGTTAAAATTTTTTGAATTTGGAGCAGGATGGAATATGTGCGTTCCTTTAACATATTATATGTTAGGAATTGATCATCAAACAATATGCGATATAGAAGCGCATACGCGGTATAACCTCATTAATGATTCAACTAATAAAATTGAGGACAGCCTGGAAGAGATTCAGGCGGCGGCGGGATTTCCTCTAAGGCACCTTGACAGGCAGCCAATAACACAATTCAGTGAAATGTTAACGAGATATGGCATAGATTACAAAGCCCCACTTGATGCGCGGAAAACAGGACTTCCTGAAAATTACTTCGATTTTATTTCCAACACGCTGACACTCCAAAGCATACCTAAAAACGATATTATTTCTATATTGAAAGAATGTTACCGCATTTTAAAACCCGGCGGCATTATCTCCTGTTTTGTGGATCTTAATGATAATTATTGTTATATTGATAAGTCTATATCAAGATATAACTTTCTGAAATTTACAGACAAAGAATGGCAGAAATATAATTCACCTGTACATTATCAAAACCGGCTCAGGTACCCTGATTATATGGATGTGTTTGCAGAAACCAGGTTTAATGTTGTAGAACAGAAAATTAACCGCCCAAGTGCCAAATTACTGGAAACGTTAAGCAAGGTTAAAGTTAATGAAAAATTTAAGAAATATTCACCGGAAGATTTAGGTGTTACTTCTTTTTGGATCGCTCTAAGCAAATAAGAGGACTACGATGTTTCTAATTTGCTTCATTTATCATATTTATCCATGTTTTCTCTAAAGATTTCCATATAAAAGTTTCCGCTTTTTTTCTGGCGTTTTTAGATAATTCGAGCGCCTTGTCGTTATCTTTCAGTAATGAAATTATTGATTCTGCAAAGGCAATAGCATCATCGGGAGGATTTAATAGGCCAGTAATTTTATCATCAATAAGGAAGGGAATGCCCCCGACATTTGTAGATACTATTGGTAATCCTAATGCCATTGCTTCCAATACACTTACCGGATGATTGTCAAAATTGGTTGTATTAATAAATATATCATAATCTTCTGAAAGTGCTGTCCATTCGTCTCTGTTTAACCGGCCGCTAATCCGCATCCTATCAAAAACTCCTATTTTTTTAGCCATATTTTCTACTTCGTTCATGCTTCCATCTTTATCAGGGCCTACCATGCAAAGCGAGGCGTCATAGCCGGCATCTACCAAAATTTTTAATATTCTTACAGCCAAAAGTGGATTATAAGTTTCATGAAAAGCCCGTAGCCAAAAAAGTTTACAAATTACATGCGGTCGCATTTTGAATTGGTACTGATCTAAATCAATAAAATTAGGCAGGTAATCAACTTTAAACTCCGCCTCCGAAAAAACTTTATTCAGATAAAGGGAAGGCGAAATATTCTTATAGGAATTGCTGAACAGTGCAATGCTTTTATTCTGGTTGTTTTTTAGCCTCCACGGCAAATTTCCACCATGTAATATATTAATGTATGGAATTTTAAATACCCGGGCAATCCTTGATAGCAAATATGCATACCAAAAACCATCGCTTGAATATACATCAATCAGAACTACATCAGTTTTTTTCCTTTCATGTAAAAACTTTTTAACCATATCCAGAAGTCGAACAGCCTTATATTTCTTTTCTGAAGAATAATATATGTTAAAGTTATCTCTTAGATGGTTTATTAAGGATACGTTGGTATTTGCGTTCAGGCCATGTTTTGATAAAAAATTGCCAACATAGAATATCCTTTTACGTTTTGGGGGGGGTAAGCTCGCGAAACTCAGTCCTTCAATATTAATATCGTACCATAAACAAATATTGGTGAGCTGGTTTACGAATGCGAATTTTGAATCATCACCATTTATGAAAGCTTTTAATACCTCATTAATTTTTTCTGGATTATTGAATACCTGCGATATAAGCTTATGATCCCGAATACGCAAAATATAATCCTTGAATTGAGGCATCGATCTATAATATTGTGCCCAGGGAACAGCAAAACCTATTTTTTTTGCGCTGAGTATTTCTTTGGGCAGGCGTGTACCAAAACACTGTCTTAGCAAACTTTTTGGCTCATTGGTCAAAAATAAATTTTTTGAAGGCAAAGCTGCCAGGCCCTGTACCAACCTGAAATCTAGAAAAGGAACCCTGCATTCAATAGAAGCCCTCATTGTCATTTGGTCATTCCTATCCAATAAAGAACATAGGTAAGTTTTTGTATCATAATACATTACCTGCCTTAAAGGATCATTGGGATATAAACTCTGGGCTTCTTTTAATATGGTTTTTCGGTAGCTGATATTTCCACTTGTTGCAAGCCCCATTTTTTTTAAATCGGCCGGAAAAATATCAGAACTATTGTATAAAATAAAGTTCTCGATTGATTTAAGGCCAAGCATTTTTATTAATTTTCTTGCACGATTGTTCTCGAAAGAAATGATATTTAAAATCGGGCTGAAAATAAAGCTTAGCCGCAGCAATTTTGGGTATCGCAACGGATTATACCGTACGTAGCCGCCAAGGGTTTCATCGCCGCCTTCACCTGACAATAAGACCGTAACTTTGGGTTTTGCATATGAGGCAATTTCTTTTACAAATAGATCACTGCCATGAAAAACAGGCTCGTCGCTGCCTGATATTAATTCTATTGTTTTCTGAAAGACATCATTTGTGTTGATAGATAGTTCATTATAGTCGAGGCCGCAATTTCCGGCAACTATTTTGGCAAGTTCGCCCTCATCATATTTTTTTTCTGCAAACCGAACGGTAAAACTTGAAAGCTCACCGTTGTTCTTCAGAGATGCTGCAACGCTGCTTGAATCAAGGCCGCCGCTCAATAATATTCCTACCGGCACATCACTTATTGTTCTGATCCTTACGGCATCATCAAAAGTTTTCCTATACCATTCCAACGGATCTTCATTTGGAGAATAATGGTCATTTAACGCATAATCACCCAAATCCCACCATTTATGAATTGCAGTTTTACCGGAATTATAGGTTAAATAGTGGCCTGGCATCAGTTTTTTTACATTTTTATATATGGTCTCTTCACCGGCAACATATCGAAAACTAAGAAGCTCTTCAAATTTGTCAACATTAAAAATCTTTGAAACATTGGCTTCCCACAAACATTTCAATTCCGAGCCAAGTACCAGTTGTTTGTTGTAAATGCTATAATACAAGGGTTTTATACCAAGACGGTCTCGTGCAATGAAAGCAGCTTTATCCTTAGTATCATAAATGGCAAATGCAAACATGCCATTAAACATTTTCAAGCATTCGGGACCATAATGCAAATAGGCTTTTAGTACTACTTCTGTATCAGCGCCTGTATTAAATTTTATGCCATACTGTTCTAGCCCAGCCGCTATTTCCTTAAAATTATAAACTTCTCCGTTGTAAACAATAATGTGCCTTCCATCATCGGTAAACATTGGCATGTGGCCTCGCTCTGAAAGATCCACAATGGCAAGCCTTCTTGAACCCATTCCAAAACCGTTGCCCGCTGCAACCCCGCTGTCATCTGGCCCACGATACTTAATTACAGTACACATGGACTCAATAACCCGTTCGTCAACAATGTCATTATCTTCTCTAAAAATACACGCAATGCCACACATGCTGTTTAGGTCTCCTTTTTTATAATATACCTGTTCTGTTTGTTATCTTGTTCTTTCCAATGGGTGTTCTTCCAAATTCACATCAATAAACGCCATACCATAAGCCACGCCTGCCACGGCAAGCCGCATATCGGCATGGGTCATTGTTAAAAGAGCAATGGTAGCAAAGCCAATCATGATAATTTTATTATTTGCATCTCTTGATTTGAATGTCTTAAAAAGAAAACCAAATAAAATCAGTACATCAGCTAAGCCAAAGATGCCATGGTCGCCTAATAAACGTGTAAATTCAGTATGAGATTCTGCCCCAAGTGTTGAGTGTGCTTTCTTTGCCCTTTCTCTCATACTGCCAGACGGTCCACTTCCTAAAATAGGGTGTTCGAAGAAGTTATTTATATCGCTTTCCGCAATTATTGATCTGCCCGATACATCATATTTTTCATGCTTTCCTTCTATTTGTTTGCCTGTTGCAGCTTGTACATATCGTTCTGTAATAGATTTATCAGATATAGTATTTAATACCCCCCATAGAAAATAACCGGCTATGGCAAAAAAAACAATTCCAAAAAAGATCCTGGCAAAATCCTTTGTCGCTTTGCCGCTTCTTATGAAAATAAAGGTTGATAGGATGAAGGCGGCAATGCCAGTCAGGACTCCTCCCCTGGAAAATGTTAATATTCCAAACC
>Ga0134126_10000636_pt1 | contig 44283 bp, 31 predicted proteins | sample KB31752_FD_96881 | JGI IMG/M metagenome (GOLD analysis project Ga0134126, IMG submission 96881) | Terrestrial soil microbial communities with excess Nitrogen fertilizer from Kellogg Biological Station, Michigan, USA - KB3-175-2 | ecosystem: Environmental > Terrestrial > Soil > Unclassified ...
AATTTTTTTGCCCCGAAGACACTAAGACACAAAGAAATAATACAATAAGAAAAACTCGCTATCTTTTTTTTCGAAGAAAAAGAACTTCGTGCCTTTGTGCCTTTGTGGCGATATTCTTTTGCTATGAATTTTTTTGCCACGAAGACACTAAGACACAAAGAAATAATACAATAAGAAAAAGTCGCTATCTTTTTTTTCGAAGAAAAGAACTTCGTGCCTTTGTGCCTTTGTGGCAAATTTCTTCTCCCTGGTTCGTGTCTTCACGAGCCGGAATCGTCGATTTTTTTTCTTTCGATCACATCGGAAGACAAATTTCAAATTCAGTGGCGCCGGGCTCAGATTTCACTTTCACTTCTCCGTTGTGCTGTATCATGATCCGACTCACCACATCAAGCCCGAGGCCGGAGCCTTTGCCCATTTCTTTTGTGGTAAAAAACGGGGCAAAGATATTTTGTTTTATGTCTTCCGGAATGCCGGGGCCATCATCCTTAATCGTCGTTCGCACGAATCTTGCATCATGCGAGGTGGTGATTTCCAGTTGACCCTTGCCGTTTACTTCCATCGCGTCGATGGCGTTGTCAATGATGTTGGTCCATACCTGGTTTAGCTCACCGGGGAAGGCATGGATCTTTGGAACAGACTCGTCATAATGTTCCACTACGGTAATATTTCCTTTCCGCAATTTATAATTCAGCATCGTCAGGGTGTTGCGGATGCCCGCATGAATGTCGGTCAATTGCCGATTGGAATCCTTATCCATAAAAGTAAAATTCTTGACCGCGCCCACAAGGTCTGAAATGCGTTCTGAAGATGTGCGGATATCTTCCGCCATTTTATTGGTGACAAGATAATTGCTCACCCATTCCAGCAACACAGGCAGATGCGCCGACGTGGAGCAAGCTTTAAATACATCCAGTTCGGCGGTGGTAAAACCACGTTCTACCAGTCCTTCAGGGTCGGTGTCTTTGAGATCATTATCGTTTAACCAGTCTGTGACTTCATCTTCAAGACCTGCTTTTTGCATCATGGATAATACCGGAGGTTCGGTCGCTATTTTATGGATGATCAGGTTGTTGATCTTTTCTACCTTTTCGGGTTCGATTCTTAAATTGGCAATCTCTTTAAATAAATGCGGCAACTGCCCCACCTGCGTTTGTAACAAGGCAGCAGCGCGGGATATAGCCGCTGCGGGATTGTTGAGTTCGTGCGCAAGGCCAGCGGACAATTTTCCGAGGGCGAACATTTTTTCATTCTGTTGTTGTATCGAAGTGAACTCCCGCACGCGGCTCAGCATCATGTGTACCAGGGCTTCTATCAGTAAATAGTGCGTTCCAAAGCCTTCTATCAGTTTTTCTTTTGAGCATTTGAATACCCATGATTTTTTCAACCCTTCGCAAAATGCAGGCGTGACAGTAGCCCGCGAATAAGGAAGGTAGCCGCTAACCTGCCCCGGATCAAGGATTCGCAATTCTTTTTCCTTGCCGGATTGGGTGGAACAAATTCTCATCTTGCCATCTAATACAATGTAAGTAGTAGTTACAGGCTCACCTACATTAAACAGCAAGCCGCCCTCTTCTACCTCTACCGTTTCGCCCTGGCTGATGAGCCATTGTATTTGTTCGTCCGGTACATGCTGAAATTCTTTCACAATTCTCAGGTCGTCAATAGTGAGTTCTTTCATAAAAAGAAATTAATTATTTGGAAAGGTATGTATTTGTTAGAAAAATTTATTATAATATCCATTTGTAACTTTTACCCGCGACATTTAGATTTTGCCAAATCGCAGGCCGGAAGAAGAATTTTTTTTACAAAAAAATGATTTCTATATTTAAAAAAAAACTTTAGATTTAGTAATCTTTTTCAACGAAACGCTGCTTATCCTCCCATCTTTTCGATGAAAATTTAGCTGATCTGAAAACATAATTATTTTAAAATCTTAAAAAAAAAATTATGAAAAAGTTTTCAGGTGTTATTCCCGTTATTTTAATGGTTTCTGTTTTTATTTTCTCCAGGTGCGACCAGGGGCAAGCGGACAAAATAGAAGTAACAAAAGATTCCGCACAAACTCAGGCTGCGCTTCCTGCTTATGGCGGTTTTGAAAGCCAGGTGGCATGGGGTAAGCATATTGTTACGATTGCCGGTTGTAATGATTGTCATACCCCCAAAAAAATGGGGCCTGCAGGGCCTGAAGATAATATGGATTTAGAATTGTCCGGCAGACCTTCGCAAATGCCTGGAATAAATGTTAACCGCAAAGAGATGGAAAGTAAAGGGCTTTCCGTGGATAATTTCACAGAATGGGTAGGGCCCTGGGGAGTTTCTTATACTGCCAATATTACTTCAGATTCAACGACCGGCATTGGAAACTGGACGGAAGATCAGTTCATACTATGCCTTCGCAAGGGTAAATATGGTGGAGTGGCCGCCGGAAGAAATCTGCTTCCACCAATGCCATGGCAAAATTTTGCACAGATGACGGACGACGAATTAAAAGCCGTGTATGCCTACCTGGAATCTACCAATCCAATTCATAATATTGTGCCACAACCACAGCCGCCGGTTTTGGCCATGAAAAAATAAATGTGGCCGTGCTGACTTAAATACGTAAATGAAAAAAATAAGATCCGGTCGGTATCGGATCTTATTTTTTTTAACGGTAAAGATGACCCGAAAATAGAGTGCGGTTTCCGGTTCAGCCCGGGGAGCGATAAAATACAGACCGGCTATAAGACGGTTTCGGTTTTTTTATATCTTTTTTGATAATTAAAAGATATAGGACATAAGCTATAAATACTATTGTCAGTCCGGTTGGAATTAAAAGATATGTAATGCCATTGGCAGGGGTTCAGGATTTACTTTGTAAAATTCCAGACATATTGATCTTCAAACCTGGTGACTGAGGTGTTTAATAAGGCATCATTCAGGCAAATATCCAGCTTGCAAAAAAAAAATTACACATTATCTTATTGAATGGTAATCTTTCTTACTCTACCCCCATCATTATCTAAAACATACATCACCCCATTTTTGTCTATAGTGATACCGAGGGGATTTGAAAAACCTGCTGAATTGCCGGTTCCATCGACTGACCCTTTAGATCCATTTCCCGCCACAGTTGCAACGAATCCATCAGGAGTTATAAGTCTTATGGCCTGGTTCCTGGCGTCTGTCACATATAAATTACCTGCTGCATCAACGGCAACATCGGCAGGCTCGTTAAAACTTGCTGCTGTTCCCTGCCCATCAATATTTCCTGCCGTTCCGCTTCCCGCAATGGTGCTTACTACACCGGCAGATGTTATTTTTCTTATTTTATTATTCAACGCATCGGTTACAAACAAATTATTATTTGCGTCAATAGTAATTGAATAAGGAGAATTAAAACTTGCTGCTGTTCCCGTGCCGTCTGCAGATCCTACAGTACCGCTTCCTGCAAATGTGGTCACGGTTCCATCAGGAGTTATTTTTCTTATTGTGTTGTTTCCCGCATCCACTACATAGATATTATCGCTTTCATCAGCGACTATACCAAGAGGAGCATTAAAACTGGCAGCGGCACCGTTTCCATCATTTGAACCTGGCTGACCATAAGGACTTCCCGCCAGAGTACTTACTATACCTGCAGGAGTTATTTTACGAACATCATTGTAACCCAAATCTGCAACAAAAATATTCTGATCTTTATCTATTGTAATTCCAAAAGGACTCCCAAATGTGGCCATATTTGCAGCTCCGTTTACCTGCCCTGTAAACACACCTGTACCGGCATAAGTACTAACACTTCCCGCAGGAGTAATTTCTCTTATCTTATTATTATCGGCATCTGCAACAAATATATTTCCGTTATTGTCTGTTACAACACTCCAAAAAGCATTGAAACTGGCCGCAGTGCCCAATCCATCCGCAGATCCCCCGGTTCCTGACCCCGCAAGAGTGGTTACTGTTAGCTTAACTATTTTAACACTGCCGGAAGATGTCACGGATTGACCGCTTATTGTTACCGTTATCGTACCTGAAGTCGCGTCATCGGGCACGATCACGGTTAAGTGAGTAGTGGTTGCAGCAGTTACAATCGCCACCACGCCATTTATAGTTACTTTGTTGTTTGAGATAGTCGCATCAAAATTTGTTCCGGCTATCGTCAATGGATACCCAACGCCGACAACGGGCGCTGAAAATGATATTATAGTTGGCTGGGGAGTCGCAATTTTTAGCGAATCTTTTTTTCCGCAACTCATCATACTAAAAAGACAAAAGACATAAAGCGATAAGTAAAACGGGTGGTTTAATTTTCTCGTAAGCATTTATGATTTTTTAAAAGGTAAGTAGTTTGTAAAGTAACATTACAAATCTATTAAAAGAATTATCAGCAACAAAAACCCTTTTTTAAAAGATGTGAACTTTTTTTTCAGGGGCTTTCTGCCTACGGGGAAAGTCAATTTTGCCTGAAAGATAATTCATAAGGTTACGGGTATTAGTAACGGCATCTCACAGACGGTTAACTTTTTAAAGATACCCGGCGTCTATATCAGCGAATTGCAGAATACTGAAATAAAAAAAATGCCCACCAAATTAGTGAGCATTGTAGCTTAGTTGATATAAATGCTTAGAGAATTTTTTCCTTATTAATTAATGTCCATCATAAAGGCGGAAATACAGGGCCTTTCTCAACGAAACATAAGCTTGTCTTAAGTCGCTTTCAGCTTGTGCCTTATGGCCTCCGAAATCATCGGGTGCATCATGCAAAAATTTCATAGATCTTTCTATGCCATGCATGGCTTTAGCAACGTTTGGATGACTATTTTCCTCGGCTTTCATCATCCGTAATTCATTAGGGGCCGGTGGCCTGTTCCCAATGACAACATCCATATTTAACATGACAGCCGAATGTTGAGCGAAAAGGAATGCAGCTGACAACATACAAAAGGAAAACATCAATATTATTTTTTTCATAGTCTTTTTTAAAATTGTTAATGAATATTATTTTAACATGAGATAAAACAAGATTATGAGATGCTTATTGTATATGTATAAAATTTTGACGGTATTCTGACTCATCGCCCATAGCGGTATAAGAACAACACGATCGCATACCGTAACACTTCGAAGCCGAAGTTTTTAAAACGGCACATTTTATGTGTTACCCCATTTCATAAAATATAAAGTAAAATCGTATTTATGAAAACACAGAAATGGATTACAGGAGCAATTGTTGTCACGGCGGGCGCATTATTAATATTGAAATCATGCCGCACCATACCGAAAGGTGCGAAGGCTGTTACCCCTTTTGATAGTAAGAAATACCTCGGAAAATGGTATGAAGTCGCGCGTTTCAATTATGTTTTTGAAAAAAACCTGGATCACACTACTGCTGAATATTCGATGAGAAAAGACGGCAACATCAAAGTGGTGAATAAAGGGCACAATTATAAAACAGGCAAAGACAAAGAAGCAACCGGTGTTGCCAAATTTGTGGAAAGCCCCGACATTGCAAAATTAAAAGTTTCTTTCTTTGGACCGTTTTATGCCGGCTACAATGTAATCGCAATTGATGACGATTACAAATATGCGCTGGTAGCAGGCAAAAATTTAAAGTACCTGTGGCTGCTCTCCCGCACACCGACAATGCCCGAAGATATAAAAACGAAATACCTTAACAAGGCCGCTGCGCTGGGATATAAAGTGGATGAACTCAAATGGGTAAAGCAGGATTAACAGAATAATCTTTGCTTGCTGGCGATAAGACGACGGCAATGTGGGATCTCTTTTGGAGAGGCAAGGTTTACAGTAACGTGTTGTAAAACTTTAAAGCGGTCAACATAGTTCAATAATCATATTCTAATCACACTAAGAATTGTTTCCTGGTGACAGGAGCCAGGGTTTGGCCGCACCGGCAATGACAAAAGCTATCCCACTATATGCGAGCGCTAAAAATGCGCTGGTAACTTCGCCTCCCCTATCAGAAAAATGAGAAGCGACCACATAGGGAATATGAAGAATGATAAACCAGATAAAAATCATGGTACCCAAAAGAGCAGCGATTAACCTGACCCTGATTTTTAAAATGATCGCAATGCCCGACCCGATTAATGAGATGCCAACAAAATAAATCCAGAACATATGATTAGGTATCCACGATGGAACATAATCTGCAACATCTTTTGCATAAAGAAAATGGTCAATGCCAAAACTGATGATAGTTAACGCAAAGAAAATAGTGCCGAAAGGTATTAGCTTCGCCAGGAACCTGGTAAAAGCTTTTTCATTTCCCCCAGGGAAGCTGCCCGCAATTACAAATGCGCCACAGGATAATGCCAATTCTTTTTCTGCGTTTTCCCAGTCGCCTAACTGTATAAATTTTGAGCTAACTATCAGTTGATATGGGATAAAGTAAAAGCAAAATATTAGTAGAAGAACACCACCTAACAAGAGAGAAATCGTCCTGATTTTCTTTTCAAAAACAATACAGGTTCCTGCCAAAATGAGCATCGCTCCGAAAATATAAGAGATCAGTGCAAGACCTGGGATCCAGGAATGCTTTGGAGGAATTAGCATATAAGGAAAATCGGCGTAATAAATAGTCAGAAAACCTATCACTGCTATACCAATACCGTAGAATTTACGACCGTTAAAAAACAGATTGCGCATATTCATAGCATCATTTTATTTTCCGGATGAATAGAGAATTTTTTAGAACATTTCGTCTTCAAAATTACCGCTGACACCCAAATTTATGCAATAAGATAGCACTATTTGCTACCTTCAAAAAAATTATATTGCGCAGGTCCCAGGCTCACCCGGTAAAGACAAATTTGTTTGAAAGAAAATTTATAGCGGTTATGCGCATTAGTAACGATCCGGCACAGGTCGGGGCACATGTTAGCCAAGTTTACACACCCATCACAAAGGTTTAGTATCTGCAAGAATAGCGTTTGATAAAATAAATAATAAGTAGAATTAAGGCCGCCTTTTGGTTTTAATTATGTATCTTCCGAATAACGCAAAAATGTATAAGTCACCAATCGCTAAAGCCACTCTTCTAAAGAGGTATAAAATGAAAAGAATGATTGTTGAAAATGCAGAAGCGCATCACAATAAGCACTTCGTGCCGCACCATAATTCTCCGAAAAGCCAATAAGTAATCAGAGAGGCGTCCGTTCTCTACGGGCTTCTGAAATAAATTTTCCTGTTAAATTAGTTTACACTTTTAAACCTTGGTATTATGAAAAAAGTTATGAAAAAACTCCAGGCGCTAATCGCTACACGCGCGCGAGCGGCATTGAAAATTAAAATGAAAAATGATACCCATTTACGTGGCGCATTCATTCCGGTTCCCAATGAAAGTTCTAATGGACGATTGGTGCCGCTAATGAAAATCCTGTTGATCACCTTGATGGTAAGCGGATTTTCAGTTAGTCAAAGCAGCGGGCAACTGATAAAAGGTTTAAAAGAAAAAGTGGGAAAGAAGGTGGAACAACGGGCGGACAAAAAAGTGGATAAAAGCATTGACAAAGCGCTGGATAATACGGAAAATGAAGTGGAAAAATCATTGAAAGCATCAACTGCAGAAAAAAATAAAGAAGCAGGAGCCATGGCAAATGGAAACCCTCCATCTGCCGAAACAACAGAAGTTCCGTCAACAGCGAGGGTAGCGGATGGGCTTGTGATGGTTTCCGGAGATTGCAATGATTTTATTTGGTTCAAAACAGGTTCGATGATGAAATTCGAAGCGCAGGATGGAAAAGGAAAGACGCTGAACCAATCTAAAATGCTGGTGGAAAAAGTTTACAATAAAGACGGAGCGACAATAGCCGATGTGAATATGTCGGATGATAAGAAGAATGAATTTACGATGCAATTCAAATGCGCCGGGGATAAATTATACATGGATTTTAGCGCTGCTGTAAAAGAGATGATGGCAAAATCAAATCCTGAAAATAAAGATGCAATGCAGGCCGCAAGTGAAAATGTGGAAATGGGTTTTAGTGATGGATTTATGTCTTTCCCAAAAAATATGTATCCCGGTCAAACGCTCGACGATGCTGTATTTACCATGAAAACAAATTCCGGAAATATGGGGATGGATATTACCTCGGCACTTACCGGCAGAAAGGTGTTGGCTAAAGAAACCGTGACAACTCCGGCAGGTACGTTTGAGTGCATAAAGGTGGAAAGCAATCGAAAAACGACCATGAAAATATTGGGAAAGGATAGAAACATGGGCAAGCCAACGCAGGAATTTGTATGGCTATCCCCGGGCATCGGAACCATCAAGCAGGAGACTTATTCTGAAAAAGGAAAGTTAGAATCGATGTCGCACCTGGTAGCGTTTGAAATGTAAAACCCGCGCTATAATATCTTATTTTTAAAAATTACCGGGTCCCACGGTTCGTGCCCTTTACGAACCGGAGAATCTGAATTAAATAATCTCTTGTCCTGAAATAAGTTTACACAAATTTATAAAGTTGGCTGTATTAGTAACGACGGGCAACTGGTCTGGAGACCTGCGCCAGCGGCAGTCCGATGTCATTTAGTTAAGGTTTGTTTTTGGACGGACTAAAGTCCATCCTTACAAAATAAACCGAGCCTACAGCTCTACAAGAGACCAGTTCCATAGGAACGGCCGATTTTTTAATCCCGCATAAGGCGGGAGACTTTAGTCTGTTGCCTGCGATAATGGAGTAAAATTATTGATAACTTCCTTAACTAAATGACATTGAGCGTAAGGCTTGACGGGTTAAACAAATGCGTGTTAATAGTATCTACAACACTACTGTGCCTCAATCATTATTTTCCTCTTTCCAAAATCAAAGCTCCTGGCTACTTCAATACTAAGCTTATCATCATGAAAATGGCAGGTTAAAATTTCGGAGTGAGGGCTTTCAATAAAACGTAACACGAGTTCTAATGTGTTGGCATCTTTCCACGTATAACTGGCGGCAATTTCAGCAGGAAAAATCATACTCCTGTTTTCAATGGCACCGCCGGTTAAGGAAGGCCCGGGCATTGAGGTTTCAGCTTCATGCCATTTGCCGGCACCAAAATCAATTTTATAATTTGCCGTGTCAGTTTTAAAATCAACGCGGCACACATTGTGCGAAAAATGGAAAGCAATACTTTGAATATTCATTTCATTGGCTGACGCAGTAAAGCTTTTACCATTAATGGAAGCGGCTGCGGTATCAGTATGTTTTGCAGGCAGGGGCAAAGCCAACGATTTTATTTTTTCTTTCAATGCAGCCAAAGCAGTATTATTCGCAGGCAATTTTCCATCCTTACATGCAGGCAATAAATATTGCCATACCAGATTTATCTCTTCCTGCATATCGGGCGTTTCAGCGGTTATTGCAAGCGCCACATCCTGGTCGGGCATTACGATCATATATTGCCCGAAAGCGCCATCGCCGCGATACGCATTATGCCGGCATCGCCACATCTGGTAACAGTATCCCTGCAGCCAATCGCTTGCATCTTTCTTTGACTGTGGCGCGCCAGGGTCCTGCATTATCTTCATAGTGCTTGCCTCTTCCACCCACGATGCGGGCAATATTTGTTTGCCATTCCAATTGCCTTTTTGTAAAAACAACTCAGCAAATTTTGCCATGTCTTCGGTCTTCAATCTTAATCCCCAGCCGCCTGTGTTGATGCCCTGCAGATCAGTTTCCCAATCAATGCCTTCAATACCCATGGGCTCAAATAATCTTGGCTTTAAATATTCCAATGTGCTTTGACCAGTAACTTTTTGAATGATCGCAGACAGCATATACGCGCCAAGAGAATTGTAAAGAAATACGGTACCCGGCTTATGAACTATGGGGGTTGAAAGAAACCCTTTTATCCAGTTGGTATCTTTTCCTATTAAAGGCGTGGGGTCAGGCTCCTGCCCGTCACTCATCATCAACGCATCTTTCACAGTGAGCTCAGAAAGCCATGCGCTTACTGTATCCGGCAAATCGTTTGGAAAGAATGATATTACTTTATCATCAAGGTTTACCTTCTTTTCCTGAACGGCATAACCGATGGCAGTAGCTGTAAAGCTTTTGCTACAGGAATACAGGGAGTGCTTAAGATCTGCCCGATATGGATTCCACCAACCTTCTGCAATTACTTTCCCATGCCGAAGCAGCATAAAACTGTGAAATTCTGTTTTGCTTTTTGAAGCTGCCTCTAAAAAATGGGTGATGCTGTCTGACACTACACCTTCCGCTTCGGGCGTGCTATGCGGTAATGAAGCATTTTTTTGAGCAATGATATTTTGTTGAAACAACAAAAGAAACAATAAGGCGATAATTAATTTACGATAAGTCATAACCTGATAAATTGGTGTGTTTGATTTGATACCTAAAGCTATCATTTTAATTTTATCGGCCAGCATAAAAAGATTGTCGACGCAAAATCTGCATGAGGCTACAGTCTACAAACAAATGTCAAGTGCGACATGACGCCTTATGTCAATAGAGGCTCCGGTAGGACAGTTTCCTTACTGCCCATTGCCGGTAAAGCCAATTTTGTTTGAAAGATAATTTATGAGGTTTCCGGCAGCAGTAACAGCTGGCAGCAGGCCTGCAGACCTGCGCCGGTATTGGCATGAGATGAAAATAAAATGTAGTAATTTCTCTATTTCGCAGACAGCTTAATTTTCGCTTGATTTAAGCGTCCTTAAAGGATGAAACTTGTTGAAGTCGGACAGGTACGAATTGTAAGTAAAATAAGTTATTTTTTCTGAAACCGGACATACGAAAATGGCAAAGCTTTGATGCGCATGGTTTTTAATGCCCTTCATTACATTACGCAATTTCAGTATTACCGGCGTTACCATTTCTTCAGGGTATTGTTTCAGCAATTCAGCTTCTGCTTCTTTAGCACGGTGAGCTAAAATATTTTCCAGGACAGCCGGATCTTTCATCTTTGGTTCAAACCGGACAAAAATTGAAATCCGGGGATTGTGTTCGTTGTTATCCGGTAACAAATGGCAGTCGTGCAGAGATTTCCGGGTTTTGCTCACTGATTCTAAATTTCCTGTAAAACTAAATTCTAAAGGCCGCCAAAAAAGTGATTTTAATCATATATCAAATTGAAATCGCTCATGTTTATTTGCCATCTGCAAAAGACATTTATTTGTATGGGCTCCCCGACCAAGTACCGTGTTTTATTTGCAGGTATAATGCTGATCGGGATTTTCTTGTAGGTGTCAGGTCACTCTAAGTAGTCTGACACCTTTCATGAATAGCAAACCAACAAATAACACAGATTTGTAATTTCCTCACATCTGCGTAGCGTATTTAGATTAAGCCTCAACCACAGTAAACTAACTTATAAGACAGTTTTCTGTTTTTATTTTTAGTCTGGCTGCACCAGGCCGCCAACAGCACCTGGCAAGTGCCAGGTCACTTAAAATGGCCAGACACCCTCCACTATAAAATATCTAAAAAACAGTACCTTTCCGGTTACATAAACTTTTCAAATCTTTTATAACCATCCATGAAAATATATAAAATTGCCTGCAGTCTTTTTGCGGCTATGCTATACTGTTATGCGACCTTTGCGCAAACCGTAAAAATTGTTACCAACCAGGTAGGATATGATCTCAAAAGTACCAAACACGCTGTTATTGTTGCCGGAAAAAGTGATTCATTTAAAACTTTTCAGCTTGTGGATGCGGATGGTAAGACCGTTTTCACAGGCGAACCCGTTTATACAGGGCCGGTAGATCAGTGGAAGAACTGGGTTTTCTATACCATAGATTTCACGCCGGTTTCTACAAAGGGCACTTATACATTACAGGCAAATGACAACGGTAAAACTATTACGTCCTATCCTTTTATTATTGATAAAAATGCATTGGAACAATACACCTTGTCTGATATCATTTATTATTTTAAAGGGCAGCGCTGTACCGGCCTGTTCAATAAAGCAGATTCACATATATCATTTGAAGGAAGAAAAAAGGATAGCGCTACCGTGGATGCGCGCGGCGGCTGGTATGATGCCACCGGCGACTATGGCATTCATCTTTCCCACCTATCTTTCTCTACTTATTTTAATCCGCAGCAGGTTTCACTTACCGCATGGGCTTTACTGAAAACATACCGTCTGCTCAATGCAAAACCCGGCACTGACTTTCGGCAATACAAAAGACGCGTTTTGGATGAAGCCATGTTTGGCGCAGATTTCCTGAAACGTATGCAGGTAAAAAATGGTTCTTTCTATCGTTCCATTAGTGCACCGGGCCCGGGCAAACTCGCTAAGGACAGGGTTATTGGCGCTGAAAACAAAATATACACTATCAAAAAATCAAAAGATGGAACCTTTGCCGCCGGAAATGCAGAAGACGATTGGAAGAGCTTTCAATGTAGTTACCGCTCGGGCGGAGGAGTTGCTATTGCTGCATTAGCTCTTGCTTCTACTTTTGATACATCCGGAGACTTCACCAACAAGCAGTACCTGAAGGCAGCAGAAAATGCGTTCGCTTTTTTAGAAAAACACAATGCAGAAATGACCAACGACGGCAAAGAAAACATGCTGGATGATTATTGTGCTTTGATGGCGGCAACCGAACTCTACAAAGCCACCAAAAAACAGGAATATAAAAGAGCCGCTGATAAAAGAGCCCAAAATTTAATGAACCGTTTAACCGGTTGGAAAAATTATAAAGATTACTGGCGCGTGAATGCAACGGACAGGCCATTCTTTCATGCAGCAGATGCAGGCTTGCCATTGGTGAGTTTATTAAATTATTATCCTGTTGCTAATGCGGCCACTCAACAGAAAATAAAGGAGGTTACCAGGAGATCCGTGGAGCACGAACTTCGGATTACGCATGAAGTAAATAATCCTTTCGGGTACAGCAGGCAGTTAGTGCAGGATACTTCGGGTAACCGTTACAGTTCTTTCTTTTATCCCCATAATACGGAAACAGCGCCATGGTGGCAGGGTGAAAATGCAAGGCTCGGTTCCATGGCAACTGCAGCGCGGATGGCTGCTGAATTATTTACAGATGATAAGCCGCTGCACGACAGCCTGGAAAGCTTTGCAACAGACCAGTTGAATTGGATCCTGGGCCTTAATCCTTTTGATGCCTGCATGCTGGAAGGCACGGGGCACAACAATGTAGAGTACGGCTTCTTTGGTACATTTGAATACACCAATGCGCCAGGCGGAATCGTAAACGGAATCACTTCAGGCCTCAATAACGAACATGACATTGACCTGAATGTATCCTATGCGCAAACCGGTAAAGATTATGATTGGCGATGGTCTGAGCAGTGGTTGCCACATGCTACCTGGTATATGCTGGCGGTAGCACTGCATAATGATAACCCGATACAGTAAAGAAACCTGCCTGTTCAGCAGACAAGCAAATAATGCTGATTTGTATTTTTTGGTAAAGGAATTAATCCAGTCTTCAATAGCATACTCTTTAGTCTGCACGATGATTGATAGCCTGCCCTAACTGATTCATTCAGGCGGGGATTAATTTGATTGATGTGATTCAAAAAATACCGGTCATATTGGTAATTGAATAATAAATTCACTTCCCTCTCCTTCTTTACTCTCCACCTTTATTTCCCCGCCATGCGCCTTCACAATATCATAACTTAAACTCAATCCCAGCCCGGTCCCCTGCCCTGTTGGTTTGGTGGTAAAAAATGGTTGAAAGATTTTATTAGCAATGTTCTGTGGAATGCCACCTCCATTATCGCTAACGGTAATGATGAAATGATTATCCGTCTTCCTGGTGCTCACTGAAACAGTTGGTTCGTACAGAGGTGACACCTTTTGAAAAGGTGTCACCTCTTTGGCAAGCGAAATAACATTTCGGTTTTTTTGTTCCTGCCCGAATGATTCGTTCAGGCGGGCGTTTACTGCGTAAAATGCATTGTTGTATAAATTCAATAATACCCTTCCTATATCCTGCGGAATGATATTTATTTTTCCGATTCCTGCCTCGTCGGGAGACAGGGAATTATCAAAATCGGTCTTCATTTCGGCATTGAAAGATTTGTCTTTTGCACGCAAGCCATGATACGACAATCGCAAATATTCATCCACTAATGAATTAATATCTGTTGGTTCTTTTACACCGGTGCTGGTTCGTGAGTGTTGCAACATTCCTTTTACAATATCTCCAGCGCGTTTGCCGTGGTGATTTATTTTTTCGGAATTTTCTATTACGTCATTTATCAGTTCATCCTCCAACGTATTATCTCGTTCTGCATTTGGCTTTAAGCGTTCAGCTTTCAACTCTTCCAGCATTTCTTTGTTGACTTCAGAAAAATTATTCACGAAGTTTAATGGGTTTTGTATTTCATGTGCTATGCCTGCGGTAAGTTCGCCAAGGCTGGCCATTTTTTCGCTTTGGATTAATTGTTTTTGAGTTGATTGTAATTCAACAAGCGTTTCTTCCGCTCTTTTTCTTGCTGCTTTTATTTCAATCAAATCCTGCTCAGCCTGCAAGGCATGTGCTTCTGCAACTTTCAAATCATTGAAGCGGGTGAAGGTTAGATTGAATGCCGCCGCAAAACGGTTTAATAAAAGCAATGTCTTTTCGGGCTGCTCATCGGGCGAAGCCATGCCGATAAAGCCTTTTGAGAAGTAACTGATGTATTGTATTCTTCTTTTTTGTGTAAGGCCACCTTGAAAAGGAACACGCAATTGATCACCGAGATAATGAAAGTATTCATCCAATTCTTTTCCGTGCATATCAATTATAAGAGATGTTTTTTTCTGTTTCCATCCATTATACATCTTCATTACCGAAATATTTTTTGCGGCATCGCCGGAAAGTAAGGTGCTTACTTTTGAGCCGTCTTCATCTGTTATCCAAAATTCAATGTCGGTGGTATTATCATTGGTAATGCCGATGAACAGGCGGTTTGGTGCGATGCCTAAATGTATCAGTTGCCTGAAAAGAATTGAAGACGTTTCTGCCAGTTCATCACTTTTTTGCATGGCCAATGTGCGGCTTCTTACCCTTTCCAATGCTGCTTCAATCGTTGCCTCGCGTGCCTGGGCCTCTGCCTGTTTCAGATCGGTGAAGCGGGTGTAAGACATATCGAACACTTTACCCAGCCTGTGCAGGATTTCAAACTTTTCATCGGTTACGTGTTCAGTTCCGATGATTTCCAGCGCGCCGAAATTGTAAAAGGAAGCAGAATATATTACGCTTTCGGGAGCCTCCAACGCATTTTTCATCAGTGTAGGGAAACTGCCCACTTCATCAAAAAACAATTTCTGAAAAACCTTCTTTTCCTCCCCATCCATTTCGTATACCCATTTTTTATTTTTTTGTTTCCACGCATCTATTATTGATTTAAAATAAGGATGATGGAAAGGTTTTATGTAATATGGCTCAGGCGGCTTGTTCATTTCGGTGCTGGCTACCCACATTTCAGCCGTTAGAAATTCCGGATTGTTGATCCAGATGATACAACTTGTTAGTGCAAATCCGAGACGGTTTAGCTCGGTAAAAACAGTGGCTACCAAATCTGCCAGTTCATCTGAATTTTGCATGGCTATAGTCCTGGAACGGACTCTTTCCAAAGCCGCTTCAATCTGTGCCTCCCTTGCCTGGGCTTCTGCTTTTTGCAGATCCAGAAAGCGTGTATATGTTTGCCCAAATGCATTAGCAAATCTTCTTAATAAAGCATCCTCCCCGTCACTGAAAGGTATTGTGTTGAACCTGCCAATTGAAACCCATGTGTTGACCAGGTATAACCAGGTTTATCATACATTGACGGGTTGATCTTTTCAGATTGTAAATCTTTAATTATTGTTTGAGCATTAATGTAATCCTGCCACGAGTCTTTCTCCTCTTTTGAGAACACGTCTTTGAATAGATCGGTACCATCCTTCCTGAAAGTTTCAATGTTTTTTTCCACACGATGGAAATAGGGGTGATCTATGCGGGGAAAATGAACATAATTATTAAAAATAGTATTAGCGTCTGCCACTACCTCAATCCACAAATCCCAATCTCCAACAGGTATTCCATTGCTGAAATTGGCAACTTGAAGATTTACTCCCAGCTTTACGAGTTGCTCAACTAATAGATCGAGTACTCCCAACAAATCGTTTTGTTTCTGCATCGCCATTGTTCTGGCGCGCACTCTTTCCAATGCCAATTGAATTTCAGCTTCCCTTGCCTGTGCTTCTGCTTTTTGGAGATCGAGAAAGCGCATATAGGTCAGATCAAACACTTTGGCGAACCTGATGAGTACATTCGATGTAGCTTCGGGAAGTGGGGAGGTGTAAATCGTGCCCAGCAAACCATTGGAAAAAGATGCTTCAGTCCATACCGCCCGGTCAGGCCATTGATCAATCTCCGAATTATCATTCTGAGCCGATGGCAAAGATTTGATATAATTCTTAAAATCATCCAATGCCACACCACTCAGGTCTCTTGTGAGCAAAGGCTCCTGCCGCTTCCAGCCTTCATAAGTTTTTATTAGCTCCGGATGTTTGGTCATAGGCACGCGAAGTTCGGTTTCCGGGGTTCTCATAAGCCTTTCATCAGAGACGATCCATTGAATAGCAGTATCTGTATTTTTGTCCATAATGACTATATACACCAGGCAACCTTCCGGAATTACACCAAGGGTATTCAGCTGTTGGTACATTACGGCAGTTGTCTCTTCCAGTTCGCTGCTTTTTTGCATCCTCAACATGCGTGAACGCAACCGTTCGAGGCTTACTTGAATCTGCGCTTCTCTTGCCTGTGCTTCTGCTTTTTCAAGATCGAGAAAGCGGGTATAGGTTTGTTGAAAAACTTTCCCTAAACGCATCAGCGTATTATTCTCTTCATCGGTATAAGGAGTGCCTTCGAAATTCTCGATGTACAAACCAATATTTTCCAACAATACACCTGATCCGGCAAGGCCGGGACAATTGAGATAATATTTCAATGTTTCCTCCGGCACGCCGGGAATGAACTTAAAAAGATCCCGGTAAAATTTGTTTTTTTCTTCAAAAGTCAGATGGTATTTAAAGAAATCCTGTCCCTTTTCTTTTGCTTCTTTAATGCTGTTATTGGGTGGAGAATCAAACCAGGGAATTGTTACTTCTGAAGGAACGAGGTGCCGGTCAGCCAGCCAGATATGCATGTCATCCCTTGCTTTATAATCCATAAGAAAACCTGTATGTTCAATATAAATATTTAAGTGAACGAATTGTTCATATACAAGCTGAATTACTTCTTTAAGCTCATCACTTTTTTGCATGGCCATCGCACGAGAGCGCACTTTTTCCAGGTCAGCCTCAATTTCCAACTCGCGGTTTTGTGCAAGGAGTAATTTTTTTAGTTTGGCATTTTCTTCGTTTAGTAGCAGTTCCTTTTGAGTGTTCATATTATTTTAAGTAAATAAGATGGTGACAAATAAATTCCGGATATTCTTTCTGATTTTTTTAATATTACCGAAGCGATCGTTTCATTTTAACCCCGCGCCAACCCCATCTGCCGTTTGCGACATTCCGTTTCCGGGCGGGAACCTGTGCATTTTAATACCGGCGTATTTTAAGGATAAGCAAATAATAGGAAAGTCAAATTCGCACTTCAACAGAAGATGTTGGATATTGATGTAACCAAAGATGAAACATGAAGAAAGTTAGCTCGTTTCGATTTGCAAAAATCCCTGGTTGGCAATTTTTTTTTGCTTCCTGTTGTTATCTAAAGCATTCTAAAACAAATATAGTATTAGGGCTAAAATATTTGGATATCTATTTTGGGTTGCCCGGAGTAAATTAAAATTATTATAATAGGATGACAATGATTCAAAACTCCTAACGGAGATAAAATAGGTCGGGCAAAAAGCTCTTTTTATTTTTACTAAAGCATCAATTGAACACCGATTTGGATTCAGCGGATCATTGCCGGTTTCGGCTTTTGATTTTTTAATTTTTTTTTTAAGATTTGGGCAAATATTTTCTTACGTTCAAATGCATGCCTTCCATTGTTTTTATCCAGGTTTCCTCATCCATACCACCAGAGGCAATCCATTGTTCATCGCTTACCGAAGCGCGCATTTCTAATGCCGGAACACTGTCGGGACCGGAAGGATTTCTGAATTTGGTACTGCTGCCATTTACAATGTTGTTGATCACCTCCGCTACTACTTCGGGCTGTATGTGATGTTCTACACCTGCCGCAAAAAAAGCCGGTACTCTTTTAAGATTTGGATAGTGGGTAGTGGCCAGTTGGAGCTCACCTTTTCTCTGGATAGGTGTGTCAGTAACTCCAGGCTCTACTACCGCCACACGAATATGGAAGGGCACCAATTCCATTGCCAGGCATTCACTGAAAGCTTCCAATGCCGCTTTGGATGCGGAATAAGGAGCAGAAAAATAATTATAAAACCGTCCTGCTACTGAGGAAATATTAATGATGCAACCGCTTTTATTTTTCCGCATACCCGGCAGCACCGCCTGTGTGCATCTTACAGCGCCAAAGAAATTGACATCCATTTCTTTTATAAAACTTTCGATGGGCAATTCTTCAACCGGCCCCAGCGTGCCTGTGCCGGCATTGTTGATGAGCACATCTATTTTACCTGTATATTCAAGTACCTGTGCTATTGCGGTTTTTACCGAGTTGTCTTTTGTCACATCGAGCGGAAGAATGATTATTGGTAAATTCTTTTTATCGGCAAGGTCCTGCAATTCTTTATTCTGCGATGGACTTCTCATCGTAGCAAAAACAGTATGCTTGTTCTTCGCCAGTAAAACTGCGGTAGCAAAACCGATTCCGGTGCTGGTACCTGTGATGACAATGTTTGACATGATTTTTTATTTTTTATTTTTTTTCAGTGAATAGAATATCTATCATCATTTAAATGGATCCACGCCCATATTGTACCAGGCAAAAGCATATTGATCTGTTGTGTAGCTGATTTGCTTTGCTAAATCCATGCCCGTCCAGTGACCCATATTATGGCCTATCTGCATTAATACAGGATTGTTCCCCGCATTATCAGCCTGCAGCGTCGCAGCAAACTTAAAAGACAGACCGGGTTCCACACGATCATCATGATCGGCTGCCCAAACCAATGTCGCCGGATAATGAACACCTTTCTTTATGTTTTGTAACGGAGAATAACCCAGTAAATACTTAAACATTGTCAGTGAATCTTCCGCTGTTCCATAATCATAAGCCCAGCCAGCTCCGGCAGTGAATTTATTATATCGGATCATGTCTAACACTCCTGCAGAAGGAAGGGCAACCTGCATCAAATCCGGACGTTGCGTCATAGTAGCGCCCACCAGCAATCCTCCATTAGATCCGCCAACAATAGCAAGGTATTGTTTGGAAGTATATTTTTCTTTGGTGAGGTATTCTGCAGCGGCGATAAAATCGTCGAATACATTTTGCTTGTGCATGCGTGTACCCGCAAGGTGCCATGCTTCTCCATACTCTCCTCCACCTCTCAGGTTAGGCTGTGCATAGATACCTCCGTGTTCAAGCCACTCCATCCGGGAAACGCTAAAGGTGGGCATCAGGCTCACACCAAAACCACCATATCCATACAGCCAGGTAGGATTCTTTCCATCTAATTTTATTCCTTTTTTATAAACAATATACATGGGTATTTTAGTGCTGTCTTTACTGCTGTAGAAAACCTGTTTGGTAACATAATCATCAGGATTGAAATTTAAAGAAGGTTTCCAATACAAAGAAGAACTGCCATCTTTCATATTGTAATGATAGATGGTGGAAGGATAAGTAAAAGAAGTAAAAATATAATACAGGTCAGTTTGATCTTTATAAGCATTGAATCCACCGGCAGTACCGGCAGTAGGCAAAGTTATTTCTCGGATTTGTTTTCCATTATGATCATATTGATACACTTTGTTTTTTACATCTACCATGTAGGTGGCAAAGAAATAACCACCGCCGGTACTGACCTCCAACACATTTTTTGATTCAGGAATTACATCTTTCCAGTTGTCCGCTGAAGGATTGGAAGCATCCACCTTTACAAGGCGATAATCAGGCGCATCTCTGTTGGTGTAAATAAATAAAGTACTTCCCTCATTATCCGACACAGATTGCATGCTTTTATAATCTGTCACTATAGGAACAACAGGTGCATTTTGTTTTGTAAGATCCTGGATATACAAAGTATTATTAGTGGTAGTGTTTGCACCTAATATAACAAGGTAATGCCCGTCTTCAGTAGTATATCCACTGATATAACGATATGGCTCTTTATTTCCACCAAAAACAAAGACATCGGCCGATTGTGGAGTGCCCATTTTGTGGTAATATAAAGTATGATGAATGGTTTTGTAGGTGAGCCTGTTTTCACCTTTTGGAATATCATAAGTACAATAATAAAATCCTTCATCCCCCTTCCATGACACACCCGAAAATTTTGTATTTTTTATGGTATCACCCACTAAGCTTCCGGTACTGGTATTTTTTACCAATATATCGCGCCAGTCTGAGCCACCATTTGAGACCAGGTATGCCATGAGGGTGCCATCGTTTGTAAAGGAAGTGCCCTGCAAAGTAACAGCACCATTATGTGCAAAAGTGTTTGGGTCAAGAAAGACTTCTGCGGAGGCAGTATCCGCAGGGTTTTTAGCTCGACAAAGAATATTTTGATTTTGCAGCCCGGTATTTTTATCGAAGTAGTAATAGTCTCCGTGTTTTTCAGGATTGGTAATCCTTGAATAATTGATGAGTGCAGTCAGGTCTTTTTTAATTCTTTCGCGAAAAGGAATCTGGTCAAAGTATTGATCAGTTACTTTATTTTCTGCTTTTATCCATTCTTTGGTGTCCGCTGAAGAATAATCTTCCAGCCAGCGATAAGGATCCTCTACTTTAATTCCATAAAATGTATCAGATGAATCTACCATTTTTGTAGCAGGGTAAATGTTGTTGGCAGCCTTTTGCGGATTGGAATGACAGCCGGCGATTAAGAGAGCACTCGCAATGATTACTAATCTTTTCATGTTGATTTATTTTAAATGAATTTCAAAATTTATTTGAAGGTATATTTTTAAAATATGACTAAATTTGTTTCCCTTATATTTCTTCAGATTATCATCTAATTGCTATGTGCGCCGGTTTTTACATAATTTCTTTTTAGAGAAATGATTAAGTTTATATTCAAAAATGCGTTGGTAAATTACTCTTTAAAAGAAGCTAACACTTGTACTTTTCGTACAAAATGTTGGATTTTTCAAGCATTTTGGATGTAATTTTTTAGGTTACGCATTATGTTCATTTCTCACGAAACGTGGCAGTCGTCGGCCCTGAATAATTTCGCCTATCAGTCTTTTGTTTTCAATTTTTCCTTCAAGTTCGCAAAATCAATTGGTTTGGTCAGAAAATCATCTGCCCCCAGGTTCATTGCCTGGTTAAAATTATACGCATCGCCGTACGCAGTGATCATCATCACTGTGGGTGGAGGCACCTTGTATTTTTGTTTTATTTGCTGCAGCAATTCAAGGCCACTCATTCCAGGCATATTGATATCAGACAATATCAATACAAATTCATGATCCTGGCGACTGAGATAATCCAGCGGGCTAATGCCCGAATTGGCAAATATGAAATTCATTTTGCCGCTTTTAATTTCCTTTCTGAAACGCTGTTCAAACAATATTTGCATATCCGGTTCATCATTAACTACTAAGATTTTCATGTTCTAATTTTAATTATGATTACTGGTTTTTTTATTCTTTTGCTATTCCCGTATGAATATCACTGTTACCCAGGTAAAGCTATTGTAAACTCCGTTCCCTCTCCTTCCTTAGCTTTCACTTTTGATTCTCCTCCATGCGCTTTTGCAATATCACATGTTGCCTGAACCATGATTTATACCCTGCCTGAACTGATTCATTCACGGATTAATTTGATTTACAAGATTTAAACTATCATCATATTGGTAATTCAATAATAAATTCACTCCCTTCATTTTCCCTGGTTTCTACTTTCAATTCACCGCCATGAGCTTTCACAATATCATACGCTAATGATAAACCAAGGCCGGTTCCTTCACCTGTTGGTTTGGTGGTAAAGAAGGGTTGAAAAATTTTATCAATAACTTTTTGCGGAATGCCGGGGCCGTTGTCACTAACGGTAATCAATATACTATTTCCAGATTTTTTTGTGCTTACTGAAACTGTTGGTTTATACGAATTAAGATTCCGGCTTTTTTGTTCATTTACTGCGTAAAATGCATTATTATAAAGATTCAACAAGACTCTCCCAATATCTTGTGGAATGACATTTATTTTTCCGATTTGCTCATCAAAATCAGTTCTCATCTCTGCATTAAAATTTTTATCTTTTGCTCTTAACCCATGATAACTCAATCGTAGATATTCATCAGCCAAAGCATTAATATCGGTTAATTCTTTTTGCCCAGTGCTGCTTCTTGAATGTTGGAGCATTCCTTTTACAATAGCATCAGCGCGTTTGCCGTGGTGGTTTATTTTTTGCTCGTTTTCTTTTATGCCTTTTGCTATTTCTTTTACCTCATCAATATTTCCTTTATCAATCTCTTGTTCCATTTCATCTAACAATTCTGTATTTACATCAGAAAAATTATTCACGAAGTTTAACGGGTTTTGAATTTCATGTGCAATGCCTGCGGTGAGTTCCCCAAGCGAAGCCATTTTCTCGGATTGAATGAGTTGCTTTTGAGTGGATTTTAAATCGGATAAAGTACTTTCTATTTCATTATTTTTTTGATGAAGCAATGTATTTGCTTTTCGTTTATTGCGGAGATTTCTCAATAATAAAAATGCGATGATTAGAAATATCAAGATTACTGCGACAAGAATATAAACCTTTAATTGGTTTTCATATTGCTGCTGTGCATCTTTTTTTGCCTGTTCTATTTGTTGCTCATTCTGTGTTTCATTAAAAGATAAATTTTGTGCCTGTGTTATTTTTTCCTGGTTATAAATACTGTCCTGTAGAATATCATGCATCTTCAGGTATTTGTAAGCGCTGTCATATTGGTGGTGCTGTTGGTACAGTTCCGACAACAAATTATAAGCAGGGATCTTTGCGTTTGGTGCATCTGTTTGTTTAACATCTTGTAATGCCTGCGTGGTATAATAGAAAGCCGAATCCTGCTCACCTTTTTTATAAAATAATTGTGCTATCCCAACTTTGGCGCCCGCTATCAAATCAATTCTTGCGGATTTTTCACCATAGTAGATGCATTTTCTAAACCAGGAAAATGCCAGACTGTCTTTTCCCTGGATTTGGTATAAGCTACCTATATTAATCGCTGACACTGTAGCCATGCCACTACTTTTGTATTTCAAACTGTTTTTATAACAAAGCGACCAATAATGAATGGTTGAATCCGGCAGGTTCATTCCGCCATAAGTGTTACCAATCAGCAGGTCAGCTTGCAGGGTATAAAGCTTTATTTCTGCCGAGTCTTTATAACTCTCTGAGTTTATTAATCGCTGCATCTCTTTCCCATACTTTAAAGCCATTTTATAACTCCCTAACTGATTGTATATCATCAATAGCGACCTTGTTTGCCTGAACATGGCGGCGGTATCATGAAATTGTTCTATCAGTTTTTTTACCTGGAGGGAAGTTTCCAACGCCTTGGAATAATTGCCAGAGAAAGTGTAGTAACGTACCATCACTAACGCGGCATTTATTTCACCTTTATGATATCCGATTTTCTTTGACAAATCCAGCGCCTGTTGTGCATACGCCCGGGAAGAATCATCTTTGCGCATTCCGGAACCATAACCATACATACTGCCTATTTCACTCAAGAGATTCACCCTGCCGATATCTGTTTTTTCTTTGCTCAGCAACAGTTTAAGGCTGTCTGTTACTTTGTTCTGTGCACAAAGATTTGTTATACTAAAAATGACAAAGATGAATGTGATTAATTTTTTCATTCTTTAAAATTTCAATTTATTTTATTCGGTAACATAATGATAACCCCTGCATAACCACTCCGCGCTATTTCAAAGTCTCATCAAGCCATTCAAAAAAAGTGCGCTGCCAAACCATTGCATCCTGCGGCTGAAACATCCAATGATTTTCATTTGGCAGAAACAAGAGTTTGCTTTTAATACTCCGCAACTGTGCCGCCTGAAATGCCTGCTGCCCCTGTTCATTACCAGAATAGAAATCCCTGTTATTTCTTTGTTTACTGAATTAGTAAGGCCTCCCAGATTTTAAAAACCTGGGAGGCCTGGATATTAATCCTTCAATTGAAAATCCTTATTCCCTGTTTGCCACAAACCAAAAGCATACATGTTGGCAAAGTTTTTAAATGTTACCGATTTGTCTTCTGTAAAATGGCCATCTCCATAATTTACATCTAATAATACCGGCTTACCGGAAGATGTTGCGTGCTGCAATGCGGCGGCAAATTTTGCGGGTTGCCAGGCTATTACCCGTGGGTCGTGCCATCCACAAACACAAATCACAGCAGGATATTTTACGCCGTCTTTTACATGGTGTAAATCATCCATTTCATATAATGCCCTGCTTTCTACAGAATCTTTTACCGTACCAAATTCGGGAGCATTAACCGGCCCGTTTGGTGAATTTTCAGCCCTAAGTGCATTACTCAATCCCACATTATCAATAGCTGCTCCAAAAAGATCGGGCCTTGTGGTGATTGCCCTGCCAATAGTGATTCCTCCCGCGCTGGTACCCATTCCAATTAATTTTGCAGAGGAAGTGTATTTATTTTTGATTAAATATTCTGCACAGGATATTAAATCTTTCCAGGTGTTGGGCTTGGTTGCTTTATAACCTGCTTTATACCAGGCTTCGCCCTTTTCTCCGCCGCCCCTTGGATGCGCTACAGCATAAATAACTCCTTTATTAACCAACGCAAGTGTCATTGGGTTAAATGAAGGAGTCTGAGAAATTCCGTAAGCGCCGTATCCTCTCAGCAGGCAATTGGTAGTTCCGTCTAATTTTACATTCTTATTATAAACAATGGAAAGCGGAATCATGGCTCCATCGTGGCCCGGAGCTTCGGTTTCTACTACTACCACATCGTCAATGCCGGGATAATTTGCTTTTACATTAAAAGCGCTCAATTCGGTTTTTTGATTATCTGCATTATAATTGTAAACAGTAAGCGGTTGTTTCCAGGAGGTAAGATAAATAAGCCCATCATTAGCGTGAATGCTATAAGGAATCAGTGTCCCATTTCCTGTCATGGGCAACGACACTGAAGCCAGATCGCCACTATGCAGGTTATATTGTTTTGCGGTACTATTAATTCCATTAGAATATGAAATGAACAAATAATCCTTTGACCGCGCCATATTGATAATTTTATCTTTTCCTTCGGGAACTACAACTTTGGCATTCGCAACGCTGAAATTTTTCAGGTTGCTTTTGATGATTTTATATTGCGGCGCATTTTCGTAAGTAAGCATATACACATCATCTCCATCCATCGCCAAAGCGGTTACATGGTTTTTTTTCTGCAACAAAGGCTTCCATGAAATAACGGGATTTAATAAATCCGAAGCCGATGCATAGTAGCAGATAAGATCATTACTTACAGTTGATGGCCCGGCAATAATGTATTTAAAATCAGTAGTGAAAAAAGCAATGCAAAAATCAGCAGATGTCAAACCAAGATTGGGATATTTTCGCATAGAAAAAATTTCCTTATCACTTGAAGGCGCACTTCCCACCACATGATACATTGTGCGGGTATTGGATTCTGAGTTCATGGATTTATTATCGGCTGAATTGAGCATCAAATACAGAAATCCTTTGTTGTCCGGCGACCAGCCAAATATCCATCTGGCCGGGTAAATACTTTGGGCATCTATTTTTTTTGTATCCACATCAATAGTATAAATCCGGCTTACTTCAGCTCCTCCTTTGGTAACAGCGAGCGCTACATTTTTCCCGTCTTCATCTGCTGAAAATCCTTCGAGGCTAAAAGGAACATTATCTTTATCCACTCCGGGGTCGTATAACAAAATTTCATTTCCATTTTCGCCATCGCGATAATAAAGTTTGCCTACTTTTTCGCCGGGTAATATCTTTTTATAAAAATAGCGGCTACCCTTCCTTGTTATGTCTGTGATGTGTGCAGGTGTTAATGCATCCATCTTTGTAAATGCCTCCACCAGCGAATCCCGTCCGGGGATTTTATCCAAAAAACTATTGGTATAGTCCGCCTGCGCTTTGAACCAATTTACCACAGATGAGTCTTGCATGTTTTCCAGCCACCGGTAATTGTCGGTTACTTTCATTCCGAAATAATCATCAACGACCGGAATTCGTTGTGTAGCCGGCGGATTAAAGCTACTGGTATTCTTGTTTGCTGAAGTGTTGGAACACGAAATGAAAAATAGCGAACCAATCAATAGAACTAATAATGCTTTCATGTTTTTGTTTGTTTACTGATTAAAAAAATTGTTTTGTTTTTTTACCTGGTCGGGACGCTTGACTTTCAGTGGTCTGACGATAATGCCTTTTTTCCCAACGGACTTTAGTACGTCCCAAATAAACCTTAACTTAATGACATTGAGCTGTGGTTCGTGCCGATACGAACCACAGCGCCAGATTTTTTTTACTTCAAACCCTTATCCAATGACAGCACTTTATGAAGTAATTCCGTGCGGCCCTCTCTTAACTGGCGCAGGTCTCCAGACCTGTGATAGTTCGTTACTAAACGCCTAAGTAACATGCCGGCACAGGTCTGGCGACCTGCGCTAGCGAGATTCACCATTCACCATTGACCATTCACGAAATGAACCACACCGTCGGATTTTTTTACTTCAACCCACTATCCAATGACACGATTTTATGAATTAACTCTGTGCGGGTTTCTGTAAACCATTTGAATACTTCTGCGGAAGCGGGATCCTCCTTTTTGTATTGATCGAAAGGAGGCAATTTGTCAAACATCTGGTCATACTTCCACTCGTGAACGATGATATGGTTATAAGGACTGCTAACAGCATCAGCGAACATCAGGTTGCCATACCACCAGAAATCTGCAAATCCACCCTTTACGATCTTTTCGGAAGTCGGTTTAGCATGCTTTTTCATAAAATCGTTAAAAGATGGTTCTTTTGCAGGCGACACCATCACGTAATTAATCATTGCGTAGTTGATAGCGCCTCCGTTCACATCGCCAACATGGTCTGTCGGAGAGAAAATATCCCTCTGTACAAGGTCCCGTACTTTATCTGTTTCTGCAAACATTTTATTCAGGGAATCTTGTGACACGTTTGGGAAAACCTGGTGTATATCTATACTGGCATAAGCGTGAAGAAAATTACTGAAATGCGGATATACTGTTACTACTACGTATTGGTAAGGTGCATCCATGCGGTATGGAGCTACCACCTCCCATACACTCCAGCCTTCGATATTTCCTTTTTTCAGTTGCGCTAAATGTATCTGCCTCCACGAATTTTCTATTTGCAGGTACGCATTACTGTTTCCCGGTTTTACGTGCATGTATTCAAGGGTAACGAATACCTTTTCCTGTGCCTGCACAGGATTTTGGAAACAAAAAATTGCTGACACCCCAATAGCGATGACGATGAATATTTTTTTCATTTTTTCATTTTTAATTGTGATCGAATGTTTGGTATTTGATTACCGGGATTAAATTCCTATTCTGCCCGCTTCAAATTAATAGTGATAATATTGGTTTGCTTTCCATTGATGTCATAAATTTTAGCTACCTGATGCCATTTACCATTTTCCAGGGTAACGGTATATTCCGATTGTTTAGCCGTTGGCTTTTCAGAGTACATCGCTGTTACAGTAAAAGAATGAGGCTTATCGGAGGTTACAGTGCCTGTGTTTGTGTACGTCTGTCCCTGGCGGTTTTTTTCAATGCTCATGTAAGTTATCGTGTTAGAATTGTAATCGGGAACAAAATATTCTATGACGGCTGGTGGGGCAAATAGCTGACCGTGAGATAAATACCTGAATTCAGAGTATTGTTCAAGGCCGTTGGATGTTGATTTCAGGTCAAATTTTAATGTTTGCAATTCCACCGGGCTTGCAGGCTCTGAAGTGTCTTTACCTTCCAGTTCCCATTTTCCTGTCATGGCCTTCATATTATTGATTACATCCTGCATTGCATAGGAGCCACCATCTATTAACACATAGTTCAAAATTTTCCAGGCGCCATTCTGTTTTACCAATGTCCTCGTTTCAGTATTATTGGGATTTTTATTGCCTTCTTTAAATCTCACTGTGGCAAGGTTTCCGTTGATATAAAACTGGTAGTCATATTTATTCAGATAAGTAGCCATGTCGGCGTCGTCCAAAGGGGTCATGTTTTTAATGTCTTGCTGGTATTCTTTCGAGATGGCATTCCAGCCACGCAGCTCCTGGAAATTATTGGTGCCTGCCCTGAGAATATAATCGGCAGAATCGTGCGCCCAGGTATTTGCCCAGTCAGCATAGTTGGCTTTAAAGAAAGATGTGGTTTCCTGTTTAAGTGTTTTTTTTATCGCTTCTTCTTCTGATTTTTGTGCGTTTGTTTTTATCGAAACAGCCAGTAGAGAAAGTGAAAGCAGGCCTAAAGAAAGTAAATGTTTCATTTGATTTTTTTTAAAAGTGAATGAAGTTGTTTGATGTTGAATTTTACGATTACCTATTTGACAAAGTAAGAGCAGGCAATATCCTTTTACTTATACTTTTCGTACAAAATGTTGGATTTTTCAAGCATTTTGGAATCAAAAGCAAGATCACATTAGGAAAGATGAAAATTATGGATCTATTTTCCAGTAACCGGATAAATACTTCATTTTTGTATTTTCTGAAAAATATATGGAACCCAGAATAAATATTGCAGGAGCATTATTTAACTGCCGGTGATGGTAAAAATTATAATACAAAGTTCTACAGAAAGGAAGAGATCAGATGAAGAAATTTTTTAAGGCCTGGTTCAGAAATGTCACTCTTTTTTTATATCCGAAGGCGGGTACCCAAAATAACTTTTAAACACGCGGGAAAAATAAGAAGGTTCTGTAAACCCGGTTTCATAGGCAACATCTGCTATCGTAGCTTCGTTGTTTTTTAATAATTTCATCGCTCTTTCCATCCTTACCGACCGGATAAATGCGGCAGTAGATTGGTTGATGATCGCTTTTAACTTCCGGTTTATCTGTGAAGGACTCATGTTAAACTCAACCGCTAACTGTTCTACAGAAAATTTTTCATCGCTAATGTGCTTCTCTACCGTATCAAGCAGTCGTTGCATAAAGCGGCTATCCTGCGAAGTAACTGTTATTTCGTTAGGCTTTACGATTAGTTTGTTACTGAATTTTTTTCGCAAACCATTACGCAAGTTAATCAGGTTATGAACCCTTACTAACAATTCTTTTGAGTTAAATGGTTTGATAAGATAGGCGTCAGCACCGGTTTCCAGGCCGGTAAGTTTATCAATATCTTCCGCACGGGCAGTTAATAATATCACCGGAATATGACTGGTAAGGTCATTTGTTTTTAATAATCTACACAACTCAAAGCCATCTGTTTCGGGCATCATCACATCGCTGATTACAATATCGGGAATTTGGTCTTTCGCTATTTCGAATCCTTCCCTTCCGTTTTTTGCTTCTATCAAAGTATAATTCTCCGCTAATTTGCTACAGATATATTTGCGTACATCCTGCTGATCTTCTACAACCAATGCTGTCGGCAGTCCGGCAATATTAACGCGTTCTTCATTTTCACTTATTTCTTCTTCTACTGAGACAATGACATTTTGATTGATTACTATTTTTGTCTTGTCATTTGGAGAAATCATTTTTTTATTAAACGGAAAAAGACAACTAAATGCAGTACCCCTATCCAATGTGCTTTCAACAGTTATTTTCCCATTATGCAATTCCACTAATTCTTTTACCAGTGCCAGTCCGATGCCGGTGCCTTCGTACAGTTTTTTATGAGAATCATCAGCCTGGTAAAACCGATCGAAAATAAAAGGAATCTTTTCCGGAGGAATTCCTGCTCCTGTGTCTTCCACTTTCAGCTCCAGCAAATTCTTTTCCGATAAGCTAATACTTACTATAATGCTTCCGCCTTCCGGCGTAAACTTAAATGCGTTGGATAGAAGATTGGATAGAATTTTTTCAAGAATATCTTCATCAAAATAAAAATTCAAAACATCATTTCGCAGGTCATTTTTTAAACGTGGGTCCACTTCGGTTTCGAGCAAAATATTTTTTCGATCTGCCATTGAAGAAAAAGAATGAACTATTTGTTTCACGAATGGAATAATATCTTCTCTTGTACTATCCACTTTGTAATTTCCCGTGTCTAATTTTGATAAATCTAAAAGTTGATTAATCAATTGCAATAAACGTTTTGAATTGCGGTGAATATATTGCAGGGGCTCTTTAAACTTTTGGGCATTTTTATCGTGTAACAAATCTTCTATCGGCCCGATAATAAGGGTAAGAGGTGTCCTGAATTCATGTGATATATTGGCGAAGAACCGCGACTTCATGTGATCAAGCGATTCCTGGTGTTCTAATTCTTTTCTTAAATCAGAAAACCTTTGAAAGAGCACCCATGTAAAAAAGATCATCATCCATAAATAACACAGGATAAGAACAAAAAGTGCAGCACGGCTAAATCCTGATTCATACCCTGAAATATCCTGGGAGCCAAACCGTGCAGAATAAGTTCCGGTAATAACCGCTATCACATAAGCCGCCAACTGGAGCAGTATAATAGGCGTTAATGCGATAATCATCAGCCGGGTAATTCTATCCTTATTACGCACATACAGCGAAAGTGTGACTAAAAGAAAAATACTATACACCAGCTTGTCCACATTTTCGGAAAGATGCGATATGGATGAAAGATTTGTCTTAAAAATTGCCGAAGACAGGCCGGAAAATAATAGGACAAAAATCTGTATGAAACTAAATACTACAAGATATTTATCCCAGGCAGGAAACTTCTGGAAAGTTTTTAAAAAATGCCGGACAAATTGTATCAGGATAAATCCTGCGATACTATTGGAGAAAATGTAAAGGTACAGCACCAATTGTGGCGACTCTCTCAAAAAAACACCGTTTAAACTGCATAGGGCTTGCACGCTAAAGACAAGAAGAAAAAGACAGAAGTACAAAAATTCTTGTTCCTTAACTACCAGGAAAAAGTAAAAATTAATGATGATGGACAAAACGAACATGCCTAACATAAAAGCGTCCTGGTTAACCATCATATCATCTAAATTGTCATCAATATAATCATGCTGAATCAGCTTGTCTGTAAAGCTCACGACTATCTTCATCGAATGAGGCTGCGTGGCTACATAATTCCAGTAAACTCTTTTATAGACAAGAAGCGTATCACCCGGCGGTATCGTAATTGTAAACGCGGGCACTCTTTTCAACCCATCACGATGGCTCCACGGCACGCCGGTTCCGGTAGTGAAATGCTGCCAGTCACCATCATTAATTTTAGCATGAAAATCAATTTTGAAAGCCACTTCCGGTAAAGATATCCTGGCTGCTTCCTGCATACCATTAATGATTTCACAGCGCAGCCAATAAACATGATTTTTATAGTTTATTTTTTGATACGCATTCCGGAATAGTTTGGAATTTACTACTTGTTCCAACGTCAAATTTCCTTTCACGTCGGGCATCGCCTGCCAGTTAGAATCCGGTAATATCAGAAAAGCTGCTGTGTCAGAAGTAATTTTATAAGCAGGCGGAAATAAGCTTTGTCCATTGGAAGCAATAAAAATTGAAAGGAACAGGATTAATAAAAGAAACGTTTTTTTCTTAACAAACTGAAAGCCGCTTTTCAGAAAACGGGAACAATTATTTTTTTCAATAAAGGATATTGAAATCATTTTGATTGAAATCATTTTTTGCCTGAAAACGACAGGACGCGTTTATATCTTCCAAGGAGAATTTTTCGAGGTTAGTTTTTTCGAAAAGACGGAGAAGGAGATTAAAAGTAGCAAAAATTTTTAAAAAAAGACTAATTTATCCTTTAAAATAAAATATTTATCATGGTGCATGCCGTGAGCTACTATCGTCCGCATGCGTTAACAGCGTAGGGACAGGTCGCGACCTGTGCCTACAAAATATAAACCTGTTTTATTAACCTGCCTTTGCCGGCAGGCAGGTTCGTTTACTGCGTTGTCTATTTCTCTGCTTTATACTTCGCAACCACATCATCAAGCATGTTCTTAAATTTCTCTACATTGGAGTCGTAGCCATATCCTTCGGGTTCCAGGCGGTTTTCATTGGCATCAAGAAAAAAATAATAAGGCTGGGTATTGGAATTGTATTCCGAGATCTGTAAGTCGGCGTTTTTATCGCCGAGGGTAGTTATTTCTTTTTTTAAAGTTTTAGAATAGTATTGATCGTCTGGCTGCAGATCCAGCGACACATCTACGTACAAAGAAACAATTACAAAATTTTCTTTCAATCTTTTCATCACCGCAGGATCGCTCCATACCTGTGCTTCCATGGCACGGCAGTTCACGCAATTAATGCCTGTAAAATCGAGCATCAATGGTTTGTGTACTTTCCTTGCTACTGCCAGAGCTTCATCATAATCAAAATAAGTGATCATGCCATATTTGACAACAACTTCAGGTTCATAGATTTTCATCCTGTCATAATATTTTTTAGGAGGCGGCAGTTGAAGTGATGAGGCAGAAGAATCGGGATGAGCATAAGAAACGGTGTTCTTCGAACCAGATGAATTAAAATCCTGCGTACCCATCGGCGGTAGAAATGCGCTGATACCCTTTAGTGGCGCGCCCCACATTCCCGGAAGCATGTAAACAGCAAATGAAAATGAAGCGATGGCAAAAAATAATCTCGTTACACTCAAATAAGGGATATCAAAATCATTTTTTGGCAGTTCGTCATCATGATGAAATTTTATTTTCCCCAAAAGATAAATGCCAAGCAATATAAAAATCACAATCCATAAACTCAGGAAAACCTCACGATCCAACAGCCGCCATCCTTTGGAGAGATCCGCATTTGACAAAAATTTCAAAGCGAGCGCCAGCTCCAAAAACCCCAGTGTTACTTTTAACGCGTTAAGCCACCCTCCTGCTTTTCCCAGCATATTTAATTTACCGGGAAAAAATGCGAAGAACGCGAAGGGCAATGCAAGCGCCAGCGAAAAAGCAAACATACCAATTAGTGGTCCCCAATAACTTCCGCGGGCTGCTATTACTAACAGATTTCCAATGATGGGCCCGGTGCAGGAAAAAGAAATTACCACGAGGGTTAGCGCCATAAAAAATATACCAAGAAAACTTCCTGTACTTGCTTTGCTATCGGCTTTATTACCCCATGAACTGGGTAATTCAATATTGAAAGCACCCAAAAAAGAAATTCCAAAAATTAAAAATACAAGGAAAAAAATCAGGTTGGCAATCCAGTTGGTGGCCAGATTATTAAGCGCTGTGGGGCCAAATATTACTGTGATCAGAAATCCCAGCAGCGTAAAAATAACCATGATAGAAGCAGAATAAGAAACCGCATTTTTTATGCCCTCCGCTTTTGTCTTACTTCGTTTGATAAAAAAACTAACCGTAACAGGAATCATTGAAAAAACACATGGCGTTATCAATGCAAGCAAACCGCCCGCAAAGCCGGCAATAAAAATCCACCATAATGATTTCATAGCAACGGTGCCTCCGTTGTTGGCCTGTTTTACACCGGGCGTGTTCGCCGCAATTGTTCCACTTTCCTTCCCAGGCAATACAAAAATTTTAAATTCCTTTTCCCATGGTAAATATTGTTCTCCGTTCTGAACCATATACGACACCGTACCTTTTACCAAAAAACTATCTGATGGAGAAGCCGAAATTTTTTGTTGCCATTCAACAGAATCTTTAAAAAAATGAACTTCGCGGGGCAAAGTCGGAACCGTTGCATTCTGTTCATTCCCCTTTTGTACGATGGTATCCCTAAGTAATTTTTTTACAGAAGAATCAAATTGAATCGTAGAGTACAAGGCATCTTCAGGTGATTTTTGCAGTGCAAATAATTTGATGCCGGGGTTGATGATTCCTTTTATGGAGATAACAACCTCGCTGTCATTTATTCTTTGTGTATTAAAAGAGAAACTAACACCTGTTGTATCCTGCGAAAAAACGCCTGAAGAAATAAATAAAAAACCCAGTAAAACAACGAGCCAGGTAAACTTCTTCATTAAAGGAATTTATTGATCCATTAAATTATTTAAGCGCAACAGAAAATTTTTCCGTTTTGGGAGGAAGACATTGCTTATCGTTACATACCATAAACTCAACGGCCACATTTACTGAAGTTTTTACAGGCGCTTTTAACTTCACTTTCTGCACAAAGTCAACCTTATTGGAAAATTGTTTTACATCGATATTTCCAAAAAGAGGTTCCTTGTGTGTTTCTAATTTACCGATTTCTTTTGCATGCCCCTCCATAGTAAGAAGCGGATTTTTGGTAAAAGTAAAACTTGTAGCTATGGGACCGCCTTCGGGGGTAGTTTGAGAATAAATATGCCAACCGTTGTCAATATTGGCTGTCACATGTATCTCGTAAGTATTATTATTTACCTTTTTGGAAACTGCCGTCCATGTAACCGGGTTTTGAATTTGGGCGAAAATAAAATTAGTGCAAAGAAGTAAAACTCCCGAGACGAGAAATTTTTTCATGGTAATTTATATTGATTTAAAAATTCGTTTTTCTATTAGTCGCAAATTTAATCAAAACCTTACAGGATTAAAAGCGATTCACTATGTTCGCATCCGTCGAAGAAAGGAATTTTGTGTTTTTCTATTGATGTTTAACTTTTAGTTAGTATAAATAATGAAGAACATGCGGTTTTTGACGAAGACGGTTAAGGAAGGTTATTAGCTTAATCATGAACACAAACTACTTTAGCATGGATTATAATATCGCTTTTTATTTATCAATTGCCTCCGGAGTTTTTTGAGGATCAAAAGGATCATAATAATAAATGCCGGCAGCCTTGTACCACAGTAATTGTTTCTTCAGGCGAACTAAAAATTGATCATAATTTTTATTATACGTATTCGTCCAGGCTGTTTCTGCCAAAGCTGCGATGCGCGGGAAAAGCAAATATTCCAATCTCTTTGTAGTACGAACGGTTTCAGTCCAAAGATCTGCCTGAACGCCCAATATCAAGTCGTTGGTTGCATTTATGGTATAAGGTTGATTGTTTGGAAAATCATAAACTTTCTCTAATGAACTAAAATCTCCCTGCCACTTTCTTCCATCGTGGTCGGAACTGTCCTGGACAAAATCAAAATAGAATGGAATGCGTGGACACATTACCACATGATAACCTTTTTGCAAAGCCTTATTCAGTTGCTCCGGTTTATCATGCCGCCACCAAAAAATAATGGTACTATCTACAGGCAATGAAGCATCGGCAGCTTCATCCCAAAGCAATACTTTATTATAAATTTTTAGAGCAGAATCTGCCATACGGTTAATAAAATAAAGTTCCACCGCTTTTAGGTCAGGAAGATTTTCTTTCTTCATCAATTCCAGAACTCCCGGATCATCGTTCCAACTCTGACTTCCGAAAGACACTTCATCACCGCCTAAGTGAATCATCCTTGAAGGGAACAGTTTTGACGTTTCTCTCAAAATATTTGTTAGATAAGTATAAGTCCCTTCTTTACCAGGATTAAAAGTAAAGTTTGCATACTTTCCCGTGCCTCCACCACTAAATTCCGGGTAAGCTCTGTTGGCGGCAGTCGCATGGCCTGGCATATCAATCTCAGGAATGACAGTGATATATCTTGCAGCAGCATATTGAACTATTTCCTCAATATCTGCATCGGTATAATACTCTGCAGGTGCGTTTGGATTCGAATGATTTCCAGTTGCCCCGATAGTGGTCAGTCGCGGGTACTGCTTAATTTGAAGCCTCCATCCGGGCTCATCCGTAAGGTGCCAGTGAAAGCGATTTAATTTGTAAAAAGCCATCCAGTCCAATATTGTCTTCACTGTTTTTTTTCCAAAAAATTGACGTGATTCATCCAGCATCAGTCCCCTCCATTTATACTTTGCAGTATCCTGTATATTCCAGCAATTGATTGCTGTGCCTGCCTTATCTGCATGCGATTGTTTTGTCAATTGCAAAAGAGAAATAATGCCATCGAACAAACCTTCTTTGGTGGTAGAACTAATGACAATGGACTTTTGATTCATGTTAAGTGAATAGGCTTCGCATGAAGAATCGCCATCAATTTTTTCAAGAAAAATAGAACGGCTTTTACCTTTATCACCAATTTTGAAAGTAAGGCCGTTGTAACTCTCGATAGATTGCCGGAGGTAAACTGCAAGTGAATGCAGGGAAGAATCAATAATAACAATTGAAGTGTTTTTATTTAATACAAAAATATCCGCCGTGGATTCATAATTATTTGGCAATGGGATCACCGGGCATTCATTTTGGGCAAATGCATTGAGGCTAATGAAAAAAATTAGAATAAAACAATCGCTAATTTTATTTTTCATGAAAATCAATTTAAAGGTTTAATCTCAAAAGTGCCGTTCAATTTAATATCTTCAGAAGAAGCTCCAATCATCACTTTGAAAGTGCCTGGCTCAACTACAAAATGGTTATCACGATTCCAGATCGCCAAATCATCTGGCGTCAAAGTGAATACGATTGTTTTAGTTTGATGGCACTCCATAATCTATGCCGGCGTATTTCCCGTAAATTTTATTTAAAGTCCAAACGCGAAAAAGTGAAATCTTTTGGGCTGATTCCTTTAACTCATTCAAAATCGATCTTAACCCTTCTATCGTTACGTTGTTGTCTAAAGTTTATCAAGTGACAAATCAAAATCCCTTAAACCTTCCAAATCACATCTACAAAATATTTTTTCGTATCAAAAAAATGAGCAATTGGTGTAAATCCACATTGCACACCTATTTCATCAATTTGAGCCACAGAATATTTTTGAGAAATCTCCATAAAAATAGTTTCGTCTTTTTTAAAATTAATTGCTCTTCCGTCTATACAAACATTTTGTTCTTTCATTGAAACCAAATAACTTTTACAGGCGCCCGAATCAGGATCATACATGGCGTAATGCTCAAAATGACTCAAATGAAAACCGGCATTCAATTCGTGATTGATACGTCGCAGTAAATTGAGATTAAACCGGCTGGTAAAGCCTTCAGAGTCATCGTATGCAGCCAGTATCTTTTTAGGATCTTTTTTAAGGTCAAATCCAATTAATACCTGGTCGCCATCAGAAAGCAAGCTGCGTAGCTTTTTGCAAAACACAGGCATTGCATCAAATTTAAAATTCCCGATATTGGCGCCCAGGAATAAAACTAATTTCCTTTGTTTAGAAATCCGGTTGGCCTCAGCAAGCATATCAAAGTATTCGCCATGTAATCCATGGATATTCAATCCCGGAATTTCCTCCGGAATATTTTGCTTGAGCATTCCAATTATATTTTCAGAAATATCTATTGGAAAATAATTGGCTATTATTTTTCTTTCACAAAACTCTTTTAGCAGGTAAATGGATTTGGTAGCATCTCCGGCACCAAACTCTATAACATCTAATTTATCATCCCTTTCAGAAACAGTATCAGCAATTTTAGCTTTCTGTCCTGACAATATTTCCATCTCACAATTGGTGAGGTAATAATCGTCGCTAGCCATTATTTTTTGAAAAAGTTCATCGCCCTCTTTATCATAAAAATATTTTGATTCTAAATATTTGGGTGATGCGGTCAGTCCTTTCAACACGTCTGTAAGGAAATTATTCATGCTTATTTATTGTGCTAATCTGATACCTGTATATTGCCAGCGCAGATTGGGTTGAAAAAAATTTCGATAAGTTATCCTGCTATGATCCGGAGATGTAACATCAGAAGCGCCGCGCAACACCATTTGATTGACCATAAATTTTCCGTTGTATTCACCGATTGCTCCGGGCGCTTTTGAAAAACCGGGATAAGGGAGATAAGCGCTGTCTGTCCATTCCCACCGGCGTCCCCAATCAAATTTTAAGGCAGCAACTTCCCATTCAAATTCAGTAGGAAGCCGCAACCTTTTCCACGACGCAAAAGCAGCGGCTTCATAAAAGCTAACGTGGCACACCGGTTCATCCATGTTGATCAACTCCAGACCTGCCAATGTATAATTGAACCATTTGTTATTGATAAAATACCAATAGAGCGGCGCGCTAACCTGGTTTGCGTTTACCCATGCCCATCCATCAGAATGCCAGAAATTAAAATCTTTATAACCACCGGCATCCATAAATTCTAAAAATTCCCGGTTCGTTACCAACCTGTTTGAAATCGAAAAATCGTCAAGATAAACCTTATGCCTTTTCAATTCATTGTCAAAACAAAAACCGTCACCTTCAAATCCAATGTCATAAATACCTTCCCTAATTTTTATAAAGCTATTTTCAGAAGATAAATCAGAATCGGGTTTATTTATGTGTTTACTGTCTTCCGGATTCTGATAGGCAGGGAACAACGGATTGTTCCCCAAAATATATTTTATATCCGTCATCAAAAGTTCCTGGTGTTGTTGTTCGTGGTTAAAGCCAATCAATAAAAGCGCTTCCACTTCTTTGGAGACAGGATTTTGCAACAATTGACGCATCGCGTCATCCACATGTTTCCGGTAATTATAAACATCTGCTACCGTAGGGCGGCTAAGGTTTCCACGATCTGTTCGTATCACTCTTGCACCAGCCGTTTCATAATAGCTGTTGAATACATAATTATACTGAGGATTAAATTCCACATAATTTGGATCATGAGGTTTCAGGATAAATGTTTCAAAAAACCACGTGACATGGCCTATATGCCATTTGGGCGGACTGACATCAACAATCGGCTGAACAACATAATCCTCTGTCAGCAATGGTTTGCAAATATCTTCTGTGTATTTTCTAACGGCATTATATTTTTCTAAAAAATCCATATTATTTTTTATTAAGGTAATTTCTTAAATCAGATATACTCGCTATTCCTAATTTTTCTGCCTGGCTTTTCCGCATCATTAGTGCATAAGCATTATTAAATCCTATCGGTTTCAACCAATCCAAATTATATTTTTTTAAAAAAGCCTGGCGTACGTAATTGTAAACATCCTGTTCATTGCTGCCAAGTTTTTCCACAATAGAATCCGGCGTTTGCAAAATAACTAAAAGCCCTGTACCGGTGTATTCCGGGTACATATCAATCTGGTCATTGGTCAACGCATCAAAACAGATTTTGGTACCTCCCAAACCGGTCTTTGTCTCTACCTGCAGGTGCGTATTCCCTTTTATCAACATAGAATACATGGCGGCCAGGATATATTGCTCTCCAAATATTTTAGACCCGATCCGGATCATTCCGTTATGACCATTTAAGGGTGGTTTGTACAAACTTTGTTCCATTAAAAAATCCCTTGCCACTTTTTCAGGCGATTGTTTTAAATAATCAACCCGATAATTCAATTCCGTCATTATTGAATCATTAATATGTCCGGCCAATTGATTCATTACATCTTCGAGCTCTGGAAATTTTCCCAAAATGTCTTTGCGGATTACCGGCGCAGCGTAGTACGGAGGAAAAATTCCTCTATCATCATTAAGAGTTACAAGGTTAAAGGCTTTCAACCGGCCGTCTGTGCTGTATCCGCTTATGACATCCAATTTTTTTTCATAAGCGGCTTTGTACATTACCGCATCGCTTATTACTACTGTCCTGATATTGAGTTTATAAGTATTCTTCAGCCCGAGGTATCCGTCTTTTCTTCCCATAAATTCCGGCGTAAACCCTGCCAGCATTTTACTTCTGTAAAATTCCGGGAGAAGATAAAAGGAAGATAAAAATACCATACAGACCGGCAGTAACCAAAAACCAATTTTTAATTTTCTCAAATCCATCTTTTGGATTTTTGATAAAACAAAATCAAAAGTAATGGCCAGCAATGCGGCCGGAATAGCTCCCGCCAAAATCATATTCGTATTATTAAGCGCAATTCCTCCGAAAATAAATTCGCCTAAACCGCCCGCGCCAATGTAAGATGCCAGTGTTGCTACGCCCACATTGATAACAGTTGCAGTGCGGATTCCAGCCAGTATAACAGGCATGGATAGAGGAAGTTCCACCTTTCTGAGAATTTGCCCTTTACTCATTCCCATTCCTTTTGCTGATTCAATCACTGTTGCATCAACACCCGTAATTCCCGTAAAAGTATTTCGTACAATGGGAAGCAACGCGTAAAGAAATAAGGCAACAATTGCCGGAACTGGGCCGATACCTAACAAGGGAATCATAAAACCAAGCAAGGCGATACTGGGAATCGTTTGCAAAATACCTGTAAGACCCAGAACAGGCGCAGAAAATCTTTTTTTACGGGCAATAAAAATCCCTAATGGCACGCCAATAATAACCGCGATAAGCAGAGAGATAAAAGTCAACCCGATATGCTGTAGCAACTGGTCCAGGATTTTTCCGGATTGCTCTTTCATGAAACTGAAAAGTGATTGACCGGTTTCATTCATGGCTAAATTGTTTTATCGCCTCAAGCCCGGCAAACAAAGAATCGTATCCTGCGAATCTTGTTTCACCTGAAGAAGAATCTTTAATTAAAAGTGACGTATCTTTTTTTACATTAAGTATTTCCAATGCTTCCCATAAGGTTTTATTTTCATCGGTTTCAATAACATTCGGTTCATTAAAACTATTTGCCCGGAGATGTGACCATATATCTTTTAACAAAACTGCGTTCAATTCAAGTTGCATCTTTTTAGATGAAAAAAAATCAACCACAAAATTATTTTTGGGATGAAACATAAAATCAATGGGACGTCCTTTTTGTACTATTTTTCCTTTATCCATAAGCAGGATAATGTCTCCCATTTCGAATGCTTCCTGTATGTCGTGGGTTACCAGGACAATTGTTTTATTTTTCAGCGCTTGCAGTGTTGAGAATTCTTTAGTAACACTGCTTCTTGTGATGGCATCAAGTGCGCCGAAAGGCTCATCCATCAGCAATACCGGCGGGTCAGCAGCGAGCGCTCTTGCAAGTCCTATCCTTTGTTGCTGGCCTCCGCTGAGCTCATGTGGATAAAGTGATAAAAAATTAGAGGAAAGATGCAGTTGCTCCACCAAATCCAACGTCCTGTCTTTTATTTTTTGCCTTGGCCATTTTAACAGCTCAGGTACAATAGCAATATTTTCCGCAACGGTATAATGGGGAAAAAGGCCATTGTACTGCAACACATATCCAATGCTTTTTCTCAAATCTTCAGGGGAAACATCTTTGATGTTTCTCCCCGCTACAGAAATGGATCCCGACGAAGATTCAATTAACCTGTTGATCATTCTGAGCGTTGTTGTCTTCCCACAACCGCTGGTACCAAGCAACACCATATTTTCGCCTTCACTCACATTAAATGAAATATCATCAACCGCTACTGTGTTTCCAAACTTCTTTACCACGTTATTAAGGGAAATCATTACAGATTTTTTTACCTGAGAAATTAATTAAAGTTAAGTATTTAGACTCAAAAATTTTCGGCACTACTATTGTTGATAAATTCTGGAAAAATGTTGCGGTAAATTATTTTTAGTCATCACGGTAAAACAACTTTTATTGCGATTTTTCATTTTCAATCATTTATACAATTGATTTATCTTTGTTAGCTCAATGAATCATTTTACACCTTATCAATCACCTCAATAATAATTACGCCATGAAAAAAAATATTGTATTCCCGGTATTACTGGCGACCGCAGTAGTTCTAAGCATTTTTTCTTTTAAAAAAGTTCCATCTCCCGGCAAAGCACATAAGAATATAAAACCCGGAGCAGACGATGTAGGATTGACATTGCCAAAGGGTTTCACTGCTTCTATAGTTGCCAATAACCTTGGCCAGGTAAGGCACATCGCTGTTACAAAAGAAGGTGATGTGTATGCAAAACTTGGGCGTGCAAAAAACGGGAAAGGAATTCTTTTTTTGAAAGATACCAGCGGAAAACTGAAAGAACAAAGCGGCTTTGGAGATTACGGAGGCACAGCCATGCGCATTCATGACGGGTATCTTTATGCCTCATCTAACACAGATGTATATCGTTATAAATTAAATAGCAACGACGAAGTTACCGATGCCTCTAATCCTGAAAAGATTGTTACCGGTTTACTCGATCGCGGAGAGCATAATTCCAAATCAGTAACTTTTGATGATGCAGGAAATATATATGTAAACGTTGGCGCTTACAGCAATTCATGCCAGGTGCAGGATCGCACGCCTGGCTCTATGGGAAGGCCCGGTTGTCCTATATTGGATTCAGCCGGAGGCATCTGGCAATTCAAAGCCGATAAAGCCGACCAGCATTATGGCGATGGCGTTCATTATGCAATGGGGCTACGCAATGTCGTGGGATTGGACTGGAATCAACAGGACAACGCGCTTTTTGTAATGCAACATGGCCGTGATCAATTGCATGATTTATTCCCACAATATTATGATGCTAAAATGTCTTCCCTTCTTCCTGCAGAATGCATGTACGAGATTCATGAAGGCGATAACGCCGGCTGGCCTTATATTTACTATGACGAGATTCAAAAGAAACAAATACTAATGCCTGAATATGGCGGCGATGGAAAAAAGACTGCTGATAAAAAATATTTAGATCCGGTAATGGCGTTCCCCGGCCACCTGGCGCCTAATGATTTGTTATTTTATACCGGTAATCAATTTCCTGAAAAATATAAGAACGGCGCTTTTATAGCATTCCATGGCTCATGGAACAGAAGCCCTGAACCACAGGCAGGATATTTTGTAGTATTCGTTCCATTTAAGGACGGAAAACCAACCGGCAAATGGGAAGTTTTCGCAGATGGTTTTGCAGGTGCAAAAGATATTTCCTCACCCGGAAAAGCTGCACATCGTCCGTGCGGGCTTGCACAAGGCCCGGATGGTTCTCTATATGTTTCAGATGATGTGAAAGGGACTATTTATAAAATTGTTTATAACAAAAAATAGGTAAGTTGAGAAAGATTATCGTGATGGCTGTAATATTATTTCCTTTAATGTTGGCGCTAATGGGGATGAAGAATGATACTGCGAGAGAAATTCGCCAGCCGCAACCCGGCGTTCAAAAATCATTAGCAGAAGGAGCAAAAATTTATAAAAAATATTGTCTCACGTGCCACCAGGCTGATGGTGGCGGTGTTCCTAACATGACACCTCCGTTGATACAAACATCTTTTGTCTTAGGCGATAAAGAAAAGCTAATCAACATCCTTTTAAACGGGCTGAAAAATGTGGACATAGACGATCAAACATATAACAACCCAATGCCGGCTTTAGGGTCTGTTTTAAAAGACCAGGAAATTGCCAATGTGCTCACTTATGTAAGAAATAGTTTTGGTAATAAAGCTCCGGGAATTACTGTGGAGGAAGTGAAGGCGGCCCGGAGTAAGAATAAATAAGAATTGGCGTTTTTTGTTGGTTCACTGCAAAATGATTTCGTAAATGATAAGTGCATTTTTTTCCTTTACGGTCACATTTCAGTTTGCAAACTATTTCATCATTTTCAAATTACCTGGAACCCATAAGCATAAGGATCATCATCAGCATCAATAGAAATCGTATTATAGCCATAAATCTTTGCCCATCCTTCGATAGACGGGCGTATAGCAGGTTTCCCATCAACTTTTAATTCTTCTTCGATTCGTCCAATAAATTTGCTTCCTATAATACTTTCATGAACGAACTTATCTCCCTTCTTTAATTTTCCTTTTGTGTACCACTGAGCCATTCTTGCTGACGTACCGGTACCGCACGGTGAACGGTCAATCGCCTTATCGCCATAAAAAACCGCGTTACGCGCCGTTGCATCAGGCGATATTGTTTTGCCCGTCCATAGTATATGCGAGCACCCGTTTATGGTCGGATTTTCAGGATGAACGAAAGTGTATTTTTCATTGATCCGCTGGCGTAATACACGGCTCCATGAGATTAGCTGATCAGCTGAATAATCATCAAGGTCTTTAAAGTTCTGCTGGGGATCTATAATGGCATAAAAATTTCCGCCATAGCTTACATCAACGGTTAACGTTCCCAGTCCGGGGCATTCCACCTCCAGGTTTTCGGCCGCGAGGTAAGCAGGCACATTGGTTAATTTTACCGATTTAACTTTGTTTCCTTCCTGTTTATATTCGATCAATACCAAACCTGCCGGAGCTTCCATCCGCACGATGCCAGGTGTTTTGGGTGTTATCAATCCTTCCTCAATGCCAATGGTGATGGTGCCGATGGTGCCGTGCCCGCACATGGGCAGGCAGCCGCTGGTTTC
>Ga0134126_10000637_pt1 | contig 44269 bp, 68 predicted proteins | sample KB31752_FD_96881 | JGI IMG/M metagenome (GOLD analysis project Ga0134126, IMG submission 96881) | Terrestrial soil microbial communities with excess Nitrogen fertilizer from Kellogg Biological Station, Michigan, USA - KB3-175-2 | ecosystem: Environmental > Terrestrial > Soil > Unclassified ...
AAGTCGTAGGTAAGCCGGATGTGAAGCGTATATGCACCCTAGCAATGGCCCGGACGTTCTGGCCCACTCTGGACTCCCATTCCCAAACGGCCTTGATGTATTTCCACTTCGGAGACGCGGCAAAGCACATGGTGGAAAACGCCCACGACGCCGAGGCGGATGTGTACAACTTGATGAAACTGTGGTATAGTCTGTTTCTTCCTACTATCACTCAGCGCATCGGCCTCCACCCCTCCTGGGAGCAGATTTGGGCTTTCTCCGAAGACTGTCGCATCCCCCGCATCATGACCTTCGGGAAGTACAAGGGTCAGTCCATCAACGACGTGGACCTGGGGTACATCCAGTGGTATCTTCGCCAACCCGACACCGACCCGTACGTGGTGGAGGCCTTCCACCGTGTCCTTAAGGGAGAGCGCCTGTGACCATCCGCAAAGGCTCTGGCAATCCCCAGGCCCGCGTGATGGTGGTCGGTGAGGCTTGGGATTATAACTCCGAGCGCACCGGCCAGCCCTTTGAGGGCACCGCCGGCCAGGAATTCAACCGCATGCTCCAGGCCGCTGGGGTAATGTCCTCGGAGGTCTGGTTCACCAACCTCGTCAATGCCCGGCCTCCGCGCGACGACCTCGGGGAGTGGTTCGCCCTCACCAAGAAGGCCGTCACCCCCGACCATCTCCCTCTCCGGGATAAGATGGTCAAGCCTATAGTGCGGATGGGGTATGACTCCCTGATGGAGGAAATCCGCCTTGTCAACCCTAACGTCATCATCCCGGTCGGGAACTATGCCCTGTGGGCACTCACGGGCGCTTGGGGTGCCCTCAAGTGGCGGGGTAGTATGCTTCGTCTGCCTGAGGAGCCGCATCCGAAAGTCATCCCTACCCTCCACCCCTCCGCTGTCATCCGAGAGTGGAAATACCGTTCCATCGTCATTTCCGACCTCAAGCGAGCAGCCCGAGAAGCCCACTCCCGAGAGTGGTCCATCCCTCCCCGCGAGTGGAAGTTTATCGTCCGACCCTCCTACACCACCGTCATGCTCACCCTTGCTGAGCTCAAGCGGCGACTCGACAAAGGAGAACGCTTGTGGATAGATTTAGATCTGGAAACTCGGGCGGGTCATATCGCATGCTGCGGTCTGTCTTGGAGTCTGACCGACGCCCTTGTAGTCCCTCTCATGTGTGTCGAGAGTGCAGAGGGGTACTGGGCAGCGGAGGAGGAAGTCACCATCGTCTGGGCGCTGCGCCGCGTCCTCTGCCACTCGAACGTCAGTGTGCGATGGCAGAATGGCTTGTACGACGCGCAATATATCTGGCGTCACTGGCTCTTTGTACCGCGTGGGGTCCAAGACACTATGTTGTCGCAGCACACATGCTTCGTCGCAATGCCGAAGAGCTTGGCCTTCCAATCCAGTATGTATTCGCCGCATTACGTATACTGGAAAGACGACGGGAAAACGTGGGGAGAAGAACAGAATGAAACTCAGCTGTGGTCCTACAATGCCCAAGACTGCGTGCGGACGCGCGAGGTCGGGGAGAGCCTGGCCGATACGGTCAAGGCGCTCGGATTGGAAGAGGTCGAGGCCTTCCAGCAGAGGCTGTTCTGGCCCGTACTCCGCGCTATGCAGATTGGAGTGCGTGTCCTCCCTGCCGCCCGTAATGCCGTTATCACTGAACTCCAAGACGCCATAGCGGAGCGGGAGGAGTGGTTGGCCTTCGTCCTCGGCCATTCCCTCAACATAGCCTCCCCTCTGCAGATGAAGAAGCTGTTCTACGAAGACCTCAAGCAAGTTCCGGTGATGACACGGGCAACGAAGAAGAAACCCGCCACCATCACCTGCAACGACGAGGCCCTCGTCACCATCGCGAAACGGGAACCCCTCCTCAAGCCCCTCACCGTTTGCATTTCGGACATTCGGACACTCCAGATCTGGCTCAAGACCTTCGCAATGGCCAAGGTGGATTCGGACGGGCGGATGCGATGCTCCTTTAACATTGCAGGGAACGAGACGAAGGAACAAGGGGCGGATGAGAAGGCCACCAAGGCTGCCCCCTACACTTACCGCCTCTCTTCCTCCGAGAACGCATTCGGCTCCGGGTTCAACATGCAAACCATCCCCTCGGATAAGAGTAAGTCCGCCGGGAAGGCAATCGCCCGTGGCTCCAAGATGCCCATCCCCAACCTCCGCAAGATGTTTGGACCCGATCCGGGGATGACTTTTTTTGACGCTGACTTGGACCGGGCAGACCTCCAGGTCGTTGTGTGGGAGGCAGATGATGCGATGCTTAAAGCGGCGCTCCGACAGGGGGTAGATATACACTTGCTCAACGCCTATGTCCTCGCTGGAAAAGAGCCGCCACCTCTTGACGAATTGGTTGAGAGTCATACAAAGTACAAGGATCACCGGGCGCCCTACAAAACCCAGCGAGAGTTCGCCAAGGTATTCTGTCACGCTACTGACTATGGAGGATCGGCTAAAACTATTGCAGGCCATACTGGACGAACTATCCACGAGGTAGATCGGGCACAGCGCATATGGTTTGGGGAGCATCCCGGCATCCATGCTTGGCATAAACGCGTCAATGATCAGATCACCCGCTATCATTTCATCTCCAACCCCTTCGGCTATCGCTGGTACATCTTCGACCGCCTCGACAACGCGTTCACCGAGGCCCTAGCCTGGGTTCCCCAGTCCACTGTCGGCAATGTCATCAACCGCGTGTGGATGCAGTGGCATGACCATCTCCCTCAAGTCCAGACCCTTCTCCAAGTACACGACTCACTAGCAGGCCAGTTCCCCACACGCGACGCCGATTGGATTAAGCCCCGCATGCTCGAGCTAGGAAAGATTGTAGTACCGTATGAAGACCCTCTGGTCATTCCCCTCGGCATGGGAACATCAGAGATTTCCTGGGGCGACTGCTGAGGGGGTGGGCAATGGCCCGCGTACACAAAGACTGGTTATCCGCATTCCTCGACTTCTCCTCCTACGCGGAGAGCCCGAAGGAGATGCGGTTTTGGGCGGGGGTGTCGGCAATTGCCGGTGCTCTCCGTCGTAAGGTATGGATCGATCAGGCATATTTCACATGGAGTCCAAACTTCTTCATCATCCTAGTAGCCCCGCCGGGGATTGTATCCAAGTCCACCACGGCGGACCTCGCACTCTCCCTCCTCCGGGAGGTCCCCGGAATCAAGTTCGGCCCGGATGTAGTGACCTGGCCTGCCTTAGTTCAGGCACTTGCTGGGTCCTGCGAGAGCTTCGAGCTAAACGGGGAATACTACCCTATGTCGCCACTCACCCTTGTCGCAAGCGAGCTGGGGAACCTCATCCAGCCGCAGGACAGGGAACTCATCAATATGTACATCCATCTCTGGGACGGGAAGAAGTCGGTGGAGAAGGTCACCAAGACTTCGGGGAATGATGTGGTGGAGGCTCCGTGGGTGAACATGATCGGCTGCACCACTCCCCACTGGATCGCCGACAATATGCCTCCCGCCACGGTGGGCGGAGGATTCACTTCCCGCTGCATCTTCGTCTATGCGGATAAGAAAGAACAGTTCGTGGCGTACCCTCGCTTCAACATCCCCGAGGGGTTCGCTGAGCGTCGCCTCGCCCTCATCCAGGACCTCGAACACATCTCCACCCACCTATGCGGGGAGTACATCCTCACCCGCGATGCCATCCGATGGGGAGAGAAGTGGTATCGTGACCTCTGGACCAACCGGCCGCCCGAGCTCTCCTCGGAGAAACTCGATGGCTACGTGGCCCGGAAACAGACCCACCTCCACAAACTCGCGATGGTTGTGGCGGCCTCTCAGCGGGACGAACTCACCATCACGGAGGCCGATCTGGCCTTTGCCCAGAGTATGCTCGTCTCGGTGGAGTTGGACATGGAGAAAGTATTCTCCCGGATCGGGAAGACCGAGAATGCTCTCCAGGTGGAGAACCTCCTCGCCTATATCCAGGCTCGGGGGGCGGTCCCGGTCGACGAGGCTTATCGCTACATGATGGCCCACTTCCCCGATTCGCGGGAGTTGGACGGGGTATTCAACGGGTTGGTGAAGGGTGGGATGGTTAACCTGGAGCAAAGGGGAATGGATATGTGGATGATATGGCGGGATACGTCCGGGAAACGAACAGCCCCGTTAACCGGGAATAAGGAGCCTTCATGAAGCCCCCCACAATCCGTGAGGTCATATCCTCGATGGGCTATTGCTGCCCCAAGCTCTTCTTCACCATCTTCCCTTCCACCCTCACGGCGTCCCTCCGCTTGGGCTTCAGCCGCCGGGCCATCAAGTACGCCAAGCAAAAAGCCCGCACCGAGGGGTGTGCGGGCTGTGGGGGTTGCCAGTGGCCTATGCTGGCTGTACTAGAGCGCGCAGTGCAGCAACGCCGGCATCAGCTGAGTGATCCTCCACCGACAAGCCGCCCGGCCACTCCTCCGGCCGAATCACCGATAGTTGTCCGGCGTGGAGCCATAGGTGATCCCGAGGAGGATGACTAGCACCCCAATCTGTGACGAAGGGGTAGCCGAAGAAGATATCCCCCTGGTGGACTACGCTCACCGTGTCCTCCCTCCCATACGCCGCCCAATACGCGGCGTTTGCGGCTTTCGGGCTCTCGAACACATGGAGGCCAGCGAGACGGGACTCCGGGCAGAACAGCGGGGAGTAGTATGTCCGCCACCCGCCCAGACTATGCCCTTCCACCCAAACCGGAGCGGTAGCGGGGAGGTTGGCAAAGACCCATTTCCACAACCCAAACAGACCCTCGAAGGGACCCGAGGCCACCTTCGCCCCGCCCCCCACGTCCTTCCCCTCCACCTCCAGGTCCTTCAGCAGGTCCTCCACCTGCCCGTCGGAGAATCGCGTCCCGGAGATGGAGAGGAATCCTGTCCCCTCCCGCATGGTCAGTGCCGCTTGCACACTCCCCTCCCGATACTGACCTACCCAGGTCTGTCCCAACGCCTCGAACGCTCCACGCGCAGCTTCTGCGTCCATCACATAAGCCGCGCGGGCGCGTTCATACGCTGCTAGGACTTCCTCCAGGTTCACGGCGCGCTCGCGGGTTGTGGGGCGGATGCAGCGGCCACCGCACTAGCAGCCTGAGCGGCCACATCTGCTGTCGCACACACCACACTATTCGCCGCCGCCGCAGCTGCAATCTTGGGATCGGCCGCACCCGCTGCGAGCAGAGTTGGCTGAACCACCTTACACCCGTTGCTGATGGCTTGTAAGGCCAGCGCGTTGGTTTTGTTCAGGTTGCCCAGGGTGGTGTTAAAGTTCGCCTGTTGGGCTGTCGAGCACCCCGCCAGGATATACCCCAGCACCACCAGCACCGCCACCGTCACGATCTGTTTCATTTCGAACCTCCACGATTGAGAAGGGCATGACCGACTGCAAGGACCAACGCCCCCAAAGTTCCCGCCACCTCGATCGGTGGAGGGGTGATATGGGCAGCCTGACAAGCCCATGTAATGACACCACCGAGCATCGCGCCTGAAATTGCAATGGCTCCGGTGTTGGTAGGTGAACCACCCATCTTAACCTCCTCGCGCGTACCGACACTAAAGGCAGTCGGAGATGGTACGCATCATCTCCGTCCCGCGGTGAATCCACCCTCGACCTTCAGCCGACCATCCCGCACACTCCGTCCAGTAGTCTTCTCGGTCCGCCAGGAATCGAAGGACCACCACGGCGAGCGGATGGGAGCGCACAGCGGCGATTGTCACCGCCCCAATCCTCCCATCCACTGGTACCCCCACTGCCCGTTGCAACCACTGTGCGGGGTGCCCGCCGTTATAGGCTGCGTCAAACACCAGCCATCCAATCACCGGATTGAACTGGTCACACTGGTAAGGGTCCCAATAGCGCTCCTTCGCAAGGGCTTGCGCGCCTCCATAGGTAAGTGAAGCAATATCCACCTCCGGGAACGCCGCAGCAGAAATCCCAAACCTCGAACCCACAAGCTTTCCTGCTCCGATCTCCCCGCCCGTCCAATTCCCTCGGTCATTCGGATCGGTGGATAGTTTCCCATCTCCCTCCAGTCCGCACGTAAGCCTGAACGCATCTGCATAGCCCGTAATCATTTCTCCCTCCGTTTGGCCGCCCACTCTGACAAGCGGATGGTGTACCAAACAATCGTCAGAAATGAAGCCACACCCGCCAGTACCTCCGGTAGTGCATGTAACACCGACAACATCGCGGCCCCCGCTGCCGTAATATCCACTACATGCTTTGCGCCTTCCATGGCGGTCTCCTTAGTTTGGTAACGGTCCCGATACTTCCCAGTACACAATAGAGGTTCCCGCCGGACCTCCAGTGTTAAGCACAATCTGAGAAGAAGCCGGACTGGTTACATACACGGTAGAAGTCGAACTGGTGGGTGCAATCAATGACACATTTATCGATTCAGGAGTAGCTGCTAAACTAAATGGAAATGCAACTGTAACGGGAGTTCCTGCCGTAACAGTTACTTGCCCGTATATACGCATTTTTGCATTACTCAAAGGTTCATAAAACACCGGGCCCGCATACCCCGGCCAGTTTGCTGTAGAACCGAAACGATTTGTAACTGAGATAAACTCGTTCGGACCGATCCGGATATTAGGACCATTACCTGTTCCAAAGGTTATAGCAACCTGGAAAGTGTTAAAAGTATTTCCCGTAATATTTGCACTGTCTACACTGGCCAGCGCGATAGCATCTGATGCTGCATTACCTCCAAAAAAGTTGCCTCCATGAATCTCAATCCCACCGCCTGAAAGGCTCAGCCACGTACCCCCGTTGGTTAATACATCTCCAAGCCAGTTACTGGCGAATTCCAGCCCATTAAAAGGGTTTGTTGGAAAGTTTACCATGGCCCCAGCCTCCACATTGCCGGGTGTACCACTATTATATCCTTCAAAAGTGTTGCCTTTAACCCACCAAGCCTGACCACCGCCTTGGATTGGGATCTGACTAGTATCTATAAACTGACATTGTGTGATCTTTACGACGTTTGAAAAACTACTATTATTCGCTCCATTGATCGCATAGAGCAGTTGCCCAAACACACAAGAATCGATTTCTACTTCAATTGCCTTATCGAGGGTAATCGCCTTGGCAATGTACTTAGCAGCGCCACTTCCGTAGAAGCCGCATCTGCGGATTTTGGTAAAGGCTGAGTTTGCCGGAGACGAACCCAGTCCCACAATGAAGCCTGTAAAACTTGCATTTTTGGTAATAAACTGTATGCCTTCAATGCATAGAGCTACCGAGCCCGGTGCGTTGATAAAGTTAGCCGCACCCGTTGCGTTTACGTACACAAGGGTCGTTGCCGCAGCACCTGCTGTAACCCCGCCATCTCCTTTAACCGTTATACCTGTTTTATTGGTGAAATCCGGCCAAGCCGATATGGCATACGTGCGCCCTCCTGGTAGGTACAAAAGGCCTCCAGCTGCTGGTAATGCCGCAACGTAACTGGCTAAGGCCGGTGCATCGTCATGTGTTCCATCTCCATAGGCACCAAATGTAAAAATAGAAACTGGGTAGCTAGCATTTAGATACCAGCGTGTCCCATCAGCTCCTACAATAATCGTGCCATTATTGTCGAGAGAAGTCATATCAGCCAAATTGGCCCAATACAGCCCTCCACCCCCATCTCCAGAGACTCTATATCCGGTCACAAACACAAAGGGAGTAATGGAGGTTCTCACCGCCGCGCGTAAAGCTGCAATACTAGTCCGCACCGTATTGACTTGTAACGTAGCTGCAAGGCCTGGATTAACCGGAGTAGTTCCGTCCTGTCCTAACACCCGATACACGGCATCATTAATGTCCTGACACCACGGCGCAGTAACCACCGTGATCTGCGATTGAAAGGTCGTATCCGTCATTTTATTCTCCGTTCAATTCGTACGTTGAGCTACGATAAAGCCTATTGCAGTGTTGGTTGAAACTGCAAAGGTGGAATTTACAACCAGATAGTAGACGGTGTTTGTCGTCACCCGAATCGGCATCGGATCAAGCGTTCCACCCACTGCTGATCCGGCCGGAGCAGAGAACGGAAGAAGGAACTCCGCCACCTGTCCGGTGAAGGATGTGCTGGTCGGGCTGATCGCTGCGTTGACGATCGATTGCGTCGTCGAGCCAGCCGGGATCGTCAGCACTTGCCCCCACACCCGCCAGTTCCCTGGTGTAAGAGTGATCGACGCCACATTCGAAGTAACGCCGCTGCTCAGCGAAACAGGCGTGCTCGAATTCGTCGCGCAGCCTGTAGGCGAACCTCCGTTCGTGACTTGTGCACAAATCACTTCGCCCACGTCGCCTGTCCCGGCCGCCACCCCATTCGTGGGGCCAACAATGGCAGGCGTTGTGATTGTAGGGGCTATAGCCAATACCGCCCCACCCGAGCCCGTTACCGCACTTCCCAATGCCGTTGCTACCCCCGTTCCAAGTCCCGACACTCCTGTGGAGATTGGCAGGCCTGTACCGTTGGTGAGGGTTACTGCTGAAGGTGTTCCAAGAGCAGGCGTGGTGGATATTGTAACCACTCCCGCACTAAACACCGGCACCCCCGTGGAAGTACTGTTGTTAGCCCCTAGGCCCCCGGCCCAAGTTCCCAACGGAGTTGTTAAACCAGTCAGGGAAGTGATGTTGGAATTAGCCCCGGCATTGGCCACCGTACCACATGTGAAACTGCCTGTGTTATACTGTAGCGCAGAGGCTGCAGTGTTGCACCCTGTGGGCAGTGCTATCGCCGCGGGCGAAGCAGCAGTTCCCGTCACATTCGCCAACACGGTGTTAGCTGCTTGACTCGCCAAGTCCGTTGGAGTGATCAACCCTGTTGCCGTCAATCCCATCGTGACAGTTAGCCCGCTAACCTGCCCATTCACCGTGTTAACGGCCTGGGCGAAGGCTGCATTCAATTGTGCTGCCGTGAGGATTTGCCCGGACAGAAAACCAGGAGTCACCTGTCCAAATGCTGCACCGCACAGTACTATGCCAAATAGTCCAAGTAGACGTTTCATCCCAACTCCGATACGTTAAGTACAAACACATCCAGCGCATTTTGTGCAGTAGGGTCATAAGTGCCCGCTTGCCATTCCGGCGGAACGAAGTCAACAATCATACAACCCACCACACCTACATCCACAAGCGCCACGCGACCTTCCCATGTACACACCGGCACGAAGGTGTCCTCATAGGGTTGTTGCCATGGAGGGGTGATGACGTCCTTGACAGCCCTCACAAAGTCCTGCGGATGGCGCGGTTCCCAATGCTCCGGACATACCCAGTATCCCTGCCAATGCTTTTGGAGGGTGGAGGCTTTACGCTTCCGCCCACACTGAAAACACACTGCATTCCAGTCTCCGAGCTCCAGATAGTCCGCCCGTCCGCGAATAGGATTAGCCATGATTCCACTCCTTCGCATAGCCAAAGCCCTTAAGGAGCTTCAACTTATCCTTCACCTTCCGCCCAATGTCATCACGGTAGAGGGCGGAGTTGGGGATGTTGATCTTCTTCACCCGGGAGTAGGTTTGGTCGACGGCTTCTGTCACCGTTCCCGCCCTTCCGCACACCGTGATGGGAGTGGTATTGGCTGTCACCCGTGCGGGCTTACCCAGCACCTCTCCCATCATCGTCCCGTCCTGCGCCACCCACTTCTCCTGCCCCTCCAGTCCGAATATGGGGAAGCCCGACGATTCCTCCACCGGCCGACGACAGAAAGGGAAGTCGGGCAGCCCCATCACCACACCCACGGCAACGTCATACAGGGGTTTGAAGGTGTCCCGCCCCTGCACAAGGTTCAGCATCCACTCCGCTTTGTCTGGGTGGAGGACCTGTTGAATGGCCCACAGAGGGTAGCCAAACCGGCAGGTGAATTCCAGCGGCCACGGCCTTCCCCGTTCATCCACAATCACCGCCACGTCGATATAGCCGGTGTAGCCCTGACGGAACAGCTCTGGTTCGAGGGGACGGAGGACTTGGTCGGCGAGCTGGCTCTCCCCCACATACCTCATCACCGTGCCCATCTCTCCAGTGTTGGGTCCCGAGTCTCCCGCCATGAGCTTCTTGTGTTCGAAGTTCTCCAACCACGGTCCACACCACCCAGAGGGGCCGAAGAACCCGCCCACCGCAAACTCGGTGCCGGGGATAAATTCCTGGAGGACGAAATCAGGATGGCCCTGGTGCGTGCGATCCCACCGATCGAGCATGTAGGCTAGGTCGTCCTGACCTTTGGGAACGTAAGACAGTGCCTTGTCCACATCTCCATTTGGCTTCGCCACGTAGCGTTTCCCCGTCGAAGCTGCAAAGGCCGCGGCTTTCTTAAAACTCGAGAATCGATAAGAGTCTGCGACAGGCACGCCAGCCCGCTGGAGAACCTCCTGGCCCCTTGCACGATCCAACTCCCATTGGGCAGTCTCTCGAGTGGACCCGAAGATCGGGTAGTCCTTCTTCCGATACCCGTCAAGGGCAAACATCCCCTTCGAGTTGTCCGAGGCCACTACCAGGTCCGCCCACCCCATTGAGGGCTCCCACTCCCGCATCCGCTTGACCAATCCCTTCCCAACCAGATTCGGCTGTCCCTTCAGCACCGCCGGGGAGTACAGCCGGACTTCATGCCCCTGATCCTGGGCCTGGAGGGCGAAGTGCAGGTTGAGGGCAGTGTGGTCAATCACTAGGATTTTCATTCACCCCTCCGTTTGCGGCGATGTTCGTAGCGAGACTTAGCCTTCGCCGCCTCGCGTTCGGCTTTGCTCATCCGGTAGACCGGCATACCCAGGGTAGACAGCGCCGCCCGTTTGGTTGTCTCACCCAGTGAGCGACCAGGTGCCGCACCCGTTTGCACGCTGAGGGGGAGCACCGCCCCAGCGAGATGCCCCATCCGAGACTTCATCGGCGGGGCCTTACCCTCCGCGCTCAGATACTCCACCCCGAGGAGCTGCGTGAGAGGCTCTTTGATCGCCACACCCAGCTTGTTCAGCGCTGTCTGCCGAGGGTTGAGCAGCCATTCCGGTCCCTCCATAGCATGCTTCGCGATTTGCTGGGTAGTCCCGTCCCTCCACTCAATCTTGGTAGGGTCCTTGTTGTCCCAGATAGGATGCCCGCTGGCCATCAGGTTATAGCCGTTCATCAGGGTGGCCCAGATCAATGCCGTCCGCATCACGTACTTCATGTGGAGGTTATGCGTGAGGGGCATTGCGGTGCTCCCCGGAAGCGCCTTATACATAGCCCGGAAGGTAGACAGAGTCCAGTCCGGAGCGAACATTAGGATTTGGAGAGCACCCCGGCCCTTCGGGGATAGAAGGTGCATGGCGATGTTCCGGCCAATCGCTGTTTGGGTTTCCGACGCCACCCGATACCAATCCAATCCGCCGAAGGTGTCATTCACAAAGCTTGACACTTGCCTAGCCACTTCATCCTTCGACCAGGTAGGGTGGTCCCGCAACCCCTTCTCGAACTCCCGTGTGTACAGGGCAAGCTTGAGGCCGGTGTGAAGGTAGTCCCAGGTGAGTTTGTCAAACGTCTCCCGTTGGACGGACTCAATGGCCCCCATGCCCTTCTCGAAGGCCGAGAACTTAATGCCCAGGGTTCCGTTGACCAGCCCGTCAATCGCGGCCCCGAGCTTCTTTCCTGCGGCTAGGTCCGTCTCCATTGGCCGCTCGACCCGCAGTCCATTCCGCAGCCCTGTATCAATCACGTCTCCCAGCCCACCTTCCCGATACGTCTTGAGTGCGGCGTTCACATCTCCCAGCATCTTGGCCGACCGCAGCCCACTCGCGCCGACATAGGCGTTGATCAGATTCTGGGCGTGGAACAGGGACATGCCGGTGGACAAGCGTTTCTGGGCAAGGGACAGACCTAGGATGCCTCGCGTCACATACCCCGGCCGGTAGGACTCTGCCACGAACTTCAGCGCAGGGGCCATATCGGGATGGACTTTCATTCCCTGGAGTTGCGGCGTCACCACCGTCTCATAGCTTTGAGGTGCCTTGTCTGCGGGGAGGATAAAGGGTACACCTCCCTCCCCGCCTTCCTTCGCGGCCTTGAGGTTATCGAATAGCCGTTTGTTCTCCACCGCCCGAGCCATTGACTGGCCATATATGTCAACCAGGTCCGCAATGTCCTTAGTCTTCACCTTGAGCCCGGTGCCCTGCAGGGCCTTTTCTAGCTCCGCAAAGGTGGAGTAGGCGCGGTGCTTGGCAAAGCCTGTTACAGGCGACGCACCTCCCATAGCCCGCTCTCCTCCACCGAATAGCGCATCCATCACCTCCTGCACCTTGGTAAGGGGCTGCGCTTCCCGCTCGACCACGTGGGTGACGTAGTTTTGGACAAGATCCTTCAGCACCCCCTGGTCCTTCGCGGCCTCCCCAAAGCTCCGGGTGAAGCCTTTGTAGGCGTTGTAGACCTTAACCTCTTGGGGAGACAGCCCGCGGGTGGAACCTTTCTCCACGGCCTCCGCCACCGCTGCTCTGCGAGCAGGGTCCGGTACAGCTGTCCGCATCGCCCAGGAAGTATTGACAACCTCTCGCCCCTGAGCTGCTATCGCACCATTCCGGGCATTGACCAGATCATCGATAGACATAGCCCCCACCATCGGCACCTTGGCCTTAGGGAGGAGGTGAGTTGCTCCCCACAGGCTGCCAAGCACTGCACCCTCGATCGGGTGGTCCTTATCCAGCCGAGACATACCATACGCAACCCCCGCCGTCACGACTCCTGTCTTAAGTGCTCGTCCCCACTGATCTCCCACCCGCGCCGCATATCGCGGGGCCATCGCCGCAGCCAGTCCTCCCAACCCTCCGAGGATCGCGCCCTCAAGCTTCTCCTGCTCCGCGAGATGGGCCCCCACCACCGCGCCTGTAGCGGCTGCAGCGACCGGAAGAAGGGTACGCATGTCGACGGAGCCGGACTGGCGGCCGCCCGGTAATCGGGATGCCGGGGCGGCGGGTTCCGGGCCGGCCAAAAGGGGGCGGGAACCGGGCAATTCGGGCCGTGGCGGGGTTGACGCGCCGCCCATGGGGGATTGCCCACCCGGCGATTCCGTGCCCGTGGCGGGGCCCTTTTTAATTCCGGTAAGATCGGGCACTGGTGCTTTATTCCATGCGATCTTCTCCTCAGCCGTCAGGTCAAACTTCCGTCCGGCCGCTATCTTAGCCTGAGCCCTTTCTAGTGCGGATGGCTTGGGCAGTGGGCCACCTTGCAGGGGCTCCTCGCCCAGGACCTTGCCCTCCGAGAGACGGGTCTTGGGGGAAGCCTCAAAGGGCTTCCCGTAGCGAGCCTCCACCCCGGCCCGCTTGAAATCCTTCTGATCTTGTAAGTAAGCCTTCCTCGCCGACTGTCGTAGGTTGTGGGCGTGCTCTCCCTTCGCTGCGGCCTCGTCGAAGTGCTGCTTAGCCTCAGACTCGGCGAAGGGTTGGTCCTTGTCCCCCTGAATGGTCTGGCTGTGCTCGCGCCGCTTGGCCATGAACTCGTCCAGCTTCTCCCCCACGAGGGGATTATTCTTCCGAGCGGCAAGGACCTCCTTGAGCGACGCCCCCCGTTTCATCAGGTCGTAGGCCTTGGCCTCAGCATGGATCTCCGCGTCGGATTTCTCCGTAAGGGTCTGCTCCATCTTCCGCGCTACATCGTGCGGGGTGAGGTTGTCCGGATTGCCAGTCTGTTCGGTATAGCGGTTGAGAATGTCTTCCGCGGTCTGGTTCCCAACCTTCCCCGACCGGAGTTCCTCCGGCGAGAGCTTGGCCCGCTCAAGAAGTGCAAAACGAGAGAACCCTAACGGTGCAAGGTTTATCAAGTCTCCTGCCAACACTTGAAGTTGTTGAGGGGATACTGTGCCGTGAGAAGCCGCTGCAACGTGAGTGCTTCCTTTGGTAAGTGCCTCATTGATAAGCTTGGTAACTTTTCCTACATCCGCATCCGAGTAATCTTTTTTGTAGCCCATCGCATGCATGATGTGAGCGATAGGGGAGGTCGTATACTCCGTCACACTCTTGCGGATTGAAGCGCCTTCGGCCGTCTGGCGCTCTGCCTCCGCTTTAGACAATGGGAGGGAAGTGAAGGTCTCATAGGCTTTTCCGGCGAGGGTAGAGAGCAACCCACCGGGGGTACTCAGCAGCATATCTGCTAGTCCGGCAAGATCCTTCCCTGCGCGCTTGAGGAAGTGGGTGCTGGATTCCGCAGCTACATCCCCTAGACTCACCGAGGACTTACCCGCGAAAGGGTTAGATTGCAAGGCAGATAGCGGGATACTCTTCCCTGTGGGCGGTAGAGGGGGCTTGTTTACCTGCCCCGTCTCCCCCATGCCGGGAAGGAGAGCCACCCCCTGCATCTCCGCCGTCACATCGCCCAGCGAAATGCTCGCCATCATTCCTCCTCGAGGTCGAAGCTTTGGGTACCGGGGTTCCAGGTACCCACCTGACCACCGGGGAGTTTGTAGGCCTGACCCGCCTTAAGGGTTTGGGCGGTGGGATTGGAAGGAAGATTGAGGGCGGATTTCCCGGTAGACGAGGCGACAGGTTTACCGGAACGATCAAAGTGTGTAACCTTGTGCCCTGTCCCCGGAACGTCCATCCCCATGAACTTGTAGCTGTCATTCAGTGTCTTAAACTGCCCCCTGGATTCTGTGAATGCTCGCTCCATCGCTGCATCGGCATCCAGACCAGGAGTCGTTTTCCTAATTGCGCGTGCACGAGATGCGATAGTGTAGGCGGCATTAGTGCGCTCCGCATCGGGTAGATCGGGAAAGGAGTCCTTCAACAGGTCTTCCGCATGGTCCAGTTCACTCTTCACCGGAGCCCCCATGTCCGCATTCCGCCCCCCTGGTTTAGCCAGCCTTGCCTCCCGCTCCTTTCGGAGCTGAAGGTCCTGCGTCAAGTACCCCTTACGGAACTCCCTGAAACTCTCAGCCGACGATGCGCTTTCGGCCCGCGTTTGGGCATTCATCTCGTCGATCTTGAGCTTCAGCTTATCTTTCAGCGTGAGGGTGGCTTGCTGCAGGTTAGCCACGAGTTGGGGGCTGTAGGGGAGGTTCTTGAGGGGCGAGGGGCGACCGGTCATGCTTTCGAACAGGGAATTGGCGGCATCCCATGAGGCCTGGTCGTTCACGTTCCCCAACAGCCCCTCGGCCATAGCCAGCTCCGCCTTGGCTGCGGTGGCCTGGGCCTGGAAAGTCCGACCCTGCGCTTGCGTTGTTTGGGCCTGCTTCAGCCGCAGCCCCGCCGCATCCGTAGCCAACTTCGCCCCCGAGGCCGTCAACCCCGACTTCAGAGCCATGTTGGCCATATCCTCGAGCTGGTCCGCCGGCCCCTTTCCCGAGCCAGCCTCCTGCTGAGCAAGCTGAGCCATACGGGCCTGTTCCGCAAGCTGGGTAGCCATACTCGCATTGCGAAGCTGCTGACCCTGCAATTGCGCGCCCTGCATCATATCCCCGAGGGCTGCGGAGGTTCCTTGGGCACTTCCGAAGATAGGCATGTTAGAACCCCAATCCTTTGATACCGTACCCAAGTGCTCCAAGGGCAGACGAAGCGGCATTGTTACCCGAGGTCATTCCTTGCAACGCCGCTGCCGTACTTGCAGCCCCACTCGAAGTGAGTTGTTGGAGCTGTTGGACTTGCTGGTTGAAGAAATTCCCACCGTAGGCCTGGAGGGCCGCGGCCATGTTCCCAGAACCCTGATACCCCTGCGCAGCCATCGAGCGCTCAACTGCGTCCATCCCGGCTTGATACCCAGGCATGGAAGTGATTGAAGAAGGATTCTTCATCAGGTTGTTCAGCATCGCCGCGTACTCGGGGCTGTACTGGCCCCCCGACGCCTTGAGTTGGTTGACCAAATCGTCCATCTGGGAGGAGCGGTTGAGGCCGAATATCCCTGAACCAATGGAGAGAAGGGAACTGAGAGGGCCTAAAGTTCCACCACCCCCTCCACCGCCCAGTCCTCCGAGCAGAGAGGCGAGGCCCCCTCCTCCGCCCCCGCTACCACCACCACCCAATCCCCCTAGCAGCGCGCCGAGGCCTCCGCCTCCACCTCCACCACTCCCTTCCCCTAGCATGGACATGGGATCGAAGCTGCTCAGCGGGTCCATACCGCCACCCCCGCTAAACAGGGAAGTGGGGTTGAAACTCCCCATGCTTCCCATACTTCCGCCAGGGCCCCCTAGAAGCGACATGGGGCTAAATCCGCCCGTCGAGCCGCCACTACCGCCAAACAGACTGCCCAGCATACTACTAAAACCTCCACCTCCCCCACTGGCACTGCCCCCGCCCGCACTGCCCAAAATGTCACTCAGGAAGCCTCCGCTCCCGCTGGAGCCAGCCGTACCAACCCCAGCGGCTCCAGCTCCCAGGGAGCTCAGTGCGCTACCCCCAAAGTAACCGCCCACCCCGCCCATTCCGGCGCCTTTGAGGATGTTTCCCCAGCCACCACCGTTCATGGCGCCGCCAAGCCCACCACCAATCGCGCCACCTGCAGCAGCGCCCATGGGGCCCCCGAAGTAAGCACCGACGAGAGTACCTGCAATCGGCAAAATTGAACTAACGACGTGGCTCATGTCAGCTCCTTATAAAATGACGGGCCCATAGGGAGATAGCCCATTTTATGGTAGAATCGCCCAGTGCGTTCTTCCGCAACGCCACTAGAGACTCCGTTGATTATGCGTGTGGCACCATGCTCACGAGCCCACTCTTCGAAGGCCCCAACAAGTCTCCATGCTCGTCGCGTACCCCGATGATCAGGGTGGACCCACAGGAGATTCTGTACCGCGTACATTGTCTGAAACCAAACAGCTGGCTCGAGAGCACCGCATATGAACCCGGTATGGTCTTCCACCACTCGGATGCATACGGCATCTGGGAATTGGAGAACGCCGACCAGCCGTTTATACTGATCGGCGGAACTCGTAGGTAAATCAGCATAATGGGGAGCCTCCTGTTGGGCGTGCGCGCCCGCCTCAATGAGCCAAGGAATATCAGCGATGGTTGCAGGGCGGATCACGATAGCTCCATGATGAGGCCAAGTCCACCACCGCCAAGACCCCCAGAAGCACTTCCCGAACTCGGGGGGCTGGCGCCACCACTACCACCCGCCGCATAGCCGACGGCGTTGGAGCCTATACCTGCTCCCACCGGCAATCCCCCTTGTCCCCAAAGGGCAGAGGCTCCTTGTCCACTCATCACCGCCGAGGTTCCAAGGGATATCCCGGCCAATCCGGCCGCAGCATGACCTACGATCAAACCACCCGCCGTCCCCCCGGCACCGCCGAGGGTAAAGGTGGGTGCAGTAACCGCTGTCCCCGAAATGCCGGCTTTCCCGCCACCCGCTGATAGGGTACTGAAAGTAGACGCCCCTCCATCCCCGCCGCTCAGACCACCTGCCCCTATTGTGAAGGGTAGGTTATTGAAGTTAGTAGTGAACAGTTGCATGGCAAAAGCCCCCGCACCGCCACCTCCACCCACCGAAACCTGACCGGTCAAGGTTGAGGCGGATGCACCGCCGCCCCCTCCACCACCCCACGCCATAACCAGCACGTTATTCGTACCATTACTAGCTACATATATCCCGCTGGCCACCACCGGGATAAAGTCGCGTAAACGTCCAGCGCTAGAAGAAGAAAGGAACTGGGCTAGTTGCAGAAACCATTGCAGCCAGATAGGGTTGAACTGGTTATCGCCGCTCTGCTCATTGACGATGACGGGCAGGGCGAAGGTAGGAGGAGTCGGGTAAACGGTAGCCATTACCCGTCTCCCAGTTCGAGGTCGGCTTCAAGGGCTTGGACAAGCCGTCCACCCGCAGTGCTGGCCTGACGGAGATGCCATACCCGCCGACGGAAGGTGCCACAGTTAGCCAAGTATGGATCAACCATACCCATATCAACTTCACGAAAGTTCGACCACGTACGGTAGTTGTCATCCGATACACGAATCTGAAGGACGTTTCCAGGGTAGTTATCCCCCACCACCCGCAGCCGATCAATCACTTTCCGGCGGTGCGTGCCCCCGTCAAACTCTGGGGTGTAAACATCCGTCGGCACAATCACACCGTTATCTGTGCCCACTTGTGTACTCAATTTATACAGCCGACCATCCGACTGTCCTTGGCAGATGGTCTGGCCACCTAGGAAGGTTGAAGCCACGATCGGCATGTAATTGCCTGAGGTGTCCGTCCACTCGTACCACATTTTCTGAGCAATGTCATAAACCAGTGTGACGTTGAGGTTCTGGATAGTCAAACAGTAAAACAGATGCCCATCGATTTTTCCGGTCCAGGCGTACACATTACCCGAATAGTATCCTTGCGCATCGGCGTATTGCAGGAGACGCTCCACCTGGGGCGTCGAACAGGGTTGTCCCGTGGCCTGATCCATGATCCGCACGGAGGACCCGCCATTTCGAATCTGGTCGACCCACAGAAGCACGCCCGCCAATTCTGCTACCGTGCGGGCATCCCGACAACCGTAGTTGAGCTTCTGACCCGGCACCGAGCCGAGTGGAGAGCCGGTGGCGTTCCCCGCATCGAAGAACATCTCTATACTATAGGTCTTGAACGCCACCACATAGACAAGCTGCTTGAGAAGCGCAATTCCCGGACACGGCTCACTCTGGGCCACAATCAAGTTGGTAGCTACCCATTGTCCAGTAGCCACATTGTTTATGTTAGAACCCCAGATGTTAGCCTGAGCATCCATCACATACATAGTACCATCAAGGTACACACAGCCCGGTACGGAAGTTGTAAAGCTCCCCGGCGTGATAGCGGTCAAGCCCGCGGAGGAATTGTAGTAGTAATAGTGCGAACCGTTCTGAAGGAAGAGGGAAGGAGTGGCACCGAGCAGAGAGCTGAAAGTGTAGGGTGCGGAGGAATCCACAGCTCCGAGTGCCGTGGTACCCGCATAGAGGGTTCCCCCGAACACCGAGTACACTACATTATTCCAGTTAAATACTCCCAAGCCCGAGGCTGCGCCTCCGGAGGGCTGGGTGTAAGGAACCAAACATGGTCGCTTGTAAATCCACACTTCCCCGCGCTCTACCTGCTCTGCGTAGGCATTCACCAAGCGGCCATCGATCTTGTAATTCTCACTCCGGTTCCGGAGGTCTGTTGCAAGGGGAATGCGAATAGGCCGACTATCGCCGACCCCTTGTCCACCCGTGCCTTGCGGAGGTGTGCTCATTGGAAGTCCATACCGTAGAAGCCCATACGCGCATCAGGCACGAATTGGGTGGGGGCATCCTCTACATCCCAATCGTCCAGGGCTTGGCGGTACATAGCCGCCTTGGCTTGGCACCGCTGCACAATCCGCTCGGGTTGACCGGAGGCCAGCTCATCCGCCAGCCCCCATCGCAGGGCCAAGCCCCACTCGATAGGGAAGCCCATCGAATCAGTAAGGGCGACAGGGTTAACCATCTGCTGCCGAGTGATGAGGTGGAGGGTACCCGTTGCGGCCACCGCATCCGGGACAAGCCACGTCTTCACAATGAACTGAGTCTGCTGCTTGTCCACAAAGTAGCTGTTGATTTGGCCTTGCTGGTTGACCTGGGATAGTCGGACCCAGTCATCCCAGGCAAGGGGAATGAGCGGGCGGCGGATGCCTGCGGAGTCCGCGTAGTATCCCTCCACCACCTGAAGGGGCTTGGTCATCACCACAGTCCCTGCCGGCCCCATCGTGTAGGTGCTCTGCCCCGCAACCAACGTGATCCCAATATCCGCAGTGATCCAGAGCTTCAATCCCTGCGTCACCCAGAAGTTAACCATGTCCTGCAGTAGCATCCACCCGCGCGCCATCTGCTCGCTGTTCGGGACCGACCCCTCTTGCACGAGGAGACAGTCCCGATAGGCGAAGGTGATGATGCGCCCGGCTGTGTACTGGGAGACAGGCGTGGTCATGACAACCCCGGACCTTGCTTGACCAGGTCCAACACGATCATGTAGACGAGCGGATCACTGGCAGTGAGGGTGGGCGGGGGAGAGGTGAAGCTCGTCGACAACCCAATCCCTCCGGTCCATCCCGGTGAGGCCTGCGCCGTATACCCGCTAATCCCGCCGAAGTTCTTGAAGTGCTTGTTTCCCCGACCTGCCATCGGGAGGATGATCTGCGGGGTCGTGGCGTCCCAGAACAACGACACACTCATCCCGTCCGAGATAGCGAACTCGATGAAGTCGATCCGCCAGGTAGCGGGTTTGCCATAGGGGCCGAGGCTGTAGGTAGCACCATAGGTGAGGGGAGCGAGCTTGACGTTATACGCCTCCATCGACGTGTCAAGCTCCCCCGTGAACTTGGCCACCGTATTCCGGGGGCCGTCCTGGAGAATTTGGACCTGAACGGCGTTAGCCATGATTAGCGCTCCAGGAAAGACCCGAAGAAATCGGCCTGCATTGTCTTCGAGGTGGCGGTGCCGGACTGGAGAGCCAACGTCGGGTTCATGCCCACGGTAGGATAGGCACTAGCCGTGAACCGCCCAACCGGACCAAGGGTGGCCGTGTTGTAGGTAGTGGTTTTGTTCCCTACCAATCCCACACCGGCGAAAACCGTGAATTCCTGCGTCCTTGGTTCGAACTGCCAGCCTAGGTCGAAGAACACGTTGTTGGTGGGAGTGAAAATCCCATTCAACGAGAATGAGCCCTTCGAGGCACTCCCGACCAGCACATTGCAGGTGATGGTGGCAGCGCCGGAGGCCTTGTTGAAATATATTCCGTCCGTCGGTGCGAAAGGCGTGGTCGTGGTGTTCAACCAGCCTACCGTGAACTGCGGATTCAGCACATCCGGCAACATGATACGGGCGCAAAAGGCCAACGTGGAGGTGAGTGCTGTTGGCACTTCAAAGTCCGAATTGGGCCGCTGGATGGAGGCCAGATCCGTACCAGCCGGCGTGCTGGAGTTGGTGGTAAACAATGCCAGACCGCCAACACCCGGCGTAGGTGCGACGGTGCCATTACCCGTGGCAGTGACCGTAATACCATCCGGACGCCACGGCGTGAAGTCATCGGCATCAACCGCATAGAAAAAAGGATTGGGAACCCCAATGTTGCCAAGGGGTTGCCACTCGTAGCTCTGGGTAAATCCAGAAATGAAACGGGACGGTTCCGACACGATGGGCTCCTAAAGGGAATTGTTCGAAAAGAAACCGGGAAACGACGCACGCCGTCCCCCGGTAAACCACCCACCAATCAGGGACCGTTCGAGCCGAAGATCGATCGCACGTCCGAGCACCCGACCGAGAACCGCATATACGTAGCGGCCTTCGCGTTCTTGGTGTCGAAGTCGTTGTCCTGATCGAACTCGGGCTGATCGCGCCAGAACATCTTCATGCCGTTCGGGCAGTTCGTGCGGATGAACCATGCATGCGGGGAAGTGAAGTAGTGGTTCATCTTGATCCCCTTCGGGAACGCGTTCGTGGCCTTCAGCACGTTCACGTTGTTCGAGGAGGTGTTGGACTGAAGCACCGACTTCATGATGCGGTTCGCGTTGTACCAGTCCTGTCGGGAGACGTGCAGTGACTCCGGCATAATGGAGATCAGCAACCCACGATCGTTCTGTGTGCCCATGATCTCGATGCACATATCTTCGAATGCCGCTTCGGAGATGTCGACCGAGGGGAAGAGCTGGTTGGAGAACGTGCCGCCCGTCACGTTAACGTGAGCCGTGGAGATCAACGGCTGTCCGTCCGGCGTTGTGAAGTACGTCGAGGAGAACGCGTTGTTGTAGAGGAACGCGCAGACGTTCTCGATGGTCTGGTTGATCGAGAAGGCGTTGGCCTTCGCACGATCGGTCGAGACCTTCTCGTAGAGGTTGTCGCGGAGTTCCTCGTACGTGACCTGGTAGCCCAGCGCGTACGCGATATGCACATACGTCGTGACCCAACCCTGCCCTTCCGAGTCGTACGACACCGGAGCGCCCTGAGCCTTCACCGGCGCAAGGCCGAAGGAAGCCACCTGCACGTCCTGTTCGTATGCTTGTTCGGAGTCTTCGATGTCGTAGAGGTCCACGTACTCCTTCGCATGCTCGTTGTAGAGCTGACCCCAAATCGCATGCACCCCAGGCCAAAGTAGCTTGGGATGCGAGGAGGTATTGATTACGCCGCCAGCCATGATGATTCTCCCTTAGACGCCTGCCGTGCCGGCAGCAAGTTCGTGGTTGTTGATCTTGACCAGCCACTTGGCGTACTGGCCGAAGGTGTTGTCGATCGTGCGCTGCAGGCCCAAGATGCGGAGCTGCAGGGTGGCCGTGGTAGCGAGGCCTGAGTTGTTCAGAGTCCAGCCCGACACATAGCCGTTGTTGGTGCCGGAGAACAGGTTCGCATTCGAACCAATATCCGCCGCCGTGAGGTACGTCGTGGTGTTGCCCTCTTGGATCGAGAAGATCACGTTCGGGTCATCGACCACCATCACGTAGTAGGGCTGGGTCTTCGTGGCCGGGATGATGAGGGTGTTCAGGTTGTTCGGGTCCGCCATCAGGCTTTCCTTCGTGCCGATACCCACAATCGCACCACGCACTGCATTGCCCGTCCCTGCGGTGGCCAAGGTCACGCCCGCCACCCCGTTCGAATCGCCAGAGCCCGAAGAAGCCACCGGGTCGCCAATGGCGTAAGCATTGGTGTCCGCCTGGGCGATGAAATAGGTGCGCGCCTGGCCAGACCAGGGCGACCCGTTTAGGTACTGCACCGGCACCAGCCCGGCCGGCTTGTTCGGGTTTGCCATTTTAAACTCCTAAAGGGTATGTGCCTAGCGTCGCCGCTTCGGCGTAAACAAAGATGAGGTCATCTGGTTCTTGTAGCGCTCGGAGGTGTCGTAGGGATTGGCCTCGCCGGCCAATGCGCCCTGACGGTCTCCCCGGAGTGCCGAGGCCACTTGCTCATTCCGCTGCTCGAGCATCGCCTGATCTTGTTCCCACAGCTCGGTGGGCAACTTCATCAGGTACAGCCGTTCGTCGCTGTCGCCCCCAATGGCAGCCGGTACACTGAACCGGGTGCCCATATCTGTCGAGCCGTTTGCTTGGGCAGCGCCAGCGAGGTCGAAGTTGTTGATGTCAACTCCATCGTCTTCCGTCACGAAGGTATAACCCGCCCGGAGGGCGCGTGCGACGCGCGACGTGAGAAACCAATGGATGTGATACCCAGGAATATCCGCTACTTCCAGGTGACGTTGGGGGACGGCCATAGGAATGCGGTCCTTACCGGACAGCTTTAGATCGGTCATGTTGGCCGGATTGGCCTTTCCAGGATTGCTCATGGTTTACTCCTTCTCGAAATAAATCTTGGCGTAGTAGGACTGCCACTCCACCGGGGTTTTGAATGCCCGACCTTCCCCCACCATCTTCTTGATGCGGGAGTCACAGGCCTCTTTGGCGTCCGCAGGGAGGGCGTCGTAGCTACGCGACCCACCCCCACCCCCACCTCCCTCGCCCGAGGGTCGACCACTGCCCACCTTTGAGTGCCCACCCCCGGGTTGATGACGGCGAGTAAGTTCCTCCGATACCTTGTCGAAGAAGGCCTTGCCTGCCAGCCCCTCGTTAGCCGGATCAGCCTCTAGGAGTTGGGCGATGCCCATCGCTTCCTTTGTCTTGCGCACGTCCACCCCGAACCAAGGATTGGCGTCGCGCCACGCCACAAAGGCAGGGTCGAGCTGCGGCTGAGTCGGTGTGTCGGGTACGGGTGCCTTCACAGGCTTTTCAATAGGTTGTTCCCTGCCCAGTGCCGCAATCTCCGTCTGTATCTCAACCTCCGCCGCCACATCTCCATCTTCCCGAGCCGCAGCCAGCCGTTCGGTCAGCTCACGCTTCTGTTGGGCAAGCCGCTCTTTGAGGTTCTGCTCGTGGAAGGCCTGGAGCTCGGTGATGGATTCCTGGGAAGCCTGGAATAACTCAGCCAGTTTTTTATTCTCCGCCGCAACCCGCGCGACTTCTGCCTCCGCGCGCCGCAGTTTAGAAGTCACCACCGGAAGGACCTTCTCCCCGCGTTCGAGAAACTCCTCCGCAGTCCTCCACTTTTCCGCAGGCCCCCGGAACTCTTCCAGCGGAACCCACCCTTGCTCCCGTGCTTGCATTTCGATGTTCATTGCTCACTCCTCCACAATGCCTGCGAAGATGTCGCGGTCGTTTACCAGACGGTACAGCTTCCCGTCCCGTGTTCCCTTGGCCATGTATCCTGCCATCTTGCTGATCAGGACCCGATCACCGGGCTTTGCGCGGGCGGGTTCGTCGGGCCAGCAAGCCGGTCCCACCGCGATTACCACCGCGCGCTGCTCCACCAACAGGGTCCGTTCCTTTACGGAATCGGGGAGTTCAATGAGGGCTCCTGCCCGTTCGGGTTCGTAGTGCTCGACGAGAACCGCACGGCCGAGGGGGACAAGCCCGCTCTCATTCGTCGGAATCGTCGTCGGTTGGTTCTCTGCTTGATTGCTCATCACTTAGCTCTCCTAGGATTGTCAGGTGGTCAATTTCGAGGACGTCGCGGTAGACCTGACATTGCGCGACGGCGTGGTTGTTGGCGAGTACCGCAGCCTCTGTCGTGGCGTGCGTGAATGCGCCTTCAGCCCATTGCTCCTTCAGCCCCGCTATTCGGGACTCCAGCACCGCCTTGAGGGCCTTGGTTGCCGGGTGTTGTTCCCATTCCCCCCATTCCTCCTGGGAGGGTACCTTGCTCATGTGCATGTTGCATCTCCAGTGCTTTCAACGTCTGCTCCACCTGGGCCGATAGGGCCTCGTTGTGGGTCTTGTAGGCACCGATAGCGGCATTGAAGGCCGCTATGTCGTGCCCGGTTTGTACACCGCCGGCTTGTTCCATCAGATTCGCGGCCTGAGCCTCGAGCTGCATTATCTTGGCGGTGTTGAGGCGATGGGTCTCCATCATCTGCATGACGAACTTGCGGAGTTCCATCTGGCCCCGGAGTTGAGTCACCTGGGCCTGGGCTTGTCCCTTCGCCTGCTCGACCATGAGCTTGGGATTGGGGAGAGGGGGTACCTTGTCCGGACCAGGGTAGAGGGTGTCGATCTCCTCCACATGGAGGGCCCGGAGGACCTGCTTCTCGACCTCGGGGAGGGAGTAGCCAGGAGTGCCCGCGGCGAACTGTTTGATGGTCATCGCCCGACGGACTTGAGCCTCATCACTCACGATGTTAGGGTCGGTGACCGGACAGATCCGCTTCGAGTCAGCCATATAGTCCTGCCGGAGGATCATCCCTTCGTCCCCGAACGCGTAGGTATCGGGGAGGTAGGTTGCGTTGAGGCAGTACAACTTCCTGAACTCCTCCTTCATCGACCGCCACTGGCGCTTGAAGAGGGCAGAGTAGATTTTCATACCCTGTTCCACCATCGACTGCTGGGTGGCGGCGGGGGTGTTCTGGCCGGGGTTCTCACCCACCAGGGCATCGGTGGAAGCACCGAGCCGCTGGGCGTACTGGATGATGAAGCCGAGAAGCTGGAAGAGGACAGGGGAAGGCTCCTGGGTGGGCATCGGGAAGATGCTCTTGCGGAGATCATCACCTGTCGCATCCACCCGGTTCCACCCAAACTGGGTGAACTGATACTGGCCGCCCCGAATCTTCGCCCCACGGGCGAGGAACCCACCCCGAGTGGTGTTGAGGGTGCCCGCATCGAGGAGCTGGTTGATGACCGCATTCACCGCGCTGTTGAGGGGGCCTAAGAGGACCCCAAAGCCCACATCGTACACCCCACCATCGGCTGAGGGGATGAAGCCGTACTTGGTGTAGTACTCGGTGGAGTGAATGCGGGCGATCCCACCGGAGAGGGAACGCTCCACCTGGGTCACGTTGTCCCATCCAGCCACCATGCGGATGACCTCTTTGGATTGGGCCTCAATGGTCACAATCCACGGCTCCGCATACCCATCCCCGTCTAGATCAAACCGACAGTGTTGCTCGAGGGCGGTGTAGGGAGTATCCTCGTCCGGCTGCATGGGCGGGGTTTGGCCCTTCCGGGTGTCGGAGCGAGAAGTGCCAGGTTGGGGGTCGAGGGGCACGGCGGGGCGAGTGTACCAATCGCACTCCCGCACATCACGGAAACGTTCGGTCTCCGAACCCGTGTACAGCTCATTCCGGGTGATGGGGTAGATCTGGGTCTTGCGCGGGCACTGCTCGACGGACTTGGCGTAGTAGTTCATCACCAAGTCCTGGGCTAGGACCAACTCACTGACATTCCCGCCTTGATCAGGATCGTAGAAAGTCTTCACGAAAGCACAGCCCACAATCGGGACGCTCAGGAACAGGCGGTCGTGCTGCTCTTCCCAGGCCGGATCCTCTTCAAGCACCTGATAGCTCATGTGCTGCCCGATCCGGGTGGCACGCTCCCGCTCAGTGCCCTGGGGGTCTTTCCCTACCACCCGATACTTCACAATGTCCGTACCCGAGATCAGGGAAGGGTAGGCCCGTGAGTGGAACTGAAGGCAGGCAATGCTCACCAGGGGGAAACACACATTAGCACACCCCGGCCACGGGAAGGACTTCTGTTTCTGAATCTGCATGGCGAGGTCCATAGCCGCCTGGGTGCGCTTCTCCCACTTCGCGCGGGACTGGCGGTCACGGGTGTAGCCATCCCATACCCGCCGCCCGATGTGGGCGAGATCCTCAGGGGCGAGGAGGTGGGTAATGTTGGGGAGCTTTTCGACGCCGGTGAGGTCGATACGCTTAGAGATTTTCCACATTAGGCTTCTCCATGCCCGCTGCTATCCGGAGGGTTGCACGCGGGATCATAGCGCCGGCCAGTCCGTCCGTCAAGGGCCATTCGGCCGCAAAAACCTGCGGCCTCATTTAAACCCTTGACTGCCGTCCTGTCTCGGCACCGCGTCACGCTCGCCAACCCTCCTGAATAAGATAGCGGGGCATTCATCTGATTAGTATCCTGTAACCTCATCCCGCCCGACCCACCGCTTGGGGTCCTGGGCTTCGAAGTCCTCTTCCTCTTCCGTCCGGTAGTCGTCCTCCTCCGGCGGGGCCTCTTGGTCGAAGCCCTTAGCGAGGATGGCAGTGGAGTCGAACTCGTCATCCACCCCATCGACTCCGGGGATGAAGGACTTGAGGACCTCCTCATAGCCTGGGTACCAGTGGGCATCCCGCGCATAGCGCATCCCACCAGCCTTGTGCCTCTTCTTAAGGGCGATGGCGCGGGCCGCCTTGTCCTTCACCGGGTTGATGACCCGGAAGTTCATCCAGATGCCTCGCTCTCGCATCGCCCGCCGGATGGTGGGCCACACCGCATTCCAGATCACCCCGCCTTCCACCACCCACTCTTCGGGGTCGTGTTCGATCTGGAGGGAGAACATCTCCCCGATCCATTCCTCCGTGTCCATGCGCCCGGAGCGCTGATCGAAGATGCAGAGGAGGTTATCGGGAGTCTCTCCGCCCACCGTGAAGGAGGTCTTGTCCGCGTGAGCCGCGGTGGAGACCGCGAAGTCGCATCCGATCTTCACCCGCTTGGGGGCACGGAAGTCCTGCTCCTCCATCGGGAGGTAGCCCTCGGGAGAGAGGAAGGCCAGCTCATCCGCCATCGGGGTGTTGAGGTATTCTTGGGAGTACCCCGCCAGGTCCCCGTCCTCGGCAAAGCGGAGTTTGATCTCCTCCAGCCGGGATTGGGGGAACTGTTCGGGCCAGAGGATCTCTCGGAAGTCCGACAGGGACCGATGGGCCTTGAAGAAGAGGGACTGCCACGCCTTGTTCCGTTGGAGGCGGGCGAGGAGGGAATCCTGGTTGAGGATGGTACCGTAGATGCGGGCGAGACCTCCCCGACGCAAGCAGGGAATGAGGGCGCGATTGAACCACCGCCGAAACTTCTTTCGTGCCTGGAGATTCTCGACCTGTTCGTCCTCCTCCAGGTCATCCCCGAGGATGAGCCCAGGCCGTTTCCCATTCCACTTCAACCCCCGCATCTTCTGCCCGGAGCCCTTGGCCAGGATGCGAGCCTGGTGGCCGTCGGCGAACTCTACGATGCAGTCGGTCTTGGCATCCACCACGAGGCGCTTGATTTTGAACTCCGCCCGCAGCTCCTCATTCTCCCGGAGCTGCTTGGCCATGTCGCCCAGGTGTCCGATGGCGAGGTCCTCCGTGGCGGAGACCACCAGGACGTAATCCTGAGCCCGGAAGCATACCGTTGCCAGCCCGAATGCATGGGTGAAGGCGGTGGACTTGGCGTGCTCGCGGGGGGCCACAATGCTGACCAGAGTATGGGGGGAGCAGCACAGCGCCCAGCCCTGGCGGTGGAAGTCGGGCGTGGGCGCAGGGTTGTCATACATCGGAGAAAGAAACATCCCCGAGAAGGCTTCAACCAACTCGGGGGTGAGGGTAACTCGCTGGATGATGGGGGAGAATGTCACAGCATCTCCACTGGCGGCTCTCCGCCATGCTCCAGCCAGTCTAGGAGGGCCAGGGCCCCCTCAAGCCACGCCCGGCGCTCGCTGTCAGGGTTGGCTGCGAGGAGGGCCGTGTACACGTTGCGGAGCGTGGTGATGCTGCGGAGGGGGGTTTCGACGATTATCATGTGTCAGCCCCGTTTATTAGATTCCACTTAAGGAACTCCAAAACACCTACCGTCTCTGCCGTAGTCATGTCGTCAAAGCGAGACTGGTTTAATACCTCGTACAGGGCATCCTGTAAAAGGCCCGCTCTAGACTGATTGCCTTTATCATTAGTGAGTTGCGTGACAGTTGCCATAGCGTACTCCAATGGGTAACAGGTGTAGGCAGACTTTACAGCGGCTCACACCCCAAAATCACACGAGCAGCGCCACATCGGCATACCGCATGCGCCACAATCCAGATTGAATACATGCGCTATCGCGCAGGCTATTGGTCGTAATCTCACAGCGGGTCCTCCACCACAGCCAGGTAGCCCGTAAGGACCTGGGTGGACCCGTCCGAGGCCACCGCGCTCACTCGGAGCTTGTAGATCACCCCTGCCACCCCGCCGGTGAGCTTCTGGCTCACCACCAGTCCACTCACTGTGGGGGGGCCAGAGAGGATGGCCGAGGGGTTGGCATCGACCCCCGCCCACACACTTGCCACAGCGGTAGCCGACGGGATGGTCTGACCCGTGGGGAGGAGGGAGGAGAAGTCAAAGCCACCGATGATGGTGGCTTCGGGGGACTTCTGGTCCAAGACAACCAGGTTAGCCATCACCGACCCTTCTTCCCTGACTTCCGCTTCGTGGCCATCGCCACCGCGACAGCCTGCTTGTTGGCCCTGGCCTTCCCAAACTTGGCCTTCGTGTGGGCATAAGTCTTGCCCTTGTGGAACTCGGAGATGTTCTTCGAGACCGTCTTCTTGGACGTACCGCGTTTGAGGGGCATCACTTTCTCCCACGGGTCTTGATAGGCGTCTTCACGACGGACTGGAGGCGGGCAATTTCCTTTGCGGCGTGGGCCTTAGCCGCACCGTGACGCGTCTTGTCCGCCATAATCTCCTGGGCAGCCCGTAGGGTATCCGCATCCGAGCGAGCACGCCAGGCTTTGTCTTCTGCGGTCATTGGCGGACGGCGGGCCATCTTAGTACCCCTCGCCCTTGGCCAGTCCCTCCGAAGCCATCTCGTGGTGGAGGCGGCATTCCTGCTGGGCCCAGGGCTGGGCTACCTCGGGCACCGGGTCGGGGGCCTGGCCCTTCCAGTCCTTCGAGGGCCGGGTCGGGGGCAAGCAAGCCTTCGGCTTATGCTTGGCTTTCAATGAAGCGTGCATCGACGTCTTGGACATTATCCAACCCTCTCGCGTGGTGACGTTGAAGATCGACCAGGCGCTTGGCCAGGTCCTGAAGGTGATTTGGGTTCTGGGCGGGGGCCGCCGGCCCTTGGCCGATCCCAAGGCTCTTCGCTCCGAATTCCGCCGCCCGGAGAGCGATCACATCGGGGATGAGGTCGGCGGGCTTAGCGAGCTTCTCCTGCACCACCTCAAGCGCCCGTTCCGTCACCGCTCGAATCCGATCTTCAATGGAGGCCGTGAGGGTCGGGTCTACAATCTCCGCCCGGCGGGCCTGTAACCTCGCCTTAAATGCATCCGACGACTTAATCATCGAGCACCAGGCCGCCGTGTAGCCGAAGTGAGCGGCCAGCTCCCAATTCGAGATGGCGGGGCGGGCGATGATCAGGTCAATCATCGCGTCGTGAGTGTATGAGACTTTGACTGGAGCGGGCATGGCGGACCCCGGCGGGGTGAGAATGGGCCTAGGGTACGCGGGGCGGCCGGGCCGGGGTGGCGGCGGGGGAGGCAGGGGAGATTTACCGGGACACTTGAAACTGCCTAAAATTTTGTGAGAGGGGCAAATCAAATTTTCGACTGCAGCCACTTTGCCCCTCCCACCCCTTCGCGCGCGGGCAGGCACGCGGGCGCTCCCTGATGCGCGCGTCAGAGAGCACGCGTGGGCGCGTGCGTGGGTGGATGGGGGATGGGTGGGGCGGCGGGGATGGCCCGGGGGCGGGCGACGCGGGCCGTGGGCGGGACCGTGGGGGCGGGGATGGGTGAATGGGTGGGTGGGCCGTGCGGACGGCATGGCGGGGCCGTGGGCGGGTAGGGGTTTGTCCCTACCGGGAAACGGGTTGACGAGTTTCCCGGGAGCACATACACTGGTTCTCATGGTCGCCATGGTGGCGGCGAGATGGAGGATGAGATGGACATATGGACGGTGCATACAGGCGCACAAATCGCCTATGAGGGTTCAGATTTGCAGTGCGCATTGAACACGTGGGTGGCACTGCAGGCGGGAGGCTACCATGCACGTTTGGAAAAAAATGGCGTGCTGGTGCAGGAAAATAGTTACATAACCGAAAAGGCCTAACATGAAACGCATTGTGCAGTGGGTACTCGGTCGTCCGGTTGTCCGGGTGGAATGGGAGGACCGGGTGATTGAGCATCTGGCCCATGGGTGGACGGACGCCCATGCATGGGCGCGATGCTACCCGGTGGACGCCTGGGTCCGGTTCGCGGTACGGGGTAGGGTTGTTGCATGGAGGATGCCATGATACGGCTATGGGATGAAGTGGGTGTCCGCACATGGGACATTGCGACGCCCGAGGCGGGCCGGACCCTCGTGTACCGGGGATGCGAGATCGTCCGCCGGTCGGATGGGCGGTGGGCGGTTTGGTGGCTAGCGGTGAGCGGTCGCGAGGGGATGGTTGGGACGGCGGGGGACGAGACCCAAGCCCGTCGACTGGTGGACGCGACATGGAAACCGCTTGAGGACGAGGAGGACGACTGACTCCCGATGGCCCCCTCGCGGGGCCGGGTGCGTTGTGGGTGGGGAATTGGCCCGGTAATGTGCCACCATGTCATCATCCCATGACAGCAACAACGAAGCATCTGCTGCTCCGGGGGGTGCCCCATTTAGGAAATCCGGGACCCCCATAAAGGGTAGTCCTTACATATTTTTTTTTTATGATTACAAAACCCTTACGGACGCCCCAATTTGGGGAATCCGGGGCACCCCACGGAGCAGCAGGTGCTTGGTTATGGTTGTTAACGTGGTGTTGTCAATGAGGGTAATCCCCAATGGTGATACGGTTATCAACGTGTCACAATCGGGCATTACCGTATGGGAGGCACCATGACTAGCACTACTGACCGGGGCCGTCGGGCCTTTACGGACGAGCAGGCCGCGCAAATTAGGCAAATGTACGCGGGGGGAATGAGCCAAGCGGCGATCGCCCGCGCATTTAGAGTGAATTCCCAGACAATAGGGCGACTACTCCGAGGGGACACATATATCAACGGGACGGGGATGCAGGACACGCGGGCGACCGTGGCGGGAAAGTTTCGCCAACCCGATCTCAATGCGCCGAACGCGTCGATGGACCTCGCCCGGCGCATTCTTGCCGCAACCCCTGTGGATATTGCGGCATTGGGGGCAGTTGTGCCCACCGCCAATACAATCCCGTGGCAAAAAGCCCGCGCGTATTATGCGATCACGCGGGAATGGCCGGAAGGGTATACCCCCACCCCCGAGGATTTAGCGCACGTGGGGCTTGACATTCCCCCATCGAGCATATAGGCTACACACATACCCCACGTCGGGGAACCCACCGGGCAACCCGCCCGATCACTCACGGAGAATCGCATCATGTCGGAAGCCAACACGAGCAAGAAGGTGAAAAAGGAAGTCGTTCGCACCCCCGTTACCCTCACAACGGGGGAGGTGGTGGAATTCACGGAGCGCCAACGGACGGTCAAGTCATCCACCCTCGAAAACGGTCACGCGCGGGTGAGGTTCGCATTCCGCAATGGGGAGGTTCGTGAATTCGCGTTTGACAAGCATACGGACCTCCTCATGCGCCTCGCGATCCACGGCGCGCTGCAGAAGATCGGCGACGAGACGGCCGGGGTGGAGGATCTCGACGACCAGGTCGCGGCGGTGGATGCGGTGATTGCCCGGCTTGAACGCGGGGATTGGGGCGCAGAGCGGCAAGCGGGCAACTCCTTTGCCGGCGCAGGGATTGTGGTCCGGGCGATCGCCGAGGCGAAGGGCGTGGACGTGGCGGCCGCGAAAGACTTCATCGAGCGCACGCTCGCCCGGTTTGAGGCCGAGGGTAAGCCCATCACCCGCCAAGCGCTCTACGCGTCCTTCCGCAAGCCCGGGTCCAAGACCGCACCCATCATCGCCCGTCTGGAAGCCGAGCGGGACGCGAAGCGGGCCGAGAAGGGTGCGGGCGGGTTGAGCGCGGATGATCTGTTGGACGGGATGGACGCTGTCGAGTAACCCACCGCTAGGTGCATTGCCCGAGGGGGACGGGTTCCCCCTCCAACAATCCACCGCGCACCTGGAGGTGCAAAATGTTGCAAGTCGAAATATACAACGAATCAGACGGCTTCTGGTTTAGGCTGGTCGCCGGAGACGGGCGTCGCACGGAGAAATGCACCTACAAACAAATCGCTATGCTGGATGGGCATGTTTGTGCAAGCGAGTATTATCTCCCGTCCTACCTGGCATTCAAACCGATCACGCCAGAGGTGCTATGCACGGCACTGTGCATCGGCGAAGAACAGCCTCCGCGTAAATTCGGGTCGGAGGAATAACCCACCCTGCACCCCCTCCCCCGAGGGGGCTTATCCAGGGGCATAAACCGGCCTAATCAACTGGTTTCGGTGGACGGGAGTGATTACCCATCCACCACCCCGCGATAAGCCTCACTCACCCACGGAGCCCACCATGCCTCCCCGATTCGAACGTGTATTTGAGGTTGTCCTCATCCTCGCATGCGCCCTTTTCATCTTCAACACCCTCTCAGACTACGCGCATGGGGAAATCGACTTCGCCCCCTGCATGGCCTGCGAGAACGGGGGTTAGGCCATGTTGCTCATTGCCTTCCTAGAATACCGCACACACGCCAAGGCTTCCGGGTGGGTCGCCTACGACTATTCCACCTGGCTGACCATAACGCGCGACTTCCCCGCATACCGCCAACCGGGCTATTGGGTCCGAGGGGCAGAGGAGACCTAACATGCCCCGCATCCCACCCGGCACAAAGCGGGTTGAGGTCTACCTCCCCCCTGAGCTTGCCTCCCGCGTGGAGGCTTTCCTCCGTTCGGACGCGTTGGGGAGGGTTCCGCACGGCTCGTGGAACGCCTTCCTCCTCCAGCGCGTGAATGAATTCTTTGCGTCCGCCAGACTACCCCTCGGTCAATATGAGGGGTTCGGGGCGGACGCCTGGGTGGGGGGACCGCCCGCTGCAATCCGCACCCTCGCGGCTCACCTCGCCCCCCACCGTCAGGGCTCACCCCTGATCGATGCCGCTTTCCCCGAATTGATGCCCCCATCGGGGGACTAACCCGCCCGCCCGTGCAGGTAAAGGAGCTAGCCATGCCGCACCCAGAAGTGTTGGTTGAGATGGATCTGACAAATGACATACGTTGGTACACAGTGAAGGGGAAACACTACGCCTTTTACGGTGCGACTCGCAGGCTGAGCGGCACTACTCCGAGCATCGCCGGAGAGGAGTCTCCTCCCTATCATCCAGGATGGAGCCTGTTTGTTGCGTGTGAAGCAGACTATCTCGAAGCTAAACCCCGCCTAGTCCCAGCCTACCCTCCGGCAGCCCCCTCTATCGAGGATCGCCCCGGCTTGCGCCCCGAATACGTCGATTGGGAAGCTCACCGCGCCTTCCTCCGGAGCCTGTGATGACCCCCCGCGAACCCCTCCTCTGGCGACTCCTCGCCCGCGCGGTGTCCTCCACCCCCATCCGTTGGTGGATCATCCGGCGCGCCCTCCGCGCCCCCTACACCCATATCGGCCCCCAGGGGGATGTGTACATGGGTCGCTGGTGGGTGTTCAATTCCTATGGGCGGGATTACACTCCCCGTTGGCTCGGGCTCCCCTCCATCCGCCTTCATTCCATCAACCGGCCCGATCACGCCCCCCATCTCCACGATCATCCCCTCCGTTCCCGCGCCATCATCCTCCGGGGTGGGTACGGAGAGACTCGCTACGGGCGTCGCCCCTCCGGCCTATGGTGGGGACGGGGGGATACCTACTCTCTCCGTCCCGGCATAGACTTCCACAACATCTACGCGGTGGGCTCGGGCGGTGCGCTCACCCTCTTCATCACCTGGCCCCCTCGCGACGGGGAGTGCACAGAATGGGGCTTCCTGGTCGACGGGGAGAAGGTGGGACATTTGGAATACAACCGGAGGTTTGGCCGTGAGACGGACGTCCCCGGTAAACCCCTCAATTCGTTTCCCGGAGAATCCCATGCTAACTCGTAAACTCACCCATCTCGAAGCCCACGCTATCGCTCACCGACTCCACCAGGCGGAGGAGATTGTGGCAGGCGTAGTAGCGGAACTGGCGGGGATGGAAGACAGCGTCACTCCGCAACCCCAAGCGGCCGAGCCGAAGGGGCTGACCGAAGCTATTGAGGCTTTGCAATGCCCCGAAACGCACTCGTGCTCTAACCCCGAATTATTCGAGCGAGGCTGGGAGATTGGAAGAGGCGCCGCTCTGGATATTGTCCGCGCCCTTCTCGCAAAAGGAGAATGACGTGAATGACCACGAAATCGCAAAAGTAGTCAACGAACTGCGCGAAATTTCTATCAAATATCGAGATACACAGCAGCTCCGCGAGCGGATTGCGCATGTCGTCGTGCCGCTGCTCGCCACCCGCAACGCCGGGGCGCAGGAGCCGGTAGGAATAGCCGTGAACGACGAAGAACTTGGGAGATTTTGGGAGATGCATAAACCAGCATCCGAGTTTTCCGTTGGGACGCATGTCTACACCCACCCCCAGCCGATGCCGCAGACGTACGCGGCGCGGGATGCAATTAGCCTACTGCGTGAAACCGTAGGGATAACACCGAGCTACGGGTGGGTAGCGCGTAGGGATGCGTTGCTTAAGCGTATAGCCGAGATCGAGCGCAGCGAGCGGGAGGGAAAAGTGCAGCACGGAACCGAGAAAGCGACTGCGGACGCGGAAATGAAGGTTGCGCAATTGAATGCACTGCCGGACGCGACGCGGGATGCTAAAGACGCAAAGCGTTACAGACTGCTTCGAGAGAGGCATTTCGTTCGCGCCGACAACCCGAATACATCCGCTTATCACTGCGTTGGAGTGTTTACTAGCTGGTTGCCCGCACCAACAATTGACCGTGAAGGATTGGACGCTGTGCTGGACGCCGAAATCAAGCGCCTCGACGGCGCGAAGGAGGAGTGATGAATCTGGCCGAATTGATCCGGAGCCGCCGTAATGCACTCGGCATGACGCTGGAAGACTTGGCCGACGCTGCGCCTTCATCGAAGTCCTACGTGCATGAATTGGAGTCGGGTAAGAGCTACAAGATGGGTTTGCCCATCGCCGCCCGGTTCGCTCTTGTTCTAGAGATCAACGTCAACATGATGGCTGTCGCGTCGCTTGAATCCGAGCGCACCGCAAAGGACCAATAATGGAATTCACCAAAGAGAATTGGGAAAACGCGCCGAAAGGGGCGAAGTTGGAGTATAACCGTTGTGCTGCTTGGAATCCTGTTACTTTAGTCGGATTTACCTCTACAGGAGGCCCGGTTATAGAGAGTTTGAACGGCAATATTTGGCGAATTGCCTCAGACTGTCTCCGCATCGTCCTCCCCAAGCGCAAGGTGACTGTGCAGTTGTGGGAAAGCTCAAAGACGGGTGAATTGGAATCTACGTTCAGTACGGACCCTATTACGGGCGGCGATGAGTGGACCCTGCTCGGCGAGCACACTTTCGAAATTGAGAGGGAGTGATGACTCCCCTTCTCACCGGCTTCGCCTTCGGGATTGGAGCTTTCCTCTTCATTGCCCTCCCCTACCTTCTCGGGTGGGGAGGGGCTAGCCTTTAGGAGACTGCTATGGACGATAAAGAAGCCGACACCCTGCTGTTTATAGGATGGCTGTTGATTGAATGCGGCCTAATTGGCTTGATCGTGTTTCTGGTTGCACTCTAAGCCCCCATCGCACAGGCCCCGCGCCTGTCCAATGGCGGTTTAACCCACGACCGAAGGAGGTCAATGATGGCAGAGCAAGTGATTCAAGTGCATGAGTGGCGTCCGAACTATACGCGGAACTGCGAAGTGTGCGGACAAATCCCCTGTGTTGAAGGTTGGCAACAAACCCCTAAGATTAAACTGGTATATGAAGGCACCATGTGCGGGGTTTGTACGCGGGGTGAGGCTGATTGTGCCGATCCGGCTAACTGGTAAGGAGCGCGTAATGAACCCCGAAACGGAAAGTAGAATCGCCCACCTCCGCCGAGAGGCCACCTCCCGCGACCTCACCCTCGAAGAGATGCGCGAAGTAATCACCCTCCTCCGCGCGGGGCGGGTAAGCGCCCACCATGCCTCCGACACGGCTCGTAAGGCTAAGGCGAAGGTGGACATTCCAGATGCCGATGACCTCCTCGCGGGGTTTTAAGGAGCTATCATGAGGATTATACAGATTGTGGGTGGGGGAGTGACCTCCGACGGAGATGATGGGACCGTGTTCGGGCTTGGGGATGACGGGAACTTGTATGAGTTCATGAGTGGGCATAAACCCTTCATTACAAGTATTGCCGTACAGGACCCTGTGAGTGGCTGGAAAAAAGATGAGCGGGGCTTTACAGTTTACGAACCCCACTACAGCGATGGCGCGACCCGAGGGTGGAAGCTTGTTTGTGCCTCGGATACCCGATCCATCCCCATCCCTCACCCCGAAGACCCTACCCGCCACGAACGGAGCCAGTCATGACCTGCAATGACCCGAATTGCATTGCCTGTACTTTCCAGGCCGCTCACCCTGAGGAGCAGCGCACCCACCTCATTTTCGCCGCCACTCGCCTCCTAAAGCTCGTAGTGGGGACGCTCGCGGAGACGAGTTTACGCATGGCACAGATTGAGAAGACGGTCAAGAGCGTGGGCATTGACCTAGAAGAAAATCCTGGCGTTCTTCAAACCAAATACAACGAGTTGTTCAATCGTATGCTTCGGCTGGAAATTGCAGACCAGGATTACGATATAACCGCAGGGTTAAAGGTTCTGTTCGCCCTCCTCCCCTCCGACGTGATGGCGGGTGCGTGGGAGTGCTATACCGCCAACATCACTCAGCGTGCTACAGAGGCCGACAAAGCGGATGAGGTGGAAGCTGCCCTAGCCAACGCACACAAGTTCTTTGATGACTTCGTGCGTACGGGGCACGCGTATCTGGAGGGTGTTTCCTCCGATATGCCCTCTGCCACAGCCCCTCACCCCACCACCCTCCAATGAGGTCCACCATCATGGCCATTAAGCCTGATTACCCCACCTGCTCCACCTGCCGCCATTATTGGCCCCACGAAAAGGAATGCCGGGCACATCCGCCCCAGGTGACTATCATCATCGCCCCCCAGCCGGGAAACATTGCCACAGGCGGCCGTCCGGGGATGGGCCCCCTCCCCCTCGCGGCCTTCCCCTCCATCGGAGAACCTGGGAAGCTGGGTTGCTCGGAGCACACTCCGGCCCTCACCATTGCACGCTGAGGTCTGCCATGAATATCACCAAACGGTATGACGTAGTGGCGGTCATTGGCAGCTTCGAACGGGATGGTGAAGTTAAGCGAGTGTATCGCACTGTCGACACCCTTGCGGAGACTGACACCGGCCCTGTGTTGTGGCTGGATCGTTGTTTCTCACCCGCAGGGCTTCCTCGTAAAAACGACGAAGGCTCTGTGCTGTTGAGCTGCCACCCGCAAGATCGCGAAGCGACCAATGCTAGTCGCAAGATGCGCGGGGCCTCCCCAGATGACGACAACGAACCGTTTTAACCCCCCGGCCACCAGGCCACTGAGCTAGGAGTCGTATCATGAAATTTCAGATTGGCGTATTTGCAAAACTCGTGGATCGTTACAATGAGGACACACTGCGTTATGAACAGGTTATTGAGTACTACATACATCAATGGTGCAATGATACGGGCATTGCCTATCAGAAAGAAAACAATGGAGGCACTTTCGTAACCTTCCATGAATTTGACTTCGACGAAGCACAAGGTGTAACTCGAGAGGTTATTGTGGCAGGAATGGTGGAAGGGCTGCAGGCCAAAAAGACAAACATTTTGGCGGATGCTCAGGCACAAGCCACTGCAATCGATCAAAAGATTGGGCAACTTCTGCAGATCACGTATACGGCACCCGTCGGAGACGAAGGCCCGCTGCCCTGGGAGATTGTATGATTCCCACCACTTTCCCCGAGGTGCTAGACAGCACCATGCTGACCACCTATCGCTCCTGCCCCCACAAGTTTTTTCGGGAGTACTGCCAACACTGGAAGTCCACCACCCCTTCCGTCCACCTCCACGCGGGCGCGGCTTTCGCGAAGGGGCTCGAAGCGGCCCGCAAGGCGTTCTGGGGGCGGAGCACGGACGCCGCCACCGCGATGGAAAAGGGCATGTCCGCTCTCCTCACCGCCTACGGGGACTTCGACTGCCCGGAGGACTCCACCAAATCCGCAACTCGGATGGCGGGGGCACTCGAGTACTACTTCGAGCGTTACCCTCTCACCGAGGAGATGGCCCCTCCTCACATGATCCACGGCGAGCCGGCGGTGGAGTTCAACTTCGCCGAGCCCCTTCCCATCCTCCATCCGGACACCGGGAACCCCCTTATCCTCTGCGGCCGTTTCGACCAAATCGTAGACTACGCCGGGGGAGTGTGGGGCGAGGATGATAAGACCGCCTCCCAGCTCGGCGCATCCTGGCCAAAGCAGTGGGACATGCGGTTTCAATTCTCGACCTATTGTTGGGGGGCGCGACGAGCTGGGCTGCCCCTCAATGGATTCCTGGTGCGGGGCATATCCATCCTCAAGCGCGGCTACGACACGATGCAGGCGATCACCTACCGTCCGGAGTGGATGTTGAAAAGGTGGGAACAGGGGATGCTTCGCACAGTAGGGGATATGGTGGAGAGTTGGCGGGAGTATGGTGCAGGTAATGCCCTACCCTTCCCCCTTAACGAGGGCGACGCCTGCACCGCCTATGGCGGCTGCCCCCAGCGCACTGTCTGCCTCTCCGAGAACCCCGAGCCCTGGCTCACCTCCGGCTTTGTCCAACGTGTATGGAACCCGCTAACGCGGGATGAGGAGAGCGCGTCATGACTACCCGCAACCAGAAACTCACTGCCGAACGTAATTGGTGTTTGTACGTGGTGAAGGGCATGCAGCAAACCACCTCTTCCACCTTCTCCAAGCACGCCGATACTCGCGCTCTGCTCAAAGCCCTTCGTGACTTCGAGAAAACCCTCCGCAAGGTGCGGTATGTCGATTAGCGGAATCGCCCACATCACCTGGACGGATGCCCGCGAGGTCGTGTGGGGGCATGCGGAGGTGTACTGCGCCGCCTATGCCCCCGCCGGAGGGTGGAGGTCCGCTTATTGGCCCTCCCGCCTCTATGTCTGCCCCCAGTGCGGCCAGGCCTGGATGCGGGAGACCTGGCGGCATTCCTTCCAGTACGCCTCCGATGCCGGGCCTCCCTGGGTGACGGTGGCCTCCCCCTGCCGGTGGCACGGCGGGGGCTTCCTCCTCGACCACCTCCATGCCTCCCTGGAGTCTTGCGACGCTGCAATCCTCCACCGGGAAACCAAACTTTACTTCGACCGATACGACCATGAGCACACCGACCAGCACTACCCTTCCCTTAACAACTGGCGTCGTCCCGTCGAGCGACTCGACAAGTCTGACCTTGCGTGGCCCGAAGGTCTTGCTTGAAGGCCCTACCGGCACCGGGAAGACCACCGCCCTTGGCACCGCCGCCGATTGGTACGCCAAGCGCGGCTGGCCCGTTTACGCCCTATTCACCGAGAACTCGACCGAGGTCTTCCGGGGCTACTGGACCGACCGGGGCAAGAAGAAGCCCGATAACGTCCACATCACCGACATGATTGTCAGGCCCACCACGCTCTCGTCTCTCATCGACGCAGCGGACAAGGTGGGCAAGCTGACCTACGAGTCCCTCACCAAGCTCGTTGACGCCAACCGTTCTGGAGACAACAATGCGTACTGGAAGATCCTTAAGACCTGCGCGGATTTCACTGACTCGGACACCGGCGAACGCTTCGGGGGCCTTGAGACCTTTCCCACCGAAAGCCTTTTCATCATGGACTCCCTTTCGGAAACCTCGAACGCTGCGCTTAAGATGCAAGTCGGGTCCCGTCCCACAGCATCTCAGTCTGACTATCTTGTCGCCCAAAACAACCTCCTCAACTTCTTGCGCCTACTTACTCAAGGCACTCGTTGTGCGGTGGTCGTTACAGCCCACGTTGATCGGCTCGTTGACGAGCTCAACGGAGGAACGCGTATTACAACTAAATCCGTAGGTAAGGCCCTGGCCTCTGACATTCCCCAGTTATTCAGCGATGTCATCATGACCACCCGGATGGGAACGGAGTGGACATGGGACACTGCAAACGCACAGGCCGACCTCAAGACCCGCAACCTCCCGGTAAACTCGAAGCTCAAGCCCGACTTCACCCCCCTTCTCGACAAGTGGTTCAGCCGGGCCCAGGGGGATAAGTGATGCGCACTCTCTTCATTGTCCTCATCATCCTCGCGGTCGAAATCCTGATCGCCTACAGCCGCCAAGGAGGCTAGTGTGGAATATCGTATGCGTCCTGTTAATAATGGCTGGGTTGTCTACATCGACCCGGACACCCACGCCGCCCTCCCCTTCGGAGAATTCGTCTTCGACTCCATCCGGGAGATGGCCGAGTGGCTCGCCCAGCGCCACGGTGAGGCCGGTCCCCGGAAGTTGATTGAAGATTGGCATTAACCGGGAAACCCCTCACCGCATCCCCCGGTACGTTTCAGCGAGCGCCCACCTCGCATTCAATGGGCACCCACTTTAACCTTTGGAGTCTCACCATGTCTTCGATTTTCGACCCGAACGCCCTTCTCGACGCTACCCTCGACCAACCGACCGAAAAGCGCCCGCCGCTCCCTGTCGGCGACTACACCGCCATCGTGGGGGAAGTCACAGCGGCGCAGTGGCAATCCGCCGCGAAGGGCACCTCGGGTGTTAAGTGGAATGTTCCCCTCACCGTCCAAATCCCCGCCGATGTGAAGGAGTCCCTACAGCTCTCTGTGGACACCATCACCCTCACTGACAGCATCATGCTCGACCTCACCCCCCAGGGTGCGCTCGACAACAGCGTGGGCAAGAACTCCCGTCTCCGCATGTATCGGGAAGCCCTGGACCTCAACAAGCCGGGCGATACTTTCTCAGCACGGAAGATGCAAGGGCAGGTCATCCTGATCCGCATCGAGCATCGGGAGTACCAAGGCCAGCTGATGGAAAACGTCGGTAAGGTCGCTCGCGCCTAACCACCCTTTGGGAGGGCTTCGGCCCTCCCACTCGGAGCCCCCATGCACCACAAGCCCCACCTTTTCTTCCAAGCCGGTCGCTGGATTTGTGTTCACCGGGGACAAGCTTGGGGCGCAGGTACCACCCAACTGGAAGCCTACTGGAACATGCGCCGTTACCATACTCACACTCTCGGAGGCCTTCGTGGCTAAACTAATCCCCCTCACGGAGGTCGTTGTCCCCCCGGACCGCCAACGTACTTCCTTCGACCCGGAGTATATCCAAGAACTCGCCATCTCCATCCGGGACAACTGCCTCATGCACGCCCCGGTGATGGACGAGAAAGGCCTGATCGCCGGGGAGTGTCGCCTCGAGGCCGTCAAGCTCCTCAATGAGATGGGCGAGGCCTTCTGGTACGATGGAGAGAAAATCCCCGAGGGAATGCTCCCCTACGTTTCGGTGAACGACTTGACCCTCGTCCAACGGTTTGAACTCGAACTAGAAGAGAACATTCGGCGGAAGGACCTCACCTGGCAAGAGCGCACCCGCGCCATCGCTCGACTCGCCGCCCTCAAGACCGAGATCATCACCGCTGAAACAGGTCGTCCGCCCACCACTCGCGAACTCCAATCCTCCATCCTCGAACTCGACGCGAAGGGGAACGCGAATGGCAAACTCCGCACCCATCTTGACCTGGCCCAGAACCTCGACCGTCCCGAAATTGCCAAGGCCAAGACCCAGCAGGAGGCCATCAAGACCCTCAAGCGCATTGCCCTCGCCGAGCAACACGCGAAGATCGCGGAATTGGCTGGGGAATCCTACACCGCTTCCTCCCACCAGCTCTACCACGCCGACGCGGAGGTATGGATGGGGGATGCAGCCCCCGAGCAATTCGATGTGATCCTCACGGACCCTCCTTACGGGATGGGGGCGGATGACTTCGGGGACTCCGGCGGGAAGGCCGGTGGGGCCCACGGTTATAGCGACTCCGCGGAAATCCTCCAGCACATCCACCAGTGGTTCCCTGCCCAAGCCTACCGCCTCGCCAAACCCCAAGCCCACCTCTACGTCTTCTGTGATTTGGAATGGTTCAAGGAGTGGCGCGCGGCCCTAGCCCAAGCCGGGTGGAAGGTTTTCCGCACTCCCCTCATTTGGTTCAACCCTACCAAGTATCGCGCACCCTGGCCAGAGCACGGCCCTCAGCGCAAGTGGGAGATGTGCGTGTATGCGGTGAAGGGAGATAAGCCCGTCACCCGCCTATACCCCGACGTCATCACCTGTCAAGCCGACGAGAACCTTGGCCACGCCGCGCAGAAACCCGTCGCCTTATACACCGACCTCCTGCAGCGTTCTGCTCTTCCCGGCTCTCGCGTTCTCGATCCCTTCGTCGGCTCGGGCCCGATTTTCGAGGCCGCTCACACCCTTCATTGTACCGCGGTGGGGGTGGAGCGAGATGCTGTCCATTATGGCATCGCCACCGCCCGTCTAACGGGTCTTAGCCATGAACAAGATTCCTGAAGGGCCTGCGGGCTTCGGCACGCGCCTAAGGGCTTATCGGCGTTTGCGCAATATGTCGTGCGAAGAGCTGGCTAAGCGCATGCGCATGTCAACGCACGGTACTATCTGCCATTGGGAGTCTGGCCGCAATCTCCCTGGCTTTTGGTCCCTTGTAGAGTTGTCCCACGTCCTCCAGGTATCCCTGGATGATCTTCTCGATGTTCACTTTGGAGTCCACCATGACCGCACCCATCACCAAGCCCTCCCAACTCAAGCCCGGCCAGCTCTCCTTCATGATGGAGGCGCTGCAGATGTTTGCCGCGATGGCAAATGCAAATAGTCGGGAGCATGGGTTTTACGACGAGCATGACCGGATACATAACTTCTTGGCCGACAAACTGGGCGGGGAGGCCGAGACCAAATACCTCCTCGACATCCGTCTCTCCAAGATCGCCCTCATCCACTCCGAACTCGGCGAGATGACGGAGGGCGTACGTAAGCCCGGCCCCGACCAGCACCTCCCTGAATTCACCCAAGAGGAGGTCGAGGCAGCCGACACCTTCCTCCGTCTGATGGACTACGCCCACGAGTGGGGCCTGCGCTTCGCCGAGGCAGTGGTGGCGAAGATGGAGTACAATGCCTCGCGGCCTTACAAGCACGGGAAGGGGGCCTAACATGTACGCCTATATATTCGACACTGAAACTACCGGCTTCAACGAACCCCAAGTTATCCAGGCCGCTTCGCGCCGCCTTACTATCCAAGGAGACGAGGGCATTAACGCTGCAGCCTTTTACTGTCCCTCCAAGCCAATCGAGCTGGGTGCGAAGGCCGTCCACCACATCCTGGAGAGCGAGCTGATAGACAAACCCGCGTCGTCCGAGTTCTGCTTCAATGATGCTTGCCCTAGATGTACCTATCTAATAGGCCACAATATAGATTACGACTGGGAAGTCGTAGGTAAGCCGGATGTGAAGCGTATATGCACCCTAGCAATGGCCCGGACGTTCTGGCCCACTCTGGACTCCCATTCCCAAACGGCCTTGATGTATTTCCACTTCGGAGACGCGGCAA
>Ga0134126_10000638_pt1 | contig 44249 bp, 45 predicted proteins | sample KB31752_FD_96881 | JGI IMG/M metagenome (GOLD analysis project Ga0134126, IMG submission 96881) | Terrestrial soil microbial communities with excess Nitrogen fertilizer from Kellogg Biological Station, Michigan, USA - KB3-175-2 | ecosystem: Environmental > Terrestrial > Soil > Unclassified ...
CGGCGACTACTGGCCCGGGATCCAGATCTACTATCCGCCGGTCAAGTACGCGCCCTCGCTCGGCATCTACGAGGACCTCGAGCAGGCCGCGCAGCGCTTCCGCAAGCACGCGTGGAACACCACGGCGCACACGCTGCTCTTCGACCTCGAGGACGGATGCCGCCAGAAGGAGATGAGCCGCGAGCTCCTCGCACGCGAGCTCCCGCGCATGCCGCGGCGCAAGGAAGTGCAGGTCGCCGTGCGCATCAACCCGTTCCGCACCGAGGAGTACGACAAGGACCTGCAGCTCGTGCGCGCGCTCGCGGGGCACTTCGACGTCGTCATCCTCGCGAAGGCGGGCGAGGCCTACGGCGCGCCCGAGATCCGCGACCTCTCCGCGGTCCTCGTCGCGGTCGACCCGCGCATGACGATCCAGCCGATCATCGAGCACCCGAAGTCGCTCAAGATCGCGCCCGACCTCATGCAGTACCCGACCGTGAAGCACGTCGTCTTCGGCATCCACGACTTCTCCAAGGCGATGGGCATCCACATCACGCCGCAGAACTGGACCCGGGAGCTGCAGTTCTACCTGCACGACCTGCTGTTCGAGGCGCGCATCGCCGGCAAGGTCGTGATCGGCGCGGTCGAGACGCTGATCGGGAACGCGGCGATGCCCGAGGAGTTCTTCGAGCCGCACGACGTGCGCCGCTGGCTCGACCTGCAGGGCGACGAGGAGTCGCGCGTCGTCTACCGCCACGCGTGCGAGGAAGCGTCGATGGGGCTTTCCGGCAAGCAGGTGATCCATCCCTCGCACGTGCACCCGTGCAAGGTGGCGTTCACGCCGTCGCCCTCCGAGATCAAGACGCGCATCCGCATCCTGGAAGCGGCGATCGAGGCCGACGCGCTGCTCGGCGGCGCCATCAAGTTCGAGGGCGAGATGCTCGATCCGCCGATGTTCGGCAAGGCGCTGCAGACGCTGCTGCGCGCCCATGCGCTCCACGCGCTCGCGCCGGAGGACACCGCGTTCGCGATGGACGTGCTGCGCAAGCTTCCCGCCCAGGTGGTGCGCGAGAACTGGCCCTACGGCGTCATCCTGTGAGCGCCGCCCGCGGGCCCGGTCGCGGATGAAATCGCCGCTCGCGCCCGACGAGCGTTCGCTTCGCGCGGCGCTGCAGGCGGGCATGGCGCACCACGATGCGGGACGCCTCGCCGAAGCCGAGGCGATCTATCGCGAAGTGCTCGCGGCGTTTCCCGACCGGCCCGAGGCCCTCGTCCTGCTCGGCGACATCGCGCATCGCACCGGACGCAGCGCCGAAGCGCTCGAGCGGCTCGAGCACGCGGTGCGCGTGAACCCGTCCGCGGCGAGCTATCACCAACAGCTCGGGATGGTGCTCGAATCGTGCGGCCGGCTCGCCGAGGCGGAGCGCGCCTATCGCAAGGCGCTCGCGGCGAACGGGGGCAATCCGGCGTACCTCGACCTGGGCAACGTGCTCCTCGCGCAGGGCCGCGCCGACGAAGCGGTCGCGGCCTACCGGCGCGCGATCGCGCAGCGCCCGGCGGAGGTCGCCGCGCGCAACAACCTCGGGCGCGCGCTGGAAGCCCAGGGGCGGCTGGACGAAGCGCTCGGCGCCTACCGCGAAGCGCTGGCCCTCGGCGAGCCGGCGGAGCTGCGCGCGAACTTCGCGCGGTGCGCGGCACGCGGCGCGCGCCTTCCCGCCGACGAGCCGTTCCGTGCGCTGCTCGCGCGCGCGCTCGACGAGGCGTGGGCGCGGCCGGCCGATCTCGCGCGCCCGGCGATCGCGTTGATCCGTGCGGATGCGCAACTGCGGCGCCCGATCGAGGCGGCGCTCGCGGCGTGGCCCGCGCGGCTCCCCGCCACGGAGCTCTTCGGCGCCTCGACGCTGCCGGCGCTTTCGCGCCACGCGCTGCTCCTCGCCCTGCTCGCCAATGCGCAGGTGTGCGATGCGGGACTCGAGCATTTCCTCACCGCCGCGCGCCATGCGCTGCTCGAGCTCGCGGCCGGAACCGGCGACCTTGCGAGCGGTCGCGGCGACGTCGCGGCACGCCCTGGCGAGCTCGCCGAGGGCGTGGACTTCGCGTGCGCGCTCGCGCGGCAATGCTTCCTCAACGACTATCTGTTCGGCCTCACCGCGCCGGAGGCCGAACGCGCCGCCGCCCTCGCGCAGGAAATCGAAGCGGCGGTGGCCGCGGGACAAACGGTCCCGCCCGCACGCCTGGCGATCGCCGCGGCCTACGCGCCGCTCGGTACGCTCGCCTGCGCGCCGGCGCTCCTCGAACGCGACGGCCCCGCCGTCCTGCATGCGGTGCTCGTGCAGCAGGTCGAGGCGCCGCGCCTCGAACGCGAGCAGCTGAGCGGCATCGCCCGCCGCACCGCGATCCGGGACGAGGTTTCGCTCGAGGTCCGGCGCCAATACGAGGAGAGCCCGTATCCGCGCTGGGTCGGCTGTGCGCCGTCCGAGCCGCTCGCGTTCGACGCGCACGTCCGCGAGCTCTTTCCGCGCGCGCCCCTCGCGGGGCTGCCCGCTCAGCCCGAGATCCTCGTCGCCGGATGCGGCACCGGACAGGAGTCGGTGGAGATCGCGCGCCGGTTTCCCGCCTCGCGCGTGCTCGCGATCGACCTCAGCGCCGCGAGCCTCGCCTTCGCGATGCGCAAGAGCCGCGAGCTCGGCGTGGCGAACCTCGAATACGCGCAAGCCGACATCATGGAGATCGGCAGCCTCGGGCGCACGTTCGACTTCATCTCCTGCGTGGGCGTGCTGCACCACCTGCGCGATCCCCTCGCGGGCTGGCGCGCGCTCGCCGCGCTCCTCGCTCCGGGCGGCTTCATGCAGGTGGGCCTGTACAGCGAGATCGCGCGGCGCGAGATCGCCGCGGCGCGCGACCTCATCGCCGCGCGCGGCTACGCGGCCGATGCCGAGGGCATCCGGCGCTGCCGCGAGGAGCTGCTCGCCTCGCCGCGCTTCGCCGGCGTCACGCGGCTGCGCGATTTCTACGGCCTGCACGAGTGCCGCGACCTGCTCTTCCACGTGGAGGAGCACCGCTACTCGCTGCCGCAGGTGGGCGAAATGGCGGCCTCGCTCGACCTCGAGTTCCTCGGGCTCGTGGTCGATCCGGCGATGCGCCGGCGCTGCGCCACGCGGCTTCACGGCGGCGAGCCGGACTTGGCCGCGTGGGACGCGTTCGAGCGCGACTTCCCCGAGGCCTTCGCCGGCATGTACCTCTTCTGGGTGCGCAAGCCCGGCGGAACCTGAACGCGGCGCGATTACAATAGCGGCGATGGAACCCAGCGCCTCGAAGGGCGGCGTACGCCCTCTCGACGGAATCACCGTGGTCTCGCTCGAGCATGCGATCGCGGCCCCGTTCTGCACGCGCCAGCTCGCGGACCTCGGCGCCCGCGTGATCAAGGTGGAACGCGCCGGCGAGGGAGACTTCGCGCGTTACTACGACACCCGCGTGGCCGGGCTCTCCTCGCACTTCGTGTGGGTGAACCGCTCGAAGGAAAGCCTCGCGCTCGACCTCAAGAGCGCGGCGGCGAGCGAGGTGATGGAGCGCCTGCTCGGGAGGGCCGACGTGTTCGTGCAGAACCTCGCGCCCGGTGCGGCCGCGCGCCTGGGCCTTTCCGCCGGCCAGTTGCACGCGCGCAACCGCCGCCTGGTCGTGTGCGACATCTCCGGCTACGGCAACGACGGGCCCTATCGCGACCGCAAGGCCTACGACCTGCTGATCCAGGCCGAGGCGGGCTTCCTCTCCGTCACCGGCACGCATTCCGAGCCCGCCAAGGCCGGCGCCTCGATCGCCGACATCGCCGCGGGCATGTACGCCTACAGCAGCATCCTCGCCGCCCTGCTCCTGCGCGATCGCACCGGCGAAGGCTCGCACATCGACGTCTCCATGCTGGAATCGCTCGCCGAATGGATGGGCTACCCGCTCTACTACGCCTACGGCGGCGCCGATCCCCCGCCGCGCCTGGGTGCCGCGCACGCGACGATCTATCCTTACGGTCCGTTCGTCGCGGGCGACGGGCGCACCGTGATGCTGGGGCTGCAGAACGAGCGCGAATGGCAGAAGTTCTGCGAGGTGGTGCTCGAGGATCGCGCGCTCGCGAGCGACCCGCGCTTCGAGAGCAATGCGCAGCGCAACGCCCATCGCGAGGCCCTGCACGCGCTCATCCTCGAGCGTTTCGGCCGCCTCACGAGCGCGCAGGTGCGCGAGCGGCTGGATCGCGCGCAGATCGCCAACGCCGACATGAACACCATGCACGACGTCTGGCGCCATCCGCAGCTCGCCGCGCGCGGCCGCTGGAGCGAGGTGGCCTCGCCCGCCGGCCCGCTGCCCGCGTTGCGGCCGCCCGGTGCGAACGACCGCTTCGACTCCCGCATGGACCCGATCCCGCGCGTGGGCGAGCACAACGAGCCGATCCTGCACGAGCTCGGCTTCGACGACGCCTTCATCGAGCGCATCGGCAATCCACCCGCGGCGCGCACCGCGCGAGCGCAGCCGTGACATCCGCCCTCGCCGAAGCGGCGAGCTTCCTCTTCGTGCCCGGCAATCGACCCGATCGATTCGCAAAGGCGGCGGCGAGCGGCGCGGACGCCGTGATCGTCGACCTCGAGGACGCGGTGGCCCCCGCGGAAAAGCCGCGCGCGCGCGAGTTTGTGCGCGCAGCGTGGCCGAGTCTCGCCGCCCACGGCATTCCGGTCGTCGTGCGCGTGAATGCCGCAGCGTCGGGCTTCCTCGCCGAAGATCTCGCGGCGTTGCAGGGTCTTTCGCCGCGGCCCGTGGTGATGCTGCCGAAGGCGGAATCGGCCGCGCACGTGGCGCGGGTGCGCGAATCGCTGCCCGACGCCGCGGTGATGCCGCTCGTCGAGACCGCGGCCGGCCTGCGCGCGATCGACGAGGTGGCGCGCGCGCCCGGCGTCGCGCGGCTCGCCATCGGCCACCTCGATTTCATGGCGGACACCGGCATGAGCTGGAGCGAAGGCGAGCCGGAGCTCGCGCCGCTGCGCTTCGCCGTGTCGATCGCGACGCGCCTCGCGGGACTCGCGCCCGCGGTGGACGGGGTCACCGTGCAGACCGACGACGAGCCGCGCCTGCGCGAAGATACGCTGCGTGCGAAGCGCTTCGGTTTCGGCGGCAAGCTCTGCATCCATCCGAAGCAGGTCCGCGTGGTGAAGGAAGCCTTCGCGCCCGCGCCCGAAGAGCTCGCATGGGCGCGGCGCGTGGTGGAAGCCGACGCCGCCTCCGGCGGCAGCGCCGTGAAGGTCGACGGCAGCATGGTGGACGCGCCGGTGGTCGCCACCGCGCGGCGCATCCTCGCGCGCGCCGCCCGGCGCTGAGCGGCGGACCGGAGGTCCGGTCGCGCGATGGTAAAATTGCAGGGCTGAAATCCCTTCGGGAGCGCGTTCCGCGCCTCCGCCCCCATCCCATGACCGTGATCCGCGAGCAGGACTTCATCCAGTCGGTCGCCGACGCCTTCCAGTTCATCAGCTACTACCATCCGGAGGACTACATCCGCGACCTCTGGAAGGCGTACCAGCGCGAGCCGTCGCCGGCGGCGAAGGACGCGATGGCGCAGATCCTCATCAACTCGCGCATGGCCGCGGAAGGGCATCGGCCGATCTGCCAGGACACCGGCATCGCGATCGCCTTCATCCGCGTGGGGATGGACGTGCGGTGGGAGACCAGGCTCTCGCTCGAGCAGCTGGTGAACGAAGGCGTGCGCCGCGCGTATACCGATCCGGACAACCCGCTGCGCGCCTCGATGCTCGCCGATCCCGACGGCAAGAGGAAGAGCACCGGCGACAACACGCCCGCGGTCACGCACGTGGAGCTCGTCCCCGGCGACCAGGTCGAGGTGATCGTCGCGGCGAAGGGCGGCGGCTCGGAGAACAAGTCGAAGTTCGCGATGCTGCTGCCGAGCGACTCGATCGTCGACTGGGTGCTCTCGATCGTTCCGACGATGGGCGCGGACTGGTGCCCGCCGGGAATGCTCTCGCTCGGCATCGGCGGCTCGCCGGAGAAATGCATGCTGATGGCGAAGTGGGCGATGATGGAGCCGCTCGACATCCACGATCTCATGGCGCGTGGAGCGAAGACGCGCGAGGAGGAGCTGCGCCTCGAGCTCTACGAGAAGGTGAACGCGCTCGGCATCGGCGCGCAGGGCCTTGGCGGCCTCTCCACCGTGCTCGACGTGAAGGTCACGGGATTCGCGACGCACGCCGCATCCAAGCCGGTCGCGCTGCTCCCCAACTGCGCCGCCACGCGCCACGCGCACTTCGTGCTCGACGGGAGCGGCCCGGCCAGGCTCGAGGCGCCCTCGCTCGACGCGTGGCCCAGGCTCGCGCTCGACTTCTCCACCAGCAAGCGCGTGAACCTCGACACCATCACGAAGGAGGAGATCGCGACGTTCAAGTCCGGCGATCGCCTGCTCCTCTCCGGCAAGCTCCTCACCGGCCGCGACGCCGCGCACAAGCGCATCGTGGACATGCTCGCGCGGGGCGAGAAGCTGCCGGTGAGCCTCGCCGGCCGCTTCATCTACTACACCGGCCCCGTCGACGCGGTGCGCGACGAGGTCGTGGGACCAGCGGGCCCGACGACCAGCTCGCGCATGGACAAGTTCGTCGAACCCGTGCTCGCGCAAACCGGGCTCTTCGGCATGGTGGGCAAGAGCGAACGCGGGCCGGTCGCCACGGAGTCGATCCGGAAGCACGGCGCGCTCTACTGCATCGCCGTGGGCGGCGCGGCCTACCTCGTGTCGAAGTCGATTCGCGCCTCGCGCGTGCTCGCCTTCGAGGACCTCGGCATGGAAGCGATCCGCGAGTTCGAGGTGAAGGACATGCCGGTGACGGTCGCGGTCGATGCGCAGGGCAACGCCGTGCACAAGAGCGGGCCGGCCGAGTGGCGCGCGCGCATCGGCAAGATCCCGGTCGCGGTGGTGTAGGGAAGGAACGCACCATGCCCAGGGCCGCCCAGCAGGCGAGCGGCTCGGCGGACGCGCTTTGGCTCGCACGCGAGTCGGCAGAGCGGCCCCCGTTGCTGATCGTCACCGCCAGCGCACAGGATGCGGAACGGCTGCGCGAGGAGATCGCGTGGTTCGCGCCGAAGCTTCGCGTGCACCGGCTCCCGGACTGGGAGATCCTGCCCTACGACCAGTTCTCGCCGCACCCGGACCTCGTCTCCGAGCGGCTCGCGACCTCGTGGCAGCTCGCGAACGGCGCGTTCGACGTGGGCATCGTGCCGGTCACGACCGCGCTGCAGCGCCTCGCGCCGCGCGCCTACCTCGCGGGCCGCACCTTCCATCTCGCCGCCAAGCGCAAGCTCGACCTCGAGGCGCTGCGCGGCCAGTTGGTGTTCGCCGGCTACGCGCACGTGCAGCAGGTGATGGGGCCCGGAGAATTCTGCGTACGCGGCGGCCTCGTCGACCTCTATCCGACCGGCAGCAGCGTTCCGTACCGCATCGACCTCCTCGGCGACGAGATCGATACCATCCGCACGTTCGACGTGGACACGCAGCGCTCGATCTACCCGGTCTCCGAGGTGCGGATGCTGCCGGCGCGCGAGTTCCCGCTCGACGAGGAAGGACGCGCGCATTTCCGCGAATGCTTCCGCGAGCGCTTCGAGGGCGATCCCACCAAGAGCCGCATCTACAAGGACGTCTCCGCGGGCATCGCGCCCGCGGGCGTCGAGGCCTACCTGCCGCTTTTCTTCGATGAAACGGCGACGCTCTTCGATTACGTGCCGGCGAACGCGAGGTGGATCGTGCACGGCGACGTGGGCGCGGCGGCCGAGGCGTTCTGGAAGGATCTTCGCTCGCGCTACGAGCTGCTGCGCGGCGACCGCGACCGGCCGCTGCTCGATCCGCGTCACCTGTACATCCCGGTCGAGGACTTCTTCGTCGGGCTGAAGGAGCGGCCGCGGATCGACGTGGCCCGTCATCCCCGTGGCGGCGGGGATCCGCCGATGGATTCCCGCCCGCGCGGGAATGACGGAGGCCACGACGCCCTCCTATCCGAGCCCGTGCCCGCCATCGACGTCGATCGCCGCTCGGTCGAGCCGCTCGCGCGCCTGCAGAAGTTCGTCGACGAGTTCGACGGGCGCGTGCTGATCGTCGCGGAAAGCGCGGGACGGCGCGAGACGCTCTCGCAGTTCTTCGCCGAGCACCACTTCCACCCGACGCTGGTGGACGACTGGGATCGTTTCCGCGAGGCGACGCACCCGCTCGCGATGACCTACGGGCCGCTCGCCTCCGGCTTCGTGCTGGGCGAGGAAAGGCTCGCCGTCATCACCGAAGCCGAGCTCTATCCCGGCCAGGTGCGGCAATCGCGCCGCCGCGACGCGCGCGCGCGCGCGGGCGCCGAGGGCATGGTGCGCGACCTCGCCGAGGTGAAGCCCGGCGACCCGGTGGTGCACAGCCAGCACGGCATCGGCCGCTATCTCGGCCTCGTCACGCTCGACCTCGGTGAAGGCGTGATGGAGTTCCTGCACCTCGAGTACGAGGGCGGCGACAAGCTCTACGTGCCGGTCTCGCAGCTGCACGTGATCAGCCGCTACACGGGAGCCACGCCCGAGTCGGCGCCGATCCACCGCCTCGGCAGCGGCCAGTGGGAGAAGGCGAAGCGCAAGGCCGCGCGCCAGGTGCGCGACACCGCCGCGGAGCTCCTCGACCTCTACGCGAAGCGCCTCGCGCGCGAGGGCTACGCGTTCCCGTTGAAGCTGCAGGACTACGACGCCTTCACCGCGACCTTCCCGTTCGAGGAAACCCCGGACCAGGCCGAGGCGATCCAGTCGGTGATCGTCGACATGACGCTGGGACGCCCGATGGACCGGCTCATCTGCGGCGACGTGGGGTTCGGCAAGACCGAGGTCGCGATGCGCGCCGCCTTCATCGCGGTCGCCGCCGGCAAGCAGGTGGCGATCCTGGTGCCCACGACGCTCCTCGCCGAGCAGCACTTCGAGAACTTCAGCGACCGCTTCGCCGCCTTCCCGGTGAAGATCTCCGAGCTCTCGCGCTTCCGCAGCTCCCGGGAAGTCGCCAGGTCGCTCGAGGGGCTCGCCTCCGGCTCCATCGACATCGTGATCGGCACGCACAAGCTGATCCAGAAGGACGTGAAGTTCGCGAACCTCGGCCTCGTCATCATCGACGAGGAGCACCGCTTCGGCGTGCGGCAGAAGGAGGAGCTCAAGAAGCTGCGCGCCGAGGTGGACGTGCTCACCCTCACCGCGACGCCGATCCCGCGCACGCTCGCGATGTCGCTCGAGGGCCTGCGCGACTTCTCGGTGATCGCGACCGCGCCGCAGCGCCGGCTCGCGATCAAGACCTTCGTGCACCGGCTCTCGGAGGGCATCGTGCGCGAGGCGGTGCTGCGCGAGCTCAAGCGCGGCGGCCAGGCCTACTACCTCTACAACGACGTCGAGACGATCGAGAATCGCCGCGCGGAGCTCGAGGCGCTGCTTCCCGAGGCGCGTATCGCGGTCGCGCACGGCCAGATGCGCGAGCGCGAGCTGGAAGCGGTGATGCGCGATTTCTACCACCAGCGCTCGAACGTGCTGCTCTGCTCGACCATCATCGAGACCGGCATCGACGTGCCCTCGGCGAACACGATCCTCATCCACCGCGCCGACAAGTTCGGGCTGGCGCAGCTCCACCAGTTGCGCGGACGCGTCGGGCGCTCGCACCACCAGGCCTATGCGTACCTCCTCACGCCGCCCGAGGATGCGCTCTCCGCGTCGGCGAAGAAGCGCCTCGAGGCGATCCAGGCGATGGAGGAGCTGGGCGCGGGCTTCTACCTCGCGATGCACGACCTCGAGATCCGCGGCGCGGGCGAGGTGCTCGGCGAGTCGCAGTCGGGCGGCATCCACGAGGTGGGCTTCGCGCTCTACACCGAGATGCTGGAGCACGCGGTGAAGTCGCTCAGGAAAGGCAAGGAGCCGGACCTCTCGCGCCCGCTCGAGGTGGCGACGGAAGTGAACCTGCACGCGCCGGCGCTGCTGCCGGAGGCGTATTGCGGCGACGTGCACGAGCGCCTGGTGATCTACAAGCGGCTCGCGAACTGCGAGGCCGAGGAGGATCTCGAGCGCCTCACCGAGGAGCTGGTGGACCGCTTCGGTCCGCTGCCGGACGCCGCCCGTGTCCTCCTCGAGTGCCACAAGCTTCGCATCCAGGGCGCTCCGCTCGGGGTGCAGAAGATCGACGCCGCGCCCTCGGGAATCGTGGTGCAATTCGTGCCGGAGCCCCCGGTGGACGCGCGCCGCGTGCTTTCGCTGGTGCAATCGAGCCGCATCTACCGCCTGCCCGGTCCCGACCGCGTGAAGATCGACATGAAGCACGATGACCTTCGCCAGCGCTCGAACGAGGTACGCCAGTTCCTGAAGAAGCTCGTGTAATGAACCTCGTCATCCAGGGAGAAGAGGTCGACACGCCGGACCTCAAGGCGCTCGCGAAGATCGCCGAGGGCGAAGCGATCGAGCGCGTGTCGGCGAACGCGTTCCGCATCGCGAACGCGAACGCCGCCTCGCGCGAGGCGGTGGCCGCGCACTGCGAGCGCGCGAAGCTCGACTTCGGCTTCGTCGCCGACGGCCACAAGCTCTCCGATTTCGCGCTCCTCGCGATGGACATGGATTCGACGCTCATCGGCATCGAGTGCATCGACGAGATCGCGGATTTCGCCGGACGCAGGAAGGAAGTCGCGCAGGTGACCGCGGCGGCGATGCGCGGCGAGATCGACTGGCCCGAGAGCCTGCGCCGGCGCGTCGCGGCGCTCGCCGGGCTCGACGAAGGCGTGCTCGCGAAGGTCTACGCCGATCGGCTGCGCTTCAATCCCGGCGCCGGGAAGCTCGTCGCGGCCGCGCGCCGTTGCGGGCTCCGGACGCTGCTCGTGTCCGGCGGCTTCACCTACTTCACCGACCGGGTGCGCGAGCGTCTCGGCCTCGACTTCGCGTACTCCAACGTGCTGGTCGTGGAGGACGGCAAGATCGCCGGGCGCGTGACGGGCCCGCTGGTGGACGGGCCAGGCAAGGCGGGGCACGTCGCGCGGCTCAAGCGCGAGTTGGGAATTGCGAGGGAGCGCGTGCTCGCGATGGGCGATGGTGCGAACGACCTCGCGATGCTCGCCGAGGCCGGCACGAGCATCGCCTACCACGCGAAGCCCGTGGTGAGGGCGCGCACGACCTACGCGCTGGACAACGTCGGCCTCGACGGGGTGTTGAACCTTTTTCCCGACCGCTGACTCGCGCGCGATCGGACTTTCGTCCGGGTCCCCGGCCGCTCAGCCCGGCCGCGCCGGATCGCTCAACTTGTCGCCGGAATCGGGGTCATCCTCCTTGCCGCGCTTGGGCAGGGGGAAGTAGACGTAGGCGGCCTGCGGCACCGCGGCCTGGCGCCTTTCCTTCCAGGTATCCATGTCCTGTGGACGATCCCACCACGTGAGCCTGTTCTTCTTCTGTTGCTCGCCCACCTGCGGGTTCTTGCGCACGAAGTCCCTCAGGAAGCGGGTGATTTCCGATTCGTACATGGCGCTTTCGCAAGCAGTTGATTCACAGGAATTTTATCACCATTTCTGGGGCATAATGGAATGCCGATGCGGCTCACCTATCCGCGCTCCTTCCTCGCCCTGCTGCTGATCGGGTTCTCGATCGTCGCGGCGCCGTTGCTGTTCGCCCTGTTCTCGAACGCCATCGCGTTCGAGCGCCTCGCCGGGCTCTCGGAGCAGGCGGTGCACCAGGCCGTGCGCGTGACGCAGTCGAGCCGCTCCCTTCTTTCGACCATCACGGCGCTCGAGCGATCCGCGCGGCAGTATGCCGTGGCGGGCGAGCCCACGTTCCTCGACGCGTACAACGCCAACCGCAAGCGCTACCTGCAAATGGCGCGCGAGCTCGACGCGATGGCGCTTTCCGACGAGCAGCGCGCCGACCTCGCGCAGATCCAGCGCGACGAGCAGGCGATCCACGACACGATCGTGCGCATGGGGCCCGTCCCCGCGCTCTCGCAGCAGCTTCCCGGCGGCTTCAACGCGCTGGTGGAGAAGGCGCAGGCGCTGGTGCAGCTCGGCGACCACGTGATCGACCAGGGGATCGCGGAGCTGCGCGCGCAAGCCGAGCAATCGCGCAACAGCGTCTTCTGGCTCGTGATCGCGCTGATCCCGACCGCGGTCGCGCTCATCGGCGCGTTCACCTGGCTCATCGCGCGGCCGATCGGCCAGGTGAGCCAGAGCATCCGCGCGCTCGGCGAGGGGCACTTCGCGCGCCCGATCCACGTCGAGGGGCCGGGCGACATGGTGCGACTGGGCGAGCAGCTCGACTGGCTGCGCGAGCGCCTGGTCGCGCTCGAGGCGCAGAAGACGCGCTTCCTGCAGCACATCTCGCACGAGCTGAAGACCCCGCTCACGGCGTTGCGCGAGGGCTCCGACCTGCTCTCGTCGGGCGTGGTCGGCAACCTCAACGCCGAGCAGCGCGAGATCGCGCGCATCCTGCAGGAGAACTCGATCGAGCTGCGGAAGCTCATCGAGGGATTGCTCAACTACAGCGCGGTGCACGCGCAGGCGTCGTTCCTCGACGCGAAGATCGTCCCCTTGCGCGACGTGATCCGGCGCGTGGTGAACGACCGCAAGCTCGCGATCGTCGCGAAGGGCATCCACATCGAGCTCAACTGCGAGAGCGTGGCGGCGTACTGCGACGAGGAGAAGATCCGCGTGATCCTCGACAACCTGCTCTCGAACGCCGTGAAGTACTCGCCGGAGATGGGCCTCGTCTCGATCAAGCTCTACAAGCACCAGGGCGACGCGGTCTTCGAGGTGCTCGACGAAGGGCCCGGCATCCCGATCGCGGATCGCGCGCGCGTCTTCGATGCCTTCTGGCGCGGCGTCGAGGCGCCCGCCTCCGCCGTGAAGGGCAGCGGCCTCGGCCTTTCGATCGTGAAGGAGTACGTGGCCCTGCACCGCGGATCCATCGAGGTGCTCGAAGGGCCGGGCGCGCATTTCCGCATGCGCATCCCGCGCCGCAAGTCGGAAGGCCGCGAGGCCGCCGCATGAGGCGCGTCGCCTTCGCGCTCCTCGCCTTCTCGCTGTGCGGCTGCTCGCACATCGAGAGCGCGATGCCGGCCCTCGCGCCGCCCGCCGGCGAGACCCTCGCGAGCTACATGGACCGGCTGCACGCGATGAACGAGCAGGCGCTCGCGGCCGAGGCCGCCCGCCAGCGGCGCATCGCCGCGGCGAACGCCGACGACCTCGCGCGCGTGCGTGCCGCGCTTGCGCTCTCGCTCGCGCCGCACGGCGACGAGAACGAAATCCTCGCGCTGGTGGATCCGGTGGTCGCGCGCCGCCGTGCGGCCGCCGACGTGCGCGGAATGGCAAGCTTCTTGCAAGCAATGGCGGCGGATCGTCGACGGCTGAGGGAGAGCGCCGCGGCGGCCGGGCAGAAGCTTCGCGAGGAGCACCACGCCCGGGAGCAGGAGAAGCAGCGCGCCGATGCATTGCAGGAGCGCGCCGCCGACCTGCAGCAGAAGCTCGACGCGTTCTCCGAACTCGAGAAGAGCCTTTCCAAACGACCTCCTACGAGCCCCTGATGCCGAATCAAGGAAAAGCCGCGCTGTTGCTGGTGGACGACGACCCGGATCTGCTGCATTTGCTCGCGATCCGCCTGAAGGCCAATGGATATGGAGTGACCGCGGTCGAGAGCGGCCGCCGCGCCCTCGCCGCGATCGCCGCCTCGCGGCCCGACCTCGTGCTTTCGGACCTGCGCATGGAGGGCATGGACGGCATGGCGCTCTTCCAGGAAATCCAGGGCGCGTATCCCGGCCTTCCCGTGATCATCCTCACCGCGCACGGGACGATTCCCGACGCGGTCGCCGCGGTGAAGCGCGGCGTGTTCGGCTATCTCACCAAGCCCTACGATCCCGAGGAGCTGCTCGGCCAGATCGAGCGCGCGCTCACCCTGCACGGCGGCTCCAGCGCCATGCAGGCGGGGGTCGGCCAGGTCTGGCGCGAGGACATCGTCACCCGCTCCTCGCTGATGGAGGACCTGCTCGCCAAGGCGCAGCGCGTGGCCGCGGGCGACGCGAGCGTGCTCATCCAGGGCGAGAGCGGCAGCGGCAAGGAGCTCCTCGCGCGCGCGATCCATCGCGCGAGCCCGCGCGCGAACGAGCCGTTCATCGCGATCAACTGCGGCGCGATCCCCGAGACGCTCCTCGAGAGCGAGCTCTTCGGGCACACCAAGGGATCGTTCACCGGCGCCATCTCCGACCAGCGCGGCCTCTTCGTCGCCGCGGACAAGGGCACGCTCTTCCTCGACGAGATCGGCGACATGCCGCTGCCGCTGCAGGTGAAGCTGCTGCGCGTGATCGAGACGCGCGAGGTGCGGCCGATCGGCGCGACGCGCTCGATTCCCTTCGACGTGCGCATCATCTCCGCCACGCACCGCGACCTCTCCCGCGAGAAGGAAGCGGGCAACTTCCGCGAGGACCTCTACTATCGCCTCAACGTGGTGTCGCTGAAGCTCCCTTCGCTCGACGAGCGCCCGGAGGACATCCCGCTCCTCGCCGAGCATTTCCTCTCGACGCTCGCGCCGCGCTACGGGCGCGACAAGGCGTCCTTCTCGCCCGAGGCGCTCGAGCTCCTCGTGAAGGCGAAGTGGCCGGGGAACGTGCGCCAGCTCTACAACGTCGTGGAGCAGTCGATCGCGCTGTGTCCCACGCCGATCATCCCGCAGACCTTCGTCGAGCAGGCGATCCAGGTGGAGATGCACGAGATGACCTCGTTCGAGGACGCGCGCAAGCGCTTCGAGCGCGACTACCTCACGCGCATCCTCAAGCTCACGCGCGGCAGCGTCACGCAGGCGGCGAAGCTCGCGCGGCGCAATCGCACCGAGTTCTACAAGCTGCTGCAGCGGCACGGCATCGAGGCGGCGGTGTTCAAGGGAACGCACAAATAGCCGGCGTAGCTGCGACGCCACGCGGCGTGGCTGTCGCTCTACAACGACGCGAATTCTTCGTTCCCGAACAGTCGCTTAGCCTTTCCGCTCGAACGCCGCGTCGCCGGCCGGAGACAACCGTGGCGGCAGGCCGCCTCGCTTGCGCCGAGCCGCCGCCGTAACCCCCTGAAAAAGCAAGGAAAGCCAAGGTTGGCATTCCGCTTGCTCCATACAGGCTGTGCGCCTTGTGGGGCAGATTCCATCTGCCCCGTTTTTTTTCGCGATATTGTACTTGCCGTACCCAAGGGGTAGGCTGTAGTGCGGCCCGTTGGGTTCATTCGTTCCCTATCCCTCGGGCTGGTCCACCGATGGGAGCCGGAGCGCATTTTCGTGATTCTTACTGCCTACCTTGATGAGAGCGGCACACATGCCGACTCACCCGTTATGACCATGGCGGGATATATCGGTCATGCAGGGGGTTGGGCACGCTTTGAGCGCAAATGGGCGCGGCGCCTCAAGGAAGTTGGCCTCAGCCATTTCCACTGCAAGGACTTTCGCGGCCGGCAAGGCGAGTTCTCGGGATGGAGCGATAAGACATACAACGCTTTTCTTCAACGCGCGCACCGCATGTGCGAAGCCCACACGCTATTCGGGCTTATCGCTCGCGTTACTCATGAGGATTACAAGCGGCACTACGTAACAGACGAGCGCCCAAGGGGCATTCAGCTTGATTCGGAATACGGGATTTGCTTCCGCATGTGCTTGATGGTCATTGCGAACATGACGGAGAAAATCGCCGACCCCTCGAAGGTCACGGTCCATGTTGTTATGGAGTCGGGCCATAGGAACGCCGGAGATGCGGAGCGAATCTTCGGGCTCGCCAAGAAGCAAGTTCCGCGGCTCGCCCAAATTCTCGGCACCATCACCTTCGCCGACAAGATGGATTGTTACCCGGCGCAGGCAGCGGACTTTCTGGCTTACGCGGGATACAGGTATGAGCAGCGCGACGCGGCGGATATTCGCGTTACCGACTATTCGTATGAATCCGACACCTGGAACCAGGCGAAGGCCAAGCAGGCGAACACAAAGCGGCCTGTGTTTCGCATCAACATCGACCAAAACGTTCTTGGCGAACTACGGGAGGGCCTTATCGCACACGCTGAGGCGCGCAAACAGCATGGCAAGCGTACCGCTATCCCTTCGAGCGGCGCGAGCCCCGATCAGGCTTAGTCACCGCAGCGAGCGCCCGTTCAAATGCCTTCCCGCTCTCGTCTACCTCAAGCCCCTTCGCCATCTTCAAAAAGATCGCGGATTGCGCCGGGTCTTTCGTCGGCGGTCGGGCCTTGGGCTTCTTCACCCTTGGCTTCCTGTTTGCTGGCATTGGCGCTCCTAGTGCGCTTGCGCGCCTTCATTTCCTCAAGCAGTCGTTTGATAGGTCAACCGCCGTCCAATCGCGCCACGAAGCAGGATTTCGGCGCGCTCGGCATCTTCGACGCCGTTCGCCTTCCGATAGTTGTAGCGGAAGTCGAACTCGGTCACATAGCGTTGCAGATGATTGTGCGCGCAATGCTGATAGACGCCCTTCATGCCGCGCTTGAAGATCGAGAAGAAGCCTTCGACGGTATTGGTGTGAATGTAGCCGTCCACCGGCGAAACGTACTCGCCCTTGCGGTGGTTGGTGTAGCCGTGGCGATGAAACAGCTTGCCGAGAACTTGATATTGGTGCGCCTCGTCGGTCATGAGGTACGCGGCGCCAGAAATATTTTTGGCGAGGAGCGGATACAGGGTTTGGGTCTTGAGGTCATCGACCACGATGCTGCGCGCCTTCCCGCTATTGCGGTCGATCAGGGACAGCACCTTGAACTTGTGGCCGGTGCCGCGCCCGCGTTTCTGCCCGAGCGGTTTCTTGTCGTAGTCGCGGCCGATGAAGGTCTCGTCCACTTCGACCGCGCCGCCAGTCCCGCCGAACGGAAACTCGCCGCGCTCCTTCATCGCCTCGCGGATGCGGTGCGACATGAACCACGCCGACTTGAGGGTGATCCCGAGAGTGCGGTGGAGCTGGTTGGTGCTGATGCCTTTCTTGCTCGACGCGATCAGGAAAATCGCTTGGAGCCACAGGCGCATCTGGATATGGGACTTCTCGAAGATGGTCCCGATCTTGACGGTGAACGGCTGGCGGCAGTCGTAGCACTTGTACGCGCCAATGCGGGTCGATTTGCCGCCCATCTTCCCGTTGCGCTCGGTGCCGCCACAGTGCGGGCAGACCGGGCCTTTCGGCCAAATCTTCGATTCCACGAACTGATACGCGGCTTCCTCGTCGTGGAAGTAGGGAGCGGAAAGGATCGAGTCAGCCATGGTTGTTCTCCGTTGTATGGCTGCACTGTACCGAAACCGCTTGGGTACGGCAAGTATAATATCGCGTTTTTTTTAGCGATGTTGTACTTCACGTACCCAAGCTATCGGGTGGCCTGCACCTGGGTGAGGCGCGCCGAGGCGGTCGCATACAGCAGCGCGAGTTGCCGCACCAGCTCGGCGACTTCCGGCGCGAGGCCCTGCAGCGACAAGTCGCAATGCAGGAGCGCAACGGCCGCCGCGTGAATGTCGGTCTCCGCCAGGGCGATCACGCATTCGTGCGGAAGCCGCCGCAATTCTTCCTGCGGGACCTCGCCGATCGCGGCCAGCACGAGACGAGCGACCTCCCTCTCGTCTTGCGCGACGAGCAGCGCTTCGCGGGTCGTCTTGAAGGGCATGCCGCCTCGCGCAGTCGAGTCAGCGCACGTAGCGCGCCGTGATGGAGGCCATCCACGTTCGCGGCGGCGCGGCCTCGAAGTAGCGTCCGTTCGCCTCGTTCACGATGACCGATCCCGCGTAGTTGCGGTCCGTCGCGTTGTCCAGGCGAAGCAGAGGCCGCCACTCGATTGCCCCGCTGCGAAAGCGCAAGCCCAGCCGCAGGTTGAGCAACGTCGCCGCCGGTGCGAAATCCGTGTTCGCATCGTTCACGTAGAGCCGCCCGACGTGCACCAGCTCGGCGGCGGCTTCGAGCCCCGGCACGGCGCGCGGCAGGTAGGCCAGCTCGGCGAACACCGTCTGCTCGGGCGTTCCGGGCAGATGGCTGCCGCTCGCGACGAGCACGGCGGCGCTGCCGCTGCCGCTCAGGAACGGGTCGTCGAATCGCGCGTGCAGCGCGCTGAGCGCGAGGAGCGCGCGCCAATCGGCCGCGAGCCATCCCAGGTACGAGAGCTCGATCCCGCGCCGCGTCGTGGATCCCGCATTGCGGAACGTGGAGCGGCCTCCGACGTTCTGGTCCACGACGATCTCGTCGCGCGTGCGGATGTCGTAGACGGCGAGGTCCACGCTCTGGCGCGCGTCCGGCCGCCACTTGACGCCGATCTCCGCGTGCCGGCTCTTCGCCGCCTTGAGGTCGGTGTTGAGTCCCGAGGCGCCGTCGCGATACGCGAGCTCCGTGAAGGTCGGCGTCTCGAAGCCGCGCCCCGCGTTGGCGTAGACGTTGAGCCTCGGCGAGGCGTGCCAGGTGACGCCTGCGACGGGATTGGTGGCGCGATAGTCGATCGTGCCGCTGTCGTCCGGGTTGCCCGGCACGATGTAGCGGTCGGCGGTGTGGAACTTCACGTGGCTCGCGCGCACGCCCGCGATCGCGCTCCACGACGAACCGAAATCGAACGTCGCCTGCGCGAGGCCGTCGGAGTCCGCGACGCGGTCGTCCTCGTCGCGCTTCAACGCACCGCGCTCGCCGTTGACGTTGAGGTAGCCCTGGCGGTCGTCGAGCATCCAGTCGTAGTCGAGCTCGCCCAGCAGCGTCGCGGAAACGGAGTCGCCCAGGCGCATGCGGTGCGAGGCCTGCAGCGCCGCGCCCGCATAATGCCGGTCGAAGGAGACGATGCCGCCGCTCGAGGTGGGCGGCAGCTGCGCGGCGAGCGGCACCGAGAGCGCGTTGTCGAGATCGCGCTTGCCGACGTAGACGCGACCGCCCAGCGTCGTGTCCGGATCGAGCGCGTGCTCGATCACGGTGCCCACCTGTTGCTGGCGCACGGTCTTGCGCGGGTTGAGCTGGAATGCGACCGCCGGTGCCTGGCGCGGATCGGCCTCCCATTGCGCGCGCGTGAGCCCGAGCGGATCGAGCGCCTCGACGTCGAGCGCGTTGAACACGGTGTCGATGCGCGTGCCGCCGCCTGCCTGCCATTCCCATTTGGCGTTCACCTGCCCGCGGCTCGCCGCGCTGTGCTGGCGATAGCCGTCGGTGGAGAACTCGTTCGCGCTCAGGCCGAAACGATGCTCGCCGATCGTGGAGAGGAAGTCGACGCCGTAACGCTGGAAATCGTAGGGACCGGCCGCCGCGCCGAGCGTCACGGTCGGACGATCGGCGCCCACTTCGCTGAAGACCTGCACCACGCCGCCCGCCGCGTTGCCGTAGAGCAGCGCGAGCGGCCCGCGCAGCACCTCGACGCGCGCGGCCGCGGGAAGCGCGATCGACGAGGCCTGCCCCTGCCCGTCGGGCATGGTGGCGGGAATTCCATCCACGATGAGGCGCACGCCGCGGATGCCGAACGTGGAGCGCGCGCCGAATCCGCGGATCGAGAGCTGCAGGTCCTGCGCGTAGTTCTGCCGGTTGAGGACGCTGATGCCGGGAATCCGGTCGAGCGATTCCGAGAGGTTCACCTGCGGGCCGGCGCTGCGGATCACCGACTCGTCGACGGCTCCGATCGCCGCGGGCGCGTCGAAGGCGCGCTGCTCGCCGCGCGTGGCGGAGACGACCACCGGCTCCTGCGACACCGGCGCCGTCTCCTGCGCGAGCGAGCCGAGCGAAGCGGCGGCGAGCGCCGCGAAGGCGAGGGCGCGCTTCACCGGGAGCCTCGTCTCTTCATTTCGCGGCTCGCTACTCGGCCTTGATGCCGGCTTCCTGGAAAAGCTTGCGATAGCGTGCGAGCTGCTCGCGCGTCGCCTTCGCGAGCTCCTCCGGCGAGCTGCCGCGCGGCGTGAGCCCCTGGTCGTTCAGCCGGGCGCGTACCTGCGGATCGGCGAGCGCTTGCACGATGGCGCGGTTGAGCTTCGCCACGATGTCCTTCGGAGTGCCCGCGGGGGCGACGATCGTGAACCACGAGTTGAATGCGAAGCCCGCGAGCCCCGACTCGGCCACGCGCGGCACCTCGGGAAATTGCGCCAGACGCGCGGGCGTCGCGACGCCGATGAGCCGCACCTTGCCGCTGCGTACCAGGCTCGTCACCGTGGCGATGCCCTGGAACGCCACGGGCACCTCGCCGCCCGCCACACCGAGCGCCGCCTGCGTGGCACCCTTGTACGGCACGTGCGTGAGCTCGATGCCGGCGGTGGAGGCGAAGAGCGCCATGGCGATGTGCTGCGGGCTTCCGATGCCGCCGGAGCCGTAATCGATCTTGCCGGGACGCGCCTTGGCGTCGGCGATGAGGTCGGCGGCCGTCCTGTACGGCGTGTTGTTGCCCGCGACCAGTCCCCACTCCACGGTCGCGACCAGCGACACCGGCTCGAAGTCGCGCAGCGTGTCCCACGGCAGCTTGTCCGGATAGAGGTTGGGCAGCATCGTCATGATGCTGTCGTTGAAGCCGCCGATGGTGTAGCCGTCGGGCGCCGACTTCGCCACCTTGTCCGCGCCGATCTGCCCCGAAGCCCCCGGCTGGTTCTCGATCACGACCTGCTGCCCGAGGGTCGCCGACATGTGCTGCGCCACGACGCGCGCGGCGTTGTCCACCGCGCTCGCGGCGGCGAGCGGGATGATCATGCGGATCGGCCGGGTGGGCCACGCCTGCGCCGAGGCGAGCGACGGAAGCGCGAGGGCGAGCGCGGCGAACGCGATGCGGAGCGTGGGTCCCATGCGATCCTCCTAGCTGGTGCGCAGCGGCGGGATGTCGAGCTGCTCGGCGAGGCGGTCGAGAGTGTGCACCAGCTGGGGCGCGATGGCGATGCCTTCGCGGCGCTGGGCGATGGCGCGGGCATGGCTCTGCTCGCCCGGCATGAAGATGCGCTCCACGCCCGGCATGCGCTCGGACCCGCGCAGGTCGCGGATCAGCCGGTCCACCGCCGCCTTGAACTCGGCCACCTCGCCGAAGGCGGCGGGATCGATGGCGACGATCGCCTGCCCGGTGTTGGTGGCGCTCGCCGCATCGGCGTTGAAGTCGATCACGTCGCGGCCCATCGCGGCTGCGTTGAGCGTGCCGGCGAGGATGCCCACCACGAGCGCGAGCCCGTAGCCCTTGTAGCCGCCGATGGGCAGCAGGAATCCCTCCGCGGCGCGCTTCGGATCGGTGAGCGGGCGTCCCTCGCGATCGACCATCCAGCCCTCGGGCATCGACTCGCCGCGCGCCGCTTTCGCCTTCACCTTGCCGTAGGCCGCCACCGTGGTCGCCATGTCGAGCACGATCGGCGGCTCTTCTCCCGCGGGAATGGCGGCCGCGATCGGGTTGGTCGAGAGCAGCATCTCGAGACCGCCCCACGGCGGCAGGTGGTTCGCGTTGCCGACCGCGAAGTAGAGGCCCAGCATGTCGTGCGGCAGCATCATGCGCGCGTAGAGCGCTGCCGGGCCCGCGTGGTTGCTCCACTGGGCGCCGACCCACGCGACGCCGGCGCTGCGCGCCTTCGCGATCGCGATCTCGGCGCAGCGCTTCATGACCAGGTGCCCCATGCCGTTGTCGCCGTTCACGAGCGCCGTGGCGGCGCGTTCGCGAACGACGCGGATCTCGGGATGCAGGTTCACGCCGCCCGCGCGCATGCGCTTGAGGTACGGCACGAGGCGGATGACGCCGTGGCCGTCGGCGCCGCGCAGGTCCGCTTCGGCCATGAGGGAGGCGACCGCCTGGGCATCGGCCGCCGGCATGCCCACGCACTCGAACGCCATGGCGATGAAGTAGCGCAGGCGCCCGAACTCGACGCGGATCGGCTCCTCGCTCAGCCGGCCTCCTCGATCCACGCCGCCTGGATGGCCTCGAGGATCTTCTCGCCCGAGCGCTTCGGGTCGTCGTCGAAGCCCTCGAGCCCGGTCACCCAGCGGTGCAGGTCGACGAAGTTCACGCGCAGCGGATCCACGTCGGGGTGCGCATCGGCGAGCGCGATCGCGATCTCGCGCGTATCGATCCATTTCATGGGCGGCATCTTAGCGCAGACGGCGCGCGGGGCTTCATCGATCCGGCCGCCGGCGGAACCCCCAGGGGTCAGCCGGACTTGCCCTCGCTCACCTGGTTGATCGTGTACTTCGGGATCTCGATCTCGAGCGGCTCGTCGGCGACCTTCGCCTGGCACGAGAGGCGCGAGGTGAGCTCGAGGCCCCAGGCCTTGTCGAGGAGGTCGTCCTCCTTGTCGCTCGGCGGCTCGAGCGACTCGTAGCCGGCGCGCACGACCACGTGGCAGGTGGTGCACGCGCAGCTCTTCTCGCACGCGTGCTCGATCTCGATGCCGTTCGCGAGCAGCGTGTCGCAGATCGACCGCCCCGGCGCCGCCTCGATCACCTTGCCCTCGGGACACAGCGTCTCGTGCGGCAGCACCGTGAGCTTCGTCATTTCGGCAGCTCGTCGATGCTGCGGCCGGAGAGCGCGGAAGCGATGGCGCGGTTCATGCGGCGCGCGGCGAGCGCGGCCGAGGCGCGGTTCAGCGCCTCGATCGCCGACTTGATCGCGCGGTGGTCGGAGCCGCGGCGCGCCGCCTCGAGCGCCGCGACGCTCGCCTCGATCTCCGCGCGCTCCGCCGCATCGAGCAGATCGGCGTCCTGCCCGAGCGCGGCGCGCACCGAGGCGAGCAGCGATTCGGCCTCGACGCACTGCTCGGCGAGCGCGCGGGCGTCGCGGTCCTCGCCGGCGTGCGAGAACCCTTCCTGCAGCATCTGCGCGACGTCGTCGTCGGAGAGGCCATAGGAGGGCTTCACCACGATCGAGGACTCCACGCCGGTGGTCTTCTCGCGCGCGGCGACCGAGAGCAGGCCGTCCGCGTCGACCTGGAACGTGACCTGGATGCGCGCGGCGCCGGCGACCATCGGCGGGATGCCGCGCAGCTCGAAGCGCGCGAGGGAGCGGCAGTCGCTCACCAGCTCCCGCTCGCCCTGCACCACGTGGATCGCCATCGCCGCCTGGCCGTCCTTGAAGGTGGTGAATTCCTGCGCGCGCGCGACCGGAATCGTGGAATTCCTCGGGATCACCCGCTCGACCAGGCCGCCCATCGTCTCCAGGCCGAGCGAAAGCGGGATCACGTCGAGGAGCAGCCAGTCGTCGCCCGGCGCGCGATTGCCGGCGAGCACGTTCGCCTGGATCGCCGCGCCCAGCGCGACCACCTGGTCGGGATCGAGGTCCTTCAGCGGCGCGCTTCCGAAGAACCGCTCCACCGCGCGCTGCAGGTGCGGCATGCGCGTGGCGCCTCCGACCAGCACGACGCCGTCGATCCCGCCCGGCTCGAGGTGCGCGTCGCGCAGCGCCTTGCGCGTCGGTCCCAGCGTCCTCTGCACGAGCGCCGCCGTGAGCCCCTCGAACTCGTCGCGGCGCAGGTGCAGGTTCAGCTTCTGCCCATAGGAGAGCGTGACCTGCACGTCCGCGCCCGATTCCGTGGACAGGCGTTCCTTCACCTCGCGCGCTGCCGCGAGGAGGCGGCGCGTATCGCGGCTCCCCGCATCGGCGATCCCGTGCGCCTTGCGCCAGTGCATCGCGATCGCCTGGTCGAAGTCGTCGCCGCCGAGCGCGGAATCGCCGTTGGTGGCGAGCACCTCGAAGACGCCGCGCGTGAGCCGCAGGATGGAAATGTCGAAGGTGCCGCCGCCGAGGTCGAACACCGCGAAGGTGCCCTGCGAGGCGTGGTCGAGGCCGTAGGCGATGGCGGCCGCCGTGGGCTCGTTGAGGAGCCGCAGCACGTTGAGGCCGGCGAGGCGCGCCGCGTCCTTCGTCGCCTGGCGCTGCGCATCGTCGAAGTACGCCGGCACCGTGACCACCGCGCCGAAGATCGCGCCGCCGAGCGAGCGCTCGGCGCGGTCGCGCAGCACCTTGAGGATTTCCGCCGAGACCTGAACGGGCGAGCGGCGTCCCGCCCGCGTCTCGATCGCGACCATGCCGGGCGCGTCGACGAAGCGATAGGGAAGCGCGCCGTACTTCGCGACGTCCGCGACGCCCCGCCCCATGAAGCGCTTCACCGAAACGATCGTGTTCGAGGGGTCGTCCGCCTGCGCGTCGCGCGCTTCGTATCCCACCACCGGCCGGCCGTCGGGAAGGTAGCGCACGATCGAAGGGAGCAGCGGCCGATCGCGCTCGTCGGCGATCACTTCCGCGGCGCCGCTCCTCACCGTCGCGACCAGCGAATGGGTCGTGCCGAGGTCGATGCCGACCGCGATGCGTCGCTCGTGCGGGTCGGGCGATTCGCCGGGCTCGGAGATCTGCAGGAGCGCCATGTCAGCCGTTCATCGCCTCGTCGATTTCCTCGTCGAGCTTCTCGAGGAAGCGCAGCTTTCGGACGAGCGAGCAGCCGGCGTCGTAGTGCGCGGCATCGAGCGAGCGCGCGAGCCGCTCGAGCATCTCGCCGCGCGCAGTGGCGATCTGCGCGCGCAGGCGCGCGAGCGCCTCCTGGTCGCGCTCGGCGCTCGCCTCGGCCGCCGCTTCGCGCCACTCCATCTGCTGCATGAGGAAATCGGGCGGCATCGCGGTGTTGCTCTCCTCGCCGGTGTCGTAGCCCTTGAGCGAGAGCAGGTAGCGGGCACGGGCGAGCGGATCGCGCAGCGTCCGATAGGCTTCGTTCGCGCGCGTCGCCCATTGCATCGCCACGCGCCGCTCCGCCTCGCTCGACGCGGCGAAGCGGTCGGGATGCACGCGGCTCTGGAGCTCGCGGTAGCGTTGCTCGAGGCGAGCGCCGTCGAGCGCGAACGCGGCGGGAAGGCCGAGCAGCTCGAAATGGTTGCGCGCGAAGTCCGAGGTCATGGAGAAAAAAGGGGCGGTCCCCCGCCCCTTTCGCTTTCTGCGGCCGGCCGCCTAGACGTTGAACGATTCCCCGCAGCCGCAGCGGTCCTTCTCGTTCGGGTTGTTGAACTTGAAGCCTTCGTTGAGCCCCTCGCGCACGAAGTCGAGCTCCGTGCCGTCCAGGTAGGCGAGGCTCTTGGGATCGATGAGGACGCGCACGCCGTGGCTCTCGAACGCGGTGTCCTCGGGCTGGACGTCGTCGGCGAACTCGAGCTTGTAGGCGAGGCCCGAGCAGCCGGTGGTCTTCACGCCGAGCCTGAGGCCCACGCCCTTGCCGCGCTTCTCGATGTAGCGCCGCACGTGCTCGGCGGCGCGGTCGGTGAGCGTGACCGCCATGTCAGTCCGCCGCCTTCTGCGCCGGGTCGAGGGCCTGCGCGACCGCTTCCGCGCCGCCGTACTTCTTGCGGTAGTCGGCGATCGCCGCCTTGATCGCGTCCTCGGCGAGGATCGAGCAGTGGATCTTCACCGGCGGGAGCGCGAGCTCCTCGGCGATCTGCGTGTTCTTGATGGTCGACGCTTCCTCGACGGTCTTGCCCTTCACCCATTCGGTGACGAGCGACGAGGAGGCGATGGCGCTGCCGCAGCCGTAGGTCTTGAACCGCGCGTCCTCGATGACGCCGTCCTTGTTCACCTTGATCTGCAGCTTCATCACGTCGCCGCATGCGGGCGCGCCCACCATGCCGGTGGCCACACCCTCCTCGCCCTTGGCGAAGGAGCCGACGTTGCGCGGGTTCTCGTAGTGGTCGATGACTTTGTCGCTGTATGCCATTCCTTCTCTCCTCGGGATCAGGTCACGATGCGAGGCGACGAACCGCACTCGCCGATGTGCCCTGCCCTGTCAATGTGCGGCCCATTGCACGCTGTTCAAGTCGATGCCCTCCTGGTACATCTCCCAGAGCGGGCTCATCGAGCGCAGCTTCCCGATGCGCTCCTTGATGAGCTTTACCGCGAAGTCGATGTCCTCGGGCGTGGTGAAGCGGCCGAGCGTGAAGCGGATCGAGCTGTGGGCGAGCTCGTCGTTGCGGCCGAGCGCGCGCAGCACGTACGAGGGCTCGAGGCTCGCGGAGGTGCACGCCGAGCCGGAAGAGACCGCGAGCTCCTTCACGCCCATGATGAGCGACTCGCCCTCGACGAAGTTGAAGCTCACGTTGAGGTTGTGCGGCACGCGATGCTCGAGGTCGCCGTTCACGTACACCTCCTCCATCTCGCTCACCCCCGCGAGCAGCCGGTCGCGCAGCATCCGGATGCGCTCGTTGTCGGTCGCCATCTCGAGCCGCGCGAGGCGGTAGGCCTCGCCCATGCCGACGATCTGGTGCGTGGGAAGCGTGCCGGAGCGCAGGCCCCGCTCGTGGCCGCCGCCGTGCATCTGCGGCTCCAGGCGCACGCGCGGGCGCCGGCGCACGTAGAGCGCGCCGATGCCTTTCGGCCCGTAGGTCTTGTGCGCGGAGAAGCTCATGAGGTCCACCTTGAGCTTCTCCAGGTCGATCGCCACCTTGCCCGTCGCCTGCGCCGCGTCCACGTGGAAGACGATCCCTTTGGCGCGGCAGATCTCGCCGATCTCGTCGATCGGCTGGATCACGCCGATCTCGTTGTTCACCATCATGACGGAGACCACGATGGTGTCGGGGCGCAGCGCCGCCTGGAACTTGCCGAGGTCGAGGAGGCCGTTCGGCTCCGGGTCGAGGTAGGTCACCTCGAAGCCCTCGCGCTCGAGCTCGCGCATCGGGTCGAGCACCGCCTTGTGCTCGGTCTTCATGGTGATGAGGTGCTTGCCCTTGGTCTTGTAGAAGTGCGCGGCGCCCTTCAACGCGAGGTTGTCCGATTCGGTCGCGCCCGAGGTCCAGATGATTTCCTTGGGATCGCAGTTCACGAGCTTCGCGACTTCGGCGCGCGCGTTCTCGACGGCTTCCTCCGCGTCCCAGCCGAACGCGTGGCTGCGCGAGGCCGGATTGCCGAAGCGCTCGGTGAGCCACGGGATCATCTTTTCGGCCACGCGCGGGTCGACCGGCGTGGTGGCGGAATTGTCCAGGTAAATCGGTTTGCGGTTCATGGCATCACGCGGGAAGGATGTGGGGCTCTTGCGGCTTCGCGCGCACGACGGAGACCTTGCCCCGCGCGCGCTGCTTCTCGACCAGGTGCGAGAGCTTCACGCCGGCGAGGAACCCGTACACGGTCTGGTTGAGATCCGCCCACAGGTCGTGGGTCATGCAGCGCTGGTTCTCGTGGCAGTTCTCGCGGCCGCCGCACTGCGTGGAATCGATGCACTCCTCGACCGCGCAGACGATGTCGGCGACGGAGACCTCGCCCGGGTCGCGCGCGAGGTGGTAGCCGCCGCCCGGCCCGCGAACGCTCTCGACCAGCTCGCGCCGGCGCAGCTTCCCGAACAGCTGCTCGAGGTACGAGAGCGAGATCTTCTGCCGCGCGCTGATGCCGGCGAGCGTGACCGGGCCGTCGGTGGAATGCAGCGCGAGGTCGAGCATCGCGGTGACCGCGAATCGTCCCTTGGTCGTGAGTCTCATGGGCTTCCTCGATGGCGCTCGCCTAAAACCCGAGCGATTTACTCAAGTATAGGAAATCCGACTGAAATAGTCAAGAATAGTTTGATCGCCGGAACCTAGCCCCGGCCGGCGGCAGCCCGGCGCGCGCCCTCCTCGCCCGCCTCGCCGCGCTCCAGGTCGTCCAGCCGGCGCAGGATCTCGGCGAGCCGCCCGTCCATGTCCTCGGTGCGCGAACCGAGCGCGACCAGCGCGCGACTCACCGGGTCGTCCAGGTCCGCGCTCACGGCATAGGCGTCGAACGCCATGCGTGCGGCCTCGGCCTTCGCCCCGGTGGATTCGACGAGGCGCGCCGGGATGCCCACCACGGTCGCGCCGTCCGGCACCGCCTTCACGACGACCGAATTCGAGCCGACCTTCGCGCCATCGCCGACCACGAACGGCCCGAGGATCTTCGCCCCCGCACCCACCACGACGCCGCGGCCCAGCGTGGGGTGGCGCTTGCCCTTGTTCCAGGAGACACCGCCCAGGGTAACGCCGTGGTAGAGCGTGCAGTCGTCGCCCACCTCCGCGGTCTCGCCGATCACCACGCCCATCCCATGGTCGATGAAGACGCGGCGGCCGATGACGGCGCCGGGGTGGATCTCGATCCCGGTGAAGAAACGCGCGAGGTGCGATCCGAATCGGGCGAGCCAGCGCAGGCCCCAGCGCCACAGGCGGTGGTTCACGCGATGCAGGAGGATCGCGTGCAGGCCCGGATAGCAGGTGAGCACCTCCCAGACGTTGCGGGCGGCGGGATCGCGTTCGAAGACGCTGCGGATGTCCTCGCGGATGCGGTTGAACATGGTTCCTCGGGGGCGGGCGCCCGTCGGGCGGTCTTGTGGACGAAGTCTCGCATTCCCGAGTAAACTTATCAACTATTCCACCCCCGCGACCCACGCGACGAATCCCCGCCGCCACGAGCCGGCGCGGGAGCGCCCTCTCGTTGCCTTGAAGACCATCCTCGCCAAGTACTCGGAGTTCGTCCGCCAGCCCGACGTGGCGCGCCTGCTCGCGGTGGCGGTCGTCACCCGCATGCCGGTCGGCATGGTGGGCTTTTCCATGCTGATGTTCCTGCGCGCCTCGCTCGGCAACTTCGCGCTCGCGGGCACCGCCGTCGGCGCGAACTTCATCGCCCTCGCGGTCGCCGCGCCGATCATGGGCCGCATCATCGACCGCCACGGCCCCCGGCGCCTGTTGTGGGTGACCGGCATCGTGCAGCCGCTCGCCTTCCTCACGATCCTCGCCAGCGTGAAGCTCGGGCTTCCCTTCGCGTTCGTCGTCGCGAGCGCGGCTTGCGCCGGCGCCTTCGCCCCGCCGATCACCACGCTCACGCGCGCGGTGTGGCGCCAGCGCTTCGAGCGCGAGGAGGATCGGCGCACGGCCTTCGCGCTCGACGCGGTGACGATCGAGATCAACTTCACGGCGGGCCCCGCGATCATGGCCGCGATCCTCGCGACCGCCGGCGCCACGGCCGCGTTCAGCGTCGCCATCGCCGCCGCGATCCTCGCGATCTTCCTCTTCACCATGTCGCCCGCGTTGCGCTATTTCCGCCGCGAGACCGGCGCGCGCCGCCACCTGCTGGGGCCGCTCACCGAGCCGCGCCTGTGGATCGTGTTCGGCGCGACTTTCGGCCTCACCATCGCGGTCGGCTTCCTGGAAGTGGGATACCCGGCGTACGCGACGGCGCTCGGCTTCCCGGCGGTGGGCGGCTTGCTGCTCGGCATCAGCTCGCTCGGTAGCGCCGTGGGCGGCGCCGCCTACGGGGGGCTCCATTTCAAGGCGCCGGTGGAGCGCCAGTTCGCCGCCGCGATGGCGCTCATGGTGGTGCCGCTGCCGCTCCATGCCGTCGTCTCGCCGACCGCGCTCTTCGCCGTGGTGGCGTTCCTCGCGGGCGCGCTGATCGCGCCTTCGATCGCGGCGCAGTCGACGCTCGTCTCGCGGCTCGCGCCCTCGCACTACGCGGCCGAGGCTTTCACGTGGTCGTCCACGTTCATCGTGAGCGGGCTCGGCGCGGGAATGGCGATCGGCGGGCTGATCGTCGAGCGCGCCGGCGTGCGCGTGCCCTTCGCGATCGGCGCGGCCATCGTCGCCGCGATGGCGCTGCTCGCCCTCGCGCTCGTTCCGGCGCGGCCCGCCATCGCGGCCGCCCCGGCGCGGGATTAGCGGCGCATCCGCGCCTCGAACGCGCCCAGCATCCCGCGCAGGAGCTTCACCTCGGAGCGTTCCAGCTCCGCGCGCGCGAGGAGCCGGCGCAGCCGCTCCATGAGGCGGCCGGGCTGCCCGGGATCGAGATAGCCGCTCGCGATCATCGCCGACTGCCAATGCGCGATGAGCGCCTCCACGTCCTCGTGGGTCGCCTCGTCGTGCTCGCCGCGGCGCGGCAGCGCGAATGATCGCGCGCTCGACGCGAGCTCGTAGCACGCGACCTGCACGGCGGCGGCGAGGTTGAGCGAGGAATATTCCGGATTGGCGGGGATCGAGACCTGCATGCCGCAGTGGCCCATCTCCTCGTTGGTGAGGCCATAGGTCTCGTTGCCGAAGACGAGGGCGACCGGGCCGTGCGCGGCATCCGAGAGGATTTCCGGCGCGGCCTCGCGCAACGAGCGCAGGCGCTGCGAGAGGTCGCGACCGCGCGCGCTGAAGCCCACCGCGAGGACCGTGTCGCCGAGCGCGTCCTCGAGGCGCTCGCAGGTACGGGCCGCGGCGAGGAGCTCGGCGGCGCCCGCGGCGAGCGAGCGCGCCTCGGCATCCGGCGCGCGGCGCGGCGCTACGAGGCGCAGGTCGGCGAAGCCCATGGTCTTCATCGCGCGAGCGGCGGCGCCGATGTTGCCGGCATGGCTCGGCCGCGCGAGCACGACGCGGATGCGCTCGAGGGTCGAGGGGCTCGGCATCGGCACATTCTGCACGAAGGGCGCGCCGGAAAAAAAAAAGCGGAGCGCCGCCCCCGGCGCTCCGCACTTGCGCCCCACGGTGAACCCAACGTCTCACGGCGCCGTTCGTCGCCGGCGCTTCGATCGGTTGTTTCCGGCTGCCCGCCCGGCCGCCCCGCGGAGAGGGGCGCTGTGTCGTCCGGCGGACTATATCGTATTACGATATGTTGCTTTTATATATCGCACGCCGATACTCTGTCAACCGCGCCGAGGAGGGCGCGGGAATGCCGCCACTCACCACTTCCGAGTACGCGATGCTCGCCGCCTTCCGCTTCAAGCTGCGGCAGTTCCTGTCGTTCAGCGAGAAGGCGGCGGAAACCGTGGGGCTCACGCAGCAGCAATACCAGGCGCTCCTCGTGGTGCGCGCGCACCGCGGGCCGGGGCTCCTCACGATCAGCGAGCTCGCCCGGCAGATGCTCATCAAGCACCACAGCGCGGTCGGCATGGTGAACCGGCTGGAGGAGCTCGGCATGGTGCGCCGCGAGCCCGCCTCCGACGACCGGCGCAAGGTCGGCATCCGCCTCACCTCGAGCGGCATGAAGGTGTTCGGCCGCCTCGCCTCGATCCATCGCGGGGAGCTGCGCCGCATCGGGCGCGACCTGAGCCGCTTCATCGGCTACTTCGCGCGCGCGACCGGCGAGCAGCCCCTCGGCGAGGCGCCTGCCGAGAACCGGAGTCGGCGCGCGCGTTCATAGTAGAATCGCTCGCTCTCCGCGGCGCCCGCCGCGCGTCATCCGCTCTTTCCCATGCATCCCATGCTCAACACGGCCGTGAAGGCCGCGCGCAAGGCCGGCGCGATCATCGTCCGCGCCTCCTACGACGTCGAAAAGCTCACCGTCCGCGCCAAGCGCAAGAACGATTTCGTCTCGGAGGTCGACAATGCCGCCGAGGATGCGATCCTCGCGATCCTGCGCGAGGCCTACCCCGACCACGGCGTGCTCGCCGAGGAAAGCGGGGCGCGCGACGCCAAGGCCGACTACGTATGGATCGTCGACCCGCTCGACGGCACCACCAACTTCCTGCACGGCGTGCCGCAGTACTGCGTCTCGATCGCGCTCGCGCACCGCGGACAGCTGCAGCAGGCGGTGGTGTTCGACCCGAACCGCAACGAGCTCTTCACGGCGACGCGCGGGGCGGGCGCGTTCGTGAACGATCGGCGCATCCGCGTGAGCCGTACGGACAAGCTCGAGGGCGCGCTCATCGGGACCGGCTTCCCGTTCAAGGAGGTCGGCCACGTCGACGAGTACCTGCGCATGCTGCGCAACATGATGGTGGTGGCCGCGGGCGTACGCCGCCCCGGCGCCGCCGCACTCGACCTCGCATGGGTCGCCGCCGGGCGCACCGACGCATTCTGGGAGCTCGGCCTTTCGCCGTGGGACATGGCGGCGGGTGCGCTCCTCGTGCGCGAAGCGGGGGGCCTGGTGGGCGATCTCGCCGGCGAGGATGCGTTCCTCGAGAACGGCCGCATCGTCGCGGCCAACGGGAAGATCTTCGGCGCGATGCTGAAGGCGCTCAACGCGCCGGCGGCGTAGGCCGCGCTTATTCCCGCGCGACGAGCATCGTCACGAGGACCGAGGAATCCTCGAGCGCGTGCAGCCCGTGGCGCTCGCCGCTCGCGAGGTAGATCATCGTGCCGGCGGACAGGACCTCCTCGCGCCCCGGCATCGTCACCTGCACGCGGCCGCGCAGGCACTGGATCGTGATGAGGCTCGCGTGCTCGTGCTCGGGAAGCTGCTTGCCCTGTTCCATCACCAGGCGGAAGACCTCGAAGTGCTCGTCGCGGATCAACGCGACGGAGCCCGGCGGCTCCTCGCCGCCATCCTTCGGGTAGAGCTCGATGCGCTCGCCGGGGGCGGCGTGGTGGATGGCCATGGTCGTTCCCGCGAAGGTCCCCCTTTTGGACAGGCGGCCGCGATTTCGTTCCGGCCTACCAGTAGCCCTCGGTGGCAAGCTGGCCGGGCAACCCACGGCGGCCGGCCTCGAGCCGGCGTTCCCGCAACCATGCGCGCGTCTCGCGGATCATGTCGGGATTGCCGCACAGCAGGACGCGCGATGACGTCGGCTCGATGCGCGTTGCGGTCACCGACTCGAGCGTGCCCTCGCGAAGCAACGCGCCGATGCGCGTGCCGAAGGCACCGGGAACGTGCTCCCTCGTCACCACGGGAACGAAGCGCAGCCGGGCGCGCTCGGCGCCGGAATGGCGCGACATCGCATGCTCGAGGTCGGCGCTCGCGAGCTCCACCTCGCGGCGCACGCTGTGCACGACGATCACGCGCTCGTGGCGCTTCCAGGTCGAAGGATCGGCGGCGATCGAGACGAAGGGCGCGATGCCGGTGCCGGTCGCGAGGAGCCATAGCACTCCGCCCGGCGCGACCTGTGCGAGCGTGAGAAAGCCGAAGCTGCGCCGGTCGAGCCGGATCTCGTCCCCCGCGCGCAGCCGCTCGAAGCGCCGGTTGAAAGCGCCGTCGGGCACCCGCGTGAACCGGAAGGAGAGCCGATCCGCATCGGCGGGCGATGCGATCGAATACGGGCGCCACACGATGTCCTCGCCGGGCCCGACACCGAGGCGTGCGTAGTGGCCGGGCGTGAAGCGGAAGCCCTCGGGCCGTGTCGTGTCGAACGCGACCAGCGAGGCGCCGCGCCCTTCGACCCGCGTGATCCGCTCGCAGGTGTGGGAGGGGATCGCGGCGCCCTTCGCGACCGGCGGCGCGCCATGCGAGAGGTCGTTCATCGCGCCTTCGTCGCGGCCGCGTGGCGCGCCGGCGGCACGAACCTGAGCACCTTCGCGAGCTTGCGCTCGTGCACCAGGAGATCGGCGAGCGTGTGCCGGTCGAGCACGCAGAAGAACGACTCGAGCGCCTCGCCGAGGATGCCGCGCAGCGCGCACGCCGCCTCGATGCGGCACGAGGAATCGGCCTCGAAGCATTCGACGAGCCGCCGTTCCTCGCTGCCGCGCACGAGCTCGCCGAGGTTGATGCCCGCGGGCGTTCGCGCGAGGCGCATGCCGCCGCCCTTGCCGCGCAGGGTCTCCACGTAGCCGTGCCTCGCCAGGTGATGCACCACCTTCATCAGGTGGTTGGCGGAAATGCCGTAGACGGCCGCGATGTCCGAGACGGTGGCAAGGCGGCCCTCGCGTACGCCGAGGTAGATGAGGACGCGCAGCGAGTAATCGGAGAAGGTGGTGAGGCGCATCGGTCCCGCGGCCGTCGAAGCCGTTTAAAGATGTATCTCGGATATTGATTATGCGGCCGCGCCGCGCTGGATTCAAGCCGCATAACATGCAGCCTCGCGCCGCGGCGAGCCGGCTCTTCTTCCCGCTCGCCGCGGCGCACGCGCTGCCGGTCCTCCCCGCGTCGGTGCTGCCGATGCCGGGGATCGCGCCCGTCCTGCCCGGGCTCGCCTTGCCCGCGAGCCATGCGCACGGGATGCTCTTCGGCTTCGCCGCTCGCGAGCGCCCGCGCGTCGCGCCGCGTGAATGATGCGGGAGGCGCGCGTCGCGCTCCCTTAGAATAGGGGCGATGAACGCGCCGGCCGTGAGCCATTCCTCCGCGCAGCCGAAGGCTGCCCACACCCCGATGATGCAGCAGTACCTGGCGCTGAAGAGCCAGCACCCGGACGTGCTGCTCTTCTATCGCATGGGCGATTTCTACGAGCTCTTCCACGCGGATGCCGAGCGCGCCGCGAAGCTCCTCGACATCACGCTCACCACGCGCGGGCAATCGGCGGGCGAGCCGGTCCGCATGGCGGGCGTTCCCTACCACGCGGTCGAGCAATACCTCGCCAAGCTGGTGAAGATGGGCGAGTCGGTCGCGATCTGCGAGCAGGTGGGCGATCCCGCGACGAGCAAGGGGCCGGTCGAGCGCAAGGTCACGCGCATCGTCACGCCCGGCACGCTCACCGATTCCTCGCTCCTCGCGCCGACGCGCGAGAGCTTCCTCGCCGCCGTGACACTCCCGGGCACGGTCGCGGGGCTCGCGTGGATCTCGCTCGCGAGCGGCGAGCTGCGCATCGCCGAGGTTCCCGCCGAACGCCTCGGCGCCGAGCTCGAGCGGCTGCAGCCGGCGGAGCTCCTCTGCGCGACCGAGGCCTCGATGCCGCCACGGCCGGGGATGGCGGTGAAGCGCCTCGACCCCTGGCAATTCGATGCCGCGGCCGCTCGCCGCGATCTCGCGCGGCAGTTCGGCACCGCGGACCTCGCGGGATACGGCTGCGAAGGAATGGACGCCGCCATCGGCGCGGCCGGGGCGCTCCTCGCCTATTGCCGGCACACCCAGCGGTCGGCGCTCCCGCACGTCACGGGACTGCGCGTCGAGCGCGAGAGCGAGCTCGTCGCGATGGATGCGCCGACGCGCAGGAACCTCGAGATCACCGAGACGCTCGGCGGCGCGGAATCGCCGACGCTCTTCTCGCTCCTCGAGCGCACCGCGACGACGATGGGCGCGCGCCGGCTGCGGCACTGGCTGCATCATCCGTTGCGCGATTCGCGGATTCCCCGGTCGCGGCACGATGCGATCGCGGCGCTCCTCGACGCCGCCTCGCCGTTGCGCTATCCCCGTGTGGCGCAGCTCCTCTCGTCCTGGTGCGACGTGGAGCGCATCACCGCGCGCATCGCGCTCGGGAGCGCCCGGCCGCGCGACCTCGCCGGATTGCGTGAAACGCTCGCCGCGCTTCCCGCGCTGCACGAGGCCCTGCAGGCAAGCGCGCACCCGGCGCTGGAAGCCCTCGCCCCCGCGCTCGCCCCGGCCGACGAGGCGCTCGGCGAGCTCGCACGCACGCTCGCCGACGAGCCCCCGGCGCTGGTCCGCGACGGCGGCGTGATCCGCACGGGGCGCGACGCGGAGCTCGACGAGCTGCGCGCGATCCAGGAGGACTCGAGCGCCTTCCTGCTCGACATGGAAAGGCGCGAGCGCAGCCGCACCGGCATCGCGAACCTCCGCGTCGAGTACAACCGCGTGCACGGCTTCTACATCGAGGTGACGCAGGGCCAGCTCGACAAGGTGCCGGTGGAATACAAGCGGCGCCAGACGATGAAGAACGCGGAGCGCTTCATCACGCCCGAGCTCAAGGCCTTCGAGGACAAGGCGCTCGCCGCGGGCGAGCGGGCGGCGGCCAGGGAAAAGGCGCTCTACGAGGAGCTCCTCGAGGCGTTGAACCGCCACATCGCGCGGTTGCGGGCGATCGCCGATGCCGCCGCCGAGCTCGACGCGCTCGCCTCGCTCGCCGCATCGGCCGAGGTGCTCGACCTCGCGCGGCCGCAGTTCACGACCGAGGAGCGCATCGACATCGCCGAGGGTCGGCACCTCGTGGTGGAGAGCCAGGTCGAGCACTTCATCCCCAACGACACGAGCCTCGCGCGCTCGCGCCAGCTGCTGCTCGTCACCGGGCCGAACATGGGCGGCAAGAGCACCTACATGCGGCAGGTCGCGCAGATCGCGCTCCTCGCCTGCTGCGGCTCGTACGTGCCGGCGAGATCCGCGTGCCTGGGCCCGATCGACCGGATCTTCACGCGCATCGGCGCCTCCGACGACCTCGCCGGCGGGCGCTCGACTTTCATGGTCGAGATGACGGAAGCCGCGGCGATCCTCAACAACGCGACGCCGCGAAGCCTGGTGCTGGTGGACGAGATCGGCCGCGGCACCTCCACCTTCGACGGGCTCGCCCTCGCCTACGCGATCGCGCGCCACCTCGCCGAAAGCGTGCGCTGCTACACGCTCTTCGCGACGCACTACTTCGAGCTCACGCAGCTCGCCGGGGAGCTCGCCAACGTCGCGAACGTGCACCTGGATGCGATCGAGCACAAGGACCGCATCGTGTTCCTGCATCGCCTCGAAGCGGGCCCCGCGGATCGCTCGTACGGCATCCACGTGGCGCATCTCGCGGGCATCCCGAAGGACGTGGTGCGCGCCGCCCGCCGCCACCTCGCCGAGCTCGAGCGCCAGCTGCGCCCCGCATCCTCGCAACCGGACCTCTTCGCCGCACCGGTGGAAAGCGCCGCGCCGCCGGCGCACCCCGCGCTCGACGCGCTCGCCGCGATCGAGCCCGACACGATGTCGCCGCGCGAGGCGCTGGAGGCGCTCTACCGCCTGAAGAAGCTCGCCGATGAATAGCGCGCGCGCGTTCGTGATCTTCGCGCTCCTCGCGGTCGGGGGCTGCGCGGCGCCTCCGGCGGCGCTCGGCCCCGGTGCCTTCCGCTTCGCGGTGATGGGCGACACTCCCTACAGCGCGCGCGAGGAGAAGGCGTTCGTCGCGATGCTCGCGCGCCTCGACCGCGAGCCGATCGCCTTCGCGATCCACGTGGGCGACATCAAGGCGGGCGGCAACTCGCCGTGCACCGACTCGCTCTACCTCGAGCGCAAGGCGGACTTCGAGCGCTCGCGCCACCCGATCGTGCTCACCCCGGGCGACAACGACTGGACCGATTGCCGCCGCAAGAGCAACGGCGCGATGGATCCCATCGAGCGCCTCGCTCGCCTGCGCGAGATCTTCTTCGCCACGCCGGCCGCGCTCGGCCACGAGCCGCTCGCGCTGCGCGCGCAATCGCGATGCATCGCGCCGGTGCTCCCGCAGTGCGGCTGCGCGGCGCATCCGGAGAACCGGCTGTGGACCTACGGCCGCGTCACGTTCGTGACGCTGAACGTCCCGGGCAGCGAGGACAACGTGGGCTACGACGCGCGGAACGACCGCGAGGCGCTGTGCCGCGAAGAGGCGAACCGCCAATGGCTCGACCAGGCGGTGCACGAGGTCGAGTCCTCGAAAGGGCTCGCGCTCGTGATCGCGATCCAGGCCGATCCCTGGGCGACCGGCAAGGACGTGTACCGGGGGCTCGTGAGCGAGATCGGCGACGTCGGCAAGCGGCTCGGCCGCCCCGTGCTGTTCGTGCACGGCGACACGCATACCTACCGGCTCGACTGGCCGTTCCACGATTCCGACGGCACGCCCATCGACAACATCACGCGCCTGGAAACCTACGGCAGCCCGCTGGTGGGATGGATCGACGTCACGGTCGATCCCTCGGACCCGCGGCTATTCAGGATCGATCCGCACCTGGAAGCGATCGCGCGCTGAGCACGACCTCAGTGCGCCTGGACGCCGGATTCGCCGTGCGGATGTCCATGCGAGAGCTCGTCCGGCGTGGCCGCCCGCACGTGCTTCACCGAGCAGCGGAACCAGAGGCGCTCGCCGGCGAGCGGATGGTTGGCGTCGACCACGACCGAATCGGGCGTGATGTCGGTGACGGTGTAGACCTGCGCCTCGTCCTCGCGCTCGCCCGGCACGCCTTCGAAGCGCATTCCGATCTCGAGCGCGTCCGGGAAGCGATCGCGCGGCTCGACGCGCAGCAGCTCCGCGTCGTACTCGCCGAACGCATCCTCGGGCTCGAGCGTGACGCTCATCTGCTCGCCCGGGAGCTTCCCGGCGAGCGCCGCCTCCACCTTCGGGAAGATGCCGCCGTAGCCGCCGTGGAGGTATTCCATCTCGGCCCCCTCTTCCTCGAGGGGCTCGCCGTCGGCGTCGCGCAGCTCGTAGGCGAGCCGCACCACGGTGCCGGGATCAATTCGCATGCGCCGCCTTCTTCAGCTCGCGGCAGACCTTGAGCACCTCGTCGACATGGGCGCGCGGGTTCACGTCCTGCAGGATGTGGCGCACGACGCCCTTCTTGTCGATCACGAACGTGGAGCGCAGGAGCACCGAGCGCGGATGGCCGTCCACGATCTTCTCCTGGATCACGTGGTAGAGCTTGCACACCTCCGCCTCGGTGTCGGCCAGCAGGTTCACGGTAAGGCCGTGCTCGTCGCGGAACGCCTGGTGCGAGAGCACGTCGTCGCGCGAGACGCCGAATACGATGGTGTCGAGCCGGATGAACTCGTCCTCCCGATCGCTGAAGCCGATCGCCTGGATGGTGCAGCCGGGAGTCCCGTCCTTGGGATAGAAATACAGGACGACGTTCTTCTTGCCCCGGTAGCTGGAGAGATCCATCATCTCCAGGTTCGCGTCCGGAAGCGTGAATGACGGTGCTGGCTGGCCAACCTGTAGCATGGCACCCGCTATCTCGAAGTTCGAATCGATTCTAGCCGATTTTGATGCCGCGCAAGCCCCCGGGTTCGCTCGATGTCGAGCGCTTCATGCGCCGCCACTGGCAGCGCGAGCCGCTGCTCGTGCGCGGCGCGTTTCCCGCCTTCGTCGACCCGCTCTCGCCCGCGCAGGTGCTCGCGCTCGCGCGCTCGACCGAGGCCGTCTCGCGCCTCGTCGAACGCCGCGCGCACGCGTGGAACGTGGAGCACGGACCGTTCCCCGCCGCGCGCTTGCGGCGCCTCGCCAGGCGCGACTGGACCGTGCTGGTGCAGGACACCAACCATTTCTCGGCGCGCGCCGCGCGCCTGCTCGCGCGCTTCGACTTCATCCCGCACGCGCGCATCGACGACGTGATGGTGAGCTACGCCGTGCCGGGCGGCGGCGTCGGACCGCACGTGGACTCCTACGACGTCTTCCTCCTGCAGGGACGCGGGCGCCGGCGTTGGCGCATCTCGCGGCAGAAGGACCGGTCGTTCGTCCCCGGCCTCGACCTGAAGATCCTGCGGCGCTTCGCGCCCGAGCAGGAGTGGACGCTCGAAGCGGGCGACATGCTCTACCTGCCGCCGGGCATCGCGCACGACGGAATCGCCGAAACCGAGTGCCTCACCTGGTCGATCGGCTTCCGTGCCCCGTCCGATCGCGAGCTCGTGGCGGGATTCCTCGATTTCCTGCATGAGCGGCTCGATGCACGCGGCGAGTATCGCGATCCGGGCAGCGCGCCGGCGCGCCACCCGGGCGCGATCCCATCCGCGCTCGAGGCGCACGCCGCCCGCGCGATCTCGCGTGTGCGCTGGAGCGCGGCCGAGGTTCGCGAGTTCGCGGGCCGCTTCCTGTCGGAACCGAAGGCGCACGTGTACTTCACGCCGCCGGCGCACCCGCTTGCGGCCGCGCGCTTCGCGCGGCGCGCCGCCCGCCTCGGCCTCGCCCTCGATGCGCGCGCACGGCTGCTGTTTTCTGGCACGATGTTCTTCCTGAACGGCGAGCGGGTCGAGGTCCCGCCCGCGGCACGCGCGCTCGTGCGCCGCCTCGCGGACCTTCGATCGCTCGCGCCGCCGGTCCGCGCCGGCGGCGCGTTCTGGCAAACGATGCACGCGTGGTACCTGCAGGGCGCGCTCGCGGCGCGCACGGGAGAGGAAGAATGAGCGAGACGACGCCGGCCCCGAAGCCGGCCTACCGGCCGATCCTCGGCATCGCGGATTCGCTCGCGGCGATCGACGAGGTGATCGGCTGCGCGGTCCAGACCATCCGCATCTTCGACATCGACCTCGCGAACCGCGGATTCAATACCCCGCAGCGCACGGAGAAGCTGCGTGCGTTCCTCGTCGGCGGCCGCGCGCACCGCATCCTCGTCGCGCTGCACGACACCGACCTCCTCGAGCGCGAATGCCCGCGCCTCCTCACGCTGCTGCGGCAGTTCCCGATGTCGATCGAGATCCATCGCACGCTCGGGGAGGCGCGCAACGCGCGCGATCCGTTCGTGCTCGCCGACGATCACAGCGTATGGCACCAGCAGCACTTCCAGCAGCCGCGCGCGATTGTTGCGGTGCACTCGCCGGCCGCCGCCCTGCCGATCGCGCAGCGCTTCGCCGAGATCTGGGACCTTTCCGAGCCCGCCGTTTCCGCGACCACGCTGGGCCTTTGAAGCGGGCGCGGGTTCCGTTACAATCGCGCCCGGCAATTCCTCCGGCCGGCGCGATTTTGACGCGGCGCAACACCCGCCCGGGGAAACCGCCGAGAATGTCGAGTCCCTCCCCCCACACAAGGAAGAGAACAATGAAACAGTACCTGATCGCTGCGGCGCTGGCGTTCGGCCTGGTCGCCTGCAGCAAAGAACCCGCTCCCGCTCCCACGCCCACCCCGAAAGCCGAGACGCCGGCTCCGACGCCTGCCCCCACCGAGGCGCCGAAGCCCTCCGAGGCGCCCGCAGCCGCACCCGCCCCGGATGCCGGCAAGTCCGGCGACTCCGCGAAGCCCGCGGAAGAGCCGAAGAAGGACGAAGCCAAGAAGATGTAGGCCTCGGCAAGACCGAACGGAGAAGCCGGCCCCGCGCCGGCTTTTTCGTTGGCGGGCGCTACAGCACGCGCCAGCCGAAGCCCTGGTCCTGGTCGGCGACGCCGATCCACGACGGCTCGCACCCGGCCGCCGCGGCGAGCGCCGCCACGGCGAGCGCGGGCGTGTTGTTCTGGCGCGAGAGGTGCGCCGCGATGAGATGCGTCAAGCGGCTGCGGTCGAGGCTCGCGACGAGGTGTCCCGCCGCCAGGTTGTCGAGGTGCCCGAAGCGGCCGGCGATGCGATGCTTGAGCGCGAAGGGATAGTCGCCGTTCATCAGCATCTCGAGGTCGTGGTTGCACTCGACCACGAGCGCGTGGCAGCCGGAGAGCTTCTCGTGCACGTGCGAGGTCGGAGTCCCGAGATCGGTGAGGACGCCCAGGCGCGAAGCGCCGTCCGAGAACACGTACTGCACCGGCTCGCGCGCATCGTGCGGCACGGGAAACGGCTCGACCGCCACGTCGCCGACCGCGAACGGCGTGTGCGGATCGATGAAGCGCACCAGCACCGCGGGGAAATCGGGCGGCAGCCAGTTCGAAGTGCCGCGCGTGAGGTAGACCGGGATCGCGTGACGCTTCGCGAAGCGCGCGACGCCGCCCATGTGGTCGTCGTGCTCGTGCGTCACGACGATGGCGTGGATGTCGCGCGGCGCGAGGCCCGCGCGCTCGAGCCGCTCCTTGGCGCCCGCGAGCGTGAATCCACAGTCCATCATCACGCGGGTCGTGCCGCACTCCACCACCAGCGCGTTGCCGGAGCTCCCGCTACCGAGCGAGCAGAACCTCATCGAGGGCTGATGTATCCCGGCGAAAGCGGGCTGTCCCGTCGTGTCGAGCGGCACCTCGTGTCCGCTCCGACACGGTTCTCGCCGCTCGCCATGTCTCGCGGCTTCCCTATTTGAGCTGCTCGTAGAGCACCGCCAGAATCTTCCTGCCGGTGGAGCTCGCGTCGAGCGCGCCGTTCGCGTCCTGCACCTTCACCTCCGAGGCGCTGGTCCCCGCGTCGCTCACGAGGATGCGGTATTGCGGCTTCGGCCCCTTCGGCGTGGGCCTCCAGAATGCGAGCTTGCTGAGGAAGCTCTCGTCCTTCGTGGGATCGACGTCCGGGTCGATGTAGCGCACGTAGAAGACGCCCTTCGAGCGGTCGCGGTCCTCCACCGTGAAGCCGGTGCGGTCGAGCGCGAGGCCCACGCGGCGCCAGGCGCGGTCGAAGCCGTCGTTGAGGACCAGGGGACCGGCGCCGGAATTCTCGAGCACCGCGTTGCGCGCCTCCGCCGCGGGCGCCTGCGCGAGCGCGGCGCGTCCGGCCGGAAGCTTCGCCTGCTGCGTCGCGACCTTGGCGGGCTCGCCGCCGAGCTTCACCATGATGCGCGAGAGCATCTCGGCCTCGGCCTCGGGATTGTCCGCCATCGGCTGCCATTTCGTCGCGATGCCGTCGCGGTCGACGTAGACCTCTTCCATGCCGCGGTGCGTCACGAAGACGTCGGTCGTACCGGGCTCGGCGCCTTTCTCGAGGCGCACGCGGTACTTGTCGCGGTAGGGCGTCGAGTAGACGTTGTCGAGCGCCTTGCCGATGGTGCGGCGGATGAAGTCCTGGGGGATCTTCGCGCGGTCCTCGTGCCACTCGGTCTCCATGATGCCGACCTCGGGGCTCTCGCGCGAGAGCGCGAAGCCGTTGTCGATCCAGAACTGGCGGATCGCGGTCCAGACCTTGTCGGGCTCGCCCTTCACCTCGAGCCAGCGCATGGTGCCGTCGCGCTCGAGCTTCACGCCGTGGATCGGCGGCAGCACCGTGGGCGCGGCGGGCGCCTCCGTCCCGTGCGCGCCCGACACTTGCCTGCTGTAGTCGGAGTAGCTGGTCTGCGCGTGCGGATCGGGGATCGAGTAGCGATCGTCCATCGTCGGCGCGGTGAGCTCCGGCGGCACTTCGAGCGGCTGGTCGGTGCGCGCCTGCGCTCCCTTGTAGTCGGGCTTGCTCGACCCGAACCAGGAGCAACCGGCCAGGGCGAGGGCGAGCACGGCGGGAATGAGGTAATGGCGCAGGTGCATCATGGGCTTTCGGTCCTTCAGGAGAGGCAGCCGGCCGCGCGAAGCGCGGCGGCGACGGTTTCGTGGTACTGCGGCGAGAGCGGCGTGAGCGGCAGGCGCAGGCCCTCGGCGATGCGCCCCATGCGATGCAGGGCCCATTTCACCGGGATCGGGTTGGTCTCGACGAAGAGGGTCCTGTGCAGCGGGAGCAGGCGGTTGTTGATCTCGATGGCGCGCGCGAAATCCCCGCCACGCGCGGCGACGATCATCTCGTGCATGGCGCGCGGCGCGACGTTCGCCGTGACCGACACCACGCCGTTCGCGCCGAGCATGGTGTAGGCGAGCGCGGCGTCGTCGTTGCCGCTGAAGACCATGAAGCCCTTGGGCATGCGCATCATGAGGTCGGTCACGCGCTCGATGTTCGAGGTCGATTCCTTGATGCCCACGACGCGCGGCAGCTGCGCGAGGCGCAACACCGTCTCGTTCGAGAGGTCCGCCACGGTGCGCGAGGGCACGTTGTAGAGGATCAACGGGATGTCGGCGGCCTCGGCGATCGCACGGAAATGGCGGTAGAGCCCTTCCTGCGTCGGCTTGTTGTAGTACGGCACCACCGAGAGCGCGTATGCGGCACCCGCCTTGGCCGCGAACCTGGTGAGCTCGATCGCCTCGCGCGTGGAGTTGCCGCCGGTGCCGGCGATCACCGGCACGCGCCCCGCGGCGTACTCGACCGCCTTCGCGATCAGCTCGCAGTGCTCCTCCACGTCCACGGTGGGCGATTCGCCCGTCGTGCCGACGATGCCGATGCCGTCCGTGCCTTCGGCGACGTGCCAGTCGATGAGCGACTCGAGCCCGCGCAGGTCCAGCGCGCCATCGGCGGTCATCGGGGTGACGATGGCGACGATACTTCCGGAAAGCATGCGGTTCGGTCGGGCTCGAAGAAGCGAAGATTTTACAGGACTATTCCCGGCGTGCGGCGATCCGCTGGATCGCGGCGGGACGCGGTTCGGTCACCACCCGGTCCTCGTAGGCCACCACACGCAGCTTCCCGCGCACCGCATCGAGCAGCTCGCCGGGCTCGAGCAGGAAGGCCGGATTGGAAGGCTTGCCGAAGCGCTCGTTGCCGCGCGCGAACGTCTCGTAGAGCAGCATGCCCTGCGGCTCGAGCGAGTCGACGAGGATCGGCAGCAGCGGCCGGTGAAGGTAGTTGGTCACCACGATCGCCGCGAAGCGCCGCCCCTCGTAGGGCCACGCGCCCGATTCGAGGTCGGCCTCCGCCAACCTCACCCCGGGCGGAGGATCGGCGAAGAGCGCGATGTCGCGATCCACCGCGTCCACTTCGAATCCCAGGCGCGCGAGGAGCCGGGCATGGCGCCCCGAGCCGCATGCGAGGTCGAGCACCGTGCCGCCGGGCTGGATCCAGTCCGTCCATTGGCGCACCCAGGCCGAGGGCGGGAGGTCGAAGGCGTGCGAAGCCATGGCGGATGCTAGCGTGCCGGGCCCGGGCGCGGAACCGCCGGCTTTCAGGACACCGCAACCATTCCGGCGTAGACTCCCCGGCCGCTCGCCCCATGGACCCCCGGGAGGATCGATGAACCGCAAGCGCACCGCCGTCGCCGCCGCAATCGCCCTCGCCCTCGCCGCCGTCGCGTTCGCCGCCTACGCGCAGCAACGCACGGTCACCCGCGTGGGAATCGTTGCCAAGCCCCGCTCCTATACCGGCCCCTGTCCCGCCACGCTCGAGTTCATCGCGACCATCCACGTGAGCCA
>Ga0134126_10000639_pt1 | contig 44238 bp, 69 predicted proteins | sample KB31752_FD_96881 | JGI IMG/M metagenome (GOLD analysis project Ga0134126, IMG submission 96881) | Terrestrial soil microbial communities with excess Nitrogen fertilizer from Kellogg Biological Station, Michigan, USA - KB3-175-2 | ecosystem: Environmental > Terrestrial > Soil > Unclassified ...
AAGTCTCTCACCATGAGTGCCATTGCCAACACGTTTCAGACCTACGATGCCAAAGGCATCCGCGAGGACCTGAGCGACATCATCTACAACATCTCGCCGACCGAGACGCCGTTCATGGCGAACGCAGGCCGCGGCAAGGCGAGCAACACCCTGTTCGAGTGGCAGACGGATAGCCTCGCGAACACGAACACCTCGAACGCGCAGCTGGAAGGCGACGACGTCAGCTCGTTCGACGCCGTGAGCCCGACCGTCCGGTTGGGGAACTACACGCAGATCAGCCGCAAGACGGTCGTGATCGCGGGTACGGAAGAGGTCGTGAACAAGGCCGGCCGCAAGAGCGAGCTCGCGTATCAACTCGCGAAGAAGGGCAAGGAACTGAAGCGCGACATGGAGGCAATCTGCCTCGCGAACCAGGGCGCGGCTGCGGGTAACGACACGACCGCGCGCGTCACCGGCTCGATCCTCGCGTTCATCAAGACGAACGTGAACTTGGCGGGCGACGGCGCCAACCCGACCTACACGACCACGCCGACCGGCACGCGCACGGACGGTACGGTTCGCCCGGTCACGGAGACGATCCTGAAGGACGTCATCCAGCAGGGCTGGACGAACGGCGCGAACTTCTCGACGTACATGGTTCCAGGCGTCGTGAAACAGGAAGTCTCGGGCTTCGCTGGCATCGCCACGAAGACCTACTTCCAGAGCGCGAAGGACGTCATGCCGATCATCGGCGCGGCGGATGTGTACGTGTCGGACTTCGGCACCTTGTCGATCGTGCCTAACCGCTTCATGCGGACGCGCGACGGCCTCCTGTTCGACTGGGAGTTCGTGTCGGTCGACTTCCTGCGGCCCTTCAAGCAGGTTCCGCTGGCGAAGACCGGCGACGCAGAGAAGCGCATGCTCATCGTCGAGTACGGTGTGCGCGTGAAGAACGAGAAGGCGCTGGGCATCACCGCCGACATCTCCTAACGGAGACTAGGAACGTCGTAGGTCCCGGTACAGAATAACCAGCCAGAGTACCTAGCCTGTACCGGCCTACGGCGGAAATCGGCACCACCAGAGCCTAACCGTAATGCTGTCCTTCCTTCGCACGGCCGCAACTGCGGTCGTTGCGTCGTTCCAGAAAGTTGTAACCGGCATCGGCCTCGTGATGATCGCCCTAACGATCGTCGGCGGGGTCGTTGCCGCTCACTATCACGCGAAGGCCGCAGTCACTGCTGCGGAAGCCGCGGCTGCGGAGCATACAGTAGCCGTCGCTCGCGATAGTGTCCGTGTCGTCAGCGCACGAGCCCTCGCGGCCGAACAGCGTGGCGACTCCCTTCTGGCGGTGGCAGCGCGCGCCTCGCGCGCGGCCGTCGTCGACAGCGCGCAACTGGCTGTACTCCGCGCGCGCTTTGTCCAACTTGCCAGTGCGGCGCCCTCGGCATGCGCAGATGTCGCAACGAGTGCGGCGTCCGCGCTCGGCGAGTCGGACTCTGTAGCCTCCCACCTCACCACGAAAGCAGACAGCGACAGCGCCGCGGCGGCGTATTTCCGCGCAGCGTTAGACAGCACGCGAGCCGCCAATGCTGCGCTCCTGGCTGCCGACACGCACGCCGACAGTACCCGCGCCGCAGCCGCCAAGCCCGAGCCGTTCCTTGCGCGCATCAAACCGCACTGGGGCGTCGGCTTCGCTGCAGGCGTCAACCTCTCGGGCAAGCCTGAGGGGATATTAGGCGTGACCTACGGGTGGCGCTGGTGAGCGAGCGCCTTTTCGGAGTAGACCCGCTCGCGGGCACGAAGGAGTTCTTCTCCTACGACGACACCGACGACTCGTTTACGATCCGCACGGAGCAGGACGTCACCGCGCTGATCGAGGCGAACAAGGTGCTGTCCAATGCCGCGGACGAAACGTGGCGCGGCGACATGCACCGCGTGGCGTCGATCCCGCTCTCGCTCATGCCCATGCTCGAGAAGCAAGGGATTATGACGAAGGCCGGCGCGATCCTCGACGAGAAGAAGCTGCGCGCGTGGCTGAATGACGCCGACAACCGATACTTCCGCACGCGAGGCGGCTACGTATGAGCGCGCTTGCCATCGTCGATTACGCGACGCTGCAGAACGCGGTTGGGCAGTGGCTCAACCGCTCCGACCTCACCGACCAGATTCCGGCGTTCATCCAGCTGTGCGAAGCGCAGCTCAAGCGGAAGCTGCGGCGCACCACGACGCGCGCCACGATCACGATCGCCGACGAGTCGACGATCCTGCCTGGCGACGCCGCGGAGCTGCGCTCGGTGCGTCTCGTGTCCGATCAGCCGTTTCTCGACACGTCGCTCAAGACCGGCACGGTGGAATGGATCAACGACCGGCGCGCGGAGCTCAACGCGGTCGCTGGGCGGCCGAAGTACGCGACGCTTGTCGGCGGCCAGCTGCTCGTCGTGCCGGCGCCGGACCAGAGCTACCAGGCCGAGGTGTTCTACTTCCAGCAGCTCTCGCCGTTGTCGGACACGAACACGACGAACAGCGTCCTAACGGAAGCGCCGGACCTGTACCTCTTCGGCGCGCTCAAAGAGGCTGAGCCGTACCTCGAGCATGACGAGCGCATCCAAGTGTGGGAAACCAAATACGCGGACGCACTGACGCAGCTGCTCGATGTGCGGGACCGCGAGGAGTTCAACGCATCGTTGCAGCCGATTCGGTTGCCGGTGGTTTTCGGGTAAAACATGGCTGACACGACTACGACTAACTATGCCTGGGTGCAGCCCGAGGTTGGGGGCAGCTCTGGCTCTTGGGGCGGTAAGCTCAACACGGACCTCGAGGACATCGACGCAGAGGTATTCGCCGTCAGCGGCGTTGCTAACGCTGCGCTCCCGAAGGCAGGGGGAACGCTCACCGGCCAGCTGTCGACGAAAGGTGTCGACTACCCGGCAAATGATCTTGGCACGCCGGGCGGCACGCTCACGATAGACCTGAGCACCGGGAATTACTTCAAGTTCCAGCCCATCTCGGCGATCACGTCCGTGGTCCTAACGAACGTGCCGGCCGCGGGCCGCCTCGCGGTGTTCTTCCTCGAGATCGTCAACGGCGCTGCTGTTGGGATCACCTGGCCCGCCTCGTTCAAGTTCGCGGGTGGTACGCAGCCGGTGTTATCCACGTCGGGCACCGACGTTCTCGCGTTCATTACGCGGGACCACGGCGCGACGGTCCTCTGTGTCGGCTTCCAGCTGAACGAAAGCTGATGCTCGAGCTGCTTGCGGCAATGATGGCGCACACGGCGTCGGGCCCTCCGACACCGTCCGTGGTGTCTGTCGTCGCTGGGACGACGAACTCCGGAACGTGCGTCGTTGGTTCGCACATCCCGCGGACCTCTGCGTCGTATGACGTGACGGTGACGCTGGCGAACATGGACTTCAGCACCTACGAAGTGAAGCTCTACGAGAACAGTGTGTTGAAGCAGACGTACACCGCGGGGCCGATCGTGTATTCTGTCACCGTGACTGGCGCAGTGGAGGGCGGCACGTACACCCCCTTCACCGTCAACCGCACCTACCGTGCGGACATCGTCAACAAGACGACGGGCGTGGTGGTCAACTCGGGGTCGGGCAACTGGACGCAGCGGTACGGTGGCTGTCCATGAGCGAGTTTCAGTTAGGCCGGCACGAGCAGGCCATCGACATGCTCCTGCAGGGGCAACAGCGCGTCGAGCAGCAGATCACCGTCCTGCAGGCGAGCGTCGCCGACATCGCGAACAGCGTCGCCGAGCGCAAGGGTGAACGGCGCATGACCCTGTGGTTTATGAGCACGGGCAGCGCGGTGTTAGGCTCGGTCCTGACGCTCATCGCGCGGTACGCGGTAGGGACCAAGTGAGGCTCTTTCGCGATCCGGGCGGCAAGCCGAGCATGACCCGCGTGATCGCGCTCCTCCTTGCGTTGGACGCGACGGCGCTCGCGGGTGCGATCGTCTGGTACGTCGTGCACTGCACGCCGAAAGCGGATGTGCTGATGGGCGCGGCGTCGGTTGTTGGTGCGTTTGTGGCGTCGGGCTGCGTGGCCCTGATGTCTCGTCTCAAAGGGAAGGACTCAGATGACGCGCGATGATTCGGTGGGATGTCGACAAGAGCAAGCTCGATCCGCAGTTCGCCGCTGACGTCGACGCGCGCCTAACGAACTCGATTTATTCGTGGGCGGTCGTACAGGGCCTGCGTTCGGAAGATGAACAGCGCGCCCTTTACGAGAAATACTTGGCAGGTGGCCCGCTCGCTGCGAAGCCAGGGCACAGCCCGCACGAGCACGGCCTGGCGGTAGACGTCGCGCAGATTCTGCCCGACGGGCACCTGTCCTGGGACGTGTCGCACCCGGCGTGGCCGTGGCTGTGGGAAGCGATCAAGGCCACGCCGCACCTGCACTCGGGGCATTTCTTCCCGCCGGTTGCGCCAGCGGACGACGATCACATTCAGGACATCCGGTGGTACACGATCCGCGCGGGCTTGAAAGCGCGGGGTGAGTGGTAAGATGGAGGAGAAGATACTCCCCCTCAACATCCCGCCCGGCTTCTACCGCGACGGCACGACGTATCAAGCGAAAGGCCGCTGGGTCGATGGAAACCTCGTTCGTTTCTTCCAGGGCACGACTCGTCCGTTAGGCGGATGGCAGCGCGTGCAGGCGGCGGCCGGGGGCGATCTCGCGGCGGTCAGCGGGATGCCGCGCGCGGCGGTCGCATGGCGCTCCGCAAGCGGCGCACAGTGGGTCGCGATCGGCACGGTGACGAAGCTGTACGTCCTAGCGGGCGGTCAGCTGTTCGACGTCACGCCGGCGGGGTTCTCCTCGGCCGGGCGCGTCGACAGCACGACCTCGAGCGGCGAGTACGGTGACGGCGAATACGGCGTCGGCTTGTACGGCACGGGCTCCGTAGCGGGCGATCTCGTCGACGCGGACACTTGGGCGCTCGACGTCTTCGGCGAGTGGCTCGTCGCCGTGAATACGGTCGACGATACGCTGTACGTCTGGAAGGGCAACACCGCAGTCGTCGCCGCGGTCCCGTCGCTCGACATCGCGTTCACGGGCTCGCTCGTGGTCGATGGCGCGACGCTGGCTGGCGCGACGAGCATCAGCCTCAAGGCGACGACGCTGACGGGCTCCGTGGTGCCAGGACAGACGTTCATCGTCGACGGCACGACCTACACGGTGCTGGCTCCGGCAGTCGCGAGCGGCAACGTGCTCGCGATCTCGTCCATCTTCCCTGCGGTGCCGTCGAACATCGCGGACGGCGACGCGGTGACTGGCGTCAGTTCGCAGGCGGTGAGCGCGACGGCTGTCGTGACTACGCCGGAACGGTTCCTCGTTCTGTTAGGCGCGGCTGGCGATGCGCGTCAGGTGTGGTGGGCGTCGCAAGAGACGATCAATGCCTTCCAGCCGTTGAGCAACAACAGCGCGGGCTCGTTCATCCTGACGACGAACGGGCGGCTGATGTGCGGCCGGCGCACGAAGAGCGAGACGCTCCTGTGGACGGACGCCGATCTCTGGCGCATGACGTTCATCGGCGACCCGCTGGACTACGCCTTCACGCAAGCCGGCGATCAGTGCGGCATCATCTCGCGGCTGGCGCATGCGGCGCTTGACCAGACGGTGTACTGGATGGGGAAGGGCGGTTTCTTCTCTTACGACGGCTACGTGCATCCGCTGCCCTGCGATGTGTCGGACTTCGTGTTCGGCAACATCAACATGACGCAGCGGGCGAAGGTGTGGGCGATCGCGAACTCGGACTTCGGCGAGATCACCTGGTATTACCCGTCGGCGACCAGCACCGAGATCGACAGCTACGTCACGTTCAACGCGCGTGAAGGACACTGGGTGACGGGCTCGCTCGTGCGGACGGCCGGCGCGTCGATGGCTCCGTTAGTCGAGCCGATTCTGGTCGACTCGAGCGGACAGGTCTGGCAGCACGAGACGGGCACGAACCACCAGGGCGCCACGCCGTTCCTGCTGAGCGGCCCGATTGAGGTCGGCCCCGGCGACCTGCAAGGCTACGGCCGCACCGGCCAGGGCGAGCAGATCATCAAGCTGCAGCGGTTCATCCCCGACCAGCGCGCGTTAGGCGACCTGCAACTGACGGTCTTGTCGGCGATGTTCCCGACTGACACGCCGACGTCGAACGGGCCGTATCCTGCGACGGCGCCGACGAGCCTGCGAGTCACGGGGCGGCAGATGCAGCTGCGGTTCGACCAAGTGAACGAGAATGACTGGCGCTTGGGCGCCTTCCGCATTGGAGTGCGGTTAGGTGGGAAACGATGAACCCGCTTCGGCTACCGACGCCGCCGGCCAAGTATGACCCAGCTGACCAAGCTGCATTTCGGCGCGCGCTCGAGGCGTGGGCGCAAGCTCTCGTCAGCGGAGCAGGGTCAGTGGGTCCGCCGGGACCCGCAGGAGCGACAGGCGCGACAGGAGCTGAGGGAAAAGTCATGCGCGTGATGGACTTCTGGTGGGACGTCTACGGAGCTCCCGGCGCGTCAGTGCCTTCGACGCTGATGAATCAGTCGGGCAGCAATCCACCGTCGACGACCTTCTGGACCGCGGGCACTGGCTTCGGTTCGCATCCAGTCTACAGCGCCACGATAGGCCGTGATGTGTTTGCGTTGGGCACGAGTGCGGCGACGGGCGGCGTGCAGACCACGTTCTCCTTCCCGCTCATGCACGACAAGGCGCTCGTCGTTAACAAAGTCAGCGCGGCGATGCAAGTCGTGGGCTTCGAGATCGAGATGGCAGCGTCCGCGCTGCCGACCGACGCCACCGGCGGCAAGGACGAGAACATCGTCGGGATCATCTTCACGCAGTCGGACGGTACGCTCCCGACGGGCTCTTCGACGGGTATCCTCGGCAGCTCGGCCGCGTTCATGGCGATGATGGCTGCGCACGACGGAAACTGGTACTTCTTCGCCGGCACGAAGAGCCGCGCAGGCTCGGGGCCGTTCCCCGCAGACTGCTGCACGGATCAGCTGATCTGCGGCACGAACACGACGCTGCACAAGTTCCGGTTCCTGTTCAAGAGCGCGACGTCGGCGAACTACGGCTCGTTAGACATCTACGTCGACGACGCCACGACGCCGGCGCTGCACATCGACTGGAATCCAAGCAACACGCCGAGACTGCCGGGCTACGGCAGCGGCGTCTTTCCGTGGTGGCGCATCATGCTCGTCGGCGACAAGACGACGGGCGGCACGAACGGCGGTGTGAACTTGCTCGCGGCGAGCTCGCACTTCTTCTCCGGCCCGGATGATCCAGCGGTCTACTGATGTTCAAGGCCGAGGATTATCGCCTGCAGATCGAAGCGGCGCTCGCCTACGCGGCGGGTTCGCACACGTTCGACGACGTGGCCGCGGGCGTCGCTGCAGGCACGATGCAGCTCTGGCCCGGGCCGAACTCGGTGATGGTGACGGAGATTGTGGACTATCCCCGCTACCGTGCGCTCCGGTTCTTCCTTGCCGGCGGTCGCATGCCGGAACTCGAGGCGATGACGCCGGGCGTGCTGGACTGGGGGCGTGAGCAGGGCTGCGCACGAGCGGAGTTCCTGGGGCGGCGTGGATGGCAGCGGTCGTTCCTAACGCGGAGCGGATGGCGTGATACACAACTGGTAGCACTCGAGAAGCAACTGTAATGGGCAAGAGCTCAGGAAGTACGTCGGTCAACCTCGACCCGGCCACGCAGAACCGCCAGAGTCAAATCTGGTCGGCTGCGCAGCAAGCTGCGGGGTCGGCGCCGCCAGGCGCCAATCCGCTGACGGGGCAGGCCGTGCAGGGGTACCAGAACGCCGCCAACGCCGGCAACCTTGGCTTCTCGGCTCTCTCGGGCGATCCGACTGCGATGGCCAAGCTGATGAACCCCTATCAGCAAGACGTCATCGACAAGATGAACCAGCAGTTCGGCATCACGTCCGGTCAGGTGCAGAACCAAATCAATTCGCAGGCCACCGCGGCCGGCGCATTTGGTGGGTCGCGCTACGGCGTAGCGTCCGGTGCTGCGCAGGCGAACTTGGGCGCCAACCAGGCGCAGCAGATTGCGGGCCTCTACTCGCAGGGCTACCAGAACGCGCAGAACCAAGCCGCGTCGCTCGCGAACCTTGGGTTAGGCGCGCAGGGTCAGCTCGCGAACCTGGGCGACTACGAGCGCAACATCCAGATGCAGCAGAACCCGGCGCTGTGGCGCCTGCAGGTGCTGCAAGGCGCGAACAGCGGCATGCAATCCGGCTCGACGACCACGCAGACGCCCGGCTTCAATCCGTTCAACGCGGCGTTAGGCGTGGCGGGGTTGTTCGCATAATGACTCCCGACATTCTCGCCCTCATGGGCCAGCACGGCATCCCGCTCTCGCCGAGCATGCAGGATTATCACACGGAGCTCGGGCCTTCCTCGCCGTATCAGCCGGGCCCCGGCCCACAGCCGACGCTGGCCGGCCCGCAGATGACGTCGATCGCCGGTATGGCCGGACAGGCGAGCGATCCGCTCGCGGCGACGCAGGCGGCGCCACAGGTGCCGATGCAGGGCGCGCAGCAAGCGCCGACCGGCCTCTCGACGATGCAGAAGGCCGTGGGGATCGGCAATGCGATCCAAGGCGCCGAGACGGCCGCGCCGGACCCTGGCAAGATCACGAGCAACGGCCCCATGCAGCCGGTGATGGGGCTGCTTCAAGGTATGACTGCACGCAGCGGCATCCCGTCGCTGTTCGGGAGGTAGATTATGAACCCAGACGATCCGCAAGCCCCGCAGCCGGGACTCCTCGGCCGCATCAGCGCCGCCATCCAGAACAAGCTCTTCACTGGCGCGGCGCCGTCCGGCCTCACGGGACTTCTCTCGCCGGATGACATTCAGGCGGCGAAGAAGAACGCCATGACGCACCTCGGCCTCTCGCTCCTCGCGAACAGCGAGGGCGCGCCAGGCAAGCCCGCGCCTAACGTCGCGTCCGCGATCGGACAGGCCGGTCTTGGCGCCCAGGAGCAGTACGGGCAGAACGTGCAGGGCGCGGTCGCTGGGCAGCAGCAGGCGCTGCAGGCGAACTGGGCCAAGCATCTCATGGCGCTGCGCCAGCAGGTTGCGCAGCAGTTTCCGCAGGCTCCGGGCGAGACGCCGCAGCAGCAGCTGATGCGGATCGAGCAGATGGCCGCGGCCTATGCGCAGGGGGGCGACACGGAGACGTCGGCCAAGCTCACGCAGCTCGCCGAGTCGATACGGAAGATGGCCGGCACGCCGCAGCTCACGACCAACGGGCAGCGGCGCCTTCTCGTCAATCCGATCACTGGGGAGCAGACGGACTTGGGTCCGATGGGGCTCACGCCTAACGATGTCCTCACGGATCAGCGCGCACGCCAGGCGCACCAAGATGCGATCAAACAGCAGGAGCTCGAGTTTCAGGCGCTGCAGGGCTACCGCGGCATCCAGACGGGCGAGTCGTTGTCCAAGAACTTCGACAAGACCGTTGCGGCCGAGGCGAAGACGGCGGACACGATGCGGACGGTGCAGGCGAACCTCGACGCCGCCCGCGCCGGCGATCCGGTTGCGTCCAAGAACCTGCTCATCTCGCTCAACGCGCTCGCCGATCCGCGGGCGCAGATTCGGCAGGGCGTCATCAACTTGATGCTCAACCCGAACCAGTCGATCCAGATGAAGCTGTCGCAGGCGTACTCGCTCGCGGCACAGGGCAAGCTGCCGCCGCAGCTGCTCGACCAAATCGCGGCACTCGTTCAGCAACACGCGCAGGCCGCGCGCTCGTCCTACGACCGGAAGTACCAGGCGATGACGAAGCGGTATCCGCAAGCGGCCGATCAGTTCCGCACGTCGGACGAAGTCTTCGGGCCGGCCGCCGGCGCCGAGGACCCGGCCGATTCGCTCCTCAAGAAGTACGGTATTCCCCCGCGTGACTCGACCAAGTGAACCCTGATGACCTGAAGCAAATCCAGGCGAACGTCGCGGCGATGCGCGCAAAGGGCGCGCCCGAGTCCGACGTCCTCGCCTACCTCAAGGCCGAGGATCAGCGCCTCGCGACCGGCACCGTGCCGGCTGCGGCGCCCACCGTCTCGACGGGTGCGGGCGTCGTGCGCTCGCTGGCGCGTGGCGCGACGTTAGGCTGGGAGCCGCAACTTGCCGGCAAGATCGACGACATTGCCTACAATTTGGGTGGGGCGAAGCTCAACCCGCTGCTGCAGAAGCTGGGCATCTCGCCGATCGTGCCGGGGGATCAGGAGACGGCGCGCATCCAGGCCGCACAGCAGGCGTTCCACGCGCAGTCGCCCAAGACCGACATCGCGGCCCAGCTGGGCGGCGCGATCGCGTCGCCAGTGAACAAGCTGTTGCCGGTACCGGCTGCTGGCGCCACGCCGCTCAACGTGGCGGCGCGCGGCGCGCTTGCCGGCGGCGCTCTCGGTGCAGCCAACGGCGCTGCGGAAGCGCCGGACGGCAGCCGCGTGTCTGGTGCCGTCATCGGTGGCCTGCTGGGCGCCGGCGGTGGTGCAGCCATCCCCGGCCTCATCGCCGAGGGTACGGCGCTCGCGCAACCGTTGCGCCCCGCGATGGCGCGCGTCTCGAGCGCGCTCGACATTCCGGCGATCCGCGCCGAGGCCGCCCGTATGGCCTCGTTAGGCAAGGGCGCGGTCACGACGCTGGCCGATCTCTCGCCGCAGGGTCGCGCCCTCGCCGATCAGGCAGCCACGGCCAGCCCGAAGGCGGCCGAGCAGATCGCGGACGTGAGCCTCGGCCGACAGGCCGATCAGGCGCAGCGCGTCCTGCAGAACGTGCGCGACGGGTTAGGCGGCGACGAGCCGTCGCTCGCAGCGCGCGCCGAGGACCTCGCCACCTCTCGCCGGCAATGGGCCGCCAGCCCCTCCGGCTTCCAGGGCCTACGCGACATGAACGTCCGGTTTACGCCCGAGGACTTGGCGCAGATCGACCCCATCTTGAAGCAGCCGGTTGTCTCGGCCGCGATGAAGCAGGCGATGCAGACGGGCCTCATTGGCACCGAGCGGCCCTCGACGTTTCAGGCGCTGCAGGACATCAAGGAGTCGCTCGACGACGCGGTCACGAAGGCGTTCCGGAACGGCGACGGCAACCTGGGCACGCGCCTCACGCAGGCCCGCGACCAGATCAAGGGCTTCCTCACGGCGAACGTGCCGGACTATGCGACGGTCAGCGCGGAGTACGGACGCCGACTCTCGCTCGAGACGGCGCTGCAGGACGGCGCCGAGGCATGGGGCAAGAGCGACGTGCAGGGCTTGACGCGGAAGGTGGCGAGCCTCTCACCGGATCAGCTTGAGCAGTTCCGAGCGGGGATGGCCTCGAAGCTCGTAGACGACCTCTCCGCGTCCAAGACGAACCGCGACGTTGCGGCTCAGCTGGCGAACGCCGGCCGCGCAGAGCAGGAAAAACTCAAGGTCGTCTTCGGCGACGAGCCGACGTTCGACAAGTTCATGGAGCAGATGAAGGCCGAGAAGCAGCTCGCGCAGCTGCGCAGTACGACAGGCGGCTCCCAAACCGCCGGACGTCTCGCCGCCAGTAGCCTGCTCAGTCATCCGACCGTGAGTCCGACGGGCGTCGCATCGCGCGTGCTCCGCTCAGTGTTAGGCAAGGCGAGCGTGGCGCAAGCAGACCAGATGGCGCCGATGCTGATGACGCAAGGTCCGGACGCGATCACGCAGCTTCTGAATCAGCTCGAGGGACGCGCGGCTGCGCCGTTAGTCGGACCCGTGGCGAACCAGGCCCCGGCCCTCGCCGGCCGCGCTGCGGGTCTTCTGGGAGCGCAGCAGTAGCCACGCGCGGCGCGGGTGGCGCACGACTGCCCACGCCGTGCTTGTGAGCAGGGCGACAAAGTCCGCCACGCGGGCCGCGCCGACCACGAACTGCATGAGCAGACGCCAGCCGTAGTAAATCGCGGCGATGATCAGCGCGAACTCGACGAGTTGTCTAAAGAGCCACATCGGCCTTTTCTCCCTTGAGCAGTCGAATGATCTCGTTGCGTTGCTTCGCCGCATGTGCGGCACTGCTGTTGAGTTGTATCCAGATGAAGACGAGCGCGACGAAGAAGACGTAGTCCATGCGACCCCTCCCGTAGAAGTGACAGAAGTGTTAACTTACTCGTCTCATAGATAACGAAACGAGGAGGCGCGCGCAACAGGCACGACCCGGATCACGCTGTAGTGAGTGGCTTTGGCAGCTGGATTAGCAAGCACCTCGAGGACCTGAAGCAGGACCTAACGGGTCCTGCACCGCAAGAAGAGCCCCTCTACTCGCCTTACGGGCGCATCGACACGAGCGCGCTCCAACAGGCCCCCGTTGCAGACGCGGCAAACCCTGCCGGGCAACGTCCGCAGCTGCCGCAGCCCACAGTCAAAGCCCTCGACGCCAGCGGTGTCACGTCGAGCGAGCGCTTCCCGCTGCCGCTGCCCGCCAGCTATCAGGTGTGGCGGGGCGTGCACGACCTCACGCACGCCGAAGGCGCGTTCAGTGATGAGACGCCGTTAGGCTGGCTGGCCTCGCGCGTGCCTGGGCCTATCATGGGCGCGCAGATACTGCAGCGCGGCGTAGACGCAGCGCAGAACGGCCATCCCCTCGCCGCCGCAGCCCAAGCGGCGCTCTTGGCGCTTCCGGCGCTAGGGCCGGAGGCTACTGCAGCAAGCGACGCGTTGCCAGAAGTGTCAAGCGACGCCGCCCGCTACGCCCGCGCCGGCGAGGACATGCAGACGCTGTCGAGCCGCCTCTCGCGCGTTGCCGGCGATCAGCCGGAAGCCGCCCTCACTGGGCGCGACTGGCTGCACACGCAGCTCCTCAAGCATCAACTCGCCGATCTCACCCAGGAGCGCGCGATCACCGCGCCGCCCACGCCGACGCCGCAACTGCCCCCGCCTCCGGGCGCCGGCTGGTATGACGTCGAGACGCCGAGCGGTGTGCGCGCGATCCGCGCCGCCAGCCCGCAGGACGCGCTCACGCAGGCGCCGGGCGGCATCATCCGCCGCTATCAGGCGGGCGACGTGTGGCAGCCGTTCTCGAGAAAGGGCTCGACCGGCGTCACGATGATGGGCGGCATCGCCGGGGTGGGAGCCGGCGCGGCTGCCGGCGGCACGCAGGGCAACACGCCGGAGGAGCGGCTTCGGAACGCCGCGGTGGGCGCGGTAAGCGGGGGACTCTTGGGTGTTGCGGTGCCGGAACTCGCGAGCCGTGCGTTGGGTGAAACTCCCGCAACCGAAGGCAGCGCGCTTGCGCGCGCCGGCGCAATCGGCGACCAGCCGAACCTCATCGCCTCCGGCCTCTCGAAGGACGACGCCGTCGCACAGATGAAAGACCTGTCGGCCAAAGGGCAGCGCGCACAGATGCAGCGCGCCGACGACGGCACGTTCAGCATCATCAAACGCGGCGAGGCGCAGCCGAAGGTGCCGACGCTGCAACCGACTCCGACTTTGGCCGAACCGGCAGGGCAACCGACGGAGTCCGGTTTCCAGTCGCGCCTCATGACGGCACTGCGCACGAATCCGAACCTGCCGAAGAAGCCACTCACGCTCGATCAGTGGCAGCAGGTGCTCGCGACGACGCCGGGCGTACCGCCGGCTGAGTTCCAAGCGGTGCGGGACAAGATCGAGTCGTTAGGCCACGAAGCCGACTGGCAGCGCGCCACAAACGAGATGGGACCGCTGCATAACGACTTCAGTGATTTCAGCCAAGCACGGTCAAACCATTTTCAAGAACTGCAGGCCGAACGCGCAGCGCAGGGCATCACATCCGACCAACTCGCGCAACTCGTCGCACGGCACTCGCCTGTCGCTGATCTCGAGCGCACGGTGCTCAAGGCGAGTAGCGAGCCAAAATCTTTCAACGAAGCTGCGGCCCGTGCGGCAGCGAGGGCTGAAGTCCGAGATGAGATGACTCGGCGCCGCGGGGAGTATGCGACGCGCGCGTTCCGCGAGATCAATGGCGCAACACTGAAGCTGGCGGACGAATATGGCCTCGGCCCGGCCCGACACATCCAACGTGCTATCTTGAGGCAGCAATTTCCCGCGCTCTCGGACCTGGCCGGAACCCCAGCTCCGAACGCTGTCGAAGCCCCCGCCGCTCTAGCACCGAGTGATTTTCATGCGATGCTTCCGGCAGCGACAGAAGACCCTTCTCGGCTGTTTGATGCAGCCCAGCATCTTGCGTCCGCCCACAATAGCTACCGAGAAGCCATCGGGCTGCACAACAACGCCGTCAACAACACACTACCGATCGGAGACGTGGAACGCGTAGTCGAAGAAAGGCGGCAGTGGGCGGGGGTGGAGCGTGGCGACACGCAGTACTCCCAATATCAGCGTATCGACCCGTCCGCACCGTACCGTGAGATTCTCATCCGGCAGCCAGGGTTAGGCACCGACGCGAGCCACTTCGGGCCGCAGGGCAACGATGTGATCGCGCACGCCCGCGGCGAGTTGCAGAACGGCGGGAAAGACTACGTGATGATCGAGGGGCAGAGCGACGCCGCGCATACGCTGCGGCAGCGACCACAGAACTTCACGAATACGCAGAAGCTGTTCGAGCCGACCGATCGCTGGGCGCAACTCGCGACGGCGGCGAGCCTCCGGCAGGCGGCCGAGGAAGGCGCGGATCGCTTCCTGTGGTCGACGGAGCACAACCGCATGCAGGCTGCGTCGCTCAACGCAGACGCCGCGCATGCGACCTATGGCGTCGCGATCCCGAAGGCGGTCAAGCGTATCTTCGCGCATCTCGGCATTGAGCACGAGCCCGTGCCCGGAACGAGCACGACGATGGGCGTCAAGCTATCGCCGGAGGCGCGCCGGCGCATCCTCACCTATGGCGTACCGGCGCTCGGCCTTGGGTTAGGCTTCTTACCTGCGCAAGCCAGACAGCCTGCACCATCGGCCGCCGTCGCACAGCGGCCGACGAGCCTACTCCACTAACGCCGCAGGCGACCCTCGAAGGAAGCGAGGTCGGGCGTCGCCTCGGTGTCCGGCCGACGATGCGGCAGCCGCCCGCGGCCGTCCAAACGGCCGATCGCGTAGGCGAGTACGATCGACGCCGCGATCGCGACGATGTTCACTCGGCCTCCTTGCGAGCACCAGGCCGCGGCGAGAAGTCGCGGCCGATCTCGAGCGCCGCAGCGTACTCCCAGCTGTCGCCCCGCTCCGCGGACTCCCAGCGAACATGCACCGCATCGCCCTGCGGGCAGCGAGGTTGCGGGCGGTAGGCGACCGCCTGGCCGAAGTGGCCGGCGGCGTCCTTCACACGCCGGCCAACGTCGTGTTCCGAGATCATGAGAGCACCTCCCTGAGTCCCTCGAGGATCGGCTCGACATAGCGGGGCTCGACCACGAGCGCGCCGCCCCACCACTGTGCGTCCGGGTCCGTGTTTTCCTCGAGCCACTCCCGCGTCCGCCGAGTCAGCGGGCGCAGGAGCACGATCGTGCCGTGGTCTTCGACCACGATCTGCAGGCGCGTGTTCATACACCCACCAGGCGGCGGCCGGCTTCCGTTAGGCGCAGCAGCTGCGGGTTGGACGAGTTCGGCTCGAAATACAGGCCGCGGTGGATGAGGCTGCGGAGCGCGAGCTGGCGCGCAAAGCGATCGCCACAGCCGCCGGCGCTCAGGTAGTACTCCTTGTCGAGGAATCCGCCCCAGCTGGCGCTGTTGAGCGTGTGCTGCTCGAGCGACGAGAGTGCGGGTTCGAGGATTGCGGTCATTGAAGGGTTCCTCACAAAGGGGATTGCCTGTGGACGTCGTCTAACTGCAGTTAACACTAATGCCTATTGACACAAGTGTCAATAGGCATTGTAAGTGATGCAGCGCCTGCAGTTAGTACCCTTGACCGGCCTGAAGCACCGCGTCGACCCATTTTCCAACGGGCTGCGGCATGGGCGCCGGCGCGGGCTGCGGCCCATGCACGGCCGTCACGTCCGGCCACCAGTCCTCCGGCTCGGCGATCGACTCGAGCTCCGTCTCGAGCAGCGCCAGCGCGCGCCAGGCCAGCTTGCCGCTGTGCCGCACGCCGTCGTCGTCCACACCGCCGCGCTCGATCAGGTGCCTAACGATCGTGTCCGCCTGATCCGTCGACTTGTCCTTCGCCCAGTGCAGCGGCTCGCCGGGGTTGTGCTGATCGTTCCCCACCTTCGACACGTAGGCCACGTAGGCCAGCGCACGCGGGAAGTAGTCGAGCACACCGCGCGCGATCGGCATCGCCTTGCGCGTCGCCTTGTCTGTCGGGAGAATGTTCTGACTCACGCCGTGATTCCCAGGTCTTGCCGGTCCTTGAGGATGAACCCGATAAAGCCCATGCGGCGCGTCTCAGGATCACGCCACCGCTCGAGGCCGCGGGTGTTGAGGGCTTGCACGAGTCGCTTCGTCGTGCCAGGATACTCGCCGTTCGCGTTCGCCCACTCGCGCCAGCGATTGAAGAGGTCCGAGCTAAACACCGTCTGCCCTTCCGCCGGCTGGGTCTCTTCCTGCAGCCAGCGGCCGACGGCGTCCTCGTCGGCGAGATATTCCTTGGTGGCGACGCGCACGCGCTCCGGCGCCGCGAGCCCCACCGCCTGCCATGCGACGCAGCCGTCGATCATCCACGCCAGAATCGCCGGCCACTCCGCGCGCAGCTTCACGTCGAGCTCCGTGTCGACCACGCTCGGCTTCTTGTCGAACGGAACCAAGTGCATGCGCCGCTTCATCGCGTCGTCGACGTCGCGCAGCTCCGGCTTGTGGTTGCCGATGAAGAGGAGCTTGAACTGCGGGAGAAACGTGAAGTTGTCCTGTCGCATGAAGCGGGCGGTGATCGGGTCCGCGCCCGTCAGCGCCTTGACGCGCTGCTCATCCCACCGCTTGCCGGCCTGCGTCTCCGACGCCGTGACTAACCGAGCCCCCTGCAGGAACGCGAGCTCCGTCGTGTGGCGATCGGTGTTGGACGCCGTGAACGTGTTCATATCCGCTTGGCGCGCATAGTCGCCGAGGATGCCGCGCACGACATTCAAGAACGTGCCCTTGCCGCTCCCGCCCGGCCCCCATATGAATGTCAGCTGCTGCTCCCGCACGCTGCCGGTGAGCGCATAGCCGCAGAGGCGCTGCAGGTAGGCAACCAAGTCTGCGTCGTTGCGCGTCGCCTCGAGCAGGAACTGCTGCCAGCGCGGGCAGCCGGCGCCGCGGTCGACGGGTACTTCGGTGCTGCGCGTGCAGAGGGCGTCGGGATCAGGCGGCGAGAGCTCGCCCGTCTTGAGATTGACGAGGCCGTTAGGCGTGTTGAGCACCCAGTTATCACTGTCGAGCAGCTCCTGCCCGACCGCGATCGCCCGCTTGCTCTTGAGGATCGTTGCCACCGACGCCGCCTTCCCCGCCGAGCACATCGCCGTGGCGCGGGCTCGCGACTCCTTCTTCTCCCGCTCGGTCGCGCCCGTGCGCAGCACTTCGACGGCGATGCGCCGCAGCTGCTGATTGATCACGTCCTCCGCGAGCAAGTCGTGGTCTACTTGCCAGCGTGCGCCGTTCCAGACGAGGAAGTTGCCCGTCTGTGGCACGTAGCGGAGCTCGCCCCGCTTCGCCTCGACGATCTTGTCAGCGAGCCACTGATCGGAGTAGGCGGGCGCGCCGGCGGCGTCCTCGCGATCGGCCGGAGCCGGCGCAACGCCGGGGGCGTCGAAGTCCAATGCAGCATCCTGAAAGCCGTAGCCACGCGCCTGCTCGGCGATCCAGCCCCAGCCGACAGCGTAGGGGCCTTTCATGCGGCGCCAGTCCGCGAGCACGACCTCGGGGTCGTTGCCGGGCGCGCGGTCATTCCCCTTCCACTTGGCGGCCCACGCCGAGAAGAGGGCTTGGCCTTCGTCGATCGCCTCGCCGGCGGCGGCGCGGATCGCATAGCCGACGCGCAGGTAGTCCTGCCGCGTCGGGAAGGCGTCGTTGTCATTCGGGATGCACTCGACCGCCTCACGCAGAAGCTCGAGGCTCGGCGCCACGAGGCCCGCCTGATCGGCTGCGGCCTGTCCCGGCGTGCGGCCGTCGCCCTCGCGCTCGACGACCGCGCCGAACGACATGACGTGCAGGGCGAGCTCGTCGAGGAACTTCTCGGCGTCGGCTTTGGCCAGCGTCGGCAGCTGCTCGTTCAGCTGCTCGAGTTCGCAGTCCCAGCGGTAGGGCAGCATCGTGCCTGGGTGGATGCCGTGCACGAGGTACTGCTGCCCGTCGCCCAACACTTCGACGAGATGGTGCTGCGCCTTGTACGTAATCCAGAGGCGCATGCGGCCGAAGGGTTCGCCCTCGAGCCGATACATGAGGAGCCGCTTCGGATAGCGGCCGATGCGCTGCGGCGCGTCGCCGAGCACGGCGACCGCGACCTGCTCGAGCACGCCGGCGAGCTCCTCGTCGGAGCAGTCGATGTCGATCGCCGGGTAGTGCTTGGCGAGCACGCCGAGGCTGGCGCCGGCCAAGGACCAGCCGCGCACTTCCTCTCGCGTCGGCGTGTGGCGACGCCAGTCGTAGCCCGCCCAGAGCCCGTTAGGCAGGCGCCGGCCGGGTACCTTGCCCAGCTGGTTCTGGTGGATTTTCGAGCTCGGCGTGAGTTGCGCGCCGGGCGGTATGACGCTGACGAGCGCATGGAGGCCCTGATCCCACAGCTGCTCCGCGGGGAGCAACTGCGTCATGGGACGAGCTCCGCCTTGATGACCGGGGGTTCGCCGTTCCACGCCGCTTTCTCCTCGTCGCTCATCTCGGGTTGCACGGGCGCCACAGCCTGAAAGAGCCACACCGCGCGCGACGGATCGTGCGCGACGCGCAGACGACCGCCGGCCGCTTGAGCCATCTCTAGCTCGCTGATCTCGACGACACCGCCGGCGCGCTGTACGAGGATGTAGTTGATGAGTAGCGCGCCACGATACTCGGCCATGACTTTTGCCGAGAGGTCAAGCGCATCCTTCGCTGCGAGCATCGCCTGATGCCGCGTTGGTTTCTTTGCCTGCATGTCATCGCTCGGTTACATCCGGTAAATGTGAGCGTTCGGTTACTTTCTATACCTTTCCCCGCGCCACGCCTCCGCGGCGACGGGGCAGCCAGCCGCCCAGTTAGGCAGCACGCACATTCGCTCCTCGAACTCCTTGACACTGCCGAAGTCCTGCGGCACTTCGCAAATGATTTCGTCGTGGCAAGAAAGAACTGGCGTGTAGCCGTCGTTCTCGAGGCGTAGCATTGCCTCGGCGAGCAAATCCCGGCTCACGGCTTGAACGATGTTCTCGACTAAAAGGCCACCGTAGGCGCGCATGCGCCCCCACTGTCGCGTGTAGCTGTCGACGCCAGAGAACTCCATCGTGTTCTTCATCTCGCCCCACGGCGTCGGCGCTTCGACGATCTTGGGCGCCGCGAAGCAGAGCGGCCGTCCGCTCGGCAGGACGAGATAGAGATAGGCGCCGGCCTTGATCGCCTTGAGGTTCCGCGCCGCGCCGAACGTGAACGGCTGGCCGGGCGCCGCGATCGCGTCTAAGCAAGCGTTCTCCGTCTCGTACCAGAACGCCTTCACACGCGGGTGTGTCGCGCGGTAGCTGTCAACGATCTCGCGTGCCTGCTCGGGCGAGATTTCGAGTCCGTAGACATCCTTCGCCGCCGAGACAGCTTTCTTCCACCCCATACCGTAGCCGCAGCCGAGTTCTTGGAACTTGCCCGTCTGCCGGTGCGGGAACTTCTTGACTTCGCCTAACGGGATGTTGTAGAGCCGCGCGGCGTTGTACTTGTAGACGTCCTCGCCGCGAGCGAAGAGGTCGACGATGTCTTGTTGCCCAGCGAGCCAATTCAGCACGCGCGCCTCGATGGCGCTGTAGTCGCCGGCGATCAAGTCGTAGCCGTCCGGCGCGCGCAGCATGCCGCGCAGCATCGAGCTCACGACCACGATCGGCGGATAGTACAGGTCGATCGCATCGTAGCGGCCCTCGAGCACGTCGGGGATGTACGCCTCGATGTCGCCCACCTCACCGCGCGGGAAGTTCTGCGGCTGAAGCAGCTTGCCGCTCCACCGCCCCGTGCCGGCGCCGTGGTAGAGCAAGAGGCCGCGGGCGCGGCCGTCGACGCAGGCTACGTCTTCCATGCTCACGAGCTTGGCGACGCTGCTCCGCCCGGCGTCGACGCGCAGCTGCAGCGCCTCGCGCACCTTGGGGTCCAGATCACTGCTCAGGAGCTCAGCCACCGCCGGCTTCGCCATGCTCGTGGCGTCCACGCCCTGCGACTGCACCCAGGCAAGGAGCTGCTTGGGCTTCGTGATGCTCGTGACCGCGCCGCCCGTGACCTGCTCGAGCGCGAGCTCGGCTCGGTCAACGGCTTCGCTCACGATGCCGCGCGCGGCCGAGACTAACGGCAGGTCGATTAGCACGCCGCGGTCGTTCATGCGTTGGTCGAGCAGATACACCTCTCGCTCGGCCGGCGTGAGGCGGCGCAGCGCCGGCATGATGGCCCGCTCGGTGCGGACGTCCTGCATGCAGTAGGCGAAGAGCCGATCGCGCTTGGCGCGCACGTCGGCCAGGTCTTTCTCGAGCGTGCGCTCGGTACGCTGCTTCTTCGCTGCGAGCTCGCGTGATCCGGCTTCGTCCCACCAGATCGGCGTGCCGTCGTCGCGCATGTCCCGCGGACGGGTCATCCGCATCATCAGGCCGTAGCCGTCCTGATCCTTCTGCTGCCTCACGCCGAGCACGGCCGCGCACTGATCCAAGCTGCGCGGGAGTGCCATCGCCGCCGCTTCCGCCGCCGTGTCGACCCACTGTTCGAGTCGAACGGGAGGCGCGCCGTAGCGCGGCACCATGATCTTGTTCCAGATCACGCGCTCAAACTGCGCGTTAAACGCCCGCATCTCGCGCCCAGCATGGATGTGATCGCAAACGCGCAGCGGCAGGACGCCGTCAGCGGGTGTCCAGATCGCGGGCTCCTCGTCGTCGAAGGCCCACGCCATGCACCAAATGTCTGTGTTCACGTCCTCCGCATATCGGTAGACGCCGGACGCACGTAGATCACAGGTCGCGCGCGTTTCAAAGTCGACCCCTAAAACCACGGCTCTTCATCCCAATACGACTGCCGTTCCTCGGGCGGCCGATCGGAGCTGCCATACGCCCACGGGCCGTAGCCCAGGCGTGCCTCCGCGCGCATGAGGTAGATGAGACAGCGCACGCGCCACCAGACGGTGATGCGCCAGCGAAGCTGGCGCACCACCTGCCTAACGGTACGGCTCACTTAGCGCGCCCCCGACTCGATGTCGAATTCGTCGAACGCGTCGTTTATCTCCCTCCACAGCTTCCACGCCAAGGGAGCTTCTTCGGAAGTGGCGTCGTCGGTGAGATCGCTGAGCGCCTGCTCGATCGTCGCGAACTCGTCGTCGTTGAGCACGAGCGTGTGCGCTCGGTTGTTGTTGGTGGTCGTGATCTGCATTAGATCAACCCCGCCAGGTCAGCCGGCGCCGCAGAGAGGTCCGCCTCGAACTCGTCCTCGGCCGAGACGCGGCTGTCGAGCCGGTCGCCGTCCGCGATCTTCTGGATATTGTTGAGCGCGAACGAGACGCCCTTGTTGCCGTCCGTGTCATAGGTGAACGCCACGATCGACGCGCGCACGATGGCGCCGGGGTAGAGCTCGCTCTTGATCTTGTCCTGCGGGATGAGCGCCGGCTTCTTGCCGTCGGGGCCGGGGAAGGCGTACACGCAACCGGGCTGGTTGTCGCTGCGGACGTTCAGGAACGTCGCACCGGCCGGGTAGCCCTTCGCCTCGGCGTCCGTGCGCAGCGGGTTCTTGAGCGCGCCCGTGCGCAGCATCTCGACCGCCTTCTCACCGTACTTTTCGACGGCCGCAGCGACGATCGCCGCCTTGATCGCCGTCAAGTTCGTGCCGGCGAGGAACACGAGCGCCGCGCTGTACTTCGACTTCGAGTCGGCCTTCTTGCCCTTCTGCGGCGTGTCCAGATGCGGGTACGAGAGGATCGCCTTTTCGGTGATGACCTTCACCTTCGATTTGTCCGTTGCCACGGTGTGTCGTCTCGGGTCCTTCCTGTTTGTGCGCCGCAGGGATGTGTTAGGCAGCACGGCGGCAGCGTGCTGCGAGAAAAGCCTACCAGAAGCGCAATACGAAGTGGACGACTACGAAGATGACGCAGCCCATCCACAGAGCGTTAAGCAGCACAGCGGCGCAGCCGACGCTAAACTCGAGCTTATTCATTCTCCGATCTCAGTTCCTGCCGTGAACTTTCCCGTTTGTCAGTATTTTCGACCAACGCCACTTCACACCCATCGGCTGATCCGTGCGCCGACCTTTATGCGTACTTTCTCCGCCTTTGTTCCAGTCACCACCCCCCGCCTGTCCTTCGTTATCCCAACCAGATGCGCGAAGACTCGCGCCACCTTCGGTTGGAAGCGTGTATGTCTGAATCCGATCAAACCCCATCGCGTCTGCGGCACGAGCAGCTGCGGCGTAAAGAATAGAGCAGGCGTTGCGCGTGCCGTCTGTTGCGAGTCTCGTCACCTCGGCGACGGCGTATTGGTCTACCATGCGCGCGACGGGGCGTCCGACGACGCACACGCCTACAAGGTCAGCACCTTGGTACGCCCCCAAGGAAAAGCGATGGCCGACTGGCGGCTTGTGGTGCCTGTGTTTCTTAGCGATATACTCGCGCGCCTGTTTGAGCGTGAGCGGGCGCACTGTTAGACTCACGCATCTGTCTCTGTTCCTGCCGTGATGGCGAGGAACTCCTCGCCGGGGTTGACCTGCACTTCGGGCCGCGCATCGGCGTCCGGCGCCAGCGTGTAGCCGCTCGACACCTTGCTCACGAAGTCCGCCGGCAGGTTCTTCTTGCCGACCAGCTTCTCGATCTGAGCGGGCGACTTGAGCTTCGATACCATGATCTCGTCGTCGCCTAACGACTTGCCGTGTAGCCATTCGACGACCGCCGTCTCGTCGGCCCACTTCCGCGTCGCGCGGCGCTCGACCAGCTTGTAGCCTGGCACCACCTCGCCGCGCTCGAGCTTGGCCTGGACGTGCGCGCGCACCGCTGCGGCCCAGTGTTCGAGCATCGGCACCAAGTCCAGCACGCGGACGAGCTCCGTCGTGGTCATGGTTTCTGGCGCGCGCGGCTGCGCGAGCGGCGCGTCGGCGAAGTCCATCTGCGCGATCATCTGCGCGTGCTCCCGCTGCGCCGGGCAGATGCCGGAGGCCGGACAAAATCGGCAATGCGAGCCAGGGTTGAGCGGCGCGTCGGGTTCCTGCGTGGCGCGGGCGGCGGCTAAGAGCTCGCCGGCGAAGCCGATCAGTTCCTCGACTGGCAGCGTCTCACCGCGGATCGGCCCATCGGCGTGCGCAGCGCGCGGCTGCACGATCGTAAGGACGACGTTGTCGACACCCTTCGCGACAAAGTCAGGCAGCGAGAGGAGCGCGCCGAGGCCGTAGTAGCGCAGCTGCTTGTTGCCCTTCGCCTCAACAACGACGCCTTGGCCAAACTTAAGATCGACGACGTGTAGCGTGCGGTCGATGAGCGCCGCGAAATCGGCGGTGCCGAACATCGGCGCTGGCGGGCTGAGTTTGTCGAGCGAGAATTGACGCTCGATCCAGAACGCTGGCGCGTTGAGGGAGCGGCAGTAGTCGACGTACACACGCACGGCCTCGGCCATGTCGTCAGTGACGACGCCTTCCTCGAGCGCCATGCCAACGAAGAAGTCCGGGTCCTTACCCTGCTCGAGGCAGAGCTGCGCGAGGGCGTGAGCGCGCGTGCCGTCCTGGGCGTAGACGCTGGTGCCAGACTGCTCGCCCAACGGCTCCGAGAGGCGCACGGAGCCAGGGCACGCCATCCAGCGGGCGGCGACTGAGGCGCCGAGCGTGGCGTGCTGCTTGTCGGGAACGACGAGGGCGTCGCTCATGGCAGTAGCAACTTGCCACCCATCGCGCGAAACCGATCGACCTGCTGCTGCGCAATCGTGTGCGAATCGGGGTGACAGTACTCGAGGCGGCCGAGCCAGTACAGGAGCGCGCTATTACAGGCGTCATAAAGCGTCCGCCGTTCTGCCACGCTGATGCCTTCGATTGTGAATGTGCTTTCCTGCGGTGGTGTCTTGTGTTCGATGAGCTTCACGTCTCGTGTTCTCGGGTGCCTCCGGTGATTGAAGAGTCGCCAAAGTTAGGCGCGGATGACGATTGTGTCAACAGGCAGTTTTTGCCATGCTCCATAAAATACGGACATTCTCTCCACAATATATGGAGAACGACTATGTCGTTTCCTATGTCAGTCCATCCAGCCCCCACTGTCCCTATTCAGTCCCTATCCCTGTTTGTCAACATATGGAGCCCGGATTGTAAACCCTAACGAACGCGATGCACGTTCATCAGTTAGGCAAACTCACAGCAACGGACTTTTAATCCGTAGGCCCCGAGTTCAAGTCTCGGCCGGGTCACTAGTTACCGCAGGCTCAGCAGTTACTATGTCGCAGATTATGCCGAGCTTGCGTGTCAGTCCCACCAGCGGTATAATTGCATGTTTCCTCCCGAAGTGCTTTCCCTTCCGTTGAAGGTTGCTGTGGCTGTGCCGACTGTGCTTCCTGCGGGCGTCTGTCGGTTCCCCGACGATTGCCCGAACTGTGGCGCCATGACGCGGCGCCTGCGTTGGTCCGAGAACGATCCCCTCGTCATTCAGCTGATCTGCACCGTGTGCGAGCACGTCTTGCGCGTGGACATCCTCGCGCCGCCGGCGCCGCACTGGTACGACCCGAGGCGCTACGTGGCCTGACTGCGTTGCTCGCGCCGCGCGCGATTCTCCGCTGCCCGCTTGCGCGCGCGGCGCCGGTGCCTCTTGGCGCGTAGTCGCGCGCGGATACCTCTTAGCCAGCGCATCATGCGTCACGCTCCGCATCCATCCATTTGTCGGCGTCGTCCAGGCACCGCGGGCACACGTCGTCTTTCTCGCAGTCGTACTCGTGACCGCGCGGGCACTCGACGAGCGCACCCGCGCGGCCAAACGTGCGCGCCCACTGCTCGTTGGTGATCGTGCCGGGCCGGCGCTTGCTGCCCTTGCTCATGCTTCTCTCCTTTGTGCCTTCTCGTGGTCCTCGCGCATCTCTTCATTCCGGCGACGGAGACACCACTCCGTCGTATGTGCTCCGCCGTGGCGCTTACTGCCACACACGCTGCAGGTTCCTTTTGAACCGCCATACAATCGGCGGTGGCGCTCGCGTTGCTGCTGACACGGGTCGCAGTCGCAGCGCACTCGGTGTCTCACGCTACCTCCCGCGCCTCTTGGGCGCCCTGCCGTTTCGCTTCCGCCAGCTCGAGCAGCCGCAGGCGGTCCTCGATGCGAGCCTTCGCGTAGATGCGGAGCACCATCTGCTCGTCCGCATGCCCTAGGTTATAGGCAATCCAGCGCGCCGTCTGCCGCGCCTCGCCGTCCAAGCCTAACGCGCGACACACGGCGAACGTGTGCCGGCAGTCGTGCAGCGTGTGCGGGTTGACAGCCTTCCAGAGCGGCTTGTAGCTGTCGCTCGACTCCGGCTTGTCGATCAGGCCCGCGTCCACCTGCGCCTGATACAGCGCACGCAGCACCTTGCCCATCGTGACGCCGAAGACGCGCTCGGTCGGCGCAACACGCCGACGATGCTGCCGGAACTCGGCCCACGCCCACGCGTCGACGAAGATCGTCCGGTCCTCGCGGAAGCCGTTCTTCGTGCCGTGCGCGACGACCGTGCGATCGGCGCCGATGTCGGACTCGCGCAGCGCGGCGAGCGCCACGCGCTCCATGCCGCTGCCTAACGCCAGCGCGACGCAAGCGCGGACCTCACCCGTGAGTTTTGCCAGCACCTTCATGCGCGTCTCGTGGTCCCAGTAGACGGCGCGTGGCGCGGCGTTCTGCGGCAGCCAGTCGGCGTCGTCGAAGGGATCGACGAGCCCCGCGACCTGCTTCCGCGCCCAGCGGTGGAAGACGCGCCACGCGGCAACGTAGCGGCGCTTGGTCGAGCCGGACAGGGGCTCGCCGGAGCGCGGATCGCGCAGGCCCGCGAGCTTCGCCTTGATCGTTGCCTCGGACCAGCGCGAGACGGGGAAGGCGACGCCGGCAGGGATCAGGACACGCAGCTGGCGCACGTAGTCCAGCCGCTGCTGACCAGACAGGTCCCTTGCGGCCAGGTGCTCGTCTCGCCAGCGATCGACGAGGGGCTCCAAGTCGGGCTCCGTCGGCGCCGCCGCCTGCGTGAGCTCACGCCGGAGCGCCTCGAGCGTGCCGGCCGAGTAGTGCAGGTAGAGGCGGTCTAACGCGAGCGTGCCGTCGAACGCGCGCTCCAAGAGGTCCCACTGCTGGCGCACGTCGCTAAGCACCCGAACCATGTCGCGAACGCGCGTAGCGACGGTCGTGTCGGCGGTTCCTGTGGAACGCCGCACGGTGCGCCCCGTGCTGGGGCTGCGCAGGGTGCGCAGCCACCAGCGGGCGCCGTTCCGGACAAGGCCGGTCGTGTCGATTTCACGCGCCACGGTTAGGCGCCGTCCACTCGCCGAGCGTGAAGGGTTGCACCGCCGTCTCCGGCAAGTCGAGCATGACCGCCCACTCGAGCGCGCGCTCTATGATCGTCTTGTGATAGCCGGCCGGCTTGCCGCTGGTCGGCTCTGAGTAGAGCTCGTTGCCGTAGTTGTCGACGACCTCGAAGCGGCGCGTCGTCTGGTTGAGGCGCGGCGAGATGCGGGTGATCTTACGCTGGGTCCTGAGCATGGAACTAGTTCTCCTGTTTGGGTTGACGTGACGCTGCGAGCTGACGGCCGCGCTCGCGCAGGGCTTCGCGTTGCTCCGGCGTGTACTGACGCGGCTTCGTGTACTTCACCTTGCCGGCGCGGAACTCTGCGCGCAGCTTGTTCGCGCGCTCGACGCCGAGGAAGTGCTGCACGATCTCGACGTATACCCGCGCCCATTCGCGGCCGTGCCACGCGCCAGACCGTTCGAGTAGGTGCGCGATCTCGTGCAGCACGATCTGCTTGCCTAACGCGCGCGGGCCGAACCCGAGAACATGGCCGTTGCGTGTGACGGCGCCGTGACGCTGCGGGTGGTACTCAATACGAATGTTCCAGTAGGGCACCGGGTAGTTCCGGTTGAGCCACTCGCTTCGCAGTACGTTGCGAGCATAGGTGCGGAGTTCCTCAAAGCTCGCGAACTTGTCGTTCGGGTCGTACATGCCGGAGCGTAGCTCGGCTGCGTATACCTTGCTGCGTTGGCTGTCTCTCACTCTCATATCCGGGTCCTGTGAAAGGTTCGTCTGTCTGACCACAGGACTACTATAGCATCCCGCGTGCCATTCGTTAGGCAGCCCTCTTGCTAGGCACCAGGACCTACTGTTGTGGGAGTACCACAACAAGTTGACACAACTGTCAACAGGCAATTTCTTCCTAGTGCCCCGCCGCCACCAGACGGCCCTCCTGCCAGGCGTCCAGATCGACGACCCGGTAGCGCCAGACAGGCCGCTTGCCGCCGGGGCGTCGTTGGTCGATCCGCGGGATGGGCGCCGTCTTGAGCCAGCTGGCGCTCATCCCAATGTACCGCGCCGCCGCGCCGCGGCGCAGCGTCGTCGGCTTGACAGTAGTGTCACTCATCACACGTACCGAAAGTATGCAACCGTCAGACAGACGCCGGCATTGAGCGCGATGCCCAGCGCCGTCCCCCACACCGCGAAACGCCGCTCCTGCTTCGGCACCATGACGAGGTAGAAGTTGAGCCACAGCCAGAGTGCAGCCTGCACGAACAACCAGCTCTCGAGGTTCTGGCCTAACGCGGAGCGCACGGCCCACATTCGCCAGAGCTGCCCGACGTTCGCCGACTCGAGCAGCATCACCGAGAGGATCGGCGTGCGCGCGACCCACTTGGGGTCCTTCCACAGCATCATGCCGGCCATATGTCGGACTCCACGACGTGCTCTTCGAGCACGCCCTCGTCGCTCAGGATCGTGTACTCGATCTCGCCGCGGTAGTCGCCAGTGACGGCTTCGATCCGACCGCGCACGCGCTGCCCGATGCCGTCCTCGAATATCACGCGCTCGCCGACTTCGTATGCGGGGATCATTGCCGTTTCCCCGGCCAGTACCAGACGAAGGCGTGCTTGTCGCACTGCACTATGCTGAAGGCCGCGCCCTCGTGCCGGGCGAAGAACTCGTCGGCCTCGTCGTTCGCGCAGACGTAGGCGTCCTTACCGCCCTTCTGACAGGCCCACACGGGTGTCATTGCGCTCTGGCCGACGTTCTTGCACGTCGTCGGCGTGTGGATGTGGATCACGCCCACGGTGCTGTCCGGACAGCTGTAGTGAATCTCGTAGGGCGTCGCCACGTCGACGGCCGCCGGCACGACGTGGTGGACGTGCCATTCGTCCGACCAGCTCTGCAGGAAGCGCGTGACGGTGACGTCCTGGCGGCGCACGCAGTACGCGCGCTCGACCTGTGTGCTGTCCCAGTCGACCCACATCTGCTCGAGCATGACACGGGCGCTGTCGTCGATGTAGCCGTAATTGAACGGCGGCAGCTTCACGCCGCTGTCGATCGGCGCCACCGTCGGCTGCGTGATGATCGTCGTGGGCTGCGCGTGGCACTTGGGCGCATCCGTGGCGAATATCGCGCCGCCAACCGCGATGCCGACCACCCAGGCTATCACCACGTCCATCATATGATCGCGGGTCACGACAGCGCCGCCTTCACTTGCACGAGGAACTTGAGCCGAGCGTCGTCGTCCAGGCCGGTGACGCGCGAGGCGCCTAACGATTGCACGAGCTGCGTCGCCGCGGCGATGCCCTTCGCGTCGGCGAAGGCGCGCAGCGCGCGCGTGACGCTCGTGTCGCTCAGGTCGAACGTCTGCTGTCCCTGCGGCGTCATGCCGGGGGCGTCCGGCGTCGCCGGCTGGGGCTCGACCACCTGCACTTCGTTAGCCGGCTGCGGGTGACGCGACTGCTCGAGGAAGCCGAGGAACTGCGCGAACATCGCGGCCTCGCCTGGGTTCCACAGCTGCAGTTTCACTTCCAGCATTGCGTTAGTCTCGGGTCTTGCCTGTGTAGTGGTCGGGGAGCCGGGCGAAGATCGCACGGTCGACCGCGTCGGCGAGCGCGCGCAGGTCCGCGGCGCTCGAGTCACTCTTCCGGATATTGCACCGTCTGCAGATCACGGCGACGTTCTCGAGCACGTAGCCCGCAGCTGGGTCCAGCCGATCCAGCGTCGGACTCGTCGGCCGGTTCTCGCCGAGCGAGCGGGCGCGCTGGAACGGTACGCCACAGAACTCACACACGCCGTCGGCGAGCAGCGCCTCGAGCTCCTCCCGCACGAGTGTGTGCGGCAGCTGGCGCGCCCTCGCCCGCTCGCGCGACTTCTTGAGGAGGAGCTGCGCTGCGGGCATCACAGCCGCACCTTCTCGCCTAACTCCGCTTCCGCCTTGTGCTGCGCCACGATCCGCTCATCCACACTGCCGGCGAGGGAAACCATCTGCGCGATGCAGTGAGACGCCTCCTGCCCTATCCGCGCGACGCGATGCGCCGCCTGGATGTTGTCGTCCGCTGTCCACGACGGCTCGACCAGCACGACGCGCGACGCCGCGGTCAGCGTGATCGACTGCTTGCAGGCGTCGATCTGGCCGATGAAAATGCGCTTCTCGGGGTTCGTCTGGAACCAGTCGATCATCACGTTACGCAAGGCGTCAGACGTATCACCGTCCACGTAACACACGCCTAACGGCATCAGCTGATCCCGCAGGTAATTGAGCACGGCCCGGTGATAGGCGAAGACCACCACCTTGTCGTGCCGGCCTTCCAGTTCCTCTCGAAGCCACTGCGCGACGGCGTGCATCTTGGCGACGCCCACCCGCTGCCGCGCGCTCTTGCACGCCGCCGTGTCCGCGCCGCCCTCGAGGCGCATCTCGAGCGCCACATCGACGTCCGGGTCGAGCTCGTCGCCGTTCAAGACCACCTGCTGCCACCAAATCTCCGGCGTGCCGGCGGGGTCGTCTCGGCGCAGGATGAACTCGCGCTGCATGGCGTTGAACTCGTCTTCGTTCTTGATCGACGCCCCGATGTGCTCGACGCGCCGGAGCCGGCCGTGCACCTTGAAGCGGCGCTCGCCGACGTCGCAGAAGCGATTCTTGAAGTCCGCCGCGGTGCGCAGGCCGTGCCTGAGCGCCACGTCGGGGAAGAGGCTCGAGAGCACCGTCCAGAGGTCGAACGGGTTCTTGACCGTCGGGTTCGCGCTCGCCAGATAGACGCGCTCGTATTGCTTGGCAAGGCCCGCGCGGCCCAGCAGAAGCCGCGTGCGCTGCGCGTCCGCGTGCCGGAGCATGTGCGCCTCGTCCAAGATCAGCACGTCGGCCGCCGGCAGGCGCGAGCTGTCGCGCACCAGCGCGTCATAGCTCACGACATCGACGAGCGAGGTGCCTAACGTAGCCGCCTCGCGCCACCAGTGCGTGCGGGCGATCGCTTGGCACAGGACGGTGGCCGTGTGGTTGCTCGGCACTGCCGCGAGAAGAGTCCGCGATTTCCCTTGGCCAGGACTGTCGGCGAGGTAGCCGCGAGGGCGGGTTGCGAGCCACGCCGCACCTTCGACCTGATGCGGAAAGAGCATCAGTCGATCAGCTTGTCGGATGTCAGGTAGAGGAAGTCAGCGAGCGTGAGCGACACGAGCCACGGCCCGTTATCCTCGCGCATGACGACGACGGGGATGAACGACTCCGGCGTGCAGGCCGCCTTCGCCTGCCGCCACCAGTCCATGAAAGTTTTGAGGGTCTTGCGGCGCTTGACCTCGATCGTGAGCGGCCTAACGGTGATGTCGTTCCCGCCATCACGGGCCTGCCCGATGTGCCGCTTGACGTCGCGCTGTAGGGCGGTCGCGAAGATGGCGCAGACTTCACGTTCTCCGGCCGCCCCTTTCGTGCGCTGACTTTTGCCCAACGGTAGAACTCCGGGTCCTGCCTGTCCTCCTGATAGCGTTGCGTATATGAGACGCTAAGACCTATATCGTCACGTATATGAGACTTAGCTCTCGAACAGTTTGAGTGTTGCGCGACGAACCGAATAGCCTGCCGTTACGTTCTCGTGGGCCCAATCACGCGCCGCGCGCCGACTGGGGAACGCAGTGAAATGCGTCTGCCCCGACACGATCACGACGTACACGACTTTGGGCGCCGACTTCACGGACTGCATCAGCTCGTCGAACAGTTCCGCCTTCACGTCTTCTTTCCCCGCAACATCTTCCCGCGCCCACGCCGGGCCAAGATCGCGGCAATGCCTTTCTCGATGCGCACGATGCTCCGCTGGTTCGGCTGCAGGTCCGAATGGAACCAGCGCGAGAACTGCGTGCGCGCGATGCCTGTCTCCTCCGCGATCTCAGCCGGCGTGATCTGATACTCGCGCAGACGCCGCCGCAAGTCTGCGGCGTAGTCTGTTGGAAACAGGAACAAGTAGGTCGAGGGTGTCACGACGCCTCCGCGTTAGTGGTTGACACTTTAGTCACATCAGGGGACAAAGTCAAGGACTTGAGCAGCCAGCCGCCAGCCAGGCCGCTGTTGCGATTCCAGCGATACGCGCGCCGGAACTCGAGCATCGTGTAGACCTTCGCCTGTTTCTTCACGCCACGGAGTGAAACGCTGACAACAGTGTCATCCGCCGTGCGTGTCACGGCCCGAACGTAGTGCGTTGCCACAGTCGGGCCCGTGAACACGAGATCGAACTTCTTCGGCGTCATAGAGCGCCGAGCCAGCTCGCCATGCGCTCGAAGCGACGGGCTCTGTCTTCGGCGTGCGCCGGCATGGGCTGCTTACGCAGCTCGTACAGCAGCTCTACATCAGACGGCACAGGCTCCGCGCCGAAGTAGTGCTTGACGAGGCTCGGGTCATCCAGCATCGGCGGCCCGTACACGAGCGCCTCGGCGAGGAGCGCGCGGTAGTCGAGCTCTTTCAGCACAGGCTGCAACGCGCGCAGCGTCGCCACGCCGCCCGGGATGTAGCGTCTCGCGATCTCCAAATCCAGCAAGTCCTGCGTATCGCGCAGGTCCTCGTTCTTGAACGGCGTCGGCACGTCGCTCGTCATCGCTTCGTGCGCGTCGTGCAGCAGCGCGCACAGCGGCAGGTACGTCGTAGCCTCGGTTGCGAGCTCATCGTCCGCCAACTGTGCGACGAACAAGCTGTGATCGAGCACTGTCCACGCCTCCCGCGTGTGGCCGGCGAAGCGCGGGATGCGCGACAGAGCGACGCCGATCGCGAACAGCGTCGGCACCGTTGATCCATACCGCGGCACGAACACGCCGTCGTAGGTGAGGATGCCCTCCGCGCAGGGCACGCGGGCCAAGGCGCCTCTCACGAGATCGGCTCCTCGACCAGCTGCACCTCCGAGCGCACGCGCACGATCGTCCACGCACCACGCACGCCATTGAGCTTTTCGTCCTTTGCGCACCAGTCGCGAATCTCCTGCACTGCGTCGAGAACCGTCCGGATATTCGTGTATTGGCGCGCATCCTCGAGCGTCAGGCTCCATATCGGATAGCCTTTGGGGGAGAGCCTCGCGAAGTAGGAGTTAGCTTGGTAATTCTTGATTGCGAACATCGTCTGATGTCTCAGGTCCTTCCGTTAGACTTCGGGCCACAGGCCGAAGAACTTCATGTCGTCGATGTCGAGCACGAACGACGTATTGTGCTCGGGGAGCAAGGCAAAGCGCCACATGCGATATTCGCGCGCAAGTGCTTCGCCCTCGTGTTTCAGTTCTTGCTTCCATGCGGCCTCGTACAGCTCGGCCGCCGTCTTCCGAAACACCCAGCTGTCGCGGATCATGCGGCCTCCAAGAGCACCAGCAGGTCCGTAGCGATCGACGCCGGCAGGTAACACACTCTCCCAGCGTCCGGGGGTGCGACGACCCCGACCACGCCGCCACGGGCCGCGAGATCGGAGAGCAGGTGCGCGAGGAGCTTCCGCCGCTGATTGAGCGCGGACGGCTTCGGGTCGCACGCCGTCGCACGGCGCAAATCACGAGCGACGTTGAGTAATTTGCGAGGAGGGATGCGCTTCACGCGGCACGCTCCCGAGCGCGGCTCAGGTAGAACGGGTCCGCCTGGGGAATCTTCGCCACGAGCGCGGCGTGCAGCGCACCTAACGCACGCGCGGCGTCGGTCAGGGCCTGTTCGGTGGCAAAGGCATGTGGAGCTTCGAGCCGTCCGCCCACCTCGTTCCGAATCTCTTCGATCGCGGCACGCAAGGCCGGTGCGTCTTCGTCGCGCACCATGAAGCTGATGACCATACCGGGGATATCCGGGTCCAGCCTGTAGTCGCGGGTCCTCTCAAGTTGCCCGCTTGACCCGATGTGGGTCGCAAACGTCGTCGTGGTATCACGAGCCGGCTGCGTCGCCGGCGTGGTACGGGGGTTCGGCATCGCTGCAATTGCTGCGTCTCGGCCTAGCAGCCGACCTGCGCATCCTCGAGTTGGGGGGGAAGTCCGCTTCGCCTAACCGACGGGGCGAACAGTACACGCGGGTGACATTTGTGTCAACAGGGCGTGTCAAGCGGGTGTGAGAGAATACGAGCAAGTCGGATGTTTGCAACGAGTTGCGTTCTGCGAGGAAGTGGGGCACAACGCAAGCTGCGGACTTGGGGGGTGAGTTGGGGGCTTGGTGTGTTGCGGATCGGTCACAACAACTGATGCGCGCATGCACGAGGCTGGTTCACGATCCTTTCGGAACCGGGGCCGATCCTTCCACCCAGGTGAAAGATTAGAAAAGTGGCCGGTCAGGTGGGGGCAGGTGCGACATTTTGTCGCAGTGCGGGGTGGGGGCGGAAGGGTGTGGAAGGGTGGTGGAAGGGGGCGGCTACCTCGGCTAAGTTGTTGTACAATACCACTTCTAACATACATGTAAGGCACAAAAGGGATTATAGAGTTCTCAACAACAACATTCATATAATACACTAATACTGAACGGTATCTTGACAGGCACTTTTTGCCCCGTCGCGGCGGCGCGTAAGTTCATCATTCACGCCGATTTAGGGGTGGTGCGATACTCGCGAAATGTCGCATGCAACGATCCTCTGCCGCTTCCAGAGGGCCTTAACTAGCTGCTGGCGTGCGGTTGACAAAAGTGCTATCTTGGATGCCTGTGATTACGAAGCCAAAGAAAGCGCAGCGCGTCTCGCACGGTTGCCTTCGACGTTACAAGTACGGCTGCCGTTGCGGCTCTTGTGTGCGCGCTGCGCGGCAAGAGGAAAGACACTGGCGCATAGACAAGAGCGGCAGCTTGGTGCGGCTCGAGCGTCTGCGAGACATTGACTTTCAGGAGCCGCGGCGTTAATTTGTATGCTCGTCCATAATTGCAGCCAGGCACCTCGAGCCCGTGCGCTCACGCCGACCGTCTTCCCGACCCGGCGCCAGCGCACGGGCTCTTCTCATCCGGCAGTCCCAGGTACTCGCTCCGTGTCGCAGATCAACAAGGTGTTCCTCGACTCACAGTCGCAGCTGTTGCTCGTCATGTCGCTCACGCCGGCCGCGACGGCCGCTGCCTCGAGCGTCGAGCAGTCGTTCGCCGTGCCGAGCGGAACGCCGGCGCTGCGCACCACGGATAGGGTCCTCGTGATGGGTCCTGGCTCCGGCAATGCGCTGGCGTTGGGTGGGGCGCGCGTCGCCGACGCGACGCACATCGACGTCGCGTTCATCAATCCGACGGCCGGCTCGCTCACGCACGCTGCGGGCTCGTTCAGCTTCCTCATCGTGAGGGCGTAGTCGTGGCCCAGCGCAAACTCGTCGTGAAGCATCCGGGCGCGCTGCATCGCGAGCTTGGCGTTCCTTCCGACAAGAAGATACCAGCGAAGATGGTCGCCGCGGCTGCAAAGAAAGGCGGCAAGCTCGGTCAGCGCGCACGCTTCGCCGAAGTCCTCGAGGGCAAGCACGTCGACAAGATGCACACGTCCAAGACCAATCACGCGCAGCATCTCGCTCGCACAGCGAAGGAGATCGGAGGTTGATGCGTTTCTTTCTCGCGCAGGACAATAGCTGTCACTGGTATCTCGTCGACGCCGCCAAACGCGCGGCGTGGGATGCTTGGCTGAACCTCGACGAGGACGATAGTGCCTCTTGGACGGAGCCCACATACGCCCGCGCGCTAGGCGGTTCGCCGTCCGAAGTTACGTTCGCGGAACCCAACGCCCTCTATTTGTTCGGGGAGGCGAAATGAAAGCGATTATCGACACGCCGAAAGCGCCGAAGCCAGTCGCGGTCAAGCCGATCACCTTTAAGGGTGGTCCGTTAGGCGTGAGCAAACCGCTGGGCGCGAGCTCGAGCGTGACGGCGTTCACGTCGAAGACGAATCACGCGCAGCATCTCAAGCGCGTGGCTGGCGAGATCAACGGCTGCTGATGGCTGGGCATCGCATGCGCGGTGCTGTCGTGCAGGCGCTCGAGGCTCGTGCGAAAGCTGAGCTCGAGGAGGGTGGAACGTTGCTCGACTACGTGTGCGGCTGGTTGGAGTCTGGTGAGACGTTGTCGTCGCTCACGGACGAGCTGGCGACCGAGCTTGATCTGACGATCTCGCGCAACCTATTGCCTAACTATCTGCGTGCGAAGTATGGCGAGGACGGGCAGGCGCGTCTTGCTCATGCACGATCGATCGGCGCAACAAGCATGGTCGAGGATGCACGAGACATCATCGACGGTGCGGACGCGAGCTCGCGCGAGAACCTGCAGCATGCGCAGATGCGTGCGAACATTCGGACGTGGACGGCTGAGCGATTCAACCGCGAGCAGTTCGGGCAGCCGAAGCAAGGCAGCGTGACGATCAACGTCGGCCATCTGCACCTCGACGCGCTGCGACAGCGTGCGAGCTTGGCGACGCAGCCACGCGCGATCGTAGGTAGTGTCGAAGTGACACAGGGCTCGGCGAGCGACATAGCTGCAGGCATAGCACCTGAACCTGACTTCGTAATCGACAGCGCAGCAACGACTTAGCGGGTGGTCGCGCGGACTACGTATCCGTTGCGGCGCGAAACAGCGGCTCTGGATGGTGCATGGTCGAAGACCCCCCCCTCAAGGGATGGCCGGGGTGGTGGAGGGCCGCCGCTATGTCACCGTCACTGAAACGCAATGCGACGTAGGGGTACCGTCAGCAAATAAGGCCCCCGCGCCACGGCACGGCGCGTCGCTGGGACGCCAGCGGGAACCAAGTCGAGCCCGGCGGCACGGCCGCCCTCGAGGGCAGGTAATACCGTCCTGCCGCCCACGAACGGGGAGACTGCTGGGGTCACCGGACCAGCCGAGGACAGACGCCGAAATCACGCCGCCGTACCCCGCCGCCCACCGCGGCGGGCCCATGAAAACAGGCAGGACCCGGTCAGCCCGGACATGAAAACAGCGGTCGTCACCGCAACCCAGTCGTTCACGGTCCCTGCCGGCGCCGGCACCTACGCCCCCGAGCGGCTCACCATGTTCGGAGACTTTAGCGAAGGCGCCTCGATCTTCGAGGGCATCTCGCTCCTGTGCACCGAGGCGCTCGCCAGCGCGAAAGCCGACGTCTTCGTGCTTCCGTTCGGCGCCGGCAACCTTGACGCGGCGTGGATTCCCGCACCGGGTGTCGGATCAAACATCGCGCTGGACACCGTTCAGGGCGTCGCCATGAACGTCGTCGCCGGCTGGGCCGCCGTGCAGATTCGGGTCAAGTCCGGGGGCACCGCCGGCCCTGTCATCCTGCAGGCGGCGGGGTGGTGATCCTCCCCAAAACGCGCCGGGGCCTTGTCCTGACGCGCGAGCAAGACCTGTTAGGCACGCCGACGCTCGCCTCTGGTGCGTCGGCGCAGATCACGAGTGGCCCGACGCAGCTGGCGCAGGTCATCGTGAACTGGTCTGGCGGCGCAGCGCACTGGCAGCTGTATGACGGCTTCGACGCGACGGGCCCCCTCGGCTGGGATATGTCGTGGTCCTCGCCGACGTCGTTCTCCGGAAACCAGTGGCTCTGGGAAATCCCCTTCGACTTCGAGAAGGGAATCTTCCTGAAAAACTTGGGCGCGGCGTCGATCACGCCGTCCTTCTTCGGACGCCTAACGGGCGGCTCGAGCACCGGCTCCGTCGGCGGTCACGAACTGCCACGCTCCGTCGGCGCGAAGATGCGCGGGTACATGGGCGTCGCAGCCGGAAGTGGCGTGCTGGTGATGAGCGGCGAGGGCGTACTCACGCGGCTCAACATGCGCACCACGCCGGGCAACGTGAACTCCATCGTGCGTTCCTACGACGGCCTCGACAAGACGGGCTTGTTTCTGGACTCGAACGAAAACCTGAGCAACTCAGGCGCCTCGTTCGACAACTGGGTCGCGAACGGCCTCCGCGTGAAGAATGGCCTCTTTCTGTCTAACGAAGGCACATCGCCGGTCGATTTCCTCTTGGTGGGGACCATTCAATGATCCAGACTCTTGGTGCTCCTGTCACTCCGCGCGGCCTTGTCATCGACCAGTATTGGGACTGGGTGAACAGTTCGGTCGTCGGCAGCGCCTATCAGCTCGTGACCGGCGAAGGCACGCTCAATCAGCTACTCCTCCGGCCTAACGGAGTCTCCGGTGCGATCGTGTCGTTGTACGACGGCACGAGCACGAGCGACCCGCTGATCTACACCCTGCCGACTCTCGGCACGAGCGACGTGTTCAACACGTACTACGGGCTGCGCTTCACGAAGGGCCTCTTCGTCGGTGTGACCACGCAAACGCTCAAGTTCGTGCTCGCCACATACCGCGTCGGCGTCTGACGCCACGCCACTAGGCAAGACCCGGAAGCCCCACGCTTGACGTTCTGGCAGAACCTCAGTCAGGTGTTCCACCCCTCCCACCAGACCGCAGTAGCCCTCTACTGGGTCAACCTGATCGGCTGGGTGCTCAACGGTGTTCTTGCCCTGGTGCGCCTCAAGCGGTTGAAAGAGGTGCACCACCTGTACATCGGCGCCGCACTCGCCTGCCTCCCCTGGTGGTGGGCCCGCGTCCTCGGCGTCGTCCTCGTGATCGACGACTCGATCCAGCACTCGGTGCAGGTCACGGACTTGGACAACGGCAAAACGCCGCGGCCTGACTGGACGCCTGTGCACAAGATCGGCGTCTGGCTGCTCAAGCTCGTCGGCTATACAGGCCCCTAGCCCGTGCTCGCCGACGACGGCGACGAAGCGCCCAACGCGGGTGATGAGTGGAAAGGCGTCCCGACGCCGAACACGCCCGCGGAGCAGATGTGGCGTGAGCAGGTCCAGCGAGAGCGCAACGTGCTCGAGGACCTGCTCAAGGACGTAACGGACAACCAGCGGTACTACGCGCGCCGCGTCATCCCGCACTGGATGCGGCATTGGAGCTACCGTTAGGCAATCGGCAGTACCCGGACATATTCCCGTGCATCTCGTTCTTCTGGTCCTCGCGGTCGTCGCTCTCGTCGCCGTCGCGTCGTTCGTCGCTGGCTATCTCGTGCGGCGCCGCCACGACAAAGACCCCGTGATTGCCGTCGGCCCCGTCTCGATCGGCGAGAAGCCGGCGTCGCCTGACCCCAAGGCCATCGCACCGAAGACGCAGGGCTAATTCGCCCTGTGGCGCAGCATGCGCTGGTTGACTTCGTCAACCGCTACCACGATCAGCCGGTCCTCCTCGTGCAGGAGGTGTTAGGCTCAGAGCCTGACGATAAGCAATCCGCGCTGTTGAACGCTGTCGCTCGAGGCGACCGGCGTGTTGCTGTGCGAAGCGGGCACGGCGTCGGCAAGACGACCGTTCTCGCGTGGCTCATTATCTGGTGGATGTTGACGCGCTTCCCGCAGAAGACTGCGGCGACCGCGGCGACGTCGAGCCAGCTCAATGACGCCCTCGTGAAGGAAACGAAAGCCTGGATCGGCAAGCTACCGCCGCCCATTCGGGAGCTGTTTGAAATCAAGTCGGACACGATCGAGCTCCGCGCCGCACCGAACGAGTCGTTCGTCTCGTTCAAGACGTCGCGGCCCGAGACGCCGGAAGCCCTCGCGGGCGTCCACTCGGACAACACGCTGCTGATCGGCGATGAGGCGTCGGGTATCCACGAGGCGGTCTATGAGGCCGCCGCGGGCTCGATGTCCGGGCACAACGCGCACACCGTGCTCGCCGGAAACCCCGTGAGGCGCTCGGGCCTCTTCTACGATGCGTTCCACAAGCTGCGCGACATGTGGACGTGCATCCACATCTCGTGCGTCGGCCACCCGCGCGTCACGGCGGACTTCGTCGAGGACATGAAGCGGCGTTACGGCGAGGGCACGAACGCCTTTCGCGTGCGTGTGCTCGGCGAGTTCCCCGAGGCCGAAGACGACGTCATCATCCCCTACGAGTGGGTCGAGGCCGCGCTCCTCCGCGACGTGCAGCCCTTCGCCGTCAAGCCGATTTGGGGCGTCGACGTCGCTCGCTCCGGCCGCGACTCGAACGCGCTGGCCCGCCGCAAGGGCAATGTCCTCGAGCGCCCCGTCGAGGTGTGGCGCAACGATGACCTGATGCAGACCGTCGGCCGCATCAAGCTGGCCTGGGACACCTGCATCCCCAGCCGCCGGCCGAGCGAGATCAACGTCGACTCGATCGGGTTAGGCGCGGGCGTGGCGGATCGGCTCCTCGAGATGGGCCTGCCGGCGCGGGCGATCAATGTCGCCGAGTCGGCGGCAATGTCCGACCGCTTCGTGAATCTCCGCACCGAATTGTGGTTTCGCGGAAGAGACTTCTTCGAGAAAAAAGACAGTAATCTCGCGGGAGACGCTGAACTCCTAGCCGAGTTGATCTTGCCGACATACACGATCACGTCTGCCGGCAAGCAGAAAGCCGAGTCAAAGGACGAGCTCAAGGCTCGCGGCTACGACTCGCCTAACAGAGCGGACGCCTTCCTCCTCACGCTGGCAAGTGAGGCCGTAACTGCCAGCGGGCAAGGGGCGCAGTCGAGCTGGCGGCAACCGCTCAAACGGCTCATCAAGGGAATCGTCTGATGGGCGACTTCCTGCAACTGCTCCTCTCGTCGATCTCGGACATCTGGCCCCTTCGGATCGTGCGCCAGTGGGAGCGCGCCGGCTACTACGTGTGCGGCCGGTACTGGAAGGAGATCGGGCCCGGCTGTTATCCCGTGATCCCGTGGTTTACGACGGTGCATGAGATCAGCGTCGTGCCGGGCATCGTCGAGACGCCGAGGCAGGACATCACGCTGCAGGACGGGAGCCTGCTCTCGTTCTCGTGCAGCGCCTGGGCGCGCGTCGTCGACTTCAACAAGGCGGTTAACGGCGTCGACGAGTACCTCGAGACGACGCGCGAGATCATCGAGGCGGTGTGCGCCGACAAGTTGGCGTCGGTGCCAGCCGAACGTCTTGAGCCCGAGAAGCGAGGTAGGCTCCTCGCGGACTTGCGGCGCTGGGTGCAGGAAGAGGCGTCGGAGTTCGGGATCGAAATCACGAAGTTGCGCTTCACGTCATTCGTGTCGAAGGTGCGGGTCCACCGCTTCCTGCTCGACGCGAACAAGCTGCGAGAGAACTGGTAGGACCTGAGCACCTGCTGTGCCCGAAGATTTAGAGTTAGGCGAAGGGACCGACACGAAAGGGATCGTGAGCGAGTCGGACGAAGGCGAAGGCCCGATGAGCGAGCAGGACTTCGACGCGCACATCAAGGCGATGATCGAAGATGCGATCCAGTACCAGGACACCGAGCTCTCGCCCCTCCGCGCCGCCGCCACGGATCGCTACCTCGGCCGCCCGTTCGGCAACGAGGAGCCTGGCCGCTCGCAGGTGGTGCTCACCAAGGTCCGCGACGCCGTCGTGGGCGCGCTGCCATCGCTCCTCCGCGTGTTCTTCGGCGCCGAGCGCGTCGTCGAGTTCGTGCCGGCGGACGAGCAGCGCGTCGAGCAGGCGCGGCAAGAGACGGACTACGTGCAGCACGTCTTCGCCGAGGAGAACGCCGGCTTCATGCAGGCGCACTCGGTGCTCAAGGACGGTCTGATCCGCAAGATCGGCGCGTTCAAGTGGTACTGGGACGACAGCGCGAACACAAAGTCCTACAAGCTCGACAACGTGACGCAGTCGGAGCTCGAGATGATGATGCAGGACGACCGTCTCGAGGTCACGCGCATCGAGGACGCGCCGCCCTACGTGCCCGACGCCGAAGCCGAGGACGACACGGGTGCGCCGGCCGCGCAGCCGCAGGGCCAGCCGCAGGGCCAGCCGCAGCAGCCGCCCGAGAAGTGCTACAACATCGAGGTCACGAAGAAGAAAGAAGGCCGGGCGTGCGTCGTCACGCTGCCGCCCGAGGAGTTCATCTGGTCGCGCGAGGGCCGCACGATCGACGACGCCCTCTTCGTCGGCCACCGCACGGACAAGACCCGCGGCGAGCTCATTGCGATGGGCGTTGACGCCAAAGCCATCGACGAGCACGCCGGCATCGACGACACGCTGCAGATGAACTTCGAGGAGATCGCTCGCCGTCAGGTGCTCTCCTCCGCGATGCAGAAGGACCCCGACTCCGGCAAGGCCAACGACAAGATTCTCTACGTCGAGGGCTACGCGAAGATCGACTTCGACGGCGACGGCGTCGCGGAACTGCGGCGCGTGTGCACGATCGGGCCTGCGTTCTATCCCGTCGTCAACGAGCCGACCGACGAGCGCCCGTTCTCGATCTTCTGCCCCGACCCCGAGCCGCACACGATGCTCGGCCTGTCGTGGGACGATCGGTTAGGCGACCTGCAGAAGATCAGCTCGTTCATGCTGCGCGCGGTGCTCGACTCGGCCGCAGCGGCGATCTTCCCGCGCACTGCCTACGTCGAAGGGCAGGCGAACGTGCAGGACATCCTGAACACGGAGATCGGCGCCCCGATCCGCATCAAGCAGCCGAACGCGGTGCAGACGTTCGCGCACCCGTTCCTCGGCAAGGACATGCTGCCATTGCTGGACGTGGTCGACGAGATCGAGGAGCGGCGCACGGGCCAGAGCAAGGGCGCGATGGGGCTGGACGCCGACGCGCTGCAGTCGACGGAGAAGGACGCGGCGAAAGAGGCGGTCACCGCTTCGCAGGCGCAGCTCGAGCTCCTCTGCCGCATCTTCGCGGAGCAGACGCTCAAGCCCCTCTTCAAGGGCATCCGCCGCCTGCTCATCAAGCACCAGCCGCGGCCCAAGGTCGTCCGGCTCCGCGATCAGTGGGTCCAGATCGACCCGCGCGTGTGGGAAGCCGACGCCGACTGCATCTGCACCGTCGCGTTAGGCACGAGTTTCATCGGCAACAAGGTGGCGACGCTCACGGCGATCGCGCAGAAGCAGGAGCAGATTCTACAGCTGCTCGGCCCGCAGAACCCTGTTGTCACGCTCGGCCAGTACGTCGGCACGCTCCGGCGCATCATCGAGCTGCAGGGGTTCCACGACTCGTCGAGCTTCTTCAATCCGCTGCCGCTCAACTTCTCGATGCCGGCGCCGCAGCCGCAGGTGCCGCCCGAGCAGCAGATCGCGCAGGCGCAAATCCAGATCGAGCAGATGAAGACGCAGCGCGAGCTCGCCATCAAGGAGTCCGAGCTGCAGCTCAAGCAGGCCGAGATGGCGCAGAAGTACGACCTCGAGCTGAAGAAGTTGGCCCTCGAGAACGTGCTGCGCCGCTACGCGATCGACGCGCAGTTCCACGCGAGCTACACCGAACAGCAGACGGACGCCGACGCCGACACCGAGCGGCGCTACCTCGAGACGATCACCGCGGCGCACGAACAGGCCCGCGCGGACCAAGGGCAGGCGCACGACCAAGCCCTCGCGCGCCAGCAGCAGGCGCACGAGCAGGACCTGGCGCAGCAGCAGCTCGAGGCGCAGCAGGCGCAGGCCCAACAGGCAGCACCGGGTAGCCAGCAATGACGGAGAAGGACATCGAGCAGGAGCAGAAAGCGATTGACGCCGGCCGGCAACTCCGCACGCTGTTGGGAGAGCCGGTCATGCAGGAAGCGTCGCGGCGCCTTATCGAAGGCTACTTCCACGACTTCCGGAACGCGAAGTCGCAGGACGTCGCCCTCGACACATGGCAGAAGGTGCAGGTCTTCGACGACCTTCTGAACGAGTTCACGAAGGTGTTGGACGCCGGGGTCCGCGCTTCCGCGGATCGGGCGAACCGCGAGAAACAGGAGGCAGCCAAGGCCAAACGTCCGCGGTAGTTGACAGGATTGTCAATCGAGGTTAAATTGTATGGCAGGCACAGAAGACGGCACCAGCTCCCCGCTGACCGTTGACAGCGCCATCCCCGCGATCGAGTCCCTGCTGTCCGCCCAGGAAGACCAGCAGAGTACCGAGCCGCAACCGAAGCCCAAGCCCGCCCCGAAGGTCGAGGAGGAGCACGAGGCGACGGAAGAGCGTCCTGAGCACACCGAGCAGCAAACGGACGCTGACGAGTCAGACGAGCAGGACGAGGGCGAAGAGCCGCGTTCCGAACCTCCCCGCCGCAAGGTCAAAGTTGACGGCGAAGAAATCGAGGTCACCGAGGACGAGCTGCTCAAAGGCTACTCCCGCACGGCCGACTACACGCGAAAGACGCAGGCCCTCGCCGAGAAAGCGAAAGCGTTCGAGGCCGAGCAGGCCGCTGTCCAAGCGGAGCGCCAGAAGTACGCCACATCACTGACCCAACTCGAGCAAGCCCTCAAGCAATTCGGGCCGGCCGAACCGGACTGGGACAACCTGCGCCAAACCGCAGAACCCGCCGTCTTCGCTGCCGCCTGGGCTTCGTGGGACCAGCACCAGAAGCAGCTCGCTGCTGTTCGTGCTGAAGCCGAGAAGGCGCAGGCAGCGGTCGCACAGGATCAGCAGGCGAAGCTACGCGCAACGGTGGAAGCCGAGCGCGGCAAGCTGCGAGAGCTGATTCCGGAGTGGAAGGACGCGACCGTCGAGAAGGCCGAGAAGGCGAAGCTGGTCGAGTATGCGAAGTCGCTGGGGTTCAGCGATGACGAACTCTCCCAAGTCTACGACTCCCGTCCCCTCGTGCTCCTGCGGAAGGCGATGCTGTTCGACGAAGCGCAGAAGGCAACGCCGACTGTGCGCGAACGCATCGAAAAGGTGAAGGCGGCGACGCCGGGATCGGCTACCAGTCGGCAGCCGGTGACCCAGCAGACGAAGGCGCGCCAACGGCTCGCGAAAACCGGCAAGGCGGAAGACGCCGCAGCCGCAATCGAAATGATGCTCGACGACTAACCTGTCGTTAGGCATGCCTGGGGAAGTCTCTCACCATGAGTGCCATTGCCAACACGTTTCAGACCTACGATGCCAAAGGCATCCGCGAGGACCTGAGCGACATCATCTACAACATCTCGCCGACCGAGACGCCGTTCATGGCGAAC